>Ga0335074_10012200_pt1 | contig 12049 bp, 12 predicted proteins | sample Lox_Sample_23_FD_206715 | JGI IMG/M metagenome (GOLD analysis project Ga0335074, IMG submission 206715) | Soil microbial communities from Loxahatchee National Wildlife Refuge, Florida, United States - Lox_Sample_2.3 | ecosystem: Environmental > Terrestrial > Soil > Wetlands | place: USA...
GCTGGTATTCCAGCGTGGCGGCCTGGTTGATGGCCACCAGGCCGCTGCGGACCCGGCGCGGGCCCAGCACCTTCCGCGCGTTGCGGGCCGCCCAGTCGATGTGCACGATCGCGAGCAGGATCTCAAGCTGGGCGTCGGCCAGCGGCTTGCCGGTCTCGGTGTGCACGAGCTCGGCCAGCCGCCCGATGTACCTGGTCAGGTACGACTTCCAGGCCAGCAGCCGGGTGCGCCGCTCTTTCCACGGCAAGCCCGCCCACCAGGACGCCGCCCGGTGCGCGTTCTCGACCGCCTCGGCCACGTCGTCTTCGCCGAAGACACCGAAGGTGGCAATGACTTCGGATGTCGCCGGGTTCATGGTGGGGAACGAGTCCGCCGGCCGCGCCGAGCCCTGCGTCCGCAACGTCGTGACCATCGCCGTGCACCACCGTTCTGGGCAGCGTAAGTTTGCTGAGACCGAAAATACCGGAGTGCGGACATGTCGCAGCAGCCAGGCGCAGGACAACCGGGGGCCGAGCAACCGGGGGCGGAGCAATCAGGGGCCGGGCAATCAGGAGGGCGCCAGCCGCAGGACGACCTGCGCTGGCTGCGCGAGGCCATCGAGCTGTCCAGGCACTGCCCGCCGTCGGAGTCAGCGTTCTCCGTCGGGGCCGTGCTGGTGAGCGGTGCGGGACAGGTGATCGCCACGGGCTACTCCCGGGAACTCGGCCCGAAGGACCACGCGGAGGAGGTCGTGCTGGCCAAGGCGGCGGGCGACCCGCTGCTGACCGAGGCGGCGGGCGACCCGCTGCTGACCGAGGCGACGCTGTACAGCTCGCTCGAGCCGTGCCTTTCCCGCGCCTCGCGGCCGCGCTCTTGTGCGGAACTCATCGTGGCCGCCGGGATCCCGCGGGTCGTCATCGCCTGGCTGGAACCGCCGCTGTTCGCGCCCGGCGGCGGGGCCGCGGAGCTGCGCCGGGCGGGAATCACGGTTGACGAGATTCCCTGGCTGGCCGAGCTCGCGCGCTCGGTGAACGCGCACCTGCTGTAGGACGGTGAGCGGCTGACTCAGCGTTGCGCTTCCAGGACCGTGCGCAGGGCGGCCTTGCCGCGGGAGGTGTGGCTCTTGACCGCGCCGGCGCTGATGTTCATCGCCGCGGCGACCTGCTCTTCCGACAGGTCCAGGTAGAACTTGAGCACGAGTGCCTCTCGCTGCCGGTCCGGAAGCGAGCGCAGCGCCGAGACCACCGCGGAGCGCTCCAGCCGGATGATCGCGGCCTGCTCGGCGCTGGGCATCTCCGGCTCGTGCTTAGGCGTGTGCCGGTCGACCACGGCGCGGTGCCTGAGCACCGACCGGGACCGGTTCAGCACCGAACGGCGCAGGTAATGAACGGCCTTGTCCATGTCCCGCAGCCCGCGCCAGGCCGCGTGCACGGCGATGAAGGACTCCTGCACCACTTCCTCGGCGCTGCCCACGTCGCCCAGCATCACGGCCGACATCCGGACCAGCGAACGATACTCCGCGTCGTACATCGCGGTCAGCACCCGGTCGGCCTCTGTTGCCGCCGATGACGGGGCCGACCCTAGAACGGTGTCCGCGAGCGGTGGGTCGGCCACGTACATGAAATGCGTCCGGTCCTGACCTTGCTCACCCGGCCCGGAGCCGTGCTCACCCGGCCCGGAGCCCCGCTCCGCCGGAGCTGGGTCCTGGCCGGCCGGGACAGGGCCTTGCTCGGCCGAGGCGGAGTCTTGCTCGGCCGGTACAGGGCCCTGCTCCGCCCGGACAGGGCCCTGCTCGGCCGGGCCGGAGCCTCGCTTCGCCTGGGCCGGGTCTGGCTCCATGGACGCCATGTAGCAGTGACGCAGGGGTCCGCTCAGGACCGCCGGGAAGGCCGGCCTCTTGCGCCCGGCAGCTCCGGCCACCCTCATGCCAGACCGCGGTCGGCAGATATCCGCTGACTCGACGGCTGGCATGCCTCCAAGGCTAGGAAGAGAATGTAAGAGATGTCAAGGTATTGTCAAGATCTTGCGAAGTATAGGTGAGATACCGGAAGATGATCAGTCCGAATTATGAGTCTATGTACCACTACGCAGAAAGATGGATCTATGGATTCTTCCGATCTCTTCCGGCAAGATGTAGGCATGGCAGAGGCTAACTGGCAACGGCTCGGTGACTACGTGGTGGCCAGGCGCACCGCGCTCGGCATGCGGGATCGCCAGGCGTTCGCCGCCGCGACCGGTGTCACCGACCGCACACTCGGAAAGCTCGAGAACGGCAAGCGGGTGTCCGCTAGCACCCTCGGTGCGGTCGAGAACCAGCTCGGCTGGGTACCGGGTTCATGCCGCCGGATACTGGCCGGCGGCGAGCCGACCGTCGTGCCGGGCGCGGCCAGCCCGGCGCAGTATGAGGACCCGACGCTGCAGCACATCGCCGAGACGCCGGGACTGCCGCCCGACGTGGTGCGGGGCCTGATCGCGCTGGCCCGCAACTGGCGTGATCAGCGTGACCAGGATGAGGGCGGCCAGCAGCAGTCCGAGCGCCGCGGCGCCTGAACGGTCCTTCCGGCGGCACGGGTGCTTCCGGCCTCACCGCGGCCTAAACGCACACGCGGATGCCGAGCGCGATGACGCATATCCCGGTCGACGGCGACGGCGAGGGCGCCGGCTGGGTCGGCGACGGCGAGGCTGAGGGGGCTGGCGTCGGGGTCGGCGAGGAACCGCCGGACGACGCCGGAGTCGGCTGCGGCCGCTTGGCCGCCGCGGCCTGCCCGCGGCCGGCCGAGTTGCCCGGGGCTGCTGCCGCCCGGGCCTGAACCGGGTGGCTGGCATGCCCAGGCGGCTGGCCCTGCGGGTTGAGCGGCTGGACTGCGCTCGGCACGGGCCGCCGCGCCTGCGCCGGCACGTGGTGCGGAATCGCGGTGATGAACACCCCGGCGGCCGAGGCGCCTGCCACGGCCGTGGTCGCGGCCGTCCCCCACGCCAGAGGCCGTGCCTTGAGCGCGCCTGCGGCTCGCCACAGCACCGTCCGGATTCCCAGCAGCAGGACGATTGCCGCCGAGGGCAGGCCGCCGTGACGCCATTCGCTGCGGCGCGAGGCGCGGATGGCTTCGACGACCGCCGCCCGCTGGCACGCGGCGTCCAGCGTCTCCGACACGTAGATAACCAGGTTGCCGCGCTTATCCCGGTAGGCGACGGCTCTGAGCCCCTGCGGCAGGGAAACCCGTTCGAGGTGGATCACGATCTGTTCCCCGGCTGGGCAACCAGGTGCTGAATCGCGGCCCACCACTCATGTGGATCACCGCCCTCACCACCAACCACGGCGATGAACTCGCGGCCGGCCACGTCGAGGTGCACCGGGGCGTCCTGGCGCGGGTCCTGCGCCGCGGCCATCAGCGGCCGTGGCACGTCGGCCGCGGCCGGCTGGCCGCTGGCCTCAGCCTGGTCGCTGAGCTCAACACCGGCGGCCGCGGCGATCTGCTCGAACAGCTGCACTCGCCTCGTCAGCTCGGCCTGGCTTGCCTTCGCCTCAGCGACGGCATCCTCGAGCCGTTGCATCCGTCGGCGACGTCTTGCCAGCCACACAGTCTTCGCTGACCCCCCTTTACGGAGTGCGAATCCGGTCGCACCTGTCTCGTCACATGTGGACATGGACATAGAAATGCTAATCCCGCCAGCGCCGGGATGCTACGACGATCGGCAGGACCGGGGTTAGGCAATGGGCTAGGCCAAACGAATGAGGGCCGGGCCGGCCCGGTCAGAACAGGCGAAGATCGCCGTCCTCGACCCCGCGCATCGAGTCGTAGTCGAGCGTGACGCAGCGGATGCCCCGGTCCTCGGCGAGGACGCGGGCCTGTGGCCTGATCTCCTGAGCGGCGAAGACGCCCCGCACCGGCGCGAGCAGAGGATCGCGGTTCAGCAGTTCCAGGTAACGGGTGAGCTGCTCGACCCCGTCGATCTCGCCGCGCCGCTTGACCTCGATGGCGATGCTGGTGCCGAGCGCGTCCCGGCACATCAGGTCGACCGGCCCGATCGGGGTGGGGAACTCGCGGCGCACCAGCCGCCAGCCGTCCCCGAGCACGTGCAGCTGCGCGGCCAGCAGCTGCTGCAGGTCGGACTCGACGCCGTCCTTCGTTAGGCCAGGATCGACGCCCAGGTCGAAGGAATGGTCGCTGACGATCTCCTCAATGCCGATGGTGAGGGTCTCGCCCGACTTTCCTGTCACCACCCACCGGCCGTCTTCCTCGGCCAGCCGGCACGGCGGCGGCATCCAGTTGAGCGGCTTGTAGCTGCCGCCGTCGGAGTGCACCAGGACCGAACTGTCCGCCTTGACTATGAGCAGCCGGGTCGCGAGAGGCAGATGAGCCGATAGCCGGCCCGCGTAGTCCACGGTGCACCGGGCGATGACGAGTCGCACGGAAGCCTACTGTAGCCCGGTGCCATACCGTTCCTGGTCACTGAGCAGGTGAGCCGTGCTTGGTCAGCGTGATCGAGGCGCCGTCGGGCCCGGACGTGACGGCCTGCCGCGCTCACTCGGGCTCCCGTGAGCTCACCATCGCTCACAAATTCATGATCTGCTCGATACCCTGACGCCCGTGAGTCCCCGTAAGGCACGTCGCCTCCCCGCGGAGATTAAGCGCAGGCCGCGCGGCGGGGGGCGGGCCGAGGATGGCCGGCCCGGCGTCGGCGCTGGCGAGCGCAGCACGACCGGGCTCGGGCCGCTGGAGACGCAGACCTGGCCGGACGGGGACTGGGTGGTCCGGCCGGTTCCGGGCGCCGCGGCCACCAAGACCTACCGGTGCCCCGGCTGCGATCAGGAGATCTGGCCCGGCGTTCCGCACGTCGTGGTCTGGCCCGCGCAGGCCCCCGGTCCGGAAGAGCGCCGGCACTGGCACAATTCGTGCTGGCAGCGGCGCCCGCGCCGCCCCGGGTCCCCCGCGCCGCCCCCGGCCGGTCCGGTGAAGCGCCGGTGAGGAAACGATGACCGAGATAAGGGCGAGCACGGTCCTGCCGGCGATCAGGACGCCGGTGACGATGCGCACCGCGGACGGGCTCAACCTGGCTGGCGAGCTCGCGGTGCCCGAGGGACGGGCTCCCGTCGCGACGCTGATCTGCCTGCATCCGCTGCCCACGGCGGGCGGGATGATGGACAGTCACCTGCTGCGCAAGGCCTCCTACCGGCTGCCGGCCCTGGCCGACCTGGCGGTGCTCAGGTTCAACACCCGGGGCACCACCTCGGAGCGGGGGACCAGCGACGGGGAGTTCGGCGGCGGCGAGTCGGAGCGCCACGATGTGGCCGCCGCGATCGCTTACTGTGTCGCCGCCCGGCTGCCGCGGCTGTGGCTGCTCGGCTGGTCGTTCGGCACCGAGCTGGCCCTGAGATGGGGCAATGACCCCGCCGTCGAGGGCGCGATCCTGATCTCGCCCCCGCTCGCGCGGGCGGCCGACGCGGACCTGGACCGCTGGGCCGAGTCCGGCCGTCCGCTGATCGCCCTGATTCCCGAGCTCGATGACTACCTGCGGCCCGACGAGGCACGGGCCAGGTTCGCCCGGGTGCCCCAGGCCGAGGTGGTCGCCGTGGACAAGGCCAGGCATCTCTGGGTCGGCGAGCCTTATGTCCGTATCGTTCTGAACGAGATCGTGCGCCGCGTCAACCCGGCCGCCTGGCCGCTGCCCACCGAATGGAAGGACTGACCATGAGCCTTTTCGACCTGACAGGAAAGAACGCGTTTGTCACCGGCGCGTCCCGGGGGATCGGCCAGTCCATCGCCGTCGCGCTGGCCGAGGCCGGGGCCGACGTCGCGCTCGTCGCCCGGAGCGAGGACGGGCTGGCCGAGACCGCCTCGGCCGTCACGTCGCTCGGCCGCAAGGCCTTCGTGATCCCAGCCGACGTCACCCGCCAGGAAGCGGTCAGCGAAGCGGTCGCCACCGCGATCGACCAGCTCGGCCAAGTGGACGTGGTGGTGAACAACGCGGGCGGCTCCAACTTCATGGTCGGCTTCCGCGACCTGCGGCTGGCCGGGTGGGACAAGCTGATGCGGCTCAACCTGGACTCGGCGGTGTACGTCTGCCACGCGCTCGCTGGCCACCTGCTGGAGCACGGCCAGGGATCGGTGATAAACGTCGCCTCGGTGGCCGGGGTGGCCTCGTCGCCGCTCCTGAGCCCGTACGGGGCGGCCAAGGCGGGGCTGATCTCGCTGACGAAATCCCTGGCCGTCGAGTGGGCCGGCGACGGCGTCAGGGTCAATGCCCTCTGCCCGGGCTGGACGGCCACCGAGCTGAACCGCAACCTGTGGGAGGATCTGACGGCCGGCCCGGCGACGGTCGCGAACGTGCCGATGCGGCGCTGGGGCAGGCCGGAGGAGATGGCCGGGCCCGCCGTGTTCCTGGCCAGTGATGCGTCGTCGTTCATGACCGGCCAGGTCCTGATCGTCGACGGCGGCCAGACCGTCAGCCCGTAGCCGTTCAATAGCCATTCAAGCGAAACGGCGCGCGCCCCGAGCGGGACGCACGCCGTTTCATCGGCCGGAATGGAGGGCTACTCCGTCCACCACTCCTCGTCGTCGGCCTTGCTTGACTTGGCGTTGGCCGACTGCTTGGCAACCCCTGCGCCGCCAGCCGATGGCTGACTGTCCGGCCGGCCAGGAGCGGCGTGCTGGCCCGCTGGTGCGTCCGGGGACGCCGACCGGGTCGGCGCGGCGGACGCAGCCACGACTTTGGGAACCGGGGCAGCCGCAGCCGGAGCGCCGTTGCCAGCCGGCGGGGCCGAGGTCACGGCCTTGGGCGCGGGGGCCTGAACGGCGGGCGCGGGCTTGGGCTTCAGCGCGTCGGCGATGCCTGGCATCTGCCCACCGAGCAGCTGGCTGATCTGGGCCAGGTGCGCGGCCACGCTCTCCTTCTGCTTGTTCAGCTCGTCGACCTGGCGCTGAGCGGAGGTGCGAACCCGGTCGGCCTCGGACTTGGTGTCGGCCAGCAGCTGGTCGGCCTGGGCCTTGGCCTGCGCGACGATCTGGTCCGCGTTCTTCTTGGCGTTGCTGACCAGCTGCCTGGAGTGCTGGTCGGCGTCGCGGCGGGTCTGCTCGGCCTGGGCGCTGGCCTTGCTGGCCCGCTGCTCGGCCGTGGAGGCGCGCTGCTCGGCCTCGGACACCATCTTCTGGGTGGCGGCCTGAGCCGCCGCCAGCCGCTCGGCCTCCTGCCGCTCGGCCTCCTCACGCCGGGAGGCGAGCTGGATGTCGAACTCCGCCTCGGCCTGGGCCCGCTGCGCCTCGCTCTCCTCCAGGATCCGCTGCGCCTGGCTGCGCATCTCGTCAGCCTGGCGCTTGGACGTGGTCAGGATCTCGTCCCGCTCCCGCTTCGAGGACGCCTTCATCTGCGCGACCTCGCGCTCCGTGGTGGTGCGGAGCTTGGCGATGTCGCGCTCGATGGCGGCTCGCTTCTCGGCGACCTCGTGGTCGGCGGTGGCCCGGACCTTGGCCACCTCGCGCTCGGTGGTCGAGGTCAGCTCGTCGGCCTCGCGCCGGGCGCCGGTCTTGATCGCGTCGGCCTCGCGCTCGGCCGACGACCGCAGGTCCTCGGTCTCCCGCTTGGCGTTGGCCCGGAGTTCGGCCGCCTCGTTCTCGGCCGCGGCCCGGAGTTCGGCCGCCTCGACCTTGGCCGTCGCGTTGAACTCGTTGGCGGCGGTCCTGGCCTCTTGCAATATCTCGGTGGCCTGCTCCTCGGCTAGCCGGAGCAGTTGCTCAATGCGCGAGCCGAGGCCGGAGTAGGTGGGCCGCTCCTGCTCCTGGATCTGACGATGCGCATCGGCCAGCTCCCGGTGCAGCGCCTGGACCTGATCCCGGTGCTGGCGCAGTTCGCCGTCAATCTGCTTGAGATGCTCGTTTACCTGATGCGGGTCGTACCCCCGCATGACCCTCGCGAAGTCGCGCTGCGGGGTCTCCTCGAAGAAATTACTGAGCTGGGCATCGATGTCGGGCTGCATGTCGCCTAATCCTGGGGGTAGACGCGGGGTCGACAGGGGAATCACACGCCCCGGGTGATCGCCATCACGATACTACCGCCGGGCCGGCGCCCGACACAGGCCGCCAATGCCCCGGCCGGCACGCAATTCCGCTCGCCCGGTGCAAGGCAGCGTACTCCCCTCATGAGTGGTTGGCTGCCCGTTCGCGCGTGGTCTTGCCATAGATCCCATTTATTACCTATTAGAAATGCCGAATCACCATACCCATGGGCACCGGGCTGGCCTTTGTTCGGAGGACGCCAGATACCGCTGAGCAGCGGACATCAGGTGGGCTGGGCGGCCTGAACCAGCTCGGTCAGCACGCCGCCGACATCCTTGGGATGCAGGAATGCGATCGAGGCGCCCATCGAGCCGTGCCGCGGCCGGGCGTCGAGCAGGCGCACGCCGGTGGCGCCGATCGCGGCCAGCGCCGCCGTGATGTCCGCCACCCCGTAGCCGATGTGGTGGACTCCCTCGCCGTGGCGGGCCAGGAAGCGCCCGACCGGCGTATCCGGGCCGAGCGGCTCGAGCAACTGGACATAGGACGTCCCGGCCGGCGCGTCGGCCACCCGCAGCATTGCCTCGCTGATCCCCTGATCGGTGTTCCGCTCCCGGCTGACGACCGCCAGCCCGAAGGCCGACTCGTAGAACGAGATGGCCGCCTCCAGGTCGTGGCAGGCGATTCCCACGTGATCGATGCGGGTCAGCACCGGCATCCTCCTGTCGCCGTTCCGGTCATAGGTATCGTTTCAGGTATGCGAGATGCAGTCATCGTCGGTGGGGCCAGAACGGCCGTTGGGCGCCTGCTCGGTTCGCTGAGCGGGTTCAGCGCTGCGGATCTGGGCGGAATCGTGATCAGAGAGGCGCTGCGGCGCGCGGGGGTGCCCGGCGAGCGGGTCGACTACGTGATCATGGGCCAGGTGCTGCAGGCGGGCGCGGGCCAGATCCCGTCCCGGCAGGCAGCGGTCGCGGGCGGCATCCCGATGACGGTCCCTTCGCTCACGATCAACAAGGTCTGCCTGTCCGGTCTTGACTCGATCGCGCTGGCCGCGCAGCTGATCAGGGCCGGGGAGTTCGACGTCGTGGTGGCCGGGGGCATGGAGTCGATGAGCCGGGCGCCGCACCTGCTGCCCGGCGCGCGCCAGGGTTTCCGGTTCGGCTCGGCCGAGCTGGTCGACGCGATGGCGCTCGACGGCCTTACCGACGCGTTCGACCACGTCTCGATGGGCGAGTCCACCGAACGGCACAACGCGCGGCTGAACATCAGCCGCGAGGAGCAGGACGAGTTCGCCGCCCGGTCGCATCAGCGGGCCGCCGAGGCGATCAAGAACGGGCTGCTCGCCGAGGAGATCGTGGCGGTCGACGTGCCGCAGCGGCGCGGTGATCCGGTGACCTTCGACACCGACGAAGGCGTGCGGGCCGACACTACGGTGGAGTCGCTGAGCAGGCTCCGGCCCGCGTTCGCGGCCGACGGCACGATCACCGCGGGCTCAGCTTCGCAGATCTCCGATGGCGCGTGCGCGGTCGTGGTGATGTCGGCCGAGGCGGCGGCCGCCGCCGGGGCGCCGGTGCTCGCCGAGATCGGCGCGTACGGGTGCGTGGCGGGCCCGGACAACTCGCTGCAGTCGCAGCCGGCCAACGCCATCACCCACGCACTCGGCAAGGCCAGCCTGACCATCGCCGACCTGGACCTCATCGAGATCAACGAGGCGTTCGCCGCGGTGGCCATCCAGTCCATGCGCGATCTGGGCGTCGGGCCGGACAAGGTCAACGTGAACGGCGGCGCGATCGCCATCGGCCATCCGATCGGGATGTCCGGCGCCCGGATCGCCCTGCACCTGGTGCATGAGCTGCGGCGGCGCGGCGGCGGCCGGGGGGCGGCCGCGCTGTGCGGCGGCGGCGGCCAGGGCGACGCGCTGCTGCTGCGGGTGCCCGCGCCGGCCGTCAGTGGCTGAACGCGCCGAGCCTGAGGCGCTGGTCTCGGCCGCCGAAGGCGGCGACCCGCGCGCGCTGGCCCGGCTCATCTCGCTGGTCGAGAACGGCTCGCCGCAGCTGCGCAGCGTCATGAGGCTGATCGCGCCCCGTACCAGGCAGGCCCGGGTCATCGGCCTGACCGGCGCGCCCGGCGTGGGCAAGTCAACGGTCACCGGCGCGCTGGTCCGGGCCTACCGGGAAACCGGACTGCGGGTCGGCGTGCTGGCCGTGGACCCCACGTCCCCGTTCACCGGCGGGGCCCTGCTCGGGGACCGGGTCCGGATGCAGGATCACGCCACCGACGGCGGGGTGTTCATCCGCTCCATGGCCAGCCGCGGGCACCTGGGCGGCCTGTCCTGGGCCGCACCGCAGGCGCTCCGGATCCTGGACGCAGCCGGGTTCGACGTGATCATGGTCGAGACGGTCGGCGTCGGCCAGGCGGAGGTCGAGATCGCCTCCCTGGCCGACACGACGCTGGTCATCGTCGCCCCCGGCATGGGCGATTCGGTGCAGGCCGCCAAGGCGGGGATCCTGGAGATCGCCGACATCTTCGTGGTGAACAAGAGCGACCGGCCCGGCGCCCAGGAGGCGATACGGGACCTGCGCTCGATGCTGGCCATGGCCAATTACGGCGAGGGCGCGTGGAAGCCGCCCATCGTTTCCACGGCCGCGATGAGCGGCGAGGGGATCGACGACCTCATCGATCGCTTGAACGCACACGCCACGTGGCTGGCCGAGTCGGGTGAGGGGGAGCGCAGGCGGGTGGCTCGCGCCCGCGAGGAGATCACGGTGCTGGCCGTGGCCCAGGTGCGCGAGCGGCTGGGCGCGCTGCCCGGGGAAGCACGGCTGGAGGAACTGGCCGGCCAGGTCGCATCAGGCAAGCTCGACCCGTATTCAGCCGCGGACGAGCTCATCAGCCCCTGACGTCCCGTTCATGCTGTGGCTCGTGGCCGTTTGTGCTGGCCAGCTTGGCGCGGACCTGGCCGGCGTCGGGGTGCTGCAGGTCTTCCAGGATGGCGAGCGCCTGCTGCCAGGCCTCCCGGGCCTGGGCCAGTTCGCCGGCGGCCTGGCGGGTGTCGCCGAGGCGGGTGAGGGCGTTCGCTTCATTGAAGCGGTCGCCGGCTTCCCGGGCGATGCTGAGCGCGCGCTGGTAGCAGAGGGCGGCTTCGGCGAGGTTGCCCAGATGGTGCTCGGCGTACCCCAGGCTGTCCCAGGCTGCTCCCTCGATCCAGCGGAGGCCGGATTCCGCGCACAGGGTGAGCGCCTGGCGGCAGAACACACGGGCCTGCTGGTAGTCGCCGAGGAGACCGTGATACCAGCCGACATCGTTGAGCGCTATGGCCTCGTTCGCCTTGTGGCCGATGGCCTGATACCGGTGCAGCGCCTGCTCACCGTGGCCGAGTGCGTCAGCGTAGCGGCCCTGACGTTCGGCTAGCACGCCAAGATTGTGGTGGACTTTGGCCTCGCCGAGGTGGTTGCCGAGCCGCTGGTACAGCGTGAGACTGCTGGCGTAGTGGCCACGAGCCTGATCATGGTCGCCGAGTTCGCTGCAGGCCATGGCCAGGAGTCGGCCGGATAGGGCCTGCGCGGCGGTGTCACCCAGGCGGGTCGCGGCGGCCAGCGCCGTGCGCTGGGTCGCGGCCCATTCCTGGTAGTGCCCGCGAGGTTGCAGGAAGTCCACCATGGCCCAGGGGAGCTGCCAGGCATGGAGATCGAACCCGGATCCGGCGGCGAGGGTGACGGCGGCCAGCAGGACTTGATGCTCGGCTTCGAACCAGGCCATCGCCTGCGGGTAGTCGGCGGGCTGCCCGGGGGCGGCGCCGGGCCTGGGCGGGGCCAGGACGACCGGCTCCTTTGCCGGTTGCAGCAGGCGGGCGGCACGGGCGGCGGTGTGCAGGTAGTGGTCGAGGACGCGGCCGGTGGCGTCTTGGCGTTCGGGCTGGCTGTCGTGGGCATGGGCCTGGTCGGCGGCGTAGGCGCGCAGCAGGTCGTGGAAGGCGTACCGGCCGGGGGCGTGCTCGGTGATCAGGTGGGCTCGGGCCAGCTCGCGAAGCAGGCGGCGGGCGTCGTCCTCGGCCAGGCCGGCCAGGCTGGCGGCCGCGGGGG
>Ga0335074_10012202_pt1 | contig 12049 bp, 10 predicted proteins | sample Lox_Sample_23_FD_206715 | JGI IMG/M metagenome (GOLD analysis project Ga0335074, IMG submission 206715) | Soil microbial communities from Loxahatchee National Wildlife Refuge, Florida, United States - Lox_Sample_2.3 | ecosystem: Environmental > Terrestrial > Soil > Wetlands | place: USA...
GGCGGACAAGAACACAACCGGCATCCTGGTCGGCGCCGCCAGTGCGATCCACATCGTGATCAGCGGCAACCACATCAGCGGCGACCACTTCGGCATCTTCCTTGAGGGCGTCGGGAAGGTGGTGCACGCGACGCTGCACAAAAACCACTTCCGCCACGTCAAGGTGCTAGTGGAGCACGTCAAGGTCTAGGGCGGGGAGATGCCCGGCGGCTTGCCATCGCCGAAAGCCCAGCCTTCAACCCACCCTGATTTGGGGTGGTAGCTGCCGGCGCCAAGAGTGCTGTACTTCCACTTCCCGTGCGGCTTGGCGTGCCAGTAGGACCAGTAGGCGGTGGCGGGGGCGCCGTTGCACTTCCTTGGCCTCTTGTCGATGCGGCAGATGAAGCCGGGCTCGCGGGGCACGAAGCTGTAGGTGAAACCTGCCTTGCGCAACGCCACCAGGCCGTTGGCCGGGCGCTTGACATCGCAGCCGATCTTGATGCCCTCGTGGAACTTGCGGAAGTCGACGACGACCGTCACGCCCTTCTTGTCGCTCTTGCTGCACTTGGCAGCCACGGCAGCCGGCGTTGCCTTCGCCGGCGCCGCCCTCGTCGCCAATACAAGCAGGGCTGCGAGCAGGATCCCGACGGCGAGCGCCGCCAGCAGGCGGGCTGCACAGGATGTCCGCCGCCAGGTGGCTGCGGCCAGGGCCGTTCCGCCCGTGGCGGTCATGACGCGCACGCCAGCCGCAGGGCGCCGTAGCTCGAGCCACTGGCGCTGAGGCCGGCGAGGCTGACGTCAGCCAGCCCGAGGATTCCCTGGGCAGTCGCGTCGATTGCCGTGCTCTTCGCGAAGCCCATCGAGTCGTATGCGATCGCGCCGCGCCGCGAAGACTTGGCCGAGCAGCCGAGCTGAAGGCCGCGGAGGAACTTCGCGGCCAGGGCCGCGTTGCGGAACCATCTCGCGGCTGCGAAAGCCTCGCCTGCCAGGCCGGTGGTATTGGCGTTCGGCTTGGTCGCGCCTGACGCGTCGAGTCCGCCGCCAGGATGCTGGACACGCTTCAGCCAGGTCAGGCCGCGAACGGCAGCTGCGCGGTGGCCGCCAGCCGCCAGCAGAGCCTGAACGTCCATGGCGGTCGAGTCGGTGTCGCTGACGCAGGTCTTCTGGCCGAAGTTCAGCGGGAAGCCGCCGTTCTTGCACTCGCTGGAGACCAGGAAGCTGACTGCTCTGGCCGGCGCACGGCCGTGGCGGGTCAGCGCGATGATGGCCAGAGACTGGCTGAAGGCATTGCTGAAGTCGCCGTACTGCGAGTGATCGGAGTAGCGGCCAGCCTTCGTGAGGAGCTTGCCGAGTCGCCTGACGAGGTTGGTCGTGCCGAACCTGGCCGGGTTGATGCCGCGCACCTCCGCGGCGAGAGCGACCTTGGCCGTCGCTCCCGCGTAGGACTCGGCGCCGGACCCGATGTAGCTGGACAGCACATCCGGACGCTCAAGCCATCTGATCGCCCTGGCTCCGTAATGGTTGGCGCTCTTAGTCGCGGCGAATGCGAAGATTGCGTCGATCGTCTCGCCCTGGTTCGGGTAGGCGGTCCCGCTATACACGGTGACGAAGTGATTCCCGTTGACGAGCTGGCGGGCAAGCCAGCCGGCGGCGGCCTGGCCGCTGGTGGGCGGCGCGGTTGTGCTGGCAGCGAAGGCGGGTGCAGCCGCGGCTGCGGACCCGAAGATCAGGGCGCACCCTGAGACAGCGGTGATGAGGGCTGCAGCGCAGCGCGCTCGGCAGCGGATCATTGGCTCGGCCTTTCCGGTCCGCGTTCTACTGCCGGGACCGGGTGGCCGCGTGACGACCAGACTCCGGCCCGCGTACCTCGGCAGGTGGGGGAGTGATGACGCGATGACTGGCGGGTACTCGGGCTCGCCCGCGACCTGGGGCCGCGGCTAATACCGTTGCGGGTCAGCGCCGGGATCTCACCGGACTTCCCCCACCATCTCGCCTGTTCAGTTGTACTGGCAGAGGTTACTTTCCCGCACCGGGCAAAAGGTGTCAACAACGGGGACTAGCCGGCCCGGTGGACGGCCGCCCTGCCCGGACGTTGCAGGATTAGCTCCGGCGCGAAGAGTGTCATCAGGTAAGCTCCCAGCGCAGCCAGGGGAAGCCGGTCGAAAACCGGCGCTGACCCGCAGCCGTAGGCCCGCACCATCTGGGGCAAGCCGGAGCACCTGGCAACACAGCAGCATCGTTTCAGCGTCGTCGAGGTCTGCGGCGCGGAACATCGGGCTTCCGGTCCAGAGCCGGTTGCGGGCCTGGGGTTTCGCCACCGCGCCTGACCTCAGGGAGGCTCATGAAGGCCGCCGTTCGCGGAGCACGGCTCCGGGCAGTCGCGTCCGCAGCGGTCGCGGTCTGCGCGTGGGCGCTCGTCGCTGCGCCGGCGATGGCTCGTGCGGCGACTGCCTCGGCCAGGACTCCGGATCTGGTGACGGGCAGCGCCTACCTGGTTGCTCGCGCGAACTTGATCGACGGGCGTTACTACGAGTCGTTCCCCGGCACTGCCGACTTCGGCCTCACGATCGACGGTGCTCTGGCCCTTGCGGCGACCGGAGATGACAACGCGGCCTTGCTGAACATCGTCGCGTTCGTCGAGAACGGCACGGACCCCTCCAAGCGGACTGTCAACGACTGGACTGGCATCGGCACATCCGACGCCAGCGGCGGCGCGATCGGCAAGGAGGCACTGCTCGCTGAGGTAGTGGGTGACAATCCGCGCAGTTTCGGGGGACACAATCTCATCTCCGCGCTCGACGCCTCGGTCTGCGCCAAGCCTTCGAAGGGCGCGAACACTAGCTGCCCTGGCGCCGGAAGCTACCTCAATGACACCTCCGTGTTCGACCAGGCGCTGGGCATCATGGCCCAGCTGCGCGCTGGCCAGGTCAGCCAGGCAGCTCAGCCCATCGCTTACCTGGAAAGCCTGCAAGGCGCCAACGGTTCATTCCCCAGCCTGATCCCGCGCAGCGGCGGACCGGACGTGGACAGCACCGCGATGGCCGCGATGGCACTTGCCCTGGCCGACGGCTCACGGGCCTCGACAGCTGTGCGGGCCGCGTTGACCTGGATTGCCGCGCAGCAGAAGCACAACGGCGGATTCGAAAGCGCCGGCACGGAGTCGATCAACTCGACCGGGCTGGCCATCCAGGCCCTGACCCTGCGTGCTGGGTCCTATCGGGCGCGCATCAGCGCAGCGCTGCGGTTCCTGGCCGGGGAGCAGACCAGTAACGGCGGCTTCGACGCGGATGCGGGCCAGCACGGCTCGAATCTGCGCGCGTCCACGCAGGCAGTCGGCGGGGCAGTCGGCACGTCGTTCGGCACGCTTCGACGGCAGCTGAGCCGTCCGGCGGCGAAACCCGGGTCTGCCGACAGCACTCCCGCCCGGCACCGGATCAGCACCGGCGCGGTCAGCGATCACGCGAGGCAGCACAGCGCGTCGCCGGGGGTATCGCCGACGGCAGCCAGCGCCGTGCCCGCACGCGAGGTCGGCGCGTCGCCGCGCAGCCACCAGCAGAGCCATCCGTCAGCGGCCGTCCTTCGCTATCGCGGCGTCCTCGCGAGTGACACCACGAGGGGCCTGCCGGTCTTGGTCGTCTGGCCGCCCGTCGGACTGCTCGCTGTCGCGATCGTGCTGAGCCTGCTGCTGAGCTGGCGACAGCGCCGATCCCGCCAGCGCCGTGCGCCAGGTTCTGCTGGATCGCCAGGCCCGCCTGCCGAAGCTCTTCCGGCCCCGGCCCCGGCCCCGGCCCCGGCCAGGGACGGGGCCGGCTCATGAGCAGCAGCTACCTCGGGCCGGCCGCAGCCGTGCGGCGAGCTGGCGCTGCGGTGTCCGGTGCTGTCCTCATCCTCGCGGCAGTGGCTGGCGCGAGCGCAAGGCCGGCCGTCGCGGCGGCCTGGCCAGTGAGCGACTGCACGGCATCCGCCGGCGTCATCGTCGCGGTCGATTTCGCCCCCTGGGGCGGGCCTGTCCTGCGTGCTTGCGGCACCACGCCGACGACCGGCTTCGCGTTGCTGAACCAGGGCGGCTGGGACACCGCCGGCACCGAGCACGACGGTCCGGGGTTTGTCTGCCGCATCGGGTACAGCGGGTACCGCCGCGGCACGCAATACCCGACGCCAGCGCAGCAGGCGTGCGTGCAGACACCGCCGGCCAGCGCGTACTGGGCCTTCTGGCAGGCCGCACCGGGCCAGGACTCCTGGACCTACAGTCAGCAGGGAGCCCAGAGCTACCACCCGGCGCCGGGCAGCGTCAGTTTGTGGGTATTCGGCGGGACCAACCTGGCTGGTACGGCTGGCTCGGCCGTTCCCGCGATTAGTCCCGACAGTCTCCGCGCGCTGACGACCGGAGCAGCAGCCGGTGACCCGCCTATCGTTAATGCCCCGCCGGTGGCCGCCAGCGTGAGCGTTAGCCACGGCTCCGCCGCGCCGACCCTCATCGCCGTGGCGGTTGTGCTGCTGCTTCTGGCCGGCGGGGCGGGAGCGGCCGTGCGGCGCCGGCGACTCGAGCGATCATGACGAGGACGCGGCCTGTCGGCCGAGCACCCCGGTACCGACCGACCCTCTGGTCGCCTGGCGGGCGTCTTCCGCGCTTGCTGCATCCGGTTGCGTGGTGGATCTGGGCTCTGTCGCTCGGGGTGGCCGCGAGCCGGACCACGAACCCGCTGCTGCTGCTGATGATCCTGGCAGTCCTTGGTGTGGTGGTCGCGCTGCGCCGGGGTGACGCGCCGTGGGCGCGCGGCTACCGCTACTACCTGTTCATGGCCCTTGCCGTCATCGTCATCCGGGTCGTCTTCCGGATCATTTTCGAGAGCGGAGTCACGCCCGGCGACTTCATCCTGTTCCGGCTGCCCCGCGTTCCGATGCCGTCCTGGTATGCGGGTATCCAGATCGGCGGGCCGGTGTCTTCGGAGGCCGTGCTGTCGGCGGCGCTGGACGGCGCGAGGCTGGCCTGCCTGCTGTGCTGCATCGGCGCGGCGAACACGCTGGCCAACCCCAAGCGGGCGTTGCGGGTGCTGCCTAGCGCGCTTTACGAACTCGGCGTCGCCGTCACCGTCGCGTTGTCCGTCGCCCCACAGCTAGTGGACAGCGTCCAGCGCGTGCGCCGGGCACGGCGGCTCCGCGGCGGCGGCAACCGGGGCTTGCGGGCGCTGCGCGCGGTGGCGGTCCCGGTTCTGCACGACGCGCTGGAACGATCGCTGCTGCTCGCAGCTTCGATGGACGCACGCGGCTACGGGCGTACCGGCACCGCGACCCGCGCCAGCAGGCGTCTGACGGCCGTGCTGCTGCTCACCGGCATGGCAGGTCTCAGTGTCGGCGCGTACGCACTGCTGGACGCCGGGGCGCCGGCCGGGCTTGGGCTCGGCGGGTTCGCGGCCGGCGCGGTGGCCTGCGTGGCGGGACTGGCCCTCGGTGGACGGCGGGTATCACGGACGCATTACCGGCCCGATCCGTGGCGGTGGCCAGAATGGGTCGTGACGGCCTGCGGCCTCGTCAGCGCAGTTGGGCTGTGCGTGAGCGCAGGCTACAACGCGGCTGTCCTGAACCCTTCCGTCTATCCGCTGCACTGGCCGTCACTTCCGCTGGTGCCCGCAATCGCGATCCTGTCTGCTGCGCTGGCCGCGGTAGTCGCCCCCTCCCCGCCAGCACCCGCCACTCACGCGGAAGTGGAACCTCAGCGGCATACCGTCGTCCGCGACCTCGCGGGGGCGGCCCGGTGATTCGCTTCGACCGGGTCGGCGTCACCTACGACGGCAGCGAGAGCCCGGCGCTGCGTGATGTCAGCCTCCGGATCGAGGAAGGCGAGCTATGCCTGGTCATCGGCCACACCGGCAGCGGAAAGTCGACGCTGCTCGGAGCCGTCAATGGCCTGGTGCCGCATTTCACCGGCGGCACCCTGAGCGGGCGCGTTGTTGCCGCAGGCCGCGACACCGCTTTGTACAAGCCGCGCGAGCTTGCCGACGTCGTGGGCGTCGTCGGGCAGGATCCGCTGAGCGGCTTCGTCACCGACACCGTGGAGGAGGAGCTCGCCTACACGATGGAGCAGCTGGCCATCCCGTCAGCTGCGATGCGTGCCCGGCTCGAGGAGACGCTCGACCTGCTGGGCATCGCCGACCTGCGACACCGGGCACTGCGCACGCTGTCCGGTGGACAGCAGCAGCGAGTGGCGATCGGATCCGCGCTGACAGCGCATCCTCGGATCCTCGTCCTGGACGAGCCGACCTCGGCGCTCGATCCGACCAGCGCTGAGGATGTGCTCGCCGCGATCACGCGGCTTGTCCACGATCTGGGCGTTACGGTCGTTCTCGCGGAGCACCGGCTGGAACGCGTGAGTCCGTACGCCGACCGGGTTATCTATCTCGCCGGTGACGGCACAGTCGCACAGGGCAGACCAGACGACATACTCGGTGCTGCGGAGATCCGGCCCCCTGTTGTGGAACTCGGCAAGCTGGCTGGCTGGGAACCGCTCCCGCTCTCCGTACGTGATGCTCGCCGGGCCGCGGTCCGGCTGCGTCAGCAGCTACCCGGCACGCCACCGCTGCCCTGCCGCCCGACCCGGACCGGCCAGGCCAGCCCGGCAGTGGTCGCGGCAAGCGGAGTCGTGGTGCGCTATGGTCCGCTCGTCGCGGTTCGCGCGGCCAGCCTGACCCTGCACGGCGGCGAGTGCACCGCTCTGATGGGCCGCAACGGGTCGGGCAAGTCATCTCTGCTGTGGGCGCTGCAGGGCACCGGCGGCCGTGCCGCTGGCACCGTCAGCGTCGGCACGGCGGGCACGGACCCGGCGCGGCTGCCGCCCGCTCGGGCCCGGCAGCTGGTCGGACTCGTGCCGCAGACGCCAGCGGACCTGCTCTACCTCGACACCGTCGAAGCCGAGCTGGATCAGGCTGACCGCGATGTCAGCAGCAACCGGCCAGCCGGCATCGCCGAGCCTGCACGAGACATCCTTGACCGCATCGCACCAGGCATGCCGGCCGACGCGCATCCCCGAGACCTGTCCGCTGGTCAGCAACTGGCACTGGTGCTGGCCATACAGCTCACCGCTGCACCCGCCGCGATCTTGCTGGACGAGCCAACCCGTGGGCTCGACTATCAGGCCAAAGCCGGCCTCATCCGCATCCTCGACCAGCTGGCTGCCCGCGGGCACGCCGTCGTGGTCGCGACCCACGATGTCGAGTTCGTGACGCGAGCGTGCGACCGCGTCGTGGTGATGGCCGAAGGGGAGATTGTCACGGACGGACCGGCGACGAGGGTACTGACCGCGTCTCCGACATTCGCACCGCAGATCGCCAAGATCCTGGCTCCCTTGCCCTACCTCACCGAGGCCCAGGTGGCTGCGGGTATGGACCGGGTGGCGGTCTCGTGAGCGAGCTGGCGGGCCGCGGAGCGGCGGCCATCAGAGTCGGGCCGCGGTCCGCGATCGCGATCGCGATGGCGTCGGCAATCGGGCTAGTGGCGTTCCTGTGGCCCTTTGTGGTGGCTCCCGGCACCTTCAGCTCGACCGAGACGCCACCGCTGATGTTCGGCGTCCTGCTCGTCCTCGTGATCGCGGTGGTGTTTGCGGAGATCGCTGACGGCGGCATCGACGCCAAGGCTCTGGCAATGCTCGGCGTGCTCTCTGCCATCAATGCTGCCTTGCGGCCCCTTGATGCGGGCACTGCCGGCATCGAGACAGTGTTCTTCCTGCTGGTGCTCGCCGGACGGGTCTTCGGACCCGGCTTCGGCTTCGCCCTCGGCTGCACGTCGCTGTTCGCGTCCGCGCTGCTGACCGGCGGAGTAGGGCCGTGGCTGCCCTATCAGATGTTCGGCTGCGCCTGGGTCGGCATGCTGGCCGGCCTGCTGCCGCAGCTTCGGGGCAAGGCAGAAATCGCCCTGCTCGCTGTCTACGGAGCGGTTGCGGGCTACCTCTTCGGCTTCCTGCTCAACTTGTCGTTCTGGCCGTTCTCTCTCGACCCGTCCAGCTCCATCGCCTATCAGCCTGGACTGTCATTCGTCCAGCAATGGCACCGCTACCTGCTCTTCGACGCCACGACCTCGCTTGGCTGGGATACCGGACGTGCCGTGACCGATATCCTCGCGATCCTGATAGTCGGACCCGCCGTGCTGGCCGTCTTCCGCCGTGCCGCGCGGCGTGCAAACTTCCGTCCTGCCGCCGCTGTCGTCCGGCCGGCGGTTGCGGTGCGGCAGGAACGCTGGTCGGTGGCGGCGCAGGTAGCCGCCGTATCCGACCACCGCCACCAGCGCAACGAACAGCCCGAGTCCGACCTGGATGCCCCGGGTCATGCCGGGCGGGTAGATGACCTGGATCAGGTAGTGCGAGATGAAACCGCCGCGGTACCCTGCCTGCCCGCCCCGGCGGAGCAGGTAATTCTGCAAGGCTGTCAGCGGACAGGCAAAGCCGACTAGCTCCACCAGAACGCCGTAGACCATCGCCGGCAGCTGCACCCAGATGAGCCGGGGCCAGCGCCAGGCCAGGAAAGAGCCGCCCACCACGAACCCGATGAAGAGCAGATGGGCCACGAGCACGAGATCAGCGGCAACCAGGTACAACATCACGCTCATCACCGGCAGCGGACACTACGTCCAGACTAAGTCCACGCCCTAGGTAGTGTCGCGGGTGAGCGACCACAGGTCAGTCCGTTCGTCGGCGAGCGTACTGCTCGCCGGCCGGGCGCGGGCCGCTACCAGGCGGGCGCAGGCTGCCATCTCGGAATCGTGGTCAAGTTCGGGATCGCCGCCGCGATCGAGACCGACGGCGGCGGCGATGACGCCGTCGAGCCGGTAGAAGCCGATCAGCTTGCCCTCGTCCAGGCTCCCGCGGACCACGAACTCGTCCCACTTCGCGGCGTAGCCGACGTACTCGATCTTGTGGTCGTACTGATCGGACCAGAAGCTGTAGATGTAGTCGTAGGCAGCCGTCGAGCCGAGCATCGACCGTGCCGCCGCTGCGCCCTGCTTCTCGCCGTTGTTGTAATGCTCGACGCGGACGCGTCCGAAGAGCGGGTGAAGCGTGTTGGCCACGTCGCCGGCCGCGTAGACATCGGGCGCGCTGGTCCGGCAGGTCGCGTCGGCCAGGATCCCGTTCGCCTGCTCGATGGATGTTCCGGCGATGGCTGCGGTGTCGGGAAATATCCCGGTGCCGGCCACGGCGAAGTCGCAGGCGACACGCCGGCCGCTGGCGGTCACGACCGCCTCGAGCCGCTCGGTCCCTTCGAACGCGGTTGCCTGTTCTCCGGTCAGTATCTCGACCCCGTTCGCGCGGTGGAAGTCGCGGATGACGCCGCCGACCTGGTCACCGAGCACACTGCCGAGCGGGACTTGGCCCGGCAGGATCGTCGTGACGCGAACACCGAGCTGGCTCAGCGAGGCGGCCACCTCACAGCCGATGAACCCCATGCCAACCACGACCGCGTGCCTGTTCGGCGCTGCCTGCTGCTTAATGGCGTCGCAGTTGGCGACCGTGCGCAGATAGCAGACTCCGGGCAGATCGCCCCCCGGAATCGCGAGACGACGGGGCTGTCCGCCGGTGGCGAGGAGCAGTTTCTGGTACCGGAGTTTTTCGCCCGAGTCCAGTGCGACGGTGTGCGCGGCGATATCGACGGCCGTCACGCTCGGTCCGCTGAGCAGTTCGACGTCGTGGCTGGGGTACCAGTCCGCTGGCCTCACGTACCAGCCGTCGAGGGTTTCCTCGGACCGCAGGTAGGTCTTGGACAGGGGCGGGCGGCCGAACGGGACACCAGGCTCCTGGCTGACAAGCACGACGGGTCCCTGGAATCCTTCGTCCCGCAGCGTGGCGGCCGCGTTGCCGCCCGCGAGCCCGCCGCCGACAATGACGATCGGCACACCAGAAGACCTGCCAGGCATGGCGCTCATTGTCCCCTCCAGGTTCTATCGCAAAACGGCCGCTAGCCGGCTCGCGGGGTTCAGCCGTCTGTCTAGGCGTTCGAGAACAGCGGGATGTTTGCGCCACTCGCCGGTACGAGCGCGCCGTCCAGCAGCGCAACGATCAACTCCGCGACATCGTCCGGCGTCAAGCCGGGGCGAAGCGCGGGGTTGGCCCGGCGCAGCATCTGTGTGTCGACTGCGCCGGGACTCAGGCAGATGGCGCTGATGCCGTGCTCCTTGCCTTCGACCGCGATCGCCTCGGTGAGACCGATCACCCCGTACTTGGACACGTTGTACGCAGCGAGCCCGGGGAACTTCTCGGTGGCGTACACGCCAGACAGCGACGCGATGTTCACGATCCGGCCGTCACCGGCAGGAACCATCGCCGTGAAAGCCGCCCGGCAGCACAGGAACGAACCGGTCAGGTTGATCGCGAGCGTCTCGTCCCACAGCGCCGACGTCGTGTCACTGAACAGGGCGGGTGTCAGCACCCCGGCCGCGCACACCAGCGCGCTGAGCTGGCCCAGATCTGAGACCGTGGCCATCAGGTGGTCGACGGCCGCCTCGTTGCTCACATCAGTCGGGACCGGCGTGGCCTGCCCGCCAGTGTCCCTAATCCGGCCTGCCACGTCGTCGAGAGCCACCCGGTTCCGAGCGGCCAGCACGACGTGAGCGCCAGCGGCGGCGACAGCGGCGGCGGTGGCCGCCCCGATCCCGCGGCTGGCTCCAGTAACTACCGCCAGCCGTCCGGCCAGCCACCTGGCCGGGTGCACAGCAGCAGGCTGCGGCGACCGCCCCGGCTCACTCACCGGCCAGCCGCCGGTAGAGACGTTCGTGAGCGTCGAGACTCAGCTCCAGGTCGAGCTGGTCTTCCGCGTGCTCCCGGCAGGCTGGCCGCGAAAGCCCGGCTGCCTTCGCCAGCGCCTCGGCGCCGGCCAGCACATCGTCTGGCGGCACCAGAAAGCCGGTCACGCCGTCCATGATCACCTCGCTGAGTCCGCCGCGCTTGAACGCGACAACAGGAGTCCCGCACGCCTGCGCCTCGGCGGCGGCCAGCCCGAACGGCTCGTCCCAGCGGGCTGGATACAAGACCACGGCAGCGCGGGTCATGGCCTCCCACAATGACGCGCGGGGGACCCCGCCGTGAACGGTTACACCGGGCCAGCTTCGCCGTGTGTCGATCTGATCCTGGCTGTATCGCGCGTCGTAGACATCGCCGTAGACGTCGATCGGCACGCCAGCCGCGTGGGCCATGTCGATAGCCTCGGCCGCGCCCTTCTCCGGGCTCAGCCGGCCCGCGAACAGCGCACCCTGTCCGTCAGCCGACGACCAGGGCATCGAGCGCGTCTGCGGATAGGGCGGCAGGACGGCGTCGATCGGAATGACCCGGCGCCAGGCGCTGGCGTGGAAGCGCGAGACAGCGGCCACCGCTGGCGGTCTGCTGCCGTCGGCGGCCCGGCGGAGCGCTGCTGACACGCCCGCATCGGGCGGCAGATGGACCGTGTGCACGACCGGTGCTGGCAGCGCCGTCGCCAGGCTGACAGCGGGGGCGTCGAAGGCATGATTGTGGATCACGTCATACCGGTTTGCGTGCATCAGCGCATAGGCGGTGGCGAATGCGGACCCGGCCGCATCGGCCGCGGCTTCCGGGCCGCCTTGCTCTCGGCGGGCTTCTGCTGGCCGCACCTCGGCTGCACCGGGCGCCCGGTACAGCGTGCCCGACAAAGACCGGGGATCGACTCCGGTGTCGATCACCTCGACGCCCGGAATCTGCGATCCGGAAGCGGCGTAGACATGCACGTGGTGGCCGCGCGCCGCGAGTCCGCGAGCCAGATCGGACACGAACGCCTGCGAACCGCCAAGCTGAGGCTCCCGGATGGCCGTCACCAGCGGCGCCATGATGGCGATCTTCATGCGGCGAGCAACTTGAAAGCCAGGTCGCGCGGCGGATTGATGCCCAGCACCTCGAACGGGACCTTCCGCCAGCCACGGGACCTCACCTCGTCGGCGGCGACGGGATAGAAGATCTCGGCCAGTTCCACGGCTTCCTGATAGCTGCCGAACTCCACGAACATCGGTCCGGGAAAGCTGACATACCGGTAGCCGCGCGTGGTGAGCCAGTCGACGTGGTTGGGCCAGACGATGACGA
>Ga0335074_10012203_pt1 | contig 12049 bp, 10 predicted proteins | sample Lox_Sample_23_FD_206715 | JGI IMG/M metagenome (GOLD analysis project Ga0335074, IMG submission 206715) | Soil microbial communities from Loxahatchee National Wildlife Refuge, Florida, United States - Lox_Sample_2.3 | ecosystem: Environmental > Terrestrial > Soil > Wetlands | place: USA...
GCCTCTTCCAACGCGGCGAGCGCAAAATCCTCGTCCGAGTCGATCCGCCGCCCGCCGCGCGTCGTCCTGCCGATGCACCCGGCAATATTGGGGAACAGATAAAAGGCGCCCTCGGGCTTGTGACAGACCATGCCGCGACAGGCATTGATCATCTCCACCGCCATGTCGCGCCGGCGCTGATAGGCGGCAACCATATCCGCCACGCCTTCCTGCGGCCCGTCCAGCGCCGCGGCCGCCGCCGCCTGCCCGACGGTGGAGACGCCTGCGGTCACCTGGCCCTGCATGTTCACCATCGCCCGGATCAGCGGCTTTGGGCCACCCGCAAAGCCGATGCGCCAACCGGTCATCGCATAGGTCTTGGACACACCGCCGACTGTCACCGTCCGCTCGCGCAGCTCCGGCGCCACCTCGGCGATCGTGGCGTGGTGGAACCCGTCATACACAAGGTGCTCGTACATATCATCCGACAGGATCCAGACGTGCTCGTGCTTCGCCATAACATCGGCGAGCGCGCGCAGCTCGTCGCGCGAGCAGGATGCCCCGGTGGGATTGTTCGGATTGTTCAGCACCAGGAACTTGGTACGAGGCGTGATCGCCGCGTCGATATCCTCGGGCCGCGGCTTGAACCCGTTGTTCTGTGGGCATGGAACCAAGATCGATTCGCCGCCCAGAAACCGGGTCATCAGCGTGTAGGCATTCCAGGATGGTACCGGAATTACCACCTCGTCGCCGGCATCGACGGTGGCGGCGAGCGCATTGAAGATGCACTGCTTGCCGCCATTGGAGACGGAGATCTCATCGTACGCGAAATCCAACCCGTTATCACGTTTGAACTTGCGTTGGATCGCCTCTTTCAGCGCGCGCGTGCCATCCTGCGGCGGGTATTTCGTCTCGCCGCGCAGCGCCGCGTGATAGCCAGCGTCGATCGCCAGACGCGGGGTCGCGAAATCCGGCTCGCCGATGGTAAGCTGAACGACATCGACACCCTGCGCGCGCAGCGCACGCGCACGGATCGTCATTGCGACACTGGCTGCGACCCGCACCCGCTCGAGCCGGGAGGCGAGCGCCGGCATCAGGCGAGCCCCTGGCAGAAATGCTGGATCCGCCGGCAGGCTTCCTTCAGGCTGTCCGTGTCGGTGGCATAGCTGATCCGAAAATGCCCCGGATAACAGAACGCCGCACCATGCACCGCGGCCACATTCTCCTCCTCCAGCAACGCGGTCACGAACGCCTCGTCATCGTCGATCCGTGCCCCGCCTCGGGAGGTCTTGCCGATGCAGCCATGAATTGCCGGGAATACATAGAACGCCCCCTCGGGCCGATGGCAGGTGATGCCCGGCGCGGCGTTCAACATGTCCACCACGATGTTGCGGCGCTGCTGATACACGTCGCGCATGGCGTGGATCGATTCCTGCGGCCCGATCAGCGCCTCGACCGCGGCGGCCTGGCTGATCGAGGACGGGTTGGACGTCGATTGGCTCTGCAGCTTGTCCATCGCCTTGATCAAGGCCACCGGCGCGCCGGCGAAACCGATCCGCCAGCCCGTCATCGCATAGGACTTGGAGCAGCCGTTCATCGTCACCGTGCGCTCGCGCAGCCGCGGCTCGACTTCCAGCACGGTGGCCGGGCGGAATCCGTCGTAGGCAAGCTTCTCATAGATATCGTCGGTGAATACCCACACGCCGGGATGGCGCAGCAGCACCTCGCAGATCGGCCGCAGCTCGTCGGCGCTGTACGCAGCGCCCGTTGGGTTGCACGGATTGTTCAACATGAACCACTTGGTGCGCGGCGTGATCGCGGCCTCCAGATCTTCCGCGCGCAGTTTGAAGCCATGGTTCTGCCCGCACGGCACCAGCACCGGCCTGCCGTCCGCCAGCGAGACGATATCGGGATAGCTCACCCAGCAGGGGCTCGGGATAATCGCCTCGTCGCCGGCGTTGAGGGTGGCGAGCATGGCGTTGAAGATCACCTGCTTGCCGCCGGTCGAGACAATGATCTCCTCCGGCTTATAGTCGATGCCCGAATCGCGCCTGAACTTCTCCGCTACCGCTCGCCGCAGTGCCGGCGTGCCGGCAACGTCGGTATATTTCGTCTCGCCGGCCTCGATGGCACGGATGGCCGCATCCTTGACGTTGCGCGGCGTATCGAAATCGGGCTCCCCGGCGGACAGGCTGATCACGTCCCGCCCGGCGGCCTGAAGCTGGCGCGCTTTGGTCGAGATGGCGATGGTCAGGCTAGGGCTGATCCGGTCGAGGCGGTCGGCAGTCAGTTTCATGGTGTGGACCTGATGGAAAACGCGGCGGGACCCTATCGGAGCACGCCTCGGTCGGCAATCGTACCGGCATTGGAAAACCCGCAGATCAGGCCCGAGACAGACGCCATCTGGCAATCAGTCCCGTGGCGATCTGTCGGCCACTCGAGGCTTTTGCGACCGCGGCCGGGCAGCCATAAGCTCCGGCGGAACAGAGAAGGCGCATTCCGATGGCCGATCCCTACACACACGTCAGCCTCTCCGGCTTCGTCGCCACGGTGGAGCTTCGCCGCCCGCCCAACAACTACGTGAATGTCCCGATGATCGCCGAGCTGGCCGACGCACTGGAGCGCCTCGACACGGAGCCACAATGCCGTGCCGTCGTGCTCTGCTCCGAGGGCAAGCATTTCTCCGCCGGCGCCGACTTGGGCAGCCGTGGGCCGGATGGGCGCGAGACGGTGGAGCGGGGACGGCATCTCTACAAGGAGGCGATCCGGCTCTGGCGCACGGCGAAGCCGATCGTGGCCGCGGTGCAGGGCGCTGCGGTAGGTGCCGGGCTCGGGCTCGCGGTCATGGCGGATTTCCGTATCGGCTGCGCCGAGGCGCGGTTCTCCGCCAATTTCACCCGCCTTGGCTTTCACCCTGGATTTGGCCTGACGACCACGTTGCCGCGGCTCATCGGCCCGCAGCATGCCGCGCTGATGATTTACACCGGCCGGCGCGTCGGCGGCGAAGAAGCGAAAGCGATGGGGCTGATCGACCAGCTCGTGCCGCAGGAGCAGGTGCGGGACGCCGCCGCTGCGCTGGCCGCCGAGATCGCCCAATCGGCGCCGCTGGCGATCGTCGCGACGCGGGAGACGCTGCGCCGCGGCCTCGCCGCTGCCGTGCAGGCGGCGACCGAACGCGAGTACCAGGAGCAGAACTGGTTGCGCGAGACCGAGGATTTCCGCGAGGGCGTGCGCGCCATGGCCGAACGTCGGCTGCCCGAGTTCAAGGGGGCATGACCCAAGGAGAGATGACCGTGGGCAAACTGGACGGGAAAGTTGCGATCGTGACCGGTGCCTCGCGCGGGATCGGCCAGGCGATTGCCGAGCTGTTCGCCGCCGAAGGTGCCCGGGTGGTCTGCGCGGCCCGCACACTGAACGAAGGCGACCACGCGCTGCTGGAAGGCTCGCTCGCCCGCACCGTGGCGCGGATCCACGAGGCCGGGGGGCAGGCGACGGCGGTGGCGGCCGATGTCTCCACCGAGCCCGCCTGCCTGGCGTTGGTCGAGCAGGCACGCGCTGCCTATGGGCGGATCGATGTGCTGGTGAACAATGCGGCGCTGTCGTACTTCATCCCGATATCGGAGTTTCCAGCCAATCGCTGGATGCGCGCCTTCGCAGTCGATGTGCACGGGCCGTTCATGCTGTCGAAGGAAGTGCTGAAGGACATGATCCCTCGGCGGGCGGGTGCGATCGTGAATGTCAGCTCCGGCGCGGCGATCGGGCCAGGGAGGGGACCGTACGCCGACAAGACCGTGCGCGGCGGCACGATGTACGGCGCCGTGAAGGCAGCGTTGGAGCGTTTCACTCAGGGCTTGGCGCAGGAAGTGGCGCAGTACGGCGGGATCACTGTAGCCGCGGTATCGCCGTCGCGGGTGGTGCCGACGCCGGGGACTGTATTCCATAAGCTGGTGAGCGGTATGGACGATCCGCGCGGCGAGCCTCCGTCGATGATGGCGCGTGCCGTGCTGCTGCTGGCGAGCGAGCCAGCCGAGCGGGTGAACGGGCGGGTAACGTACAGCCAGCAGATCCTGAAGGAATATAGCGTCATCCAGGCGGCGTCCGGCCGGGGCGTGGACACGCCAGGATCGGGGTATTCGCAAATATAACACCAGACCTCTGCGCCTCTGCAGTATTTCTTCAAGATGGACCACCCTAGCGAATGCAACAGCAAGCTCACCGCAGTGTAACGTCTCGAAAGCTCCGATCGTAGATCCACACATAGGCGGCCTGAAACACCGCAGCGGCCAGAAACGGCTCCGCAAACAGGCCGATCTCATAGCAAAACCCCGCCAGCACCGGCCCGATCGCGCGGGGTATCTGCAGCGCCACATTGGCGCTGGCAGCCGAGAAGCCCCGGCGCGACGGACGGACGATACCGACATTGACAGCAGAACGAGGGCCGCTGGTCCCCCGATTCAGCACGGTGCGTCCGATGTAAAGCACGCTGGCCAGGACAAAGCTCGATGCGAACGGCAGCGCGAGCAGCAACAACAGCCCGGCGGTCCGCATCGCCACAACCGTCCGCACCACACTCGTCCAGCGCATGAGCCACCCGGAAAACAACGAAGAGCCGGCGGCAAGCACGAAGCCTATGGCCATCATGAGCCCGATTGCCTCGGGCCCGTGATGGAAGCGCAGCGCAAACCAATAGCTCATGAGCGGACCTGTCAGACCCAGCCCAATCCCGTTCAGCGAGTTCGCAATGACGAGTTGTCGGATCATCCGGTTCTCGCGTTGGCGTTCAACGCTTCGATCCGGTTCGGCCACCCCAGGTGCGAGATCGCTCCTGGCATCTTTCCCCGCGGCCACCAACGCAAAGCAGACCACGGACAGCACCGCGGTTGCCGCGAACAATGGACGATAGGCATCAGCGGGAGGCGTCGCTCCCGCGGTCCATTGCGGGAGTCCGGCCAGCACCGCGCCAAGAGCCATGCCGAGAAACCCAACGGCGGCATTGAGGCTGTAGAATTGCCCCCGGCGGCTGGCCGGGACACACGACGCCAGCCAGGCCTGCTCGACGGGTGAGAATGGTCCCGCCGCGCCACTGCCGCCGCGCCCGAAACCGCCGACGATTGCCGCCGCCGCCAGCAGACCCGGTGCGGTCGTTATGAAGGCGATCGCGGCGGCCACCCCCTGCGCGGCATCGTAGGCAAGGAGGAACCGGCGCCGGCCGAAACGGTCACTGAGCGGTCCGAGAAGCATGGTGAGCACTGCTCCGACCAGCAGGGCCATTGCGAGCACCGTGCTGATCAATACCGCCGACCAACCGAGAGCCCGCAGATACAGGGCGAAATCCACAACCAACGCACCCTGCCACACGCTGCGGACTCCCCGCGCCGAGACAAGCAGCCAGGATGTACGAGCCCTCTGCCCGGCCTCAATGTGCGTGCTCGTCGCAGCGCAACGTTCTGGAGGCTCTGAACTGAACATCCCGACACATTCGTTAATCGCTATGGCCGGCGCGCACCATTGATCACGTAGCCGTGATTTGTGATCGTATATACCAATCAGGATATACGAAGCAAGAGTATCCTCCGAGGAACTCTCATGCGCAACCAGCACACCCCCGTTCTCATCGTCGGGGCCGGACTGGCCGGCCTGACCGCGGCCACCCTGCTGGGTTGGCACGGCATCCAGTGTCTGCTGGTCGAACGTCGCTCCGCCGCCTCGCGGCACCCGCGCGCCCGAGGGGTCAATCTGCGCAGCATGGAACTGCTGCGTGGGATCCCGGGCCTTGAGGACCAACTCCGCAATGCCGGCCGCGCCGGGTCCAACGACTTCACCATCGTCATCGCGGAAAGCGTTACCGGGCGTGAGATCCGCACGTTGCTGGCCCCTGGCGCTATGGATACGGCGGCGCTCTCACCGGCGGCGTTTTGCAGTGCGGGGCAGGACAGGGTCGAGCCCATCCTGCTGCGCCAGGCGCGCGCCCTCGGCGCAGTTATCCGGCTCGGAACGGAACTCGTCACGTTCGCCCACAGCGAGACGGGCATCTGTGCCACGTTGCGCGACGTAACAACCCGTGAGCAGACGCAGGTCGAGGCCGACTACCTCATCGGCGCCGATGGCCACCGTAGCGCGGTCCGCCGCACGCTCGGCATCGGCATGCGAGGGCGCGGCACGCTGTCGCACAACATGTCGATCCTGTTCCGGGCCGATCTCACCGTGCCGCTGTGCGACCGCGGCTTCGTGCTCTACTACCTGCAGAACCCCGGCTTTACCGGCGTCTTCGTCAGCACCGACGACCCGAATATCGGACAGGTATCGGTCGAGTATGATCCCAGCCGTGAAAGCCCCGCCGACTATGACGCGGCGCGCTGTGTGCGCATGGTGCGGGCGGCATTGGGAATACCGGAGCTGGACGTGACCGTTCTCGACGTCATGCCGTGGGAGATGTCGTCCCTGCTCGCGGAGCGCATGGCGTCGGGACGCATTTTCCTGGCAGGTGATGCCGCGCACACCATGCCGCCGACCGGAGGGCTGGGGGGCCAGACCGCGATGCAGGACGCCGCCGATCTTGCCTGGAAACTTGCACTGGTGCTGAAGGGCAAGGCCGGTGCTGATCTGCTCGCCACCTACGACGCCGAGCGGCGTCCTGTCGCTGCGCTCACCGTCGCGCGGCAGACCGAAAATTATGTCGAGCGCCTGCGTCCCGACCGCACGGACCTGTCCGATCCTGGCGTAGAGTCCGATTATCTCACCGTCGCCATGGGCTATCGCTATCGTTCCGGCGCGATCCTCGCCGCTATCCCGGACGACGACGCGCCTGGCGAGGATCCGCTGCATCCCACCGGGCGGCCGGGCACGCGGCTCGCGCACGTGCCGCTGCTGCGCGACGGCCGCGCGTTCTCGACCCTCGACCTGATCGGCCGTGACTTCGCGCTGCTGGTTGCCTCGGGCGGTTCCGGCTGGCTCCAGCCGGCACGCGCGGCGGCAGAACGGTTCGGCATTCCGCTGGCCACCTGCCGGATCGGGACCGACGCGCTGGATCGGGACGGCGTGTTCCTCTCGCGCACCGGTCTTTCTCCGTCCGGCGCGCTGTTGGTACGTCCCGATGGCTTCATCGCCTGGCGGTCCGGCGACGCTGCGAGCGACCCACGCTCGGTGTCGGAGCATGTGCTCGCCGGCGTGCTCTGCCGGACGGAACACGCCGCATGAGCAGCAGGCGCAAGGTTGCGAATCCGCTCGCGCTCGCGGTGCTCGCCTGCCTTTTCGAGCGGCCGATGCACCCGTACGAGATGGCGAGCACGATGCGCGAGCGCCACAAGGACGAGAGTATCAAGCTCAACTACGGCACGCTCTATGCGGTCGTCGAATCGCTGCAGCGCCATCGGCTGATCGAGCCGCAGGAGACCGCACGCGAGGGCCATCGGCCGGAGCGCACCATCTATCGTCTGACCGATGCCGGCCGACTGGAGCTGATCGACTGGCTCAGCGACCTGATCTGCAACCCGGTGCGCGAATACACGCAGTTCGAGGCGGGGCTGTCTTTGCTGCCCGTGCTGCCGCCCACCGATGTCGCCCGGCTGCTGGAGCAGCGGTGCGAACGGATCGAGATAGAGCTGGCTCAGGCGCGAGCCGTGCGCGAGATGGTGGTGGACCGCAAGCTGCCCCGTCTGTTCTGGATCGAAGCGGAATATCGCTGGCGGCTTCGCGAAGCCGAGCTTGCATGGGTGCGTGCGCTCGCTGCCGAGATCACCGCTGGAACGCTGGAGGGATGGCCGAATGGCGGCGTTGGCATGACGAAGGGAGCGCGGCGGTGGTTCCAATCGCCGCGGCAGGCAAACGCAACGCTCGTTGAACGTGACCGCGGGTCCACCTCTCGCGCTGTTCCGGGGGAGAGAGTCTGTCCTGGACCTGATCGGGGGGTCGGCTCCTGACACCAAGCGGCCGAACGATCGGCTCTCCGGCACCGCCTCGACCACCCCGATCCCCTATTTGGTGTCCTTCGTGTCAAAAAACCCTCGATGCATCTCTGGACTTGCCCACATGGCCGCAAACACGACCGCGAAGGTAGCGCCGCCAATATCCAAGCTCATTCGCCTCCGATACGAGCGCCTTTCTCAGCCACCGAGCGCTTCATAATCAGCATCACAGGCACGAGCACAAGCATCACAACGGCCAACACCCAAAAGACATCGAAATAGGCAAGGGCGGATGCTTGCTGATCACGCAGGTTCTCGAGTGCCTGCAAGGCTAGCTGCTGCGACGCAACTGGATCGCCGGTCTGCTGAAGGAACTGCCCCTGAGCCTGATCGAGGAAGGAGTTTGTAGCCGGATTGAGGGGATTGAGAGATTCAACGAGGCGGAGGTTATGGAATTGGTCGCGGCGCTCTTGAATTGTCTGCGCTAACGACGTGCCTACGCTGCCTCCCTCGTTGCGCAGCAGGCTCAGCAAACCGACAGCCGCTCCGCGCAGCGCCAGTGGCGTGTAGAGGTAAGCCGCTACATTGGCCGGCGCAAAGCAGATCGCAAGGCCCACGATTAATACCACCCGGGGCCAGACGACCTGGCTCGGACTGATGTCCAGATTCATCTGTGACATCCAATAGTTGCCGGCAGCCATGGTCAGTAGGCCGGCGACCATCATCCACCGCGCGTCGGTGCCCCGGCCAAGCGTGCGGCCCACGATGGGCATTGCGACGACTGCAAAGAACCCGGCTGGCGACATGACCAATCCCGCGCTCAGCGCGTCGTAACCAAACAGGGACTGTAACAGGGCGGGCAACGAGGTGCTGGCGGCGTAAAGCACCGCGTAAGCGGTAAAGATGATGATGCAGCACGCGCTGAAGTTGCGCTCCGCCAAGGGGCGGAAATTGACCACAGGATTGGGGTGGCGCAACTCCCAAAAGATCAGCCCGATCAGACCCACGACGAACAGAGTAGCCAGCGTCTGGACACGCCAGAATGGGTCGCCCAGCCAGTCCCACTCCTGTCCCTTGCTCAGCATCACTTCCCAGCAGATTATGGTGATGACCAGCAGCGACAAGCCAACCGAGTCGAAACTGAACGGCCGTTTTCTCAATTCCGTGCGTTGAGCTACGAGATAATCCGGATCACGGAGCAGGATGTAACATCCGGCGAATGCCAGAAGACCAACGGGAACATTGATATAGAATACCCACCGCCACGAGTAGCTGTCTGTGATCCAGCCGCCGAGAGTGGGGCCGACCACCGGCGCTATCAGGGCGGCGAAGCCGAACAGCGTCATCGCCATTCCTTGCTTTTCCACCGGGAAGGCATCCAGCAGAACTGCCTGGCTGGATGGCTGAAGACCGCCGCCCGCCAAGCCCTGGAGCACCCGGAAGAGGATGAGCTGACTGAGACTGGTGGCCATGCCACACAGTCCCGAAGCGAGGGTAAAGACGGCAATTGAGAGCAGAAAGTAGTTACGGCGACCAAGATGCGCCGACAACCAGCCGGTGATCGGGAGGATAATCGCGTTAGCGGCAAGGTAGCTGGTGATAACCCATTCGCCGTCATCGACCGTAGCGGACAGGCCGCCGGCAATATAGCGCAATGCTACAACTGCGATTGTGGTATCCAGCACCTCCATGAAGGTTGGCACCACGACGACGGCGGCCACTACCCAGGGGTTTTCCCCGACACGGGATCCGGGAAGTGAAGGCGAAAGTACCGCGTCCGTCACTGTCGGTTGCCCGACGAGCTCGCGACCGAACCAGGGGCTGCCGATTGCGGCAAGTAGGTCTGAAGAAACTTCCCGGCATCGGGTCCGGTCGGTGGTTTATTAATATAAACATACGGAACAACCGAGGTGCCGTAAAACAGCGGATACTTATCGGGGTCATAGTCCTCGACGTCAATCCGAACTGGCAACCGCTGCACCACCTTGACGAAATTGCCCGTTGCATTCTGCGGCGGCAGCAGCGCCAGAGTTGATCCGGTCCCCATCGTAAAACCGGAGACACGACCCTTGAACACATGACTGTCGCCATACATATCGACATAGAGATCGGCAGGCTGACCGATGCGCAGGTAGCGCAACTGCGTCTCCTTGAAATTGGCGTCAACCCAAATGTCGCGGAGCGAGCGGATCGCCATAAGGCTCTGCCCGACTTGAACATCATTGCCCGGATTGACATTGCGGCTGGTCACGACGCCGTCGATTTCCGCGACGATGTCGCAGTATCGAAGGTTCAGCTCGGCCTGAGTGAGATTGCGCTCGGCAGCCTCGAGCTTTGCCTCCGCCTCCTTCACGTCTGGCGCGTTGGCCGCGAACCGAGCGAACACCTGGTCGATGTCGCCCAACTTCTGAAACCGCTCGGTCATCTGCTGCGGTGTCTGGTCGTAGGACTCCACGATTCCCAGTTGAGCTGCATTCTGGATCAGGTCTGCCTGCGCCTGGCGGACGGAAGAAAAGTTCTGATCGATATCGGGAGGCACTGCAGTGAGATCTCCGCCTTCGGGTACCGCCGGCAACCCCAAAGAGGCACGGATTTGATACACGTCGGAGAGCGCTTGGGTGACCTGCGCGCGAGCAGCCAACACCGCTGCTTGTCGCTGGTCGAACTCCTGCCGGCTCTCGGCCGGGGTCCCCAGCAACCGCTGCGCCCGTTCGAAATCCAACTGGGCCAGCGCCAAGTCGGCCTTGCTCTTATCGAAGGCGGCAACCCGCGCACGCAGCAGGGCTACCTGGTTTCCGACCCCCTCAATGGCGTTCTGCAAGTTCCAGAATCGGCTTCTGGCCTCCGCTTCGATGCCGCGGGCTGTGGCCGTGGCCACCACCAGGTTCGCCTTTGCAGTGTCGACGGCTGCTTTGCTCACAGCGACGGCGTCTTGATACGGCTCCTTGTCCAGTTCGACCAGAATATCTCCTTTGCGCACACGGTTGTTGTCATCCACCAGGACCCGGGCAACCTGGCCGTAGACGCGGGGGGCAACGAACGTCAGGTGGCCGTTCACGTATGCATCGTCTGTCGAAACGGTGTTGAGCGCCAGCCGGATCGTGGGAATACCAAACACAACGAGGACAGCTATGACGATAGCACCTATCCCGCCAATCAGCAGCCTTCGCCTTCGCCTGGACCGTGGGGCGGACCCGGCATGTGTATCTACTGACTCCGCGCGACCAACCACCGCGGCACCTCCGTTTCCTGTCGGAGGCGTCTGGTCGGGACTTGGCTCGCTGCCATGCTCGGTCATGTCGGGCACCGTCACCAGGATGATGAATAGGATCGGGAAGAACCTATTGGCGAGATACAGCCAGCCCAAATTTAATCATAAGAGACCTCGGACGCCAGCGAGGAGGCCACCGCCAGTTGTGACCAACGGGGCGCAGCCGACCCACGATTCGTGCCAATCGAATGTTCGCGGTCGGCGATGCGTGGGCTTCCATTCGAACCCATTTGGGGTCTCAGGTCATCGACCAGGGCGGGTGATCATGAAGATCGTCGTCAGCGGCGGCACCGGCCTGATCGGCTCGAAGACCGTCGCCATTCTGCGCCAGGGCGGCCACGAGCTGGTCGCCGCCTCGCGAAAGCGGCGTCAACACCATCACCGGCGAGGGGCTCAAAGACGCAATGGCCGGCGCGCAGGTGGTGATCGATCTCGCCAATTCACCCTCTTTTGAAGACAAGGCGGTGCTGGAATTCTTCGAGACCTCCGGCCGTAACCTTCTCGCGGCAGAGGCCGCAGCGGGCGTTCGGCACCATGTCGCGGTATCCGTCGTCGGAATCGACCGGACGGACAACGGCTATTTCCTCGCCAAGGTCGCCCAGGAGAAACTGATTGGGCGACGTGCGCCTCGGCCGCATGGGTTTGGACGAATGGCAGAGGCGCGCCAAGTCGCGGTGAACATTTGCCGTGGGAATTTTCTACTTGCTGGCGGCGGGACGAAGCAATCCGCGGAAGTGCGCAGTCTGCGGGATATGAGTCCCACCGCCTTCGCGGTGGCCGCAATCACTACGAAGCAAAATACGCCATCGCCGCCTCGACCCCGCCCTTCCCATGCGGCACGCCATTCCGCCGCAGGCTCATCTCCACCGCGGTCAGCGCCCCCAGCACCATCGCC
>Ga0335074_10012206_pt1 | contig 12047 bp, 9 predicted proteins | sample Lox_Sample_23_FD_206715 | JGI IMG/M metagenome (GOLD analysis project Ga0335074, IMG submission 206715) | Soil microbial communities from Loxahatchee National Wildlife Refuge, Florida, United States - Lox_Sample_2.3 | ecosystem: Environmental > Terrestrial > Soil > Wetlands | place: USA: Florida...
GGATCATCGCGCTGCCGGCGGCACCGGCCACAGGGGTCGTCCTCAGCCCAGATGGCCGCCTGCTGCTGGTCGCCGACGGCGAAACGGGAGCCGTCGTGGTCTCAGTTCGGGCCGCGGAATCCGGCGCCAACGGTGCGGTCCTCGGCACGCTGTCCCGTCCGGGCGCCCAAGACGGTGGCGCCATCGAGGTCGCGGTGTCGCCAGACGGCAGGTACGCGTTCGTCAGCCTGGAGAGATTCGCCGAGATCGCGGTGTTCAACCTGAAGGCCGCGCTCGCAGCGCGCTTTGGCCGCAGCGATTACGTCGGCGTGATCCCCACCCAGGTCGCGCCAGTCGGGCTGGCTTTCGCGCCGGACAGCCGCTGGCTGTACTCGACCAGCGAGGCCCGGAATTTTCGTTCCCAGGTGGGCACGCTCGAGGTCATCAAGGTGGCACTGGCCGAGTCTGATCCGGCCAGGTCGGTTGCAGCCAGGGTGCGGGCGGGCTGCAACCCGGTCCGGGTTACCACGTCAGCGAACGGCAGCGTCGTGTGGGTAACCGCCAGGGCGAGCGACGCGCTGCTCGCATTCTCGGCGGCCGCCCTGCGCGCCGATCCGCGCTCTGCACTGCTCGCCGACGTCGCAGTAGGCGAGGCGCCAGTCGGCCTAGCCCTGGTCAAAGACAGCTCGCTGATCGTCGTCGCCGACTCGAACCGGTTCGACGTGAGCGGCCAGCATGCCGACCTCGCAGTCGTCGATGTGCACGACGCGCTGGCCGGGCGGCCGGCTCTGCTTGGCTACCTGCGCGCCGGGATCTTCCCGCGCGATGTGGCAGCCAACCCGGCCGGCAGCGCCGTCCTGGTCGCCAATTACGTGTCGGGCCAGGTGGAGTCCGTGAACGTGGCCGACCTTCCCTAGAGACCTCGTCACGCTGTCGGCTCACCCGTCAGCACGTTCGCGGCGGCGAGCAGGCTGGCCCGGCTGCTGCCGCGGGTGCCGAGATACCACGGGCCGGCCAGGGCCCGGTCGTGCAAGGTGCCGGTGCCCACCACTCGCGCGTCCGGACGCGCCGCCAGCGACCGGTGCAGCAACTCGCGCTGCCAGTCGTGCTGGTGCGCGTCCCGCACGACCACCACGAGCGGACGACCCGCCGCGGCAGCGATCCGCTCGTCCAGCCCCGCCAGGTCGGCGGGGCCGGTGAGCTGGATACCCTCCGTCCCTGGCAGCCGCTCCCTGAGCAGCCCGAGCAGGCTCGCTGCTGAGTCCCCGAGCATTGGGCTCGTCCCTGCGCCCGCGTCTAGCACATACGGCGGCGTACGGAGCGGCGTGAGTGCTCCCTCCGCCAGCATGGCTCGCCGGGCGACCGTTGCGCCAAGAGCCGGATCCGCAGCGGCCACTGGGTGAGGGCGTGCCCAGTCGGCGAGCGCCCGGACGCGCGCCGCGGCTTCAGCCACCCGGTCCGGGCTCAGCACGCCGCCGTGAAAGGCAGCCGCAACCGTGTCCCTGGCCCGCAGCTGGGCCGGCTCCTCGGCCGGCAGGCAGATCAGATCGGCTCCCGCTGCCATGGCCCGGATGGCACCGGCGGCCCGCTTCGCGCCGTCGCCAATCGCAGCCATGCCGAGCGCATCGGTAATGATCACCCCGTCGAACCCGAGCTCGCCCCTCAGCACCTCGGTGACCAGCCGCCGGGAGAGGGTAGCCGGGAGTTCATCGATCGCGGGGAACACCACATGCGCGGTCATCACTGACCGGACTCCGGCCTTGATGGCCGCCCGGAATGGCACCAGGTCGGTAGCCAGCAGCTCGGGCAGGGTCGCGGCAACCGACGGCAGCGTCACGTGCGAGTCGGCCGCGGCCCGCCCGTGGCCAGGGAAATGCTTCGCGCAGGCGGCGACCATGTTGGCCTGCAGGCCGGTCACGAACGCCGCGGTGTGAGCAGCAACGCGGGCGGGATCGGCGCCGAACGATCGCACCCCGATGGCCGGATTCGCGGGATTGCCGTCCAGGTCGGCAACGGGCGCGAGGTTGAGGCTGATGCCGAGGTCGGCCAGCATAGCCCCGATGCTCTGCGCCACCGCCCTGGTCACGGTCACGTCATCGACGGCTCCGAGGGCGGCATTGCCCGGGTACGATGACCCGCTCGCGGCCTCAAGCCTGGTAACGATCCCGCCTTCCTCATCGACGGCGACCAGGACGTGCGGGTTATGCGAGCGCAGCTGGCTGACAAGGGAACGCGCCTGCTCCGGGCCAGTCAGGTTCGCCGCGAAAAGCAGCACGCCGGCCAGGCCGTCGTCCAGCCACTTCAGCAGCCACGGCGGTGGCACCACGCCGTCGAAGCGCGCGAGCAAGCAGCCTTCAATGCCAGTGCCAGCCGGTGATCGGCTAGGGCGGGGCATCGCGCCGCTACCCGCGGGCGGCTGGCGCGAGGACTGAGCAGGTGCACTGATTTTGCTGACAGGCTCTGCGAGCGGGGCTGGCTCAGCGTCCCTGCCTGCACTCGGGGCCGCAGCTGGGAGCACATGATCGCCGCGTGCCGGGACGGCGGCGGCTGCCGGGACGGTCAAGTGCGGGGCCTGCGCGAGAATGTCGCTCTGGAGCTTGCGGAGGAGCGGGCCAGGCTCGACGCCGAGTTCTTCGGCCAGCAGGGTCCTGGCCCGCCGCAGCGCCGCGAGTGCGTCCCCTTGGCGCCCGGACTGGTACAACGCCAGCGCGAGCAGACGCCATGACTCTTCCCGCAGCGGGTGCTCGGCGGCCAGCTGGTCCAGGTCGGCGACTATCTGCGCCGCGTAGCCGAGCCGTAGCGCCGCATCAGCGCATTTTTCGGTAGCTGCAAGGCGCAGTTCCTCCAGGCGGGACGCTTGCAGGTCCGCCCATGGCAGCCCGCTGAACTCCTGGAAAGCCGGGCCGCGCCAGGCCGCGAGCGCGGCCGAGAGGCTGGCGTGCACGGCGGCAGCATCGCCTGGCGCAGCAGCGCGGCGCACCACGTCCTCGAAGACCCAGGCATCGACCGCCTCATTTCCGAGCCGCAGGGCGTATCCGGGCGGGGAGGCGACCAGGACACTGCCGCGGTCCCAGGCCTTCCGGCCTGGCTCCAGCACCCGGCGCAGGTGAGAAACATACGACTGCAACGCTGCCAGCGCCCGGGGCGGAGACTCACCGCCGTAGAGGTCCTCGATTAGCCGGTCGGCGGAGACTGTCTGGCCACGGGCGACGATCAGGCGTACCAGCACGCGCCGCTGCCGCGGCCCGCCGACGCTCGCAGTGGCGCCGCCGACCGTTACCTCCAGCGGGCCTAGCACGCGGATCCCGATCACTGGCACCTCGCTGCCAAACGCCGCTCAGCGCCAGCCTGACAGCCCTGCAAGCTTGCCGCAAGTTCGCAGCAAGCCGGCCGCCAGTTCGCTGGCCCACATTCAGGATGTGACACGCGCACGGCCATTCCGGCTAAGGACCAGAACTGCGGCCGACCCCGAGCCGCCTTTACCTTGATGATGGAGGCCACCATGGCTGGATCTAGCCCTTGGGTAATCTACAGCGGCATCGCCGAGATCGTACTCGTCGTTGTCTTAGTGGCGGCAGCTGCGGTTGTTGCCTACGCCGGGATCAGGCTGCCGCTGCCCGCGCGGCCACCAAGGCCCGGCATGGCAGCAAAGATCGTGATGGTCGCCGTCTGGGTGCTCGCCATTGCGGCGCTTGAGGTGTGCGTAAGGGCGTACCTGGCGCAGGTTGCCAGCGCGGGCCTGGCGCACACGCCTCGTTCAGATCCGATCACGCCCGTCACGCTGACCGGCGCGGCCGTCCTGTTCGTCGTCATCGCAGTTATGCAGAGGGCGAGGGGCTGGCGTGTCTCTCTGGGCAGCGCGGTGATCGGCGCCGCCGCCGGGCCGTGGATCTTCGAGGTCCCGTTCGACCTCATCATCTTGCCCAGGACCCATCCCCTCGTTGATCCCGGGCTCTACCGGGTGCTGCTGTTCGGGCCGCTGGTACTGACCGGCATCATGACGGTGGCGTTGCTGTCGCTGTCACCGGCCGTGCGGGTTCGAAGGGCAACACTGTGGTGCCTGGCCGGAATGCTGGCGGTGTATGCCATCTGGGGCCTGTTCGGCTTCAGCTATCCGTCTGCCCCCGGCCCGGTCACGCTCAACACGGTGTCCAAGATCCTCGCTCTTGCCACGTCTCTGACCCTGTTCCTGCCGCAGCGGGCCCGCGCGGAGACACCACAGCCAGCACAAGCAGTGGCGGCCAGCAGCGCGCGAGCTGACGTTGTGTAATGCAACCGGTCTTGCCCCGGTTGCCGGGCCTTGTGTATCGTTCTAGTAGAACGTTACACAAGACGATCGGGCTCATGATGACCACCACCTCGAGGACTCCCAGCCTGAAGACGATTGCCCGTGCTGTTGGTGTCTCAGTGGCAACCGTGTCGAACGCCTACAACAAGCCGGATCACCTGTCGGCGGCGTTGCGTGAGCGGATCTTTGCCACCGCGTGCGAGCTCGGGTATGCCGGGCCGGACCCGGCGGCCCGTTCGCTGCGCGGCGCGCGCACTGGCGCGATCGGCGTGCTGAGTACCGTGCAGCTGTCGTATGCGTTCACCGACCCGTATTGCTCCGTGTTCCTGGCCGGGCTGGCGGATGTGGCGGAGCGGCACCAGACCAGCATCGTGCTGATGCCGCTGGCCCCGCGCGCTGGTTCGGCTCCCGAACAGGTGCGGGCGTCGGTGGAGGCGGTCCGCAATGCGGTGATCGACGGCGTGGTGATCGACGGCATCGACGATGGCCACCCGGGGCTGCAGGTGGTGACCAACCGCGCTCTGCCGCGAGTGCGCTCCACAGATGACCCGGACAGCCGGTGCGTGCTGATCGACGACCGGGCCGCGGGCGCGGCCGTCGGCGCGCACCTGGCCGGATTCGGTCACCGTGACGTGGCGCTGATCGCTGCCTCAGCTCATGAGCCCGGCACCGTCAGGACAGTCGCCAGCGACAGCATGCTGTACCCGTATGCGCGGCTGCGGCTGGCCGGGTTGCGCGAAGGCCTGGGCCCGGGCGGCCGCGTGACGGTCGTGGCTGCGGGACCCAACCGGGCCGAGGACGGGCGGGCTGCGGCCGAGCTGGTGTTGCGCCAACGGCCGCGGCCGACCGCGATCGCCGCGACCAGTGACGTGCTGGCGTTGGGCGTCCGGGACGCCCTGGACCGCCACGGGCTCAGACCCGGTCTGGATGTGTCGCTCACCGGGTTCGACGACATCCCCGCTGCTGCGGCGGCGGGGCTGACGACGGTGCGGCAGCCGATCCGGGAGAAGGGCCAGCTGATGGGCCGGATGCTGCTCGATCCGTCGCTGACCGAGCGCAGGCTCGTGCTGCCCGCCGAGTTGGTCGCCCGGGCAAGCACAGGGCCGGTGTCACCCGTTGCAGAAGAAGCCTGAAAGAGAGACCGGAGATGACAGCTGACCGACTTCAGCTAGCGGTGATCATCGGCAGCGTGCGCGCCGGGCGGATCGCCCCGGCGGTGGCTGGCTGGTTCGGCACGCAACTGGATCAGCACGATGAGTTCAGCCCGGACGTGATCGACCTGGCCGGCCTGAGCTTGCCGGACTGCCTGGATGGCACCGGCGACGCGGCGGTGTTCGCCAAGCGATTGGAGGCAGCCGATGGAGTCGTCATCCTCACCCCGGAGTACAACCACGGCTACCCCGGTGCGCTGAAGACAGCGATCGACACCGCGCGGGAAGAGTGGCAGGCCAAGCCGGTCGGCTTCGTCTCCTATGGCGGAATCGCGGGCGGGCTGCGCGCGGTCGAGCAGCTTCGGCTGGTGTTCGCCGAGCTGCATGCGGTCACCGTGCGGCAAGTCGTGAGCTTGCACTGGGTCCACGACATGTTCGAGGGCAACGGCATGCTCACTGATCATCGCGCGCCGGCCGCCGCGCACAAGATGCTCGAGCAGCTGGCATGGTGGGCGCGGGCGCTGCGCAACGCGCGGGCCGAGGAGGCTTACGATGCCTGAGATTGACGGCAGCGCCGACGAGTGGCAGATAAGCGACCTGGACCTGTCTGCCTACCTGAGCCGGATTAGCTACGACGGCGACCTCGCCCCGGCTGGTCACACCCTCGCGGCGCTGCACCGCGCGCACGTGGCAGCCATCCCGTTCGAAAACGCCGACATCATGCTCGGCCGCGGCATCGCCGTCGACCTGCCCGCCATCCAGGACAAGCTGGCGCGGCGCCGCCGCGGCGGCTATTGCTTCGAGCACGGGTTGCTCCTGGCGGCCGCGCTCGAAACACTCGGCTACCACGTCGACCGGCTGCTTGCCAGAGTCGGCGACCCGAGCGGCGCACGCACCCACCTGGTGCTGCGAGTACAAGCCGCCGGGCAATGCTGGCTGGCCGACACCGGCTTCGGAACCGGGCTGCTCGAACCGCTAGCGTTCGGCGACTCCGCGGCGCACGCCCAGTATGGCTGGACCTACCGGCTGCACGCCGACGGTGACCGATCCTGGCAGCTGCAAGAACAACGCGGCGACGGCTGGACGACGCTTTACTGGTTCGACGACCAGCCCCAGCATCTCGCCGACATTCTCGTGGCCAACCACTTTACTTCTACCTATCCCGGCTCATCATTCGTCCGCCAGCTCGTGGTCATCCGCAAGGACACCACCGGCATTCGCCGGCTGACGGGCCGCCGCCTGACCATCGCCCGCCCAGGCCAGCCCGACGACGAGCGCTACCTCAACGATGGCGAATTCGCCAGCGCCCTAACCGGCAGGTTCGGCCTGCAACTCACCGCAGCAGAGTCTGCCCGCCTCACTGAGGTCACCGCCGACACCACGGCAGCGGCCACAACCGCGTGAGCTATCTGGGGGACAGTGATGGCACCGGATGCGACAGGAATCCTTGACGAGGCCTACCTGCGGTTGCACGATACAGGTCCGGAGTTTGACGGCTGGCTGTCCAATCACGGGCCCATGGCCGCCGAGGCGATGGTGCGCCGTGGCCACGCCGAGACCGTGCACCGCTGGCTGGATGTCTACGTGCGTCGGCTCGAGGACTTCCCTCGCGGCACGAGTCCGGTCGGCGCGGATTGGCGCGAGGCTTTGGGCGACCCGCGGCGGGTCGCCGACTGGACCGCCTATTTCCGCCGCGAGCTCGCAGACCAGCCGTGGCGGCAGGTGCTGGACACCTGGTGGCCCCGGCTATTGCCCGGCGTGGCTGCAGCCGCCACTCACGGGGTGATCCGCACCGGGCATGCGGTGCGGGCGCTGATGGCAGACGGCAGTGACCCGGCCCATGTCACCGAGCTGGCTCATGGCCTGGCCTACTGGGCTGTGCGCTGGCAGCCGGTCCCCGGCGCCGAGACGGGCGTGAGCTTCTCGTCTGGCGCAGCACCTGGGCCGCACGCGGAAGGCCTGGCTCCCGCGGCGGCGCTGGCAGCGGTCCCGCGTATCGCGGACCAAACGGGCGGGATTCGCGAGCGCTTGCCTCGTCTGGCGAGGCTTGCGGGATGGGTCGGTGCCCTGACGGCGCCGCAGATCCCGCCGTCCCCTGAGGAGGTTAGCTCATGGCTGGCCAGACTGGCCGATGCCGCCGCCCTCAGGTACCTGGAACACGCGCACGGCAACCCGGTGATGCTAGTGCACTCCGCGACCGCCCCGACTGCGATCGCGCGGACCCTGCCCGCCCTCAGCTACGACCTGTGGGCGCCGAGCGCTGCCGCGGCCTGGGCCGCCGCGGCCGCGCTGACCGCTATCTACGCGCCGGCCGACCCAGCCCGCCACGATGCGCTGCCTGATCCGCCGTCTGGGCCGCGGGCCGCCGAGGAGATGTTCGCCCGTGCCGTGGAGCACGGCGACGAGCACGTGATCAAGTTCGCCGACACTGCCGCCGACGTGTACGCGCGCACCGGCAAGCCCGCCGTGCTGGCCGCCGCCGTCCGCGCCGCCCAGCTCATCCCACGTCCCAGCTGACCCGCAGATGACCGGTGCAGAACAACCCGCCAGGACGACCCGCTGCCATCAGCCGCCGCCAGCCGACTACCAGTGCGCTGGCGCAGTTCGGAACGTCACCACTACGCCGCCATTCCAGCCGATCGGAGCAGCTAATGCCCGCACCAGTCATCGAGGAGAGAGCGCCGGTTAGGAAGCATGGCACGGCGCGGTCACGTTGCCGGTTACTCGGGGGAGTTGCCGGCAGCGCCGTTGTCTTGGTGCTGGTGACGGCGGGTTGTTCCGCGGCGAGCCCGCCCGGCGGCGCGCCAGGCAAGGCGGGCCAAGCTGCGGGTCCTGTCTGGTTGTGCCGGCCCGGCCAGGCGGCTGACCCGTGCGCCTCCAATCTCGCCGCCACGACGGTCTCCGCGAGCGGCACCCTGAAGCCGGCGACCTGGCCGCACTCGGCGATGGCATCGAAATTCGACTGCTTCTACGTCCACCCGACCGACAGCCTCGCCAAGGCGGCCAACACCGGCCTGGCGCCGACCAAGGCGGATATTTTCACTGCTGACGAGCAAGCCGCGCCGCTGTCTCGGGTCTGCCAAGTTTGGGCGCCCTCCTACCGCTCCCAGACCTGGCCAAGCGTGGTGAAGGGCCTCGGCGGCGACGACGCGGTGATGCGATCGACCTTCGCCGTCGCCTACAACAGCGTGCTGACGGCCTGGCAGTGGTTCCTCGCCCGCACCGGCGGCAAGCCGATCATCCTGATCGGGGATTCCCAGGGCGCGGCCATCCTTATCCACCTCATCTCCGCCGAGCTTGACCATCAGCCGTCGGTACTGCGCCGCCTCCTGGTGGCGATCCTCGTCGGCGGCAACCTCCAGGTCCCTGCGGACAAGACTGTCGGTGCCACCTTCACCAAGGTCCCGTTGTGCACCGCCGCCACCCAGACGGGCTGCGCGATCGCGTTTTCCTCTTATCCCTCCCAGCCGCCGGCCGACTCGGTGTTCGGCAGGCCAGGCCAGGGCACGAGCTTGCAGTCCGGGGAAACGGCCAAGGCCGGCCAGCAGGTCGCCTGCGTCAACCCGGCAGCCATCAGCGGTGGCACCGCCGGCCTCGATCCCTACTTCTTCACGATCACCCAGATCGGGCGGCCAATCGACATCGACTTCCCGCTCAAGGAGCCGGTCTCGACCCCGTGGGTCACCTACCCCGGCCTCTACTCGGCGAGCTGCAAGCAAGGTGGCGGGGCCAGCTGGCTCCAGGTCGCTAGCCTCGCCGGAACCAGCCACGCCCGGCCCGTCGTGAACGACAACTACGTAGGGACCTACGGTGGCGGCCTCGGGCCGGCGTGGGGCTACCACGGCTACGAGTACGGCCTCACCCTCGGCAACCTGCTCCACGATGTCGCCAGCGAGGAAGCTGCCTGGCAGCCGAGCCACTGACGGATCCGGCCGGCTGTTATCTCACTGCAGTACGGCAACATCAGTTGGGAGGAGTGCGTTATGGAGATCTTAATTGCGGGCGGTGGTTACATCGGGATGTACACGGCCCGGCGACTGGAGCGGCTGCTGCGGCACGGCGAGGCCACGGTGACCGTGGTGGACCCGCGCGGGTACATGACCTATCAGCCGTTCCTGGCCGAAGCGGCCGGCGGCTCGGTGGAGCCGCGGCACGTGATCGCGCCGCTGCCGCGGGTGCTGCGGCACACCCGGGTGCTGACCGGGTCGATCATCAGCATCGACCACCGCGGCCGCCTGGCGGTGTTCGCGCCGGCGCGCGGCCCGGAGCAGGTGCTGCGTTACGACGTCCTGGTGATGGCGGCCGGGTCGGTGTCGCGGGTGCTGCCGGTCGAGGGGCTGGCTGAATATGGCGCCGGTTTCAAGACCGTTGGCGAGGCGGTGCATCTGCGCAACCACGTGCTCGGCCAGCTCGCCGTGGCGGCCTCAGCCGACGATCTTGCCATCGCCGCGGCCGCGCTCACCTTCGTAGTCGTCGGCGGGGGGTTCGCCGGGGTCGAGGCGCTAGCGGAGCTACAAGGGCTGGCTGATGAGGCGGTGCGGTTCTATCCGGCGCTGGAGCGGGCCAAGCTGCACTGGGTACTGGTCGAGGCGACCGGCCGGATCCTGCCCGAGCTGGGCGAGCGGCTCGGTCAGTGGACGCTGCGTGCGCTACGGCGCCGCGGCGTCGACGTGCGGCTGTACACCAGGCTCGCCTCGGCTGCGCGCGGCATGGTCCGGCTGGACGACGGGACCGAGCTGCCGACGGCAACACTAGTGTGGGCGGCCGGGGTGCAGCCGAGCCCGCTAGGCGCAGCGGCCGGCCTGCCGACCGATAAAGCCGGCCGGATCCTGGTCGGTGCGGACCTGGCCGTCACCGGTGTGCCGGGCGTGTTCGCCGCCGGGGACATCGCGGCGGTGCCGGACCTGAGCCGACCCGGTGAGTTCTGCGCGCCAAACGCCCAGCACGCGGTGCGGCAAAGCAAGGTGCTGGCCCGCAACATTGTCGCCGTCGTCCGCGGTGGCGAGCTCAAACCGTACCGGCACGCCTACGCCGGGTCAGTCGCCGGGCTTGGCCACCGCCAGGGCGTGGCACAGATATACCGGATCCGGCTTACCGGCTTCGCCGGATGGCTGGCCCACCGGGCCTACCACCTGTTCTGGGTACCGACCCTCAGCCACAAGGCACGCGTGCTCGCTGATTGGACCCTGGCCCTGATCTTCCGCCGCGAGACCGCACAGCTCGCCTCCCTGGAGCACCCCGCCGACGACTTCCGCGACGCCTTCCGTGAAGACCGCCCACTGTCCGGCTAGCCCCAGATAGCCAGGTCCACCTCATTGCCCTCGGCGTCGGCGAGTGTCCACCAGTTGGGTGCATGGGTGTCGCTCACGATGTGGCCACCCGCGGCCAGCGCCGCGCCGATGCGCGCCTCCGCCTGGTCGCGAGGGATGTAGACATCGATGTGAATGCGATTGCGCTGCGACCGTGGCGTGTCCATCTGCTGGAACGTGAAGGGCGACCCAGAGCGATGCGGGTCGAGGACGTCCTCGTCGCCGACCTCCTGATAGCCGAGCACCGCGCGCCAGAAGGGCAGCACTTCGGGAATGACGAGGGCGTCGATCGAGACCTGGACGTGCTGAACGGCGGAAGGGTCAGTCGGCGCGCCGAGCTTTCGCGCGGCTGCAGAAATCTCCTGGGCTAGCCCAACATCGTCGCTGCTCAGCCCTCCGGGCTCGTGGCTGAAGAGCCGAACGGTTACGCCCTCAGCTCGCAGGTCGACGTCGACGTGGTGGTTCGCGGCAGCCGGAAGCTCGCTGATCGACTTAACGAGCGCGGCGCCTGTGCCGAATGAACCGGTCTGAAAGTACGCACACGCGAAGCCGCCACCCCACAGGGCGCGCCAGTCCGCTACGCCGGGAGACTCATCAAATTGCTTGCCAGTGATCCGATCGGCCATGACCTCACGTTAGCGAGAAGTCTCGCCGCCGGCTCGTCACCCAGCGGGGAATCGGGAGACCTGACGGCTGACTGCTTCGATGCCGGGGACGGGCGCGTGCCCGATGAGTTCGCCGAGCGTGGCTGTGGGTGTACCGGCCCAGTCACTTCTGAAGTCGGCGTACATCTCGATGAGCTCCTGCGCGACTTCTGCGGACAAGTTGAAGCGGGCCAGGTAGTCCCGGTATGCGTCATCGCTGACCGCGCGGAACGGCAAGCCAGCGAGTTCTGCCAGCTGGTCCCACGTGATCGAATCTGGGCCGCGCAGCTCATGGACCACACTGTCGTGTCCGGGCTGAGTGAGCACGACGGCCGCAGCCTCGGCGATGTCAGCGACGTCCGCGGGCGTAACTCTGGCGCCGGCGGCAGGGGCGACGAGCTCACCGCCGGACTTGGCCCACACGACGTCCCGGGCCAGCGCAGTGGCCAGACCGTAGCCGAGCCGCAGTATCGTCCAGGCCGGCCCCGCCGTCTTCACGAGCGCCTCCAGGTGCTTGTAGTCCTGAACTGCTGGCAAAGTGGCGCGATCGAGGTCTGGCCAGCTCGTCAAAACGATCCGGCCGACACCGGCTTCGGCCGCCGCGCCGATGGCAGAACCGACTCGCCGGCGCCGCAGCGATGGGTCAGCGCCGAAGAAGGTCGCGTTGATCAGCACG
>Ga0335074_10012207_pt1 | contig 12047 bp, 3 predicted proteins | sample Lox_Sample_23_FD_206715 | JGI IMG/M metagenome (GOLD analysis project Ga0335074, IMG submission 206715) | Soil microbial communities from Loxahatchee National Wildlife Refuge, Florida, United States - Lox_Sample_2.3 | ecosystem: Environmental > Terrestrial > Soil > Wetlands | place: USA: Florida...
ACGACGAGCCGGGCGAGGTGCGTGAGCCCCGGGCTCGAGACGTTGACCCAGTAGGAGCCCCACTCCACGGTCACGTTGTAGAGCCCGTCCGACCCGTCGACGGGGGCGCGCGAGCCGTTGACCGTGACGACCGACGAGAACGGGAACACCCGCCCGGAGATCCAGCCGATCGCCCGCGTGAGGTTCACGTTGAGCGGGGTCGTGACCCCGGGGATCACGGGCACCTCGGTCGAGTAGCGGTCGTAGAACGGCGCCGAGACGGTGACGGCGTACACGAGGTTCGGGGCCACGGAGATGTTGAACGGGATCCCCGCCCCCGATCCTCCGCCGATGGCGACGGGGACGCCGTTGAGCGTGAGCGTCACGTTCGCGTCGGACGGCCGGATCGTCCCGGCGATCCAGCCGGCCGGCGAGATCGCGTAGTTGGCGGAGACCGAGACCCCGCCCTCGAAGTCGAACGACACCGGCGCGGTCGCGGACGTGACCGCGCCCGAGAACCCCTCGAAGACGCCGACCCAGTCGGTCGTGTTCGCGAGGATCACCCAGGGCGGCGCCGTGACCGTGACCCCGCCGTTGTTGTCCCAGGCCGTGGGGACCGGGACGGTCCCCCCGACCGTCACCCCGCCGCTCGTCGCGGTCACCTGAGCCCCCGGCACGTTCGAGTCGAGCGCGACGGGGACGCTGCGGGCCACGTCGACCGACGGCACGCCCGAGGACGCGCAGTCGTCGGACCGGCAGTCGGTCCACGCGGCGTAGAGGCCGGCGGAGGTGGCCGCGGCGCCGACCCAGTCGCCGATCGAGCCGCCGGACGGTGGTGCGGGGCTCGGACCGTCGGCGATGGCGAACGGCGCCGTCCAGTACGCGCCGCCGTCGGTGGAGTATTCGCCGAGGAGCTGGTAGCCGCCGTTGGTCACGTTCTCGGCGACGTACACCGCCCAGACCGCCCCTCCGGGCGCCACGGAGACCGCCGGATCGAAGTACACGAGGTCGCCGCCGGGCGGGGTGAGGTAGACCGATCGCGACCAGCCGCCGCCGCTCCCCGTCTCGAACGCCACGCTCGGGTCCCCGTCCGCCGCGGTGCGGTTGTCGGCCCACACGAGGTAGAGCGTTCCGACGTACGGCGACGCGAGGTCGGTGTCCTCGGCGAGCTCGGGCAGGCTGACCACGGGGAAGGAGTCCGATACGGCGTTGACGACCGGGTGCACGAGCGAGGCCGGGCCGACGTCCGCGGGAGCCGACCAGGTCGCGCCCAGGTCGGTCGAGACGGAGGCGGCGAACGGGAAGGTCGTGGAGGTCCCGTTCTCGGGATCGTCGAAGACGACGGTGATCGCGTCGGTCGGGGCCGGCCCGATGGCGACCGTGCTGGGGCCGCTGACGAGCCGTCCGAGCGTGACCGGCGCGCCCCACGCGGCCCCGCCGTCGGTCGAGACCGCGACCTGCGTGAGATCGTACTCCGCCGACACGTCGAGCACGACCTGGTCGTTGACGCATCCCAGCGCGTCGTAGTAGGCGATGGTGTCCCACGACACCGCCGCGACCGAGCCGTCGGCGCTCACCGCGACGCTCGCGAGGTCCGTCAGGTTCGCCGGCACGTAGAAGCTCTGGAACTCGTCGTCGCAGTCGATCGACTGGACCTCGTACTGGGCGACGTTGTCGACGGGGACCGCCGCGAACCACGAGGCGCCGCCGTTGGTCGACCGGGCCACCGCGATGCCGCTCGGGGCGGCGTACGCGTAGCTCGAATTGCAGTCCGACGGCGTGAGATCGAGGACCGCGCACGGCTGCGCGTACTCGGCCGCGTAGAGCGCGGTCCCGTTCGCCCCCGCCACGGCGTCCGCTCCCCACAGGACGTCGCCGAACCCCGGGTCCGAGGACGACGCCCAATCGGGGTCGTTCGGGATCCAGCCGGTGCTCCACGACGCCCCCGCGTTCGCCGTGCGGGCGTAGGCCGCCAGCCCGTCGGCGAAGAACGCCCCGCTCGAGCCGCTCTCCTCGTAGTCGGCCAGGTACGTCTCGTTCGTGTACCCGACGACGACCGTCTGGTTCGACGGGCCGACGGCCGCGACGAGGGGCCCCAGCGAGAACGTCGCGATCGTCGGGTTCGCGAGGTCGGCCCCCGCGGCGGCGACCGGCGCGGCGCCGGTCGGCGCCCGAAGGATCGAGGAGAGCGAGGGGGCCCGGGGCGGCAGGAACACGGGCGCGTCCGGGGCCAGTCCCGCCGGTCGACCGGCCGGAGCGAGGAGCGAGGGCGGCGCTCCTCCCGAGGTGGCGACGCCGAGCACGGTCCCGGCGCTCGAGGGCGCGGCGTGGACGGACGCCGTTCCCCCGGCGCCGACCACGGCGAGGCCGCCGACGACGACCAGGAACGCGAGGATCAGGATCGCGGCGCGCTGCCGCGCGTTCCGGACTCCCGGGGGGCGGCTCACGTGGTCCCCTCCGGAGGAGCGGTCTCCTCGCCGCCCTCGGACCGGGGCGGGCGCCGGCCGCGGAGGAACGCGACGGCGGCGCCGGCGACGACGACCGCGATCCCGACGCCGATGACGATCAGCCCGGTCGTTCCGAGCGCGTAGGACGGGGCCGAGGACGCCGCCTCGATCGACACGTTGGCGAACGCGGTCGCGGTCCGGCCGTACGGGTCGGTCACCGTCACGCTGACCTCGTAGGTCCCCGTCTGCGCGTACGCGTGGCCGGTGAAGTTCGAGGGCGTCGTGGCGGTCGCGCCGTCCCCGAACGACCAGCGGTAGGTGTAGTTGTACGGCGGCACGGGGACCGCGACCGCGACCGAGAACTCGACGCTCGACCCCGAGAGGGCGGAGGACGGGACCGCGAGCGCGAGCTCGGGCGGGACCGGTCCCAGGTGTTGCGTCAGGTTCCCCGCGCCGTTAACCAGCAGGGTCGTCCCCGAGACCGAGAGGCCGGCGTCGGTCGAGTAGCCGAGCACTTCGAAGCCCGTGCACGGGACGGCGGCGAGCGAGTACGGCCCTGCCGTGAGCAGGACCGTGGTGTTGTTCGACTCGTCGACCCCGGCGAGGACGAGCGGCCCGCACGCGGCGGGCGTGATCTCGATGTGGATCGCGTAGACGGCGGGCACGAAGACGGCCTCGACGATCGCCGGCGCTACGAGGGTGAGGTTCCCGCCCGCGATCGTCGCGCCGCCCGACGTCTGCCAGTCCGTGAACACCTCGTGGAGGCACGGAACGGGCGCGATCGCGTACGTCGTCCCCTCGGGCAGCTCGACCCCGACGCCGTTCCCGTACGCCGTGCCGCCGATCTCGACCTCCCCGCAGGTCGCCGGATCGGTCTCGACGTCCACCGCGACCAACGGGTGGAAGATCGCCTCGAGCGACCCGCTGCCGTTGACGAAGATCAGGTTCGACTCGGCGCTCGGCCCGTCGGCGAGCGCGACCCCGCCGCCGTTGGCCCAGCTCACGAACCCGTACCCCACGCACGCGGTCGCCGAGATCCGGTGCACCGAGCCGGGCAGGAGGTCGACGTACTGCGAGTTCGCGTACGACGTCCCGTCGACCACGACGGCGCCGCACGAGATCGGGTTGGTGATGAACCCGACCCAGAACTCCTCGGGCCCGGGCTCGAAGGTCGCGATGACCGTGCCGGGCCCGTTGACGACGAGGACCGTCCCTTCGAGGGTCAGGTTGCCGAGCGTGCTGAGCGCCTCGAGGTAGTCGCCGGAGCACGGCTCCGCGAGGACGCTGTTGACCGTGTGGTTCGTCACGTTCAGGACCGTGCCGCCGGTCTCGAGCACCCCGTTCCACTCGACGCCCCCGCAGCCGGCGGGCGACGTCTCGATCGAGACGAGCGTGAGGCGGTAGTACGCGATCGCGACGGTCCCGCCCGCCGCGCCGACGCTCACCGCGCCGGCCGCGTAGGAGGCGGCCCCCGAGGTCGTGAGATTGCCCGGCGCGAAGCCCCAGCCCGCGCAGGGCACCGGCCCGACCGGGTACGGCTGGTCGACCCGCACCTCGATCGAGCTCCCGTTGACGTAGCCGGCGCTCCCGAGCTCGACGCCGCCGCAGCTCCCCGGGTCGGTGAGGAACCCGAGGGAGGTCGCGTCCGCGTCGGCGACGAACGTCGCGGTGAGGGTCCCGTTCCCGTGCACCGTGAGCTCCCCGCCGAGCACGGTCAGGTTCGCCGGGCTCGAGACCGACCAGCCCGAGAACGATTCGTTCGCGCAGGCGGCGGTCACGACGATCGAGAAGGTGTGCCCGTTGAGCAGCCCGATGTCCGCCGGTCCGCCGGACGCGGAGACCCCGGTCCCGTTCACGGTGACGGCCCCGCAGTCGGTCGGCGCGAACGCGACCGTGACCGCGTCGTGCGGGACGACGTACCGGAACTCGGCCGTGACGGAGCCGTTCGCGTGGAGCTCGACGGACGTCGTGGGCGCCGACGGCCCCGTGATCGAGATGCCCCCGGTCGTGAGCCAGCCCGCGAAGTCGTATGGGTAGCAGCCGCTCGCCCGCAGCGCGTAGGCGCCGGCCGTGAGCGACTCGGCGGTGCCGTTCGGCTGGAGGGGCCCGCCGTTGAGCGCGATCCCGCCGCACCCGGCCGGGCTCTCGTCGAGCACGGCGGTGACGGTCGGGATCGCCGAGCGGACGACCGAGCTCGCGGCGGTGCCGTTCGGCGGGAGGATCGCGACGACGCCGGCGCGGTTGGTGACGACCACGCGGAAGTCGATCGTCCCGTTCACCGCGATGGACGGGATCGAGCCCTGGTAGATCCCGTCCGACGGAGCGCCCGATAGGAGCGTCATCGAGGCGTTCGCCTCGCCCCCGCCGGGCTGTCGGTAGGACAAGTTCGCCCACCGGATCGAGCCCAGGTCCTGGATGCGGAGGCTGACGTTGAGCGCGCTCCCCGGCGCGACGTAGCCCGCCGCGCTCGAGTTCGTGAGCTCGTCGAGCCAGAGCGGCGTGAAATCGGTCGAGGTGGCGTAGGCGTTGAACTCATGGATCGCGCCGCCGAACGTCTCGGTCGTCCACGAGTAGTTGCCGCCGAACTCGAGGGCCGTGCCGTTGAAGGTGAACGACGGGTACTCCCCGATCTCGGCGAGCGGATCGCAGGTCGCGATCCCCTGGACCCCGCCGCACGCGCCGGTCGACGACTCCAGCGCCACGTACTCGAAGTCGCTCGCGAAGCTCAGCCCGTTCCACGACTCGGGGCTGAGCACCTGGAACGGCAGCGCCTCGACCTGGGTCGTCGCGTTGTAGGAGAAGCAGCCGGGAAGGTCGCAGAGGTCGATCCCGAGCCCGAGACCGAACGGCTCGGACCAGCCCAAGTCGCAGAGATCGGGGCAGGCGGTCGCGTAGTACGGGCGGAACTGGTAGGAGCCCGTGTGCGCCGCCGTCGCCGAATAGTTCGCCGACTTCGCGGGGTCGGTCGAGTCGTTGAACGCGATCTGGAGCGTCCCGACCGAGCTCGAGGAGCTCCCCGTGAACGTCACGTTCGCGGCCTGGTCCCCGGGGACGCCGGTCGCGATCGTCCCACCCGATCCGCCCGACGCGTCATCGACGACGCACCCGTACTCGTCCTCCCACGAGAAGTTGAGGCCGCTCGCGCAGCTCGTGTTCGTCAGCAGCGACCAGATCGCCACCGTGAGGTTCCACTCGACGCCGGTGCCGTTCCAGCCCGGAGCAAAGACGAGCTCGGCGTACGACTGGCCGTCGACCGATGCCGCGTCGCCCTGGACGACCATGCCAAGGTAGGCGTCCTGGAAGACCGATCCGGGGGTGACCGTGGCGTTGCCCGGGAGCACGATCGGGAAGTCGACCTCCTCGCCCGAACCGGACACCGGCGAGGAGAACGTCGCGTGGACCTCGTCGTGCGTCACCTTGCACGGGGTCTGGTCGATGTAGTTGGGGAGGGGCGGGTCGAGCCCGTCCACCACGCCGTAGTTGGGGTAGAGCGGGGGATCGCACTTCGGCACCGGGGGGCCCGAGGCGGCCGGATGCGCCGCGGCCACGGGCGCGGCCGCCCCCGCGGTCCCGGGCACGACCGGCACGCCCGACACGATGAGCGCGGCGAGGAGCAGGATGAGGACGGGGAGGAGCGCGCTCGACCGCACGCGCATGCGCTGGAACGCGAGCGTCCGTTCACGCGGACCGCTCCCCGGCGGAGGGGGCGGGCGGAAGAACTCGATCGAGGGCATCGCGGCCTTCATGTCCCCCTCGGTCGCCCGCCGACCGCCGCCCGACAGACCGCGCAGGACGTTCCACCGTCCGAGCCCCACGACCGCGAGCAGCCCGCCCGCGATCGCGACGACGATGCGCACGATCTCCGCGTCCGGCACGGACGCGAGGGCCGGCGTCCAGATCCCGAGCGCGAGGAGGACGATCCCGACGAGCCCGATCCCGAGGTAGGTCGTCGCGGGGAGCCCCCACGGCGGCGCGGCGGGGGGCGCGGGTTCGCCCGAAGGGGCCGTGGGCACGGTCGGCACGGTCGTTCGTCCCTGCGGGAGAGATCGGTCCCGACCGGCCGGGCCTGCGGTCCCGCTACCCCCTCGTTCCGTACGTGTGGATGAATTCCTGCGCCCACGCGAGCGTCTCGGGCGTGATGCTGGTCTTCGCCCGCTTGACCGCCTCGAGGAGGTCGTGCATCCGGATCCCGCCCGTCACGGTCATCGGCGCCGGCTTCGAAGCCGTGCCGACCGGCGCGACGTACGGGTCGAGCATGCCGAGCCGGGCCCGGATCGCGATCAGCTTCGCCTCGTCGACCGCGTTCGCGATGTCCGCGCCCGACCAGCCGTCGGTCAGGCCGGCGAGCTGGTCGAGATCGACCGCGCCGTCGACCGGGACCCCCTTGAGGTGGATCCGGAAGATGTCGCGCCGCGCGGCGAGGTCCGGGGGCGGGACGTAGAAGATCTTGTCGAAGCGGCCCGGCCTCAGGAGCGCGGGGTCGAGGGTCATCGGCCGGTTGGTGGTCGCGATGATCATCACCTTGTCCTTCGGCCGGAGACCGTCCATCTCCGTCAGGAACTGGCTGACCGCCCGCGACACCTCGGGCGTGCGCATCGACTCCTTGCCGGCGAGCGCGTCGATCTCGTCGAAGAAGACGATCGACGGCGCGTTCTCCCGCGCCCGGTAGAGGACGTCACGGACGGCGGCCTCCGACTGCCCGGCGAGGGCGCTCACGAGCTCGGGCCCGTTGACGATCTGCATCGGGACGTTGAGCTCGCTCGCGGCGGCGCGCATGATGTGCGTCTTCCCGCAGCCCGGCGGGCCGAACAGGAGGATCGCGCGCCCGGTCTTGATCCGGTAGCTCTCCATCAGGTCCGGCTGCGTCAGCGGCAGCTCGACGTACTCGCGGATCGCCTGCTTCGTGTCCTCGAGCCCGCCGACGTCGTCCCAGCGGACCGCGACCTTGCGCTCCGTCCGGACCGACTGATGCATCTTCCGCTCGTAGTCGAGCTTCATCGTCTCGTACTCCGCGATCATGCGGAGCGAGATCGACGGCTTGATCCGCGGCAGGACGATCAGGAAGTCGGCCATGGTGATCGGGTTCGCGGCGGAGCCCTCCTCCATGTGCTCGATCTGACGGCGGACCGCGACCGTGGCGGCCTCGCGGACGATGTTCGCGAGGTCCGCGCCGCTGAACCGCTCGGTCCGCTTCGCGAGCTCCTTCAGGTCGATGTCGTTCGACACCGGCCGGCCCGCGAGGTGCACCTGGAGGATCTCGGCGCGCTCGACGATGTCGGGCGGCGGGACGTAGATGATCTTGTCGAGGCGGCCCGGGCGCATCAGCGCGGGGTCGATCAGGTCCGGCTTGTTCGTCGAGCCGACGATGATGACGCCCTTCGACTTGTCGATCCCGTCCATCTCGCTCAGCAGGATCGAGAGCAGCCGGGGGGTGACGTCGTCCGCCGTGTACATGTCGCGGCGCTTCGCCACCGCATCGATCTCGTCCATGAACAGGATGCACGGCGCGCGCTCGCGGGCGGTGCGCAGCAGGTCGGCGATCTTGTTCTCCGACTCGCCGTACCACTTGCTCATGACGTCGGAGGCCTTGATCGAGATCATCTCGACGCCGAGCTCGGTCGCGAGCGCCTTCATCAGCATCGTCTTCCCGCAGCCGGGCGGGCCGAACAGCAGCAGCCCCTTCGGCGGCTCGAGCCGGTAGCGGAGCGTGATGTCGCGGCGCATGAGCGGCATGGCGAGCGACTCCTTGATGTCGGTCTTGACGTCGTGGAGGCCGCCGACCATCTCGAAGGTGACCTTCTCGAGGCCCTTCATCTCGGCGACCCGCGTCCCGACGCTCGTCCCGCCGAGCCGGCTCGTGAAGTACCCCTCGAACTGGTCGCGCAGGATCAGCGAGCCGGTCGCGGCCGCGATCGCGGCCGGGACGAACAGGAGGATCGCGAGCATCCAGAAGCCCGGCGAGTAGTTGAACGCGAACACGGCCGCGGCGGTCGCGCCCGCGATCGAGAGGCCGCCCACCGCCGAGGACGAGGTGAGCGCGGCCGGCGTCTGGTGGTCCCGGTCCCGCAGGGCCCGAGCGATCAGCCAGACCGCGAGGCACCACGCCCCGACCTGGGCCAGCGGGACGGCGATCAGCCCGAACCCGCTGCCGCCGCTCGCGAGGACCGAGAAGTTGGGATTGAGCAGGTTCCCGTACGCCTGTCCGACGTTGTTGAGGCTGAAGTACTCCATCGGGAGCGTCGGTAACAACGCGGCCGAATGGCCCGAGACGAGGGTCCGGGAGACGTTCCCGCCGGGCCCCACGAGATAGCCCAGGATCGGGAGGTTCCCGAGCGTCACGAACAGGCTGATGAGGAGCCCGCCCGCCACCGCGACCGCGATGCCGAGGTACAGCGAGAAGATCAGGCCCATGAAGATCGGCACCGCGAACGACAGCCCGACCGGCGCGAGGAACAGCGTCAGGAACGTCCCGACGCCGAACCGCCAGTCGAGCAGCGAGGCGAACAGCAGCGGGATCACCGCGAACAGGAAGATCAGGCCGAGCGCCCCGGACTGGTAGGCGACCTCGGGCACCACCAAGAGGATGCACAGGAGGAGCGACAGCTGCGGGAACTTCCAAGCGAGCAGCATGACCGCGAGGGCGAAGAACAGGACGTACGGCCACGGGTAGAACGGCATGAAGAAGCCGCCGAGCAGCATCACGACGCCCATGAGGCCGACCACGAGGTTCTTGGGTTCCTTCGTCTGCTTCCGGAACCAGTTCTCGACGCTCTGGTGGAAGAGGAAGCCGACCAGGGCGAGCGCGGCGCCCGCCGCGATCAGGAAGTAGAACAGGCCGTCGTAGAGGACGGCCGGGTAGTGCTGGAAGTACTGGGCCCCGATCGCGACGGCCGCGGAGCCGCTGGCCCCCGAGGCGAGCGCGGACTGGGTCGCGTCGGCGGCCGCGTCGAGCGTGAGGTAGGAGGTCGCCCCGTACGTACCGCTCGCCGGGATCGTGTTCTGCACGACCGTGAACGTCATCACGATCTGCGTGCCGGCGCCGATCCACGAGACCTGGCCCTGGATCACGCCGAAGAGGTTGTCGGCCAGGCTCGCGAGCGCGGCGCGCGTGGCGGACGGCTGGGAATTGATCGACTGGAACGTGAGCGCGGTCGTATCGCTCGTCGAATTGAACGAGGCGCTCGCGACGGTGTCGCGCAGGACGACGGTCTGGCCCGCCGAGACCGACGAGCTCGTCAGCTTGACGACCTCGAGCGTCGGGTTGGCGGAATACTCCTCCGCCCCCGAGTTCACGAGGAACTGGCTCGCATTGGTCGAGTGCACGATGTCCGGATAGAACGTCGCCGAGAGCGTCGCTCCGACCGCGAGCAGGACGATCCCGCCGATCACGAACGCCCAGAAGGTGCGGGTGAGCGTCGAGGGCCGGCGGGGGGCCGCGGGCGGACGGGCACGGGCCGGCGGGGGCGCGCGCGCCGGGGGCGCGGCCGCCGGCCGACGCGGCGCGATCGCGGTCGTCGGCGGGCCCGAGGGGGCGGAGGAGGCGACGACCGCGGGGGCGCTCGCGGAGGACGGGGACTTCGGCGGGACGCCGCCGGCCGCCGGGCCGGTCGACGCCGGCGGGGCCGGGGTCGACCCCGGGGCGCTCCTGGGAGCGCTCGGGGCGGGCGAGGGCGGGGTCGTGGAGGGCGCGGAGGCGCTCGTTCCGGTCGCGGGCCGGCGCGAGAGCGGGATCGTCGGACCGAGCACCGACGACGCCGGGGACCGGCCGGCGCCCGTCGGGGGCGCGGCCGCGCCGGGGGCCGGCGCGGGAGCGCCGGGCGCGGCGGGCGTCGCCGGCGCCGGCGGGTTCGCCGGTGCGGACGGGTCCGATGGGGGTGCGTTCGCCGGCTTCGGGGGGCTCTGCGTCGGGTTGCTCGCGCTCATGCGGGGTTCCTCTCGGTGGAAAGGATCGTCATAGGGTGATGCGCCGCTCCTCTTCGGCGTGGTGCCGTCGGCGCTCCTCGAGCCAGCCCGAGAGCGGCACGGCCGCGACGGCCGCCGCGGCGAGCCCGAGGGCGGCCGCGAGGCTCGCGACGCCGACCGACGCCGTGGTCGGGATCGCCGCCGGGCTCGACTCGGCATAGAAGACGATCGTGGGGGTCGGTCCGCTCGCCGAGATCGAGATCACGGCGGAGTGGGTCACCCCGAAGACCGTGACCGCGGCGTCGTAGAGCCCGAACCCGAGCTCCTGGCCGAGCCAGGTGCCGGGGAGGGTCGGCGAGGCGAAGCCGAGCGACCGGGCCGTTCCGGTCGTGCTCCAGGTCGCGTTCGAGAGCGAGTAGGAGAAGTTCGGCACGAGCGCGCCGGTCGAGAGATCGAGGACCTCGAGGAAGACCAGGCCCCGGCCGGCCGGGAGCGGGGGGTTCGTCGGACCCGACTCGGTGTAGGAGAAGTTCCCCGAGGAGATCGGGTTGCCGTGGATGTCCTTCGCGAGGATCGAGAACGTGAGCGAGCTCCCGGGCGGCAGGCCCGCGATGACCGCGTACGAGGTGTTCGCCGAGATCGGGCTCATCGCATCGGTCCCGGTCCGGACGAGCCCATTGTCGTCGAACGAGAAGTCGACGACCGCGGAGGCGATGGTCACGTTCTGGATCGGCTCGTGGATCGTGAGGTTGACCGGGGCGTCGGTGGGCACGCTCGAGGGACTGTTGGCGAGCGCGCCGCCGGTCAGGACGTCGGGAGACGACGCGAGCTCGAGGTTCGCGAGCAGCCCCTGCGTCGGATACCACCAGCCGCCGTTCGGGGACCAGGTCAACTGATACTCGGGGCTCGCGATCGTATCCACGGCCCCGCCCTCCCAGGGAAGCCACGCGGTGACGTTGAAGCTCAGGGTCGACCCCGGGTACGGTCCGAGCGGCCGAGCGATCGACATCTGCGTGTGATCGATCGGCCCGAACGCCTCGGAGTACGAGGACGCGACGCCGTCCTGCACGAGCGTGAACGAGAGCTGGGCGTCCGGGATCGGCGCGACGGTCCCGCCGAGGTCGATCGCCGTGATCGTGATCCCGAGCGACTGGTTCGCGTTCGGCGCGTACGAGGGCGTGGAGAGGACGTTCGGGGTGGTCGAGATCGCGATGTCGTTCGAGAAGTTGCCCGACGCCCACGGGGTGTCGACGGAGAACGCCCAGGTCGCGAGGTCCGTGTACCCGCCCGGATAGGCGATCGGGATGCTGTCGTTGGTCGACGACTTCACCGTGCTCGGGCTCGCGTGCTCGTCGACCGCGGTGATGTTGAAGTAGACCAGCGACCCCGGCCAGAAGAACCGGTAGTTGTCGAAGTAGTAGCTCGCCACGTTCGGGTCGGACGACGGGATCTGCATCGCCTGGACGCTCGGATCGTCGGGGTTGAAGCCGGCGATCGCGGCGGTGACGCCGGTCGCGGTCGGCCACTCCGTCCCCCAGATCGTGACGTTCGCGAAGCTGAGCGGGTTGAGCGAGCTGATGTTGAGCCAGAAGCCGAGGTCCGAGGTCGGGAGCTGGTTCGTGTACGGGACCAGTTGGAACGGTCCCTTGAGGCCGGTCCCGGCGAACGTGACCTGGATGTCGTTGAAGAAGTTCGAGTCCCACGCCGCGCTCGGCGTCG
>Ga0335074_10012208_pt1 | contig 12046 bp, 10 predicted proteins | sample Lox_Sample_23_FD_206715 | JGI IMG/M metagenome (GOLD analysis project Ga0335074, IMG submission 206715) | Soil microbial communities from Loxahatchee National Wildlife Refuge, Florida, United States - Lox_Sample_2.3 | ecosystem: Environmental > Terrestrial > Soil > Wetlands | place: USA...
CGTTTCAACTTTCGTAAGAGGACGCGACCGGCAGGATCTGAACACCGATACAATGCTACTCTTTGCCATGGTGCGGGCAGTGGAAATCTTTGGAGAGGCGGCTGCGAAAGTTTCATCCTCCGCGAAAGCGCTGAATCCGAAATTACCTTGGCAGCAAATCGTGGCGATGAGAAACCGGCTCGTCCATGCCTATTTCGATATCGACCGCGACATTCTCTGGAAAACCGCGACGGAGGAAATTCCCGCGCTCGTGCCCGACTTGAAAGATTTGATCGGGGAGTAAAGGGCTCTTACTCCGCCGCTTCCGGCAATCTCGCCCTCGTCCAGCGCAACACCGGTTTCCGCGCCGCGCGTTTCGTCCAGCCGTCGCCGCGGGGCGAAGTATGGTGCCCCGGCGAAGCGCGCGGTCTGGCCGGCCTTCACCTCCTCCGCCAGCCCGGCCATCACCCGGATGAACCGGTCGAGGCTTTCCTTCGATTCCGACTCCGTGGGCTCGATCAGCATGGCGCCGTGGACGACGAGGGGGAAATATATCGTCATCGGGTAATAGCCCTCGTCGATCATCGCCTTGGCGCAATCGGGCGTGGTGACTTCCGTGCCTTCGAGGGGATGATCGTTCAAAAGAGCTTCATGCATGGGCCTTCGAAGGGCGCGCTCAGCGTGACTTCCGCCGGAATGTAACCATTTTGGTTACTTTGTGACCTTTGATGTCGACATTCAATTTTGTTCCCTATACGTTCCATTTATGGTCGTTTCGCAGGAGGTTATGGATGTCGCACGCTGGAGAAGCGTGGTTCAGGCTCGCATTGTCGCCAAGTGCATCAAGTATTGCCTGCACCAATGCGGGCGTATTTGTTGGAGAGGTACCGTTGCTGAAGCGGCATTGTTCCTCGCGCCCCGGTGGCGGATGGGGGCCACGCGCATTATCGGAACTCAACGCCGAACTTTCCGAGCGCTTCGGGCTCCCAGTGGACTTCGCGAGAAAGATGGAAGGTCTTTCTGTCGTTGCCCGCGCGCTTGGCGAAGGAAATCTGGCGCGGGCGCAAGTTGCGACACTGAACTTGCAAATTCCGGATCCGCCGGACCTAAGGAAGACCGAAGCATCGGCTCAGGAGACAATCAATTTGGCCGTTCGCCTTCAGGCGAGCCAGCTCCTAAAGGCGGACTGGGACCCCACGCAACATCCACGATGGCCTGCAGGCTCTCCAGATGGCGTGGGTGGTCAATTTGCACCTGTGGGCTCTGCCGTCACAAGCTCGCCTGACAGTGTTGCCATCGTCAGTGCGAACTCAAGAGACACCAATGTCGGCACCCCGAGCGACGATGGATCGCTTATTCCGGTACAACTTGATATTCCACTTGATCCTGTTTTTCCCGGCCCTTTTGGACCTGTTATTCCTAATGTTCCGAAACTCGGGCCATTTCCCTCCGAGGTAATGCCTCCTCCAATCGCCATTCCAAACGCATTTCCTCGCGAACTTCCGATAAATCCGTATCCAGACCGTCCGGAATGTGAAGAGGAATGGGCCGCAGCAACAAAGTATTGCTTCGGGCTGGTAAATCGCGGCCTTCTCGGAAAGGACGGCCATCGTGGATTTGGCAAGTCACTGTCACAATGCATCATGGGCCAGGTTTCGCAGGAGTGTGGCGGAAATGTCATTCAATCTTGAACAACGTTCTTGTTAGGAGAACAAGATGAAACAGCCTACTACACCTGAAGAATTATGGGAGCTGCACGACTTGCTGCGAAGGGACCCGCAGGAGCACCTTCGTGTTGTGAACCAGTGGATCGATGATAATCCACTCGATCCCCATCCATACTTCGATCGTCATTTTACGTGGATGGAGCTTGGCGAACCACGGCGTGCGCTCGATGACATGAATACCTCTATCAAACTCGAGCCAGACCGATATAGCTACCTTGCACGGGGCGAAGTGCACCGGCATCTGGGCGAGTACGAACAAGCCACGCAAGATTTTGCCCGTGCCGAGGCGATGGATCCGGAGAGCTGGCAACGCGATGCGATCGGCTTGTTATTTCAGGCGGACGCGCATGCGCGGCTCGGTCAGGAACAAGAGGCGCTGGATTGCTGCAAACGATTGCCGGACGACTTCTGGACGCCAGGCATGTTGGGTGCCCCTGGCGGAGGAAAGGCCGAAATCGCCGACGAATTGCGCCGGAGAGCCTTCAAGGCTCGCCGCGGTCGCTCGCAGACGTGACGCTTGGATCGTGCGGCGACGCATTACTCCGCCGCTTCCGGCAATCTCGCCCTCGTCCAGCGCAACACCGGTTTCCGCGCCGCCCGCGTTTCGTCCAGCCGTCGCCGCGGGGCGAAGTATGGTGCCCCGGCGAAGCGCGCGATCTGGCCTTGCTTCGCCTCCTGCGCCAGCCCGGCCATCACCCGGATGAACCGGTCGAGGCTTTCCTTCGATTCCGATTCCGTGGGCTCGATCAGCATGGCGCCGTGGACGACGAGCGGGAAATACATCGTCATCGGGTGATAGCCCTCGTCGATCATCGCCTTGGCGAAATCGAGCGTCGTGACGTGGGTCCCCTCGAGGAAATGATCGTCGAACAGGGCTTCATGCATGCACGGCCCTTCGAAGGGCGCGCTCAACGTGTCCTTCAGCGAGGCAAGGATGTAATTAGCTGCGAGCACGGCGTCTTCCGAAGCCTGGCGGATGCCGTCGGCGCCATGGCTCAGCATATAGGCGAGCGCGCGGACGAACATGCCCATCTGGCCATGGAAGGCGCACATGCGGCCGAAAGGCTGTGCGCCCGCGGGCAAGCGATCGCGCGATTCGATCAGCCGGAAACCGTGCGCGTCATGGACGAGCAGCGGCAGCGGCGCGAAAGGCGCCAGCGCCGCCGACAGCACGACCGGGCCGGCGCCCGGGCCACCGCCGCCATGCGGCGTCGAGAACGTCTTGTGCAGGTTGATATGCATCGCGTCGATGCCGAGATCGCCAGGCCGCACGCGGCCGGCAATGGCGTTGAAATTGGCACCATCGCAATAGAAATAGGCGCCCGCGCTGTGCGCCTCTTGCGCCATCTCGCGCACGCGGCCCTCGAACAACCCGCAGGTGTTGGGATTGGTCAGCATGATGGCCGCGACATCGGGGCCGAGCATTTTCTTCAGCGCGTCGGCGTCGACGCGACCATTGGCGAGCGCCGGCACTTCGTCGACCGCGAAGCCGGCGAGCGCCGCAGTCGCCGGATTTGTTCCGTGTGCGGACGAAGGCACCAGGATGCGGCGGCGGTTCTCGCCCCGCGCGGCGATTGCCGCTCGGATGGTGAGCAGTCCGCACAATTCGCCATGCGCGCCGGCCTTGGGGCTCATCGCCACCGCCGGCATGCCGGTCAGCGTGGTCAGCCAGCGCATCAGTTCGGAGATCAGCGCGAGCGCGCCCTGCACGGTCTGTTGCGGCTGGAGTGGATGAACGTCGCCGAAGCCCGGCAGCCGCGCCATCTTCTCGTTGAGCCGCGGATTGTGTTTCATCGTGCAGGAGCCGAGCGGATAAAGCCCGGAATCGATGGCGTAATTCATGCGCGACAGGCGCACGAAATGGCGCACGACTTCCGGCTCGGAAAGACCGGGAAGACCGATCTCCCCCTTGCGCCGCAATCCCCCGAGCCGCGCATCGCCGATTTTGGTGTCTGTTATATCGACGCCGGAAACGCCCGCGCGGCCAAGCTCGAACAACAGCGATGCTTCGTGATCGAGGCCGCGGTCGCCGGAAATCGTCTTCCGGTCCGGAACCGGCGCTTCGCCCGCCGCGGTGGGCCGTCCTACTACGTTCATCGTCACTTGAGACACTCCGCAAGCGCCGCGGCGAACGCGTCGCAATCTTCTTCGCTGGTGGTTTCGGTGGCGGCGACGATCAACAGATCGCGCAGTTCCGGCTTGTCGGGCAGGAGGCGCGATGCGGGCACGCCGCCCAGAATGCCGCGCTCGGCCAGCGCATCGACGATTTCCGCCGCCGGCTTCGGCAATCGCACCGTGAATTCGTTGAAGAACGCAGGTGTAATGACTTCGACGCCGGCGACCTTGGCCAGCCTGTCGGCGAGGCCCGAGGCACGCGCATGGTTCGCGCGGGCAAGACGGGTGAAGCCTTCTTCGCCCAGGAGCGCGAGATGGATGGTGAAAGCGAGGCAGCAAAGGCCGGAATTGGTGCAGATATTGCTGGTCGCCTTTTCGCGGCGGATATGCTGCTCGCGGGTGGAGAGCGTGAGCACGTAGCCGCGCTTGCCTTCCGCATCCACCGTCTCGCCGGCCACGCGGCCCGGCATCTGGCGGATGAACTTCTCGCGGGTGGCAAAGAGGCCGACATAGGGACCGCCGAAATTGAGGCCGTTGCCGATGGATTGTCCTTCGGCGGCCACGATATCGGCGCCCATTGCGCCGGGCGATTCGAGCAAGCCGAGACTAACAATCTCCGTCGCGACGGCGATCAGCAGCGCGCCGTTGGCATGCGCGGCCGCGGCTATCGGCCTGAGATCGCGGATAAGACCAAACACATCCGGCGACTGGACGACGACGCAGGCCGTGTCATTGTCGATGAGCGAAATAATGTCTTCCGCCTTGCCCGGTTGCGCCGGCGCGCGCGTGGCCTTTCCCGAAAGCGCGGCGAGTGTTTCGACGGTTTCGGCGTAATGCGGGTGCAATCCACCCGACAGCACCGCCTTGGAGCGCCGCGTCAGCCGCTGGGCCATGAGCACCGCTTCGGCCGTGGCGGTCGAGCCGTCGTAAAGCGAGGCGTTCGCCACCTCCATGCCGGTCAGCAGCGCCACCTGGGTTTGGAATTCGAACAGATATTGCAGCGTGCCCTGCGCGACTTCCGGCTGATAGGGCGTGTAGGAAGTCAGAAACTCCGAACGCTGGATGAGATGATCGACAGACGCCGGAACGTGATGACGATAGGCGCCCGCGCCGCAGAAGAACGGCGCCGCGCCGGCGGCAATGTTCTTCGAAGCCAGCCGCGAAAGCGCGCGCTCGACTTCAAGCTCGCCCTGATGATCGGGGAGCTCGAACGCCGCGCGGCCGACCACCGCTTCCTTCGGCACGTCGCGGAACAGCGCGTCGATATCGGGCGCGCCGATGGTCGAAAGCATCGCGCGGCGATCGTCTGGCGTAAGGGGCAGATAACGCATGGTATCTAGAATCCTGGAGCTGTGTTTTGCTGCGTATTGGGCGCGCAAGAATGAACCGCAGAGCCGCCGAGACGCAGAGGTGCTGAAGACAAATTCACCACAGAGGTGCGTGGATCATAGAAATAGTTTCGGCGCGCACGGCGCGCCAATCTTTCTTCTCCATCCACGCTGAGTCTCCATGACGAATCGGTTTCCCTCTGCGTCTCTGCGCCTCTGTGGTTCAAACCCTGCATCGCATCTACTGGTTCTTGACGAATTCGGCATATTGTTCTTCGGTCATCAGCTTGGCGAGTTCGGCCTTGTCGCCGACGCGCAGCTTGAAGAACCAGCCCTCGCCTTCCGGATCGGAATTGATCTTTGCGGGCTCGTCGGTGAGCGCGGTATTGGCTTCGCTGACTTCGCCGCCGATCGGCGCATAGACTTCGCTCGCGGCCTTGACGCTTTCGACGACCGCGATCTCGCCGCCCTGCCCCACCTTGCGGCCGATATCGGGCAATTCGACGAACACGACATCGCCAAGCTGGCCCGCGGCAAATCTGGTAATTCCGACCGTGGCGATATCGCCATCCACGCGCACCCATTCGTGCTGATCGGTAAATCGCGTTTCGCTCATCTCTCTATCCCGCCTTTCCGTCGCTGCGCTTGTAACGATGCGGCACGAACGGCATCGGCGCGATCCGCGCGCGGCCAGGCTTGCCGCGGATCAACAGTTCGATTTCCGTTCCGTCCGCCGAGAATTCCGCTTCCACATAGCCCATCGCGACCGGCGCGTTCACGCTGGGGCCGAATCCGCCGCTGGTGATGCGGCCGATGATGCGGCCTGTCTTGTCGGTGATCATCGTTCCTTCGCGCGCCGGCGCGCGGCCCTCGGGCCGGATGCCGATGCGCTTCTGCCGCGCGCCGCTGGCAATCAGGTTGAGGATCTTTTCCGCTGCCGGAAAACCGCCCTCGCTCCTGCGGCGCTTGCCGATCGACCAGACGAGATTGGCGCTGACCGGATCGATGTCTTCGTTGAGATCGTGCCCGTACAAACAAAGCCCCGCTTCGAGCCGCAGCGAGTCGCGGGCACCAAGCCCGATGGGCAGCACGTCCGGCTCGTCGAGCAGCGCGCGGGCGACAGGCACGGCATCCTCCGCTGCAACGGAAATTTCGAATCCGTCCTCGCCCGTGTAGCCGGACCGGCTGACGATGGCGGAAGCGCCGGCAACGCTCATGCGTGCGGCTTTCATGAAAGCCAGTCCCGGGGCGTCGGGCGCATGGCGCGAAAGAACGGCTTCCGCCGCCGGACCCTGAAGCGCAAGCAACGCGCGCTCGGGCTGTGGAGCAAGCTCGGCGCGGCCCCGCAGCATCTCGGCGATATAGGCGAAATCGCCTTCCTTCGTTGCGCCGTTCACGACGAGGTGCAGCGCGGCTTCGCCCGCGAGCCGCGCCACCATGAAATCATCCTTGATGCCGCCTTCGCGGTTGAGGAGCAGCGCGTAACGCTGCTGGCCGTCTTTCAGGCCCGTTACATCGGCAGGCGTGAGGGTTTCGAGCGCCGCCGCCGGATCGGCGCCGGAAAGCGCCGCCTGCCCCATATGCGACACGTCGAAAAGTCCGGCCCTGGCGCGGGTGTGGAGATGTTCCTTGAGGATGCCGGGCTCGTAATGCACCGGCAATTCGTAGCCGGCGAACGGCACCATCTTTCCGCCGAGCGCGATATGGAGCCCGTAGAGCGGGGTTCGTCTGAGTGTTTGATCGACGGTCATGGCGGTCCGGCAAAAGGGCTTCGACAGCGCGTCCGGAACACCGGAACCCGCGCCCCTCTGTCATCGGACCTGAGAGATTTCGCTCCGGCTCACAAACCGGCGCTTACCCCTTCGGTGAGGACGGCGATCGTCCGCCGTCCTGCTTTCCAGATTCTCATCTCCCCGCGCGGTCCTTCTGCCTGAGAGTTTCCGGGGCGGTTGCTCCTTCGGCGTTCGTCGTTCGACGAATCTCTCCCGCGGGGGATCATCTGATTGCCGCCGACAATGCGCCTCCCGGCGGATCGCGACGTTGAGACGATGATGGGCATGGACCTGCAAAGTGTCAACGCCACCCCCCTGTCATCCGCCAATGCTCGATCAGCACATGGCCCAGCATGCCAAGTCCAAACAGGCAGATGACGATTCCCGACGCATGCGTGATGATGCGCATGACGCGGCCGTTGATCCTGGCGTGATAGGCGCTCACCACGGTGGTGATCGTGAACCACCAAATCGCAGATCCGCAAAGTATTCCGGCCACCACGAACGCGGCCTGGGCAAGCGTTGGGTCGGCGATCCCGATGAAGCCGCCAAAGCCGGTGAACAGCGCCGCAAAGGCAAAAAGCGTTGCCGGATTGCTGAGCGCGATTGCGAAGGTGGACGCGAAAGACCGCAGAAGCGATGTATTGCTGCGCGTCCGATCCCCGTTTCCGGCATACGCAATCTCCCGGCCCTGCAGCGGATCGGCAAGATAGGTGTGGATGCCGAAGCCCAGGAGGAGCGCGCCGCCCGCCAGTTGCAGCGCCTGCGAATAGCCTTCGATCCAGTGACGGATGGCAGTCAGCCCGAAGCCGATGATCGCGGCGAAAATGCCGTCGCCCATTGCGGCGCCAAGCCCGGATACGAAACCGGTGAGCGCGCCGAATGCCAGCGTGCGGCGCATGCAGATCAGATTGATGGGACCGATCGGCGCGGCGACAAGAAATCCGATCAGCAGCCCCGGAAGGAGCAGGAAAATTGAGCTCATTCGCGACGCAGACGGGAAAAGCTGCTCATGAGGCGATAGCGACCACGAGCCGTCCGCGGACCCGGCCGGCCAGAATTCCGTCCGCCGCATCGCGGATGTCATGAAACCCGATGGTCCGCGTGATGGCCGCAAGTTTTTGCCGGTCGAGATCGCGGGCAAGACGTTCCCAGGCCTGCCGCCGCCTTGGCATGTTCATATGGACCGACTCGATCCCGAGCAGCGAAACACCCCGAAGAATGAACGGCGCGACGCTGGTGGGCAAATCCATGCCCTGGGCAAGCCCGCAGGCCGCCACCGCGCCACCCTTGGAGGTCGCCGCCAGCACATTGGCCAGGGTCGTCGAGCCGACACTGTCGATGGCGCCGGCCCAGCGCTCGCGCGCCAGCGGCCGCGGTTCGCCGGAAAGCTCCTTTCGCGGGATCACGTCATGGGCTCCGAGGCCGGAAAGATAACCTGATTCTTCGTCGCGCCCCGTCGCGGCAATCACCCTGTAACCGAGCTTCGCCAGCAGCGCGACGCCGACCGACCCGACGCCGCCCGCCGCACCCGTGACCAGCACCGAACCCTTTTCCGGCGTGATTCCGGCATCCTCGAGCGCCAGCACCGCCAGCATCGCCGTATAGCCGGCCGTGCCGATCGCCATCGCGTCCGCTGGAGAGAATGGCTCCGGAATCCGCAGCACCCATCCGCTTTGCAACCGGGCACATCCCGCATAGCCGCCATAATGCGTCTCGCCAAGGCCGAAGCCGTTGACGAGCACGCGCTCGCCTTCACGAAACGCCGGCGACAGCGATCGGGTGACAGTCCCGGCGAGATCCACCCCCGGAACCATCGGAAACCGGCGCACGACCGGCGAACGGCCAGTGAGTGCAAGACCGTCCTTGTAATTTACCGTGGAGTGCGAAACCGCGACTGTGACGTCGCCCTCCATGAGATCGTCCACGGAGAGATCGGTTTCCGCCACCGTCTGGCCGTCTCCCGCCTTGGTGATCAGGAGAGCTTTGAAGCGTTCGCTCATTGGCACTTCCGATAGGTGAATGCTGCTTTGGCGGGGACTCTGTGTCGCGGGCGAAACAGTAAGGGGCAAAATCCCCGGCTCGCGTCAAGTCACGTTCCAAAACGCCGCAGGACTGCGCGCGACATCTCGACAGAACGGGAACCGGAAGACAATCTTTTACTTAGGATTATGTGGCCATACTGGAGGGAAGGCCAGAAGAACAGTGCAGGGATGAAACAAATGCACGAATTGCAGTTGCGTATGCGTGGTTACAGCCTTACGACGGCCGAGATCCTCTATCACCTGCCCGATCATCCGGCGGTGCTGCAGTCCTACATCTGGCAGGAGCTCGACCTCGCGCCAAAATTCCCGATCCTCAACCGCTTCCTCCATTTCTGGCAGCACAACCTCGAAGGCAGGCTCCACTCCGTGCGCGTCGCCGCCCGCGGGCTGATCTCGCCAGCCGAGCTCAGGCATGTCGGCGCCGAATTCACGCTGCATTAGTTCTTCTTCTCCGCTTGCGGGGAGAAGGACCGCGAAGCGGCGGAAGGAGCCTTGCGCGCGGCTTGCCCCCGCCGGCGTTGCGCTTCGTTAGCACCACCTCCCGCCGCGCATCCGCGCAGTGGAGAAGATCGTAATTCAGTCAATACATGATCTATTCTACGCGCAAAAAATGAATGTATGATGAGGCGTTGGCTGAGCCACTCACCCCACGGGGTATGGACGCATTGTGCGCCCCCGATGGTTCCGGTCAGTGGCCGATGCAGATGACATAATCGGTGCTCACTACAGAGGACGAGAACTTGATCGTCAACTTGGTTTGGGTCACGCTAAAAATGTATCCACCGTAGCTGTCGGGCGACATCACACAAGTAGGCGGGTTCGTGAACCCTTGATTTGCAAACTTGACCACCTCGGTCGTGCCGCTGCCGTCGCTCACAACCGTCATCGCGTTATTGGTGCCGGTAGGGGCGGTGGTGGAGCAACCGCTGGCGCAGGTTGGAGCCGTGCCGATGGACACGAGATTGGTCGGCAGCGAATTTGCGCAGGTCTGCGTGGAGAAGAGATTGTTCGCACAGGATGACGCTGCGGCGAGAGTCGGATCTTCATAGTAGATTGTCGTATTCGGCGAATTCGAACCGGTGATCGTGCCGTTCACCGCTGCCACTGGCGGCGTTCCCGTAGCACCTGTCTCCAAAAGCCAGTCGGCCGAACCATTCGAGTTCGCGCGCACACCGCCCAGCGTGAAGCATCCGTCCACCGCGAGGAAGGCGATGGCCCCCTCCGTATTCGGATTGAATTGCGAATTGTTTAGCCCGACGCAATGATCGGCCGTCAGATCGATCACCGCGCCACCGCTGGCGGACTGCGCCATGCCGGAGAAGCCGAGATAGCCCGTCATGGCGCCGCGCACCAGCAGCGCGATCTGCCCCAGGTCCTCGATTTCTGCATGGCTGTCCGACGAGCAATCGATGCAGCCGCCGGGCCCGGCGCCCGGCCAGGCATAGGCGACTTCGTGGCCGAAGCAGCTGGCGTTTACGACCTTGACGCCGATGCCGCCGTTCATGCCATCGGTGTCCGTGCCGGCCTGGATGCACGTCCCGCTGCCCGTAACGCCGGTCGGTTTATACGCCGGGGTATAGGTTCCCGCGCCGCCGGCGCTTGCTCCCGCCCATGGGCGCAGGTCCGGGTACAAATAGACAGTGGTGCTCGGCGACCCGGTTGGATAGCCAAAGGTCACGGTGCCGTTTGTGTTCGTATTCGCTAGCACATTCGAAATGACGACCTCATAGGGACAAGTGGATGACATGGACATGCCGCACATCACGGCAGACAGCGGCGTGTACGTCGAAACATCCACGACGGTCGCGCCCGATCCACAATCGCTGCAACTGACTGTTTCACCCGGCCAGATTCCCGCGGCCGACGTCACGGAGATAACCTGCGAGCCGGCCTTCCATGAGGCCGTGTACGTCGGCGGGGAAAAAAGCGAGCCGGCCAGCTCGATAGTCTGGTGGATCAGATCGACCGTGCCTACGGACCAGAGCCCATTGCAGTTGGCCAAATCTACTCCAGTAGTACGATCGACCGCACCGGTAACATCGACCGGATCTCCGGTAGCGAAGTTTGCGAGATCGGCCGGGGTGAAGCCGCCGACTTGGCAAGCGCCGTCCGAGGCCTCGGTCACCGTCAGCGTGGCATTATCGGACGTTTGATTGAGCTCGCCCGTGAGAAAGCTGTCCATATCGAAGCCGTTGATGACGGCGGGCGAACCGAGATTGGTGAGGAAGACGCCGACATCGGCGTCGACCGCGTTGTTATCGATCTTCGCATGCGACGACATGTTCACCTCGATGGCGGTATCGAAGCCGATGATGAGATTGTCGTGCACGTTGCAGCTAGGCACGTTGTAGCAATCGACCGCCGTGCTCGCATTTGCGACCATGTTGCGCACATCCTGCATCGCCTGCGCAGTCGTAGTCGGATTCAGGTTGATAGGATAATCGTTGCTTCCTTCCGTGTTCGTTCCCGTGGTCAGCACGATGCAGTGGTCGAACTCGGAATTGTACCCGAGGGCAATCGGAGCGACCGAATCCGCCTCGTTCTCAATCAGCACGATCGTTGCCGGCGTGGCCGTATAGTTCGGATAGCTCGACACTTTGTAGTTACCGCCCGGTGTCGCGTCGCAGGTCAGCCGGACATTGTTGGGAATGTCGATCGCATGCCCGGACGTGTTGCCGTTGCCGCTGACATGAATGCGCATGCCGTCCGTATCCACCACGCCGTTGGCGGCAGCAGTGGCGGAAGTGTTTGGAACGGAAGTAACCCCTGCCGCGATCGTCAGCGCCGCGTTGAGCTGCGTCGTGACATCCGGAGCCCCGGAATCGGCCGTGCTCGTCACGCCATACCATTTCAGATGCACCGCGCCGGTGAATTGACGATACCAACATCTCTGAGCACCCGCTGTCTCCTTGACAATTACGCCGTCGTCACCACTAGAGCACAAGGGTCCAATAACAAACTGGCCGCCGCCGCCATCGCCCACGGTTGCGAAGTCATCGACATTGGCATTGCTGTACGTTGTACAACACGACTTCAGGTCAGCTATACTAGTGGCTTCGACGACATCCGGTTGCGCGTTT
>Ga0335074_10012209_pt1 | contig 12046 bp, 10 predicted proteins | sample Lox_Sample_23_FD_206715 | JGI IMG/M metagenome (GOLD analysis project Ga0335074, IMG submission 206715) | Soil microbial communities from Loxahatchee National Wildlife Refuge, Florida, United States - Lox_Sample_2.3 | ecosystem: Environmental > Terrestrial > Soil > Wetlands | place: USA...
CTACCAGGGTATTGCCGGCACCATCGTCTCATTCTGTGGATTGCCGTAATAGCGCAATCAACTATTTTGAATGCGCTCCCCCGCACGCACACATTTGGGAAGACACCATGCCATGCGGCCACAACCTTGCGCTGAATGATCGTCTTTTTGCTGAACGTGCAGCCAGATTCTCGATGACCAACGCTGTATTTTCAACGCGCTGCAAATGGCGGGGTGCATGCATATGCAGATGCAGGCAATGCACAGACGTAATACACCACCAATGGGCGAAGAAATGAAAACGGCACAGATCGATAGCTTCGGCGAAAAAGTGGGCTCTGCTGCGCACGAACAAGTAGCGCCAAACATCGCGGTCAGTTCGCCCGCCAAGACCAGAACAGCAGATCAGATTTCAGTGCTCCCCGAAGCTTTAAGAGCCAGTTCCAGTACGCCGTTTGAACTTGCTCCGAGAGGCCCGCTAGAGCGCGTTCTCACCGTTTTTACGGATGTGCGTGCCGGCGAGGGGCTGGGTGCATTGTTGTTAACAGCCAGTCTCACGGCGCTCCTAGGCGGTTACTATCTGCTCAAAACAGTACGAGAGTCCTTGATCCTCGCCCAAGGCGGGGCCGAGGTGAAGGCGTACTCGTCAGCTGCGCAGGCGATTCTTCTGTTTGCGGTCGTCCCGATTTATGGTTGGATCGCGACTCGGATGAATCGCAATCAACTCCTGCGATGGACTTCTGTCTTTTTCGCGTCGAACCTTTTGCTGTTCGCCTACTCGGGACACAAAGGCATACACGAGGCCATTCCGTATTTCATTTGGGTTGGAATCTTCAACGTATTCATGGTGGCCCAGATCTGGGCCTTCGCCACTGACCTATACACGGAGGGACAGGGCAAAAGACTTTTCCCGCTGCTCGGCGTGGGCGCTTCGCTCGGAGCAGTGGGCGGAGCCTGGATCGCGGGCAAGCTCATTCAAATTGTAGGCCCGTTCAGCGTGATGCTCATCGGCGCAGCGGCGCTTTGCATCTGTGCTGGGCTCTCCCGTTGGGCGGGACATGTCATCTCCGCGCGTCAAGGAGAACGGGAGAAGAAAAAGGATGTTGAGACGCTCGGTCCCAAGGGAGGTTTTCAATTACTGTTATCAGATCCATATCTCCGGCTCATTGCAGTGCTCACGATTCTCCTCAACATCGTGAGCCTTTCCGGCGACTTCATTCTCGGAAAACTTGTTGTTAACCACGCCGATCAGGTTGTCGGGATGGGACACCAGTTTCTTGCAGCCCGCCGGGCATACATCGGAACGTACTATGCGAATTATTACGCCTGGACCAACCTGGTTTCTTTTTTAATTCAGGCTTTCCTTGTCTCAAGAATCTTTAAGCACATCGGCGTGCGCGGATCTTTGTTTGTCTTGCCGGCTCTCTCACTGGCAACTTTTACGTCAATGGTTGTGCTTCCTGTCATGAGTATCATTCGAGACTTCAAAATCGCCGAGAACGGCACCAACTATTCGCTGCAGAATACTCTGCGCAATGCGCTGCTGTTGCCAACATCGCGCGAAGCGAAATACAAAGCCAAAGCGGCTATTGAAACGTTTTGCGTAAGGCTCGGGGATGTGACGCAAGCGGGCATTATCTTCCTCGGAACTCAAATGCTTCACCTCGCAGTTCGTGGATTCGCTGCGATCACAATCTTGGTCACGCTGCTTTGGATTGTCGTTGCTTGTGCGCTCTACAAGGAGCACAAGAGGAGATCACCACAAGAGAGTTAGGCAGATTGATGCTTAAACACCAGTCGCTGAAATCGGCGCCGAGGTTTTACTGGATGAAGACGATACGACAATTGGCGAAAGCGGAATTCAGAGGCTTGCCATTGCTCCTCGTGACCTATGGAGCGTTGATGGTGCACTTCATCTATGGTCGAGCTTTTCGAGACTCGCTCCTCGGTAGCCATCTCCGGATTCAATCGCTTCCCTTTCTCACGCTGTGGGGCACACTGTTATCTGTCATTGCAAGCCTCACGGTTTCAGCCCTTCTTCGGTCGGAGCACCGGGCCCGCACGGCCGGCACGATATATGCCATCAACGCGCTCATCGAGTTTTTGTTTGCCCTCTCGTCTCGACACTTCCCCTCGTTGTATAGCCTGTTTTTCGTTGAAATGTCCGCGTCGACGATAATTGGCCTCTCCATCATCTGGATTCTGATTGGCGATTGGGCCAGCAGTTGTGAAGCCGATCGCAAGCGGCTAATTCCTGCAGTGCTGCTGTACGGAACTACTATCAGCATCCTGGCTGGGGTGGGCTTGACTCATTTGCGGATGGCCGCCGGCTTTCGGAGCGCAAACGTGATTTTAGCCACGATGAATATGATCTCGGTCGTGGCGCTGTTGTTTTATCGTAACGGCCTCTGCTTCGTCCGGCCCAACCTCGGTATTAAGCGTCTGCCGCAGCGGACGCATCCAAACCATAAATTATTGCGCAAGTTTGCGGTGCTAACAGTCGCTGCGGCGGCCACCTCCACGCTGCTAGATTTGATGTTCCGCATTCGAGTGGTCGAGCACTTCCCGCACCAAGTAGATCGACTTCATTTTCTTGGCCTGTTTCAAAGCCTGCTCAGCGTGAGTGCTTTCCTCTCCCAAATGGTTTTGGGCCGTGTGATGCAAAAGAAAGTAGCGTTGATCTTCTTTCATTTACATCCAGCGGCGATCTGCATTGCCAGTTGCTTGCTAGCCTTTGCTCCCGGATTCTGGCCTTTCGCTTTTCTACGCAACGGAGAGTATTCGATGCGGAACTCCCTTTTCCGGTTCGGTTCGGAGATGGCATACGGCCTTTTCCCAGACCATGAGCGAGCTGTCGTCCGGCCTTTGATCGATGTGATCGGCGAGCGGTTGGGAGATCTCTGCGCGTCCGGCATGCTGGCCTTTCTCTTATTCGTAAACCCGCAGCTTCCGACAAAACTTGGCCTGTTTCTCTTGGCGCTGTGTTCGCTTGTGTTTTGGCGCATCTGTCGCAGCCTGGAGCGAAGTATGAGTGCTTTCGGCATGAGTGCTACGCGGGACTTGACTGCAAACGAAAGAAGCAAATTACCCGTAATGGCGCACGAGGGCGCCGGGATCAATTGACCGACTGGAGGAGTCCATGAGAATTCAACTGTTTCGATTTTTCGGCATGCTTCTCGTTGCGAGCGGTGTGGCGGCTTCGGTGAGCGCAGTCGCCCAAGACGGAGAAAGTTTTGATTCAACCACCTCGTCGCGAGCCCAGGCGGTGGCGCACGCGGAAGAGGAAAAGGCGCTGCATTTGCTACCGCAGGAACCGCCTCGCGGCGAGGAACATTTCGACCACATCCAGAGCGGTATTCTCGACCGGATTTTCAATGCGAACGGGCCAAGCCTCAAGTTTGGCGGAGTCCCCACAGGAGGCGGTTTTTCGCTCGGACCACAATATACGCGTCAGGATTTGTTCGAGGACCACTTGACGTGGAATACATATTTTGCCGGATCGACCCGGAAGTGGTACGGAGGCGGGAGTTCATTCGATCTGCACGGTCTGCTCAATGGTCATCTCGAACTAATCTCGGACGGAGGATATCAAAACGCAGCCTCGGTGTGGTACTTCGGCGAGGGGCCTAATTCCAGCAAGAGCGACAAGACCGATTTCAACCGCGAGTTTACGACTGCGCACTTTTCGGCGTTGGGCCACTTTTTCGATCAGAAATTTACTGTAGGCTACACAGTGGGCGGGTTGTTAGCTCATGTCGGTCCAGGTGATCTTAGTGGCACTCCGACCACGGAGCAACTATTCACAGCTGCCGACACGCCGGGTCTCGCACAGCAATCGAACTTCATTACCGGCACCGCGACGGTCAGACTCGATCTTAGCCGAGTGGGGTTCAGCAATCCTGAAGGTCTGCAGTTGGAGGCCGACGACTCGCAGTTCTTCGATCAGAGTGGTCATCAGGCAAACTTTCACCTTCTGCAAACACAGGCGACTTACTTCGTGCCGCTGACTAACGGCTTACGAACTCTGGTTTTTCGCGTTCGCAATGAGACTGCTTTCGCTGAAAACCATCAGGGAGTCCCCTTTTACTTGCAGCCGACTCTGGGCGGCCCCGACGATCTTCGCGGCTACGACCGCTATCGCTTTTATGGAGACGGCACCACTGTTGCCACCGCAGAATATCGCTGGTCGCTCTCGCAGACGCTCGAGATGGCGGTCTTTGGTGATGGAGGCAACGTTTATGCACGTCCTGGTCTGATCGGTTTTCGCGACGTCCGCGGAGATGGCGGATTCGGCTTTCGCATCAAGAACAAACAAACTACCGTCATGCGGTTTGATGTCGGATTTTCACAAGAAGGAGTCCACGTATGGTTCGTCTTCAACGATATTTTCGGCAAGCTCTCGCGCCTCTTTTAGGGATTGTTTTTGCTGGCCTGGCGCCCTGCTATGCGCAGCGCTTCATGCTGGATGATCCCCTATCGCGGACCCCCGAAGTCGCCGCGGTTCAGAAGACTGATGTCCAGGACATCAACGCTCTGTATGACTTCGCGCGAAATTCGTTTCATTACAAAAGCCCGGTTCCAACCGACTCGCTCGCGGTGAACACATTGGGCGAGGTACCGGATTCGAGTTGGTTTACCAACCGCGACATCAGTGCTCTTACCATCGAGGAGATGAAGAAGGGCGGAAGAGTACATGGAGGACCCGAGCCGCCTTACACTGTGGTTGCCGCCAAGACGGAAGGTGTAAGCACCGGCTTCCGGATTCGCGACGGGCGCGGGCGTCTCTTTTTTGTCAAAGCCGATCCACCTTCGAATCCGGAGATGGCCACGGCTGCGGATGTGATGGGTGCACTGTTTCTATACGCCGCGGGATACAACGTGCCCGAGAACTACATTCTTGTGGGGCGACCTGAGGACTTTCATCTTTCCAAGAAGGCCACGGTTAAATCAGTGTCCGGAAAAGATCGTGCCCTGACTGCAAGCAAGCTCCGAGAGATTCTCGATCGCATTCCTCGAGAAGAAGACGGCAATATTCGGCTCATGGCAAGTCTTTCGCTTCCTCCCAAGATTGCCGGACCCTTCCGGTATGCCGGGGTTCGCTCAGACGATCCGAACGACCTGGTGCCTCACGAACGGCGGCGCGACTTACGGGGCCTTGCCGTGCTGTTCGCCTGGCTGAACCATACTGACGCAAAGGGTGAAAACAGCATGGATACAGTGGAGGGCCAAGGTGAGAATGCCAGATTCGTGCATCACCTGCTGGATTTCGGCGACTCCTTTGGAAGCGATAGTGACATTGAAAAGGATCCTCGCCACGGACAGGAATACATTGTTCTTCCTGTGAAATGGGGCCGTGTATACACTCTCGGATTGCACTCCGATGATTGGCAGACTGTTCACTACCCGCACGAAATGACGGCCGTCGGCAATTTCACCGCCGACGCTTTCAATCCGCTTACATGGAAGGCCAATTATCCTAATCCAGCTTTTGCGGAAATGACTCCCCTCGATGCATATTGGGGCGCCAAACACGTAATGGCTTTCCGTGACGAACAAATCCGGGCTATCGTCGAAGAGGGACGATTTCAGGATCCGAAGGTCGTGGACTACATTACTCGAGTGCTCGAGTTGAGGCGCGACGCGATTGGACGAGCATGGTTCAAACAAGTGCTTCCACTGGAAGGATTTCGCATTGTCGATGATCAGCTGGCATTCGACGATCTGGCGGTCCAGTACGGCTTTTCGTCGCCAAGCCCCTATCGGCTGAGCTGGTTTGTCTGGCACAACGACACTCAAGAAAAGGAAGACGTGTCCACTTCGGGAGGCTCTGCAGTGCCCGACGCATTCAAGTCTCTGGCCGCCGGATCCTACATAGGTTGCAGGATCGCTTCTGAGCATGCAGACAAGAGATCACTGACCATCTACTTCCGGCAGGAGAGAGATACTTGGAAGCTGGTCGGCATTTCGCGAACGCCAGTGTGAAGGCCGGCCAAATGCCGCGAATTCCAATACTGAGAGGTGTGCTTCATTTCTGAGATCGCGCAAATGAAACGGCGAAGGATTGTAGTTGCTGGCTTTCTGGGAGTTATATGGCTGATTGCTGGAACGCAAGCCTCATGGTGTCAGTCAGAAAAAGAACTGCGAAGCTTGCCTAATTTTGGCCGCGTTACGGACAAGCTGTATCGCGGGGGCCAGCCAACTTCGGATGGATTCAAAGAGCTGCACGCGATGGATGTGAGAATCATCGCCAATTTCCGTGAAGACCGCGCAGAAACGGCGAACGAAAAGCGCGAAGTTGAATCCCTCGGAATGAAATACGTTGGGATTCCCTGGAGCGCAAACCACGAACCCTCAAGTGCCCAAATCGTCGAATTTCTTGATTTGGTGCGTTCGAACCCGAATACAAAGATATTTGTTCATTGCCGTCGCGGTGCTGATCGTACAGGGGTCATGATCGCCGCTTACCGCATTGCGGTTGAGCATAAGTCTGTGGCACAGGCTGTGACCGAGATGCGTCAGTGGCACTACGACTGGTTGTTTCGCCCGCAACTTAGACGCTATGTGGAGTCGCTTCCGGAACTGTTGCAAAAAGACCCACAGCTTGCGGCCTATCGTTCCCAACCCTAATCTACTCATCTGAACTCTTGGCATCTCTTCACCCTTCAAAGCGCACCTGCCCGGCGACGAGGATGCAAGCAAGAGACCGCCCAAACACCCCTTCACCCTGTGCTCTTGCTCAACGTTCGTCATTTTGCTGAGGACGCGTCTTGCTTGTAGGTACCCTTTTCATTTCTTTCTAAGGATTTGCGCCTGGCAAGCCGGTTGCATTGTTCTCTTGCGTCGGTGATCAAGTCAAGGGAAAACGAAACCTAGTTATTACCGGAGATCGGGACGCTGCGCAGAGCACATGGGAGCGAACCTGCTCCCATGTAACTCGAAAACGAAAAGGAATACAGTCCATGTTCAGCATAACTCGAGCTCATTTCGCAGTTGCAATCGCGATGGCACTGATAGTTCCCCGCTGCTTGGCAGGAGAGGATGCAAAACCAGAGCTGAAGCCTGGAATCATTGTCGGCACGGCACTCGACATGAATGGTGATCCTGTACCAAATGCAACAGTTGAGCTGAAAACCCTGAACAGTAGTGAATCTCGGACTGCTACTACAGCCGAAAGTGGAGCTTTCGAGTTTCAGGATGTACCCGCAGGAGTTCCGTACGACGTCTCAATTACCGCGCAAGATTTCGCAGAGTGGAAATCGTCGACCATGACTCTCGAACCGGGACAGTTCAAGATTGTCACTGGAATTCAGCTTCGGATTGAAACGCAATTGGCGTCAGTCGAAGTGCATTATGACCCCGTGCAGGTCGCGACTGAGCAGCTGAAGGCGGAGGAACAGCAACGCTTCTTGGGTTTCGCGCCGAATTTCTACGTCACATACGAAAAGGATCCCGCACCGCTTACAGCAAAGATGAAATTTCAGCTTGCGCTAAAGGTGGCTACAGATCCGATTACTGCGGCCGGAGTCGTTAGTTACGCCAGTATCCGACAGGCGACAAACACTCCGAAATACGGGCAAGGGTGGGGTGCTTATGGTGAACGCGTCGGCGCAAGCGCGGCCGATGGAGTCTCTGACATTATGATCGGCGGCGCCATACTCCCCACTCTGCTCCATCAGGATCCTCGCTATTTTTACCAGGGGACCGGCACAACGGGCTCTCGAATCCGTCATGCGATGTTAAGCCCCTTCGTTGCGAGAGGCGATAACGGCAGATGGCAGCCGAACTACTCGAGCATCGGAGGAGATCTCGCGTCGTCCGCCCTCTCGCATCTTTATTATCCGCAATCCGATCGTGGGGTCGGACTTCTGTTTGGAAATTTCGCAATCGGAACCGCGGAACGCATTGGTGCCGACCTCGCACAGGAATTCATTGTTGGCAAATTCACGAAGAGGAATCGACACATGGAGTGATACCTCCAATTGATCAATCGCCGACACAGGATTCGAATATTTCAACAACTCTGCCTGAATCCCACCTCCATTCCCGCCCATCAACCTACCATCCCAGCCCGGGCCGCCACGCCTGGGCTCCCGCCTTTTTTGGGGAGTGTCATTTCTGGGAGCGCCGAAATCACGACCCTATAGAACCGCTGCCAGTATCGACCCACCTCCGGCGAGCGGTGACAGCCGCGTTGCTCGGGGCTCGTCATTTTGCTGAGCATGCGGCTTAATTCTGCGCACGATTTCCTTTCCTTTCAGCGTTTTCGCGATGGAGAACAGGTTGCTTTGTTGTAAGGCGTCGTTGGTTCAGCAGAAAGGCCAATGCAATCAGCCTTTCAGTTGATTCCCATGATTCGCAGGAGGCAAGACATCATGACTCCACAACTCATTCAACCCAAAAATGACAGTATCGATAGCGAACTCGATCAACTGACTTATTCTGCGTACTTGCTGACGTTGGATCCGGATCTGGCTCTTTCAGTCGTGATGGCGGCAGTTGACACTGCAATCGAGGATCATGATTCGTACCGCGACTTGCTCCAGCGGACGATCGAAATGTCATTGGCGCAGTTGCGACTCGATTCCGCGGAAGCGGCGGACCGGGAGTCCTTCCCGTTTGAGGCGTTGCTGTATCGCGAATCCAGCCTTGCCGAGTCAAAGCGGGCTCGTTCTTTGAAAGAACTCTCGCATGGTAATCCGATCCTGCTGCTCAACTCGGGCGCGCGTATTGCCTTCGTTCTAAATCACGTGCTGGGTTTCGGCGTCAGCAGAGCCGCGGCCATGGCGCAAATGACCGAGAAGGAATTTCACGCTCAGCTGCGGAATGCATATGTGCAGCTGGCCTCGCTTCAACTCGGAATTGATGTGGTGGCCAGCAATATGCTCGACCAGATCGGGCTGGCATAGAGGAAATATGAGTTTACTGAGATGGGTTTGCGCTTACCTGTTCGACTGCGTGCATTCCCACACGACGTGGCCGCACCAGAATAGATTCGGCCATGCATACGTGTGCTGCCTCGATTGCGGCAGAGAAATGCCGTACTCAATCGAATACATGCGGATCGTTGGACAAGATCATAAGCGGAACTCTTGGAGCTCTCGTTCTCGCGTAACAGCGTCTCTCATAATTGCTGGCGTGCTGTTGTTGCTAGCCCCGAGCTATGCTGCAGCCGAACCTGCAAATCCCTCAGCCGATCGTAGCCAAACTTGCGGAAATGGTGATGTCACGCCAACGTTGGTGATCGGTTTCGTAGGCGGTTTCGTACATAAAGACGACCTCCGTCACTCAGAAGTGCAGCTCGCGCGGCGTTTGCAGCAAACATATTGTGATCGCGTAAGAGTTGAAGTTTTCAGGAACCGACAAAGAGAACAGGCCCGGGGTGCGATTGTCGAGTGGGTGAGCAGCGTTGAACGTTCTTCCGTCGAAACACCGCAGCCGCGAGTCATCTTGTTCGGCCATAGCTGGGGAGCTTCAGCCGTTGTCTATGTTGCCCGAGAATTAAAGGACGATGGCATTCCTGTTGAACTGACAATCCAGGTGGACAGCGTGCGCAAACACGGGCAAGACGATTCCGTCATTCCCGCTAACGTCGCCGAAGCGGTTAATTTTTATCAAAGTGAGGGCATGATTCACGGCCGAGCAAAAATCATCGCAGCTAATCCGTCTCGCACTCGAATTGACGGCAACTTCAATTTCACCTATCAAAAGCAACCCAACGCGTGCCGTAGTTATCCGTGGTATGACCGACTCTTCTTCAAAGGTCACACTTCGATCGAGTGCGATCCACGCGTGTGGTCGCAGGTTCAGAACCTCATCGAAGCACACGTGAGTCCCGCTTCTCATAGCGCACACACTGAAGTCGCTTCCGCATTTCACTGAGGACATCGATGACGATAACTCTACAAAAAGCACTGACGAACATTGTGGCCAGAAGAATACTTGCCGGAGTCTGCCTCTTGGGAACTATGCTCGTCCCTCAACACAACGCGAAGGCAGCCACCGTTGCTTCACACCTCGATGTCCAAATACAAACCGCCTGCGAAGCCCAGATGCTGGGTCAAATGGACGCGCGCGAAGTCTTTTCGGGGGAAGCTCACGACGTATTGGCGGTGGTTGCGCGGGCTTATGGTCGACGAATTCCGCATGTCTATATCTCGCCAGATAGCTGGAACATGGCCTACATCGCAGGCAGCACTGTCGTGGACGGGCGCGGCAAGATTGTGGTCGGAGCGCGAGCGATAGAGTTGTTCGACAACAATGCGCTCAAAGGCTTTCTGGGACACGAAATGGCTCATCTTGTAAGTGACACTGGGGCGCAGGGATGTAACGACTACATCGTTCGTGATCCACAGACGGAAGCCGATGCCGATGCGTTAGCAGCGCGAATCCTGGGAAAGAGGTCCGTCAAAGCGTTCCTGGAGCGCGTACTGGTACTCACAGAAAACCAGAACTGGGATGCAAGACACCGCCTCGAAATGCTGGGATGATTTCAATTCATATAGATTTCCTGATTTCGCGCATTGGCCGCATTCGTTGATTTGTCTGATCTTCCGCTGGACGCTGAGCTCAGTTCTATCCCACCCGCTCTGCCTACATTCCAGCTCTAGGCGAAATGCCCCGCTTCGTGTTTCTTACGGGAACATTTGGCTGCTGTCGAAAGAGAGAAACGTCTCTTCGAGAGATGTCAGCAGAATGAACCTTTAAGTAGCTCACGACTGCTTCTTTGCTCATCGTTCGTCATTTTGCTGAGTCTACGGCTCGAACCTGTTGCTCACTTTCTTTTTTTTCAGCAACTTCGCAATGGAAAACCGATTGCTTTGTTGTCTTGCGCCGGGGCGAAGAAGGGAGAACAGCAAATGTGCATCATCCATGAGCCGCAAGAAGTGATGCACTTCCACCAGACGACTTGGTTGACGCCCGAACGGTTCATCGCCGGGCTCACCGACTTCGGACCTTGTCGCTCGAAGCTTTTTGCGAACAGCGCAGATGAATACCTCAAGGTGCATTATCTTGGCCGGTCCGAGGCCGACGTCACCGAAGGGTCGGGCGGCATCTGGGAACGCCTGTACTACGACTGGTCCGATCAGAACTGCGTCGTTCTTACGACGACCGACTCCAACGCTTGGGAATGTGGGTCCAGCTATACCTACATGCTCACGCCTCAGGCCAACGGCACAACCGACATTGACGTCCGCGTCGCACGCGAAGGCAAGAACCTAAAAGGATGGGCCCTCGGCCTCTTCCTGAAAACTTTTGGCTGGCGTGCTTCGAAAAGAAGATTTGAAACCTCGATCAAAGCCATCGAGAGCCGGAACGGCGTGGCGCAAGAGGGTGCTGCATGTGAAATCGAAGTATTTGTAACGAGCAACACATAGAGGAACGGTGCATGAATTTGCAGAGAGGAATCAGATGTCAATCGTCGATAACACCAGCGGGACTACGGGAGACTTTTCAAAGCACGATGTGGACTCCCATGCCGTCTGCTGAACCCTCAGCATTTTGCTGAAGACTGGGCGTGTCGCCGACCTGACGAGCATTGCGCGTCAGTGGTTTACAAATGGCGTTCTGAATGCAAGTTTGAGCACGGGACCTCGCGAATCCCGAGTGCGCTCACAGACGTAATCGTCCTTGACTTGTACCTAGGGCAAGATTACTGACGCGGGTGATTCAGTCTCGTGAACGATCTGCAAAATTGACCGCAATAGAAAAGCGGCGGCAAGGAGCGTTTGAACACAAATGGCAACTTCTCCAGTACCAGCAACCATTCCGTCATCTGGAACCTCGCCCAAGATAGTTGAGCACGTACCTTCACGTTTCAAAACAGCCTGGCAAAAGTACGGAACATCACTGATCGTCATGCTTCTGGCAATCGCTGTCGTTGTCACAATTACTGGAAGCTGGAATAGCTGGGAAGGTAGCCGCGTTGAGCAGGTGACCAACGACGCAGAGGTGCGCGGAGATCTCACTCCGCTCAGCACAAAAGTCCCGGGCATAGTGCGCGAGGTGAAAGTCAACGATTATCAACAGGTCCACAAGGGCGATCTCCTGGTTCAACTCGACGACGACG
>Ga0335074_10012210_pt1 | contig 12046 bp, 10 predicted proteins | sample Lox_Sample_23_FD_206715 | JGI IMG/M metagenome (GOLD analysis project Ga0335074, IMG submission 206715) | Soil microbial communities from Loxahatchee National Wildlife Refuge, Florida, United States - Lox_Sample_2.3 | ecosystem: Environmental > Terrestrial > Soil > Wetlands | place: USA...
TCTGGAACGTACCCGCCACATTGACCAGCCCGTCGACCGGCCCGAGCTCGGCGGCGGCGTCGGCCGTGAAGGCGGTGAACTCCTCCAGCCGGGCCGCATCCGCCGGGCGACCCCAGGCGGTCAGGCGCGTGCCGGCCAGGTCTTTGAGCAGCGCGCCCAGGCCTTCCTCGCTGACGTCAGTCACCGCGACCCGGGCTCCCTGTTCAGCCAGGAGGAAGCACACCTCCCGCCCGATCGTGCCGGCCGCCCCGCTGACCGCCACCACCCGGTTCTCGAGCCGCATGAAGTCCTCCGTCCCCGGATCGCCCGGCAGCGCTGGATCGCACTAGACATCACTGGATCGCCCGATAGCGCTGCTGGATCGCTCGACATCGCTGGTGACATACCCCGGGCGGCGCCCGCGACCACAGTAGACGCCCCCCGGCCAAGTGGTCAAGCCACTTGGTTGCTGCCAGTGATAGGCCCTCCGCCCGCTTGCCGGAGCACCAAGCGTCGGGGCGCGCGGCCGTTTGAGAGGGCTGTGGCACACTCCCCGGTGGCGCGGAGCTCTGGAAACATGCGGCCTGTCCGGCACTTGCCCGTTCAGGACTGCGGTCAGGGTGTAGTGGGCTACGGTGGATATCACAGCCGCCACAGCACTCCGACGCCGCCACGTCAGCCACAGGCTGATCAGCCTGCGACCGGGTCGATGTGACATAGACCCGGTCATAACCGGGTGAAATGCGGCATCGACCCGGTTACGAGCGGGCGGCAGGCTGCGCCCAGCAGTGACCACTGGGACGGAAGCGACGGGAGTGACAGGACGGGCGGTGGAAGCATGGCCGGCGCCGGATGGCCAGCCGCAGCGAGCCGTCACAAGCCGCCAGGAACAAACCGCCACAAGCCGCCCAGAAGAACCGCAGCGAGCCGTCCAGAAGAACCGCGGCGAACGGCCGGAAGACGTTACGCGCGCGGGGAACGGATGGCGCGGTCGGGGAAGATGGAGCGGGACTCGCGCAGGTGGGCGGCCATGGCCCGGCGGGCGGCATCCGGCTGGCCACGCTTGATCGCGGTTAGCACCTTGCGGTGCGCCTCGATGCCGAGCCGGACCGCATCCGGATGGCTGTGGCTGGAGAACATGCCCCGGATGATGATCGTCGCGATCGGCGCGAGCAGCGCGGGGAACAGCGGGTTCTCGGTGGCGCGCGCGACGGTGACGTGGAAGCCCACGTCGGCAGCGGTGTAGGCGGCGGCATCGCCGCCGCTGTCCTCCATGGCCTGCAGCAGCCGCTCCAGGGTCGCGGTCAGCTCGGGCGTGGCCCGCTCGGCGGCCAGCGCCGCCGAGCTCAGCTCGATCGCCTGCCGCGCCTCGTAGAGGTGATCGGCGGTGAGCTCGGGCTCGCCGGACAGCTGCAGCTGGCGGACGAACGCGTCAGCCAGGTCGGTCTCGCTGGGATGCCGGACGAACGTCCCGCGCCCGTTGACCGTCTCGACGAAGCCCTCGGCGCGCAGCTCGGCCAGGGCCTCCCTGAGCAGCGGCCGGCTGACGCCGAACTCCGCGGCCATCCGCGCCTCGGTCGGCAGCTGCTGGCCCTCGGCCAGCCGCCCGGCCGTGATCTGGCCGCGCACCTCGGCCACCAGCCGCTCGACCAGGCTGCGCTTCCTGATCTGCCGAAGTTCCATGACTGGCACCAGCTCCCCAGCGGGCCGGCCGGGCCCCGGCGTGACGACTTGAACGCGACATCCAGGCCGTCGCAAGCGCCGCCCGAGCCCGGAGATAAGGATTCTACGATGCCGCCCAGCGCGTTGAACATGCCTCATCACGGGCCGGGCTCACCAGGGTAACTAATACGTAACCTGCGCGAATCGGGGTGTTGACAGACCTGCGGGGCGTGGCCATGATCGTGATTTAGACAAGTGGCCAGGCCACCTGATTGCAGGATGACTTTGCCATATGGGAACCCGTACAGGAAAACCAGGCGGGTCCCCAGACAGGCCAGAGCGCGCCCGACGGGCTGGAGCGCAGTGTGAAGATCGTTGACGTTGAGACCTTCCCGGTCGGTGCGGGCTGGAAGAACTGGCTCTTCGTCCGCGTGCTGACCGACGAGGGAGTGCACGGCGTCGGCGAAGCCACTCTGAACGGCTTCACCCGGACCTGCGAGGCGGCCGTGCACGAGCTCAAGGCCCTGGTCACCGGGACCGACCCGCGGCGCATCCGGGCCAACTCGGCCGCGCTCTACCAGCGGGTCTCCAACGAGGGCGGGCACGTGCACCGGGCGGCCATCGCCGGCATCGAGGAGGCCTGCTGGGACATTCTCGGCAAGTCCCTCGGCGTGCCGGTCTACCAGCTGTTCGGCGGCCCGGTCCGCGACACGGTCGACTGCTACGCCAACGGCTGGTACCGGACCGAACGCTCACCGGAAGCCTTCGCCCGGGCCGCTCGCGCGGCCGCCGGCCAGGGCTTCAAGGCACTGAAGTTCGACCCCCTCGGCACCGCGCAGGGCTTCCTGGCTCCCGGCGAGCTCGCCGCGACCCGCGACATCATCGCCGCCGTCCGCGACGCGACCGGACCCGGCGCCCGGCTCATGATCGACTTGCACGCCCGGCTGGCCGCGGCCGAGGCCGTGGCCCTGATCGAGGCCTGCTCCGACCTGGACGTGTTCTGGTGGGAGGAGCCGACCACCCGGCAGCGTGAGGAGCCGACCGCCGACGTGGCCGCGCGCACCACCGGCCGGGTGGCCACCGGGGAGAACTGCCACACGGTGGGCCAGTTCCTCACGCTGGCCAAAGCGGGCGGGATCTCCATCTACCAGCCCGAGCCGATGTCGCTCGGCGGCCTGCTGCCGACCGCCGCGGTGGCCGACATCGCCGCGGCGGACGGGGCGTGGATCGCACCGCACCAAAGCGGCGGCCCGGTCGCCACCGCGGTATGCCTGCAGCTGGCCGCCTTCGTGCCGAACTTCCTCATCCAGGAGTACTTCGACCCGTTCAACGAGCCGTGGACGCACTCCCTGGTCAGCTGGACGCCGGTGCTGGACCGCCAGACCGGCCAGCTGAGCCTGCCCGACGGGCCCGGCCTGGGCGTCGACCTCGACCTCGACGTGGCCCGGGCCCATCCCTACGATCCGCACGCCTACCTGGACGTGACTGCTGCAGGGTGGGAGCGGCGGCTCGGGCACCCGGCCGCCGGCAGGCAGCACAACGGAGGCGGCAGATGAACCCCAACCCACCAGCCAGCGACCGCCCGGCCGCATCGCGCGGTGCCCGGCCCGGCCGGGCCGCCCGGCGGCGTGACAGCATCACCCCGTCGTTCTCCACGCTGGAGAAGACCTCGATCGGATTGCAGGCCGCGGACGCCATCAAGGCGCTGATCGTCTCCGGGGAGCTGAAGCCGGGCGACACACTGCCGCCCGAGCGCGAGCTGGCGGGCATGCTCGGCATTAGCAGGCCCACGCTGCGCGAGGCGATCCGGGTGCTCAGCGCGCTTAACGTCGTCGAGCCGCGGCACGGTGGCGGCACCTACGTCACCTCGCTGGACCCGCGGCAGCTCGCGCAGCCGATCAACTTCTTGCTGCAGGTCGATCGTATGGCGTTCCGTCATCTGCTGGAGGTACGCCAGGTCCTGGAGGTCGGCGCCGCCCGGCTGGCCGCCCCGCGGATCACCGACGCCCAGCTCGCGGCGCTGCGCGAGCTCACCGACCAGGCCGACCGGGTGATCGGGCGGCCGGCCCAGTTCCTCCAGTTCGACTTCGAGATCCACACCGCGATCATCGAGGCGACCGGTAACCCGATCTACATCAGCCTGTACCAGAGCATTGCCGACCTGTCGCTGGAGAGCCGTAAGCGCACCGCCCGGTCGCCCGCCACCAGGCGCGCCGCGCACGCCGGGCACCTGGCCATCATCGCCGCGCTCAGCACGCGTGACGGCGACGCCGCCGCGGCCGCCATGCACGACCACCTGGATGTCATCCAGCGGGCCCTGGAGGACGGCGAAGCGGAAAGGAACCGGCAACAATGAAGCTCGCCACCGTGCGCGCCGGCGGCGCGACCGCGCTGGCCGCCATGACCGACGCGGGCGTCGTGGACCTCACCGGCGGGGTCGGCGGCGCTGGCGGAGCCGGGAACGGGGGGAGCGCCGGAGGCGGCCTGGACTCGGTCGACGCGCTGTGCGCCGTGCTGGCCGGCCAGCCGGAGGCGCTGCGGCGGCTGGCCGACACGGCGGCCCGGCTCACTCCGCGCTGGGCCACCGGAGACGTGCAGGTGCTCGCGCCGCTGCGGCGGCCGGGCAAGGTCGTCTGCGTCGGCCTCAACTACCGCGATCACTGCCGCGAAACCGGCATCCCCGAGCCCGCCCAGCCGGTGCTGTTCGCCAAGTTCTCCTCGGCGATCGTCGGGCCGGATGCCGTCGTAGACCTGCACGCCGCCGCGACCACCGAGCTCGACTGGGAGGTCGAGCTGGCCGCCGTGGTCGGCGAGCGGGCCGGGCCGGGCCGCCGGGCCACCCCCGACATGCTGCTCGGCTACACCATCGCCAACGACGTATCAGCGCGCGACCTGCAGCGCGCTGACGGGCAGTGGGTACGGGCCAAGTCGCTCGACACCTTCCTGCCGCTCGGCCCGGTGGTCGTCACCCCGGACGAGCTCGGCGACCCGAACCGGCTGGGGCTCGGGCTGCGGCTGAACGGCGAGCCGCAGCAGCACTCCAGCACCGCCGAGATGATCTTCGACATCGAGTATCTGCTGGACTGGATCACGGCCACCATCACCCTCGAGCCGGGTGACCTGCTGCTGACCGGGACGCCGCACGGCACCGGGGCCTTCCAGCACCCTGCGCGCTTCCTCGCCGACGGCGACGTGATGGAGGCGTGGATCGAACAGATCGGCTCGCTGCGTAACCCGGTCCAGGCGGGAACAGCGCAGCGACACGGCACCAGAGAGGAGGCTCAGCGCGGTCTTGCCGCATCGACGGACTCCTCGGCCACGGTGGCGCCGACACCTGGCTGATCTAGCAACTGGCAGCACCACCCAGCCAGTGGTGCGCGATCGAATGGCTGGTCATATGAAAAGTCGAACAACCCTGAAGGCTGCCGGGGTGTGTGGCGCAGTGCTCATCGCCATCGCCACCGCTGCCTGCAGCTCATCCTCATCGTCATCGTCTTCCTCCACCGCGACGACCGGCTCGAGCAGCTCGGCCAGCGCGTCCAAGACGTACACGATCTACCTGTCGAACAACTTCGTCGGCAACGACTGGCGCGTTCAGATGGAGAAGGAAGCCACGGTGGCGGCCGGCCTGGCCCCGTTCAAGGGCAAGGTCAACCTGATCATCACCAACGCGGGCGCCACCGTGCCGGACCAGATCTCCTCGCTGCAGGCCATCGTGGCCGCCAAGCCGGCCGCGATCCTGGTCGACGCCTCCTCCCCCACCGCGCTCAACCCGGTGATCAGCGAGGCCTGCTCCCGGGGCATCGTGGTGGTCAACTTCGACCAGACGGTCACCGCCCCGTGCGCGTACAAGATCTTCACGAACTTCGTGCTGGGCGAGCAGCTGAGCGCCAAGTGGATGGTGGCCCAGCTGCACGGCAAGGGCAACGTCTACGAGGACACCGGCCTGGCCGGCGCGCCGATCAGCGCGACCATCTCCAACGCGTGGAAGTCGGTGCTCAGCAGTTATCCGAACATCCACGTGATCGGCACCTACCAGGGCCAGTACGCGCTCGGCCCCGAGCAGCAGGGCGTGGCCAGCCTGCTCGCCGCGCACTCCAACGTGAACGGCATCTTGACCCAGGGCTACTGCACCGGGGCCATCAAGGCGCTGCAGGCCGCCGGGCATGCGCTGGTCCCGATGCTGTGCCAGTCCTACAACCAGACCTACGTGGCCCTGGCCCAGGACAAGGGCGCCTCGGGCTTCATCATGGCCAACCCGGCCTGGCTGTCGGTCCTGGCCATGCAGACCGCTATTAAGGCAATCGAGGGCCAGAGTCCCGCGAAGACCGACGAGCTGACCCCGCCGTGCTTCTACGCGGGCGGTTCCTCCCCCTCGGGTGCCTCCTGCCAGGCGATTAAGATCGGCGTCAATGCGTTCCCGAACCTGTCGCCCGGTCTGACGCTCCCGCCAAGCCCGCCGTTCATGACGATCTCGCCAGCTTCGGTCGTGCCGTAACGGCCTGCTGACGACAGTGCCTCGGCCAGCCGCCGGAGATCCCGGCGGCTGGCCGCCCACCTGCCAGGAGACCTGGAATGCCGCAGCTCAACCAGATCAGCCAGCGTGAGCGGCTGCTCACCGCGAACGGCTTGTCCAAGGCGTTCGCTGGCGTGCACGCGCTGCAGGAGGTGAGCTTCGACGTGCGGGGCGGCGAGGTGCACGCGCTGCTCGGCGAGAACGGGGCGGGAAAGTCCACGCTGGTCAAGGTCATATCGGGAGTCCTGCGGGCGGACAGCGGCGAGGTGCGGCTGCGCGAGGTGCCGTTCGCGCCGCGTGATCCCGGCGCGTCGCTGGCCGCCGGGGTCGGGGTGGTGTTCCAGGAGCTGCCGCTGATCCCGGACCTGACCGTGATGGAGAACATCTTCTTCGGCCGGCAGCCGCTGAGCCCGCTGGGCACGGTGGCCAGGCGCCGGATGCGGGCCCGCGCGGACGAGCTGTTCGCCAGCATCGGGCTGGCTGGCATCGATCCCGCCCGGCAGCTGCGCGACCTGTCGGTGGCCGCGCGCCAGCTGGTGGCGATCGCCAAGGTGCTGGCCGCCGATCCGGACATCGTGGTGCTCGACGAAGCCACCTCGGCGCTGGGACCGGCCGAAGTGACCTGGCTGTTCGAGCGGACCAGGGCGCTGGCCGCCGCGGGCAAGGGCATCGTGTTCATCTCGCACCGGATGGCCGAGGCCGACGAGATCAGCGACCGCGTGACCGTGCTGCGCAACGGCCGCAACGTCGGCACCTGGACGGCCGGAGAGATCACCGCGGACGGGCTGATCTCGGCCATGCTCGGCCGCCGGCTTGAGCAGCTGTACCCGGACCAGCACGCGATCCCGCAGGACGAGACGGTGCTCGCCGTGCAGGAGCTGACGGCCGGCCGCCGCCTGCGCGGGGTCGACTTCGAGCTGCGCCGCGGCGAGATCCTCGGCATCTGCGGTCTGGAAGGGCAAGGCCAGCTGGAGCTGTTCCTCGCGCTGTACGGCGTGATCCGGGCCCGCGGCACGATCCGGGTCGAGGGCCGGGTCCGCCGGCTGCGGTCGCCGCGCGACGCGCTCCGGGCCGGCCTGGGCCTGGCCCTGGTGCCCGAGGACCGCAAGAACGAGGGCATTCTGCCCACGCTGTCGGTGCGGGAGAACATCTCGCTGCCCAGCCTGCGGCGGATCCGGCGGCTTGGCCTGATCGACCGCGGCGCGGAACGGGACCTGGTCGGCCCGGTCGTCCGCGACCTGCGGATCGGCCGGGAGGACCCCGAGCAGCTGGTCGGCGGCTTGTCCGGCGGGAACCAGCAGAAGGTCATCGTCGGCAAGTTCCTGCTGACCGGGGCCAAGATCCTGCTGTTCTACGACCTCACCCGCGGCGTCGACGTCGGGACCAAGGCCGAGATCTTCAAGATGATGGAACAGCTGGCCGCGGAGGGATACGCCATCTTGTTTTACTCCACCGACCTGGCCGAGCTGGTGAACGTCCCGCATCGGACCTGCGTGATGTTCGACGGCCAGATCGTGGCCGAGTTCGCCCGCGCCACGGGCGTCACGGACGCCAACGACGAGGCCACCCAGGAGAAGCTGGTCGCGGCCATGGTCGGCAGCACCGCCCGGACTGACGATGAGATCCGGCCCGTGGAACCCGACGTCCCCGTGGAATCCGACATCGAGGTCCGGCCCACCGAACCGGAGGGGCAGCCGTGACCGCGAGCGTCGGCGCGCAGCCGGGCGCCTCGGGCCGCTGGCGGCCGCCTATCCGCCAGGCCGGGGCGGAGATGTGGGCCCGCAGCCGGTCGGCCGACGTCCGCCCCGCGGCCGCCTGGGTGCTGACGCTGATCCTGCTGTTCATCTACGCCGGCCTGCAGCCCGGCACGCTGTCCACCGGCAGCCTCGGCATCCTCGCGGCGGACACCCTGGCGCTGGCCGTCCTCGGGCTGGGTCAGGGCGTGGTCATCCTGACCGCCGGCATCGACCTGTCGGTGGGCGGGGTGCTGGCCCTGGGCACCACGATCGCGGCCACCCATTTCACCGGCACCGGCACCACACTGCTGTGGAGCGTGGTGATCCTGGCCATCGGCACGGCGGCCGGGGTGATCAACGGTGTGCTGGTCGGCCGGCTCCGGCTGCAGCCGTTCATCGTCACGCTCGCCACCTGGTCGATCTTCGACGGCATCGCGCTGTACGTGCTCCCGGTGGCGGGCGGCTCGGTCCCGGGGGGCTACGCGAACTGGATCAACGGGTCGGCGGGCGGTATCCCGAACGCCATCTGGGTCCTGATCGCCCTGGTGGCCGTCTGGCTCTGGTTCCGCCGGACGCGGACCGCCCGCCGGATCTACGCGATCGGCTCGGACCGCGAGGCGGCCCGGATCGCCGGGGTGCGGATCGTGCCCACCCTGGTGACCGCCTACGCCATCTCCGGCCTGTGCGCGGCCGGCGCGGCCCTGTTCTACGCGATGCTGACCGCCTCCGGCGACCCGACCTCGGGCGACGGCTTGATCCTGCCGTCGGTCGCGGCCGTGGTCATCGGCGGCACGAGCCTGTTCGGCGGGCAGGGCAGCTTCGTCGGCACCGTGGCCGGCGCGCTCACCCTGACCCTGCTCGGCGACGTGATCTTCGCCGTCCACCTGGCGTCCTACTGGACCGTCCTGGCCGACGGGCTCCTGCTCATCGCCGCGGTACTGGCCGGCACGGGGCTGCAGGCGCTGCAGGCCCGGCGGACGGGAGGCCACTCATGACCACCGTCACCCGGACGCTGAGCCGGAACCGCGCCATCTTGTTCGGCTACCTGCTGGTGGTCATCCTGGCCATCGCGGGCGAGATCGTCTCCAGCGGCTTTCTGCGGATCGACCACATCGACGAGCTCATCATCACCGGCGGCTTTATCGCGCTGGTCGGGGTCGGCCAGACCTTCGTCATTCTCACCGGCGGAGTCGACTTGTCGATCCCGTGGGTGCTCAATACCTCGGCGGTGTTCCTCACGCTGTGGGCCAAGGGCGACTCGGCGCGGATGGCCTGGATCGTGCCCGTCCTGCTGCTCGGCGCGGCCGGCATCGGCGCGATCAACGGGATCGGCGTGGCTTTCCTCCGTATCCCGCCCATCATCATGACCCTCGGCATGTCGAGCGTGGTCGAGGGCGGCCTGCTGCTCGTGACCAACGGCGGCTCGGGCCAGAACGCCCCCGGCGCCGCCGTCTACCTCGCCACCCATCGCTGGGGCCCGCTCCCGGTCCTGGCCGTGCTGTGGCTCGCCGTGCTGATCGCGGCGACGGTCATCCTCAGCGCCACGCCGTTCGGCCGGCGGCTGTACGCTACCGGGCTCAACCGGCGGGTGGCCGCCTTCGCCGGGGTGAACATCCAGCAGGTGACCGTGACCGTCTACGTGATCAGCGGGGTCGCGGCGGCGCTGGCCGGCATCGCGCTGGCCGGCTACGTGGGCCAGTCCTACCTGGGCATGGGCGATCCGTACCTGTTCGCCTCGGTGGCCGCCGTGGCCATCGGCGGGACCTCGATCCTGGGCGGGTCGGGCAACTTCGTCGGCACCACGGCCGGGGCCCTGGCCCTGGCCGTGCTGGCCGCGCTGCTGCCGATCCTCGGGCTGCAGCCCGCCGCGCTCGAGATCGTGTACGGCTGCGTCATCCTCGGCGCCGTGACCCTGTCCTCGGCCCGGAAGGGCCAGCAGGACCGCACCGACTAATCCATGGTCAGAACGGCCTTGCCGATCACCTGACCGGTCTCCAGAGCGCGATGGGCGTCGGCCGCCTGCGCCAGCGGGAACGTGGCACCGACCTGGATCCGCAGGTCCCCCGCGTCAAACGAAGCCGCCGCTTGCTCCAGGATCGAGCGCTGCCGCTCCCGCTGCTCCGGCCAGCCGAACACCGAAGGCGCCGGCATCCAGGTGAACGAAACCCGCAGGTTCCGGTTGTGCAAGGCCGTGATCGCCGCGTCCTGGAAGGGGCTCTCCACGTTGGAGACCAGGTCACCGTACGGGCGCACGAGCGTGAAACAGGCGGTGAACGTCTTGCCGCCGACGGTGTCGTGGACCACGTCGGCACCGTCGGTTCCGGTCCAGGCCCGCAGCCGTTCCCCGACGTCCTCGTGCCGGTAGTCGATGCACAGCTCCGCGCCGAGCGAGGCCGCCAGCTCGGCCTTGGGGCCGGGGCTGACAGTCGTCGCCACCCGAGCGCCGGCCAGCCGCGCGATCTGCACCGACATGTGCCCGACACCACCCGCGCCCGCCTGCACCAGCACCGACTGGCCGCTGCTGACCCGGGCCCGCTCCCGCAGCGCCTCCCAGGCGGTGATCGTGACCAGTGGCGCCGCCGCGGCCTCGACGAACGACAGCCGCGCGGGCTTGCGCGCCAGGTACCGTTCGTCGACGACCTTGAGCTCGGCGTAGGTACCGGGCGTGGGCCCGAAGCCGCCGTCGCAGAAGTACACCTCATCGCCGGGGCGCACCCGGGTCACGGCCGGCCCGGTGCGGTCCACGACGCCGGCGCCGTCCCAGCCCAGGATCGCGGGCAGCGTATTACCGAACGTTCCGTGTGCGCGCAGCTTGTAGTCGACGGGGTTGATCCCGGCCGCCCGCAGCCGGACCAGGACGTCGTGATCCCCGGCAATCTCCGGGTCCGGCAGGTCCGTCAGCTTGAGCACCTCAGGTCCGCCTACCGCCGTCATCAGCACCGCCCGCACCCGCCGCCTCCCGATCTGACCGCACCACCGTTCCGGTTTGTCCCAGCCAGAGCCTACGGGGCTTGGCCGGGCCTGCGGTAACGTTCCCGGAACGCGCCGACCTGACCGGAGTGGTCCATACCGCTCTTGAGCCGACTCATGTGTCCATGTGGCTACAGGAATGACACGATTGGATCGTGAGCAATCTCGATCCGGCCCCGGAGGCTATCGCGCTGGCCCCTAACGTCGTCCAAGCGGTGGACGTGCTCGAGGCGCGCAAGACGGCCATCGGCGACGGCACCGAGGTCCGGCGGCTGCTGCCGCAGCGGACGCTGCTGACCGTGGGTGCCTGGTGCTTCCTGGATCACTACGGGCCGGACGACGTGAGCAAGGGCCCGGGCATGCAGGTGCCGCCGCACCCGCACATCGGGCTGCAGACCGTGAGCTGGCTGTTCGAGGGCCTGGTGCGGCACCGCGATAGCCTCGGCAGCCGGCAGCTGATCCGGCCCGGCCAGCTCAACCTGATGACCGCCGGACGAGCCATCGCGCACTCCGAGGAGTCCGCGGCCGGGCGGCCCGCAGCGGTGAGGAGATCGCCCGGGCCCGCGAGGACTGGGTGGCCGGCCGGTTCGGCGTGGTCCACGGATACCCCGGCGAGCCGCTGGCCACACCGGACCTGCCGTCGGTCCCGCTCCGTCCGCGGTAAACCACCCGGCGCACAAGCTCCCGGCCGCTCGAGCTAGACCGGATGGCACGTACCAATGGCCGTTCGGCCTCATAAAAGAGCCGGGACAGAAGGGCGATTCAGCCTACGGGCGGATGTCCTGACGGCTAACCAGCAGATACGCTCAGCTTTCATGGCAGTCGACCAGGAGGTGACCCGCGCGCCCTCGCTGTACCGCAAGGTGGCCGAGGACATCAAGGCCGCCATCGCGGCCGGGGGGTACGCGGCGGGCACCCGGCTGCCTTCGGAGAGCGAGCTGGCCGAGCGTTACTCGGTCTCCCGCGGCACCATCCGCCAGGCGTTCGCGGCGCTGCGCGCGGACGGGGTCATCTCCTCCCGGCGCGGGGCCCGCCGGGTGGTCATCGGCGGCCCGCGGGTGCAGAGCTTCGGCGAGCTGCTGTCGTTCTCCCGCTGGGCCCGGGCCATGGGCGAGGTGCCGAGCGGCCGGGTCATCACGCTGCAGCGCAGGCCGGCCAAGCCCCTGGAAGCCGAACGCCTGGC
>Ga0335074_10012212_pt1 | contig 12045 bp, 9 predicted proteins | sample Lox_Sample_23_FD_206715 | JGI IMG/M metagenome (GOLD analysis project Ga0335074, IMG submission 206715) | Soil microbial communities from Loxahatchee National Wildlife Refuge, Florida, United States - Lox_Sample_2.3 | ecosystem: Environmental > Terrestrial > Soil > Wetlands | place: USA: Florida...
TAATACAAAAAGACGAAGAACAGGATGATCGCAACGAATATTACGATCACCACACCGACGACTGCGAGATCCACGCTATTGAGACTCCTTTTTAGTCCTGAGCTTGTCGAAGGGCCTTACTTATAGCTCGGGAGGGTAACCGGCTCGACGAAAACACGCGCACCTTCGACGCGCGTGACACGGATGGGCGTTCCCCCCGCGATGAATTCCCCCTCGGTCAGCACGTCGACGCGCTTGCCGTCGATTTGCGCCACACCCGCCGGACGCAAATAGGAGGCCGCAACGCCCGTTTTGCCCAGGAGCGACGAAAAATCGCTGCTCGTAACGTAGTCGGGACCCTGCGATTCTGCCAGCGCCAAGCGGCGCATCCACGCGTTCTCCGGGAAGATGCGCGTTAGCAGCGCAAAGCAGATGACCGTCAGGATAATCGCCGTCGATATGGTTTCGATCGCAATGAACGTGAACGGAATACCAAACGCGAGAAAGACGGCCGCGAAGAGCGCCAGCAATCCCAAGACACCGGGGATGCCGTGGCCCGGAACAACGTGCAACTCCCACAGAATGCCCAGTAGGCCGGCGATCGCCAGCGCGATCACGAGGCCGTTGGAAAATCCGGCATAGATGTGCGTCCCAAAGAACAGCCCGAGCGCAAGAACGCCGATCGTACCTGCAATGCCGTGCAATGTCTGCATCTCAACGATGAGTCCGAGCGTCCCGATGGTGAGCAAGAGCGCCGAAATCTCGATCGAGTTGGCGAAACGCGCGAGCTCCTCGCCCCAGGTGTAGTCCTGCATCTGACGCGGCGCATCCGCGAGGTGTTCGCTAGCAAGGGCGGCGGTGAGTGACGGCTCGATCGCATCGGCGATGCCGGTCTTTACCGCGTCTTGCGCCGGCAGCGTCAAGAATGTTCCCGGCGTCTTATATCCGGGCACGTCGATCGATTTGTCGACGAACGCGGCGGCAAGCTTTTCGGGACGATGGTTCCGCTGCGCGGTGGAAACGAAGAGTGCTTTGACGGCCGAGACCGTTTCGGGATTGTCGGGATGGGGTTCGGCCGAGCCGATCGCCGAGCCCGGCGCCATAAAGATACGCGAGGTCGAAAGCGTGATCAGCGATGCAGCCGAAAAGGCGCGACGCTCGACGAATGCATACACCGGCTCGTGCGCGGCGAAAATCGCGCCGCGAATATCTTGTGCCGCTTCGACCAAGCCGCCATCGCTATCGACGTCGAGGACGACGGCCGCGGCGTGTTCGGCGTCAGCTTGAGCGATGGCGCGTTGCACCAAATGCGCCATGCCGTCGTCGACCATGCCGGAGATCGGCACGATCACGACCGGCGCGCCGGTCGCAGGCGTAGCCCCGCGGGCCAGCCCAGCAAAACCCGCCGCAACGAATGCGAGCGCGAACGCGACCCTGACGAACGGCGAAGCAACCATGCTGGATGCTACTTTCGCAGCACAGCAAGGTTTCTTCTACGCGAGCTCTTCGGTGACGATCTGGCGGATGAGGTTGCCGTCGGCCAGGCCCTTGAGCTGCGGCATGACGGCTTTCATCGCCGCGCCCTGGTTGCGCCCGCCTTCAGGCAGCGCGGCGATCGCCGCCTTGACCAGCGTTCGAATCTCGTCGGCCGACTTTTGGGCCGGCAGATACGCCGACAGGATCTCGCGCTCGGCGCGCTCCTTATCGGCCAAATCCTGGCGGCCGGCCTTTTCGAATTCCGTTACCGAGTCACTGCGTTGCTTGACGAGCTTCTGCACCACGGCAAGCTCATCGGCGTCGGAGAGGTCCGCGCCGGCTTCGCTTCGTTTATAGGTAAAGCCGGAAAGCGCCGAACGCAGCGTGTCCAACCGCAATTGGTCGCGCGCCTTCATCGCCTCCTTGAGATCGGAGGCGATGCGGTCTTTTAAGGTGCCCAAGGGTTATGCCCGGCGCTTGCGAGCGGCTGCGGACTTCTTCTTGCGGCGCACGCTCGGCTTTTCGTAATGCTCGTGCTTGCGCGCCTCGGCGAGTATACCCGCCTTTTGGGTGGCCTTCTTGAAACGGCGCAGCGCGCTCTCAATTGACTCACCCGGAGATACGCGAACTTCCATCGTTGAACAACCCCCCTTTCGGCGCGCCCCAAAAGGCCACGCAAAGATTGGGCCTCGTGCGAGGCCCAGCCGGGGTACTGTAGCACAGGCCGCACAGGCCGTCAAACGGCTTACCTCTTACTGGATGACTACGCTCTCACCCGATCCAATGGCCTGGACCGGCGGCCCGTAGGAGGCGTAGGCGCTGGGACCCGGGGCGGCATACGTGCCCGCGTTGCTCGCGCGCAAGACATACTGGAGGTGCTCGGTCGTGCCCGGCGGGAGCCAGTACAGAAAGAATGCGGCGCGGTCGTCGAGGAATTGGGTGCCGCTCCAGCTCGCGTACGCGCCCTCGCCTTGCAACGGCTGATACTCGGTTCCAGCGGGAAACGGATCTTCGAGCGTCACGTACTGCGCGCCGTGCGCGGCGCTGATCCAGAGATCGACGGTCACCCGGTCGCCGACGCGCCACGGACCAGGATGATCGACGACGTAGCGGCGGCCAACGGTGAGTTCCGGCGGGGAGGCAGCGAGCCCGCGCAGCCGCGCGTCGCTTGCATCGCGCACGCTCGTTGCGTTGCCGTTGACGAAGCGCGTGAAGTCGCTCGACCAATATAGCGCGCCCGTCCCGCTGCGCTCGAGTGTAACCGGTTGGTGGGACTGCATGAGCGCGGCGGGAACCACGACGTGCGTCTGGCTTGCGTCAGGCAGCATGTTCGCGATCGTTACCGTGCCGACAATGCGATCGCCCACTTTGACGTTCACCGTCTCGTGCGTCGGTTGCGCCCGTACCTCCGCTTCGGCTTGCGCGAGCGCCGTTGCCGCGGCGGCGGTATCGGCCGTCGTGTACCACCAATCGCCGTCGCGTTGCTCGCGAATGAATGCCAGCGCGGATTGTAGGTCGCGCGCGTCGTTGGTGCGCTCGAAGAGCATCGCAGCATAGGAAGTCGCCGCAATCGGATCGCTCCACCATTCGTAGCCCCAATCGCCGGCACGCCAAAAACTCGCGCCGCCGTTCGTGACCGCCGTCGAACGCAGGTGCGCGATCGCGCGCTGCGCCAAGTCGGTGCGTCCTACTGCCTGTGCGGCGAGCCCGGCAAGCGCCGTCGTTGTAGCGTTGGCCCTCTCGATGCGATCGAAGAGCGATTCCAGCACGTCGCTTGGAACCGCGCCCGGCTGCGCACGCGAGATCGCGTAAAGTGCGAGCGCCAGCTCCGGATCGCTGACGTCCTGGCTCTTGAGCGCAACCTTTAGCCATGCGACGCCGCGCGCGATGCGGTAGAGCTGCTGCGGATCGGGCGACGCATCTTGCATCGCTTGCAAGGTCCATACCGCATAAGCGCTCATGAAGACGTTGGTGGGGTCGGTGTTCCACCATCCCCAGCCACCATCGGCGTGCTCGAGATCATCGAGACGCACGCGGGCCCGAACGACGACGCTTTTAGGATCGCCGGGTATCGCAATGCCGCGTTGCTGCGCCGCGGCCGACAAGAATGCCGCCGCGACCAAGCCGTTCGAGCCCGTCTGTTCCGTACAGTAATAAGGATAGACGTTGAACGCGCGCAGCGTCTGCGCTAATTCGGCAAGCAGCGACGGCGAGAACGAAATTTGTAAATCTCCGGCGAGTTGACCGGACCGGAGATCCGCCGGGATCGCGGTAACGGCAGCGTTTGCCGTTCCGGCGTCGCGAACGTGCTCCATTGCCGTGCCGGCCAGCAGCGGTAACGTCGTCTGCATTGCATCGTTATGAGTTCCATCCGTACCGCGGAGCGTCACGAGTGCCGAACCGACGCCCGGGGCGGTGAGCTGCCACGACGCGCTCGCACGCAGCGTCGTCGCGAGCGCGCCATTGGCTTGCGGCGGGTCGCCGAACGCCGGCGCGTCCAGCTGCATACGCACCTTGGTTCCCGCGCGGGTGCCGTGCGCGATGCCCACGATCGTGCTTCGGTCGCCGGCGCGCAAGAAACGCGGCGTTTCCAAGCGCACGAGAAAGTCTTTGGTGACCAGCGTCTTTTCTGTCACGCTCCCGATCTGCGTCGCGCGCGAGAATGCGACCGCCGTCGACGTCCAGGTCGTCAGGTTGTCGGGCCAATCGAACGTGACGGTCGCATTTCCGCGTGCATCGGTCGTAACCGCCGGCGCCCAATAGGCCGTATCGAGAAAGTTCTTGCGCACGGCCATTGCCGGCATCGCCGCCTGCGACGCCTGGTTCACGTTGTAGATGTCGCTCGCCACGCCTTGCGCCACGCCACTTTCGGAGCTTGCGATCGTCTTGATCAAGTAGTGCTCCTCATGATTCCAATTAGGCGTGGCCCTGGTCCAAATCGTACGATCGTAGAAGGGCGCGCGCGGGTCACTGGTGTCGGGCGCGATGGCATAGATGCCAGCGTCGACGACGCCGATGCCGATGTTCGCTTGCACCGGGAGGCCGCGATCGTCGGTCACGTGGACGCGCATCTGCGCGCGCTCGCCCGGCGCGTACCTCGCTTTGCTAGCGTACACCGCAACGTGCAGCGTCGTCGGCCCGGGGTCGATCGACAGCGACGTCTGGGCATCGTCGACGCCGTCATTTGTGTTAGCCACGTACGCCTGCACGTTGACATGTTGCGCTCCAGGCGGCGGTTGCACGGCAATATCCGCAGTGAGTCCGTTGACATGGACCACGCGCGTCTGCGCCACGCGGTCGGTGGAAATCACGACGATGGCATCCGACACGCGATGCGTGAACACAAGGAGCACGTGCGCGGGTACGCCCGCCGGAAACACGGTCTTCTCGGGAATCAGTTGTGCTTCTTGAACGGGCGGTGCCCACCAGCCTTTGGAGTCGGGCGTCCACTGGTATTGATAGGTCACCACGTCGTCGCCGCGTTCATCCCGCGCGGTCGCCTCGAAACGATACCCACCGGGATGCGGCGGTGTCCAGGTAAACTGCGCTTCGCCGCGCGCATCGGTCGTGAAGTTCAGGGCGCCGCGCGCGATGTCGTCATACTGACCATTCTTCCAGACGGATTCGGTGATCGCCACATGCACGTGGACGCTCGGGCGCGGCGTGCCGTCGTACGTGCGCGTTGCAACGGCTATCGCCCCGGTGTGGCCGACCTCGCCGATCCAGCGATCCGGCGTCAAGACGATATCGAACGTCGCGGGCACGATCGTCGCCGCGCTTTCTACGCCGGCCGTCCGGCCCGATTCGTCGCGTGCTTCCACCGTGAGGCTGAGGTGGGCGGCAAAGGTCGTGCGATCCGTCGGTACGCGTATCGTCGCGTCGCCGCTCGGGTCGGTGACGAGATCGCCGCTGAGCGCTTTGTTTTCTTGCTGGTTGTTCCACTCGACGAGGTGCTGGAACGGACCGTACCACGGCGTGTAATTGCCGAAGATCACGCCACCGTAATGGAGCGCGAGCCCGCCCGCGGGTGCGCCGAAGAGATATGCAACGTGCACGTTGAAGCTGGCCGTATCGCCGCCGAAGACCTGGTTCGGCGGCGTTACATCGATGACGTATTCCGGTTTGCGATAGGCTTGCACCGAAACCGAGGCCAGCGCGCGTCCGTCGAGTGCGATCTGATAGTCGCCCAACATTGCATCGGGCGGTAGGGCAACGTCGGTTGCGACCGTTCCAAACGCATCCGGCACGAGGACGCGATGGGCGATCGTGCGGCTTGGATATCCACTGGTGACGTCGAGTCGTACCGGCGTGCGGTCGATGTGATACGCACCGACGTTTCCGCTGCGCAGGATCGCGCGAATGTGCATCGTGTCGCCCGGGCGATAGATCGGGCGATCGGTTTGCACGTACGCAGGGTTGTCCAGCTGGGCCGTCTCGTACCAATCGTTCTTGGCAAAGGTGATCGAGCCGTCCGCCGCACGTGCGTAGGCAAAGGTCGACGAACTCAGCGTAGCAATCGGAAAGAGCCCTTGCGCATCGCGCCGCACCGCCACCGGCTTTGCTCCCTCGAGCATGAATAGCGACACGCCGCGTTGCACCACGCGGCCGGTATGCACCTCGACCGGTGCGTAGAGCAGCGACCGCGGCCCGCGAATGATCACGAGGCCAATCGACGATACATTTACCGGAATCTGCCGCGTTTCGAGGTTTGGACCACTGACGGCGATGATGTAGTATCCGGGCGGCGGCGCATGAAAGAGCCCTACTGCTGCTCCGTCGGCATTCTCCAGGTTCGCCAGCGTGACGGATTCGAGCGGCTTTGCGCCCGCAGGAACGATGCCCCGCGAGACGCCGTTCGACGCGGCATCGACGGCCGCGGCCGTCGCGATGCGAAATAGTTTTGCCGTAAGCCTCTCGCCGCCCCCGGCGGTAGCACATGCAAACGTAATCGCGTGACCCGGTGTGACGTCATACGCCGCATCGCAATCGCCGAGACTGTGCGCATCGCCTCCCAACAAAGCGAAGAGAATAACGATCAATCCGAATGTAAGGTTCATGCGCGTCATGGAAGCTCAAACGCGCAGCGCCGCGGAATTGTTACATGCTTATCCGGGCGGCCAGGTCATGTGACGGCCGGCGAGCACGTGCACGTGCAGGTGGTCGACGGTTTGTCCGCCATCCTTGCCGGTGTTCATCACCAGACGATAGCCGTCGCGGCCGCGCTCGCGTCCGAGTTTCGTTGCGACTTCCATGAGATGCGCCAACAGCGGTCCGTCGGCCGCGTCGGAAAGATCGCCGATGTTCGCGTGATGCACGACCGGCATCACCAAGATATGCGTCGGTGCCTGTGGATTGATGTCTTCTATCGCGAGCACGGTATCGTCGCGATAGACCGGCTTCGAGGGGATCTCGCCGGCGGCGATCTTGCAGAACAGGCAGTCCATCGTAGCGTCCCCTCCTATGGGCGAATGATGAAGGTCCAGGACTTGGTCGTGGTGTTGCCCGCCAGATCGGCAACGCGCACGGTGACGTGGACGGTGCCGCGGTGATACGTATATTCCGGCATGTATTGAATGAACGTCGGCGTTCGCAATGACTCCGAGGTGACGTCGCGACCATCGACCCAAAGCACGATGCTCGACGGATTCACCGGCACCGCATCGGCAACGAACGTCGCATAGATCGCCGGCGAGCTGGTATTGACCGATGCGCCCTCTCCCGGTGCGAAGTCGGAAATGCCGGGCGGCGAACTCGACGCCGAGAGCGTCTGTGCGGCCTGGACGGCGGGCGCGCTCGCTGCACCGACGCGCAGTTGGCCGATGATCGGCACGTCGCTGAAGTTGGCGCCGTTGGGAATTTCGTAATCGCCGACGTAAACGCCGGGTGACCGTTGGCTCATCGCAAGATTCGTCACGTACGAGCCGATGTCGAAGGTCGCCGCGCCGCCCGGCGTGCCTTGCATCGTGACCGTGACGCGGTCCCCGGCGCGCAGCGGACGGTTGCTGTCGATGTCGATCGCGCTAATCGCCGGCTGACCGGGCTGCGGCGAGACGGGGGCCAACGGACGGCTCGCCAAGATCGCGCGTATCTCGTTGGTCTCGACGTTGTAGCGGACCATCACGAGGTCGCCGACGCGCAAGTCCGAAGCGGTGGCGCTTTGCCCGTTGAGCACGATCTGCGTGAAGCGATCCGGAACGATCACGTGCCCGTCGCCCAGCACGAATTCGGAGGAGGTCGCTGCGGCGATGTGACCGGCGCGCGATCCAAACTCGTCTTCCACCCGCAGCACGTGTCCATCGCGGTCCATGTAGATGCGCGCGAAGTCGCCGGGATGCACGTCGGAAAGCTCGCCGGGCACGAGCACGTTTGCGGCGACGTCGTGCATCTCGACGATCGCGTTCGTACCGATCGGCACGGTATGAATCGTCGCGTTGTACTCGAGCGTCACCGTCGGCGGATCCGAGCTGAGATCGACCGCGCTTACCGTCCCGAAGCGCTGGGCCGAGGTATGGGTGAGGATCAGTCCGTTCGACGACGTGCCGACGAGCTGCGCAACGATCGTGACGGTCTGCGTTCGGCTGTCGAACGACGCCTGCGCGCCGAGCATCTCGGTGAAGAAACGCAACGGCGCAAAGAGCACGTTCTTGACCTCGATCGTGTCGCCTTTGCCGACCGGCAGCGTAACCATCCGCGATCCGACCTGCGTTTCGATTTGCGAGCCGACCTGGATGAATTGCAGTCCGAACGCTTCGATCGTGTGCCGCACCGGCACGTAGAGTTCCCCATGCACCATCATCGGCGGCGGCTGCAGCGGCAGCTTGACGCCGTTGAAGACGATGGCGATCGCTGCCGCTAAAATGTGGATCATCGTCCCTCCTCGACGATTTCGCGATAGACGTCGGCCGTCTCGCGCGCGGTTCGATCCCAACTCAGCGCCGCGACGGCCTCGCGTCCTCGTTCAACGAGTGCCGTGCGCAATGCCTGGTCGTCGAGCAACCGCTCGAGCTGCGCTCGAACGCCCTCGACGTCGCGCGGTTCGAAGAGTAGCGCCGCACCGGCAACCGGATCGGGAATCGAGGTCGCGGTTGCAACCACCGGGCAGCCTTGCGCCATCGCCTCGACGAACGGCAGCCCGAAGCCTTCGAGCAGCGACGGATGCACCAGCGCAAATGCGCCCGCGTAATACGCGGCGAGGGCGTCGTCATCGACGTCGCCGAGCGCGACCGCCTGGCGCGCGCCGGTCGAGCGCCGCTGCAGCTCGCCGCCGAAATCGTCCGGTCCGGTAAGATAGAGATCGATCTCGTAACGCGCGGGCAGCGCCGACCACGCCTGCAGCAGCGTTGGAATATCTTTGTGCGTGCGGTGGTTGCCGACGTTGATGAGGTACGGACGCGGCGCGCGATGCGGCTGCGCCTGGGTGAAGAACCGCTCGCGCGGCGCGAGCGGGACGACCCGGATCTTCGCCGGATCGGCACCGAGCAGCGTCACCAGGTCAGCGATCGTGCGGCTATCCGAGGTGATGATGCGCGTCGCGCGGCGCGCAGCGCGGCGGACGACGGCGCGATAGTACGGCGCAATGGTTGGTTTGAAGAACTCCAGAAATCGCAGATGAATGACGTCGTGGATCGTAAAGAGGAAGCGTCCGCCGGCAAAGAGCGGGACGTATTGCGACATGAAGTGCGCGACCTCGATGCGGTCGCGGCGCATCTGCAGCGGCAGCCTCACCTGCTCGAGCGCACTCAGGTTTTCGCCCTGCGTATACACCCGGTATTCGAACTCGGGCGCAACCCGCGGCAGACGCGCGCTTACTTCTCGCATATAGGTACGCATGCCAACCGAGATGTGGCGGCCGCGGCGCGCATCCAGACCGATTCGCGTCATTTAGTGTTTTTTGCGATCGCGGCCGGCTTGACGCAGCGACTTCCACGCCACGACGGCGGGATAGAGCGCCGAGTACCACGCCACGTACCAGCCGCGCGGCCCGTCGCGTAAAGCACCGTGCCGTAATAGACCGTTGGCAAAGCGCGGAAACACGAGCGCGGCTGCCCCGGCTGTCCCCAGCCAACTTGGTTTGCGTGCCAGTGCTTCGATCGCCGTATAGCGCGCGAACTTTTCGCGATAGCTGCGCGCATCGGGATATGAATAGTGCAAGAGCGTTCCGCTCAACTCGCGCGTTGGGCCGGCGCAGACGAGCCGTTCGTGCAGCGTGACGTTTTCGATCTGCGCGTCGCGCGTACGCACCAGACGCAGGAGCGGCTCGTCGCTCCACAGGCGCATCGGTTTGCCGTGAAAGTACGTCGTGCGTCGCACGATGTAGCCGTCGGCGTCGCCGCTCGCGGCCACGATCGCTTCGCGCAGCCGATCGTCGAGCTCTTCGTCGGCGTCGAGCATCAGTGTCCAGGGTGTCGCGATCTGTCCGAGGCCAAAGCGGCGCGCGTCGACGAAGTCGGTCCACCCGCGCTCGATCACGCGCGCACCGGCTGCGCGCGCGTACGCGACCGTGTTGTCGGCCGAAAGCGCGTCGAGTACCAAAATCGAGACCCCATGCGGCAGGCTCGTGACCGCGCGGGGGAGATCGCGCTCCTCGTCGCGCGTGAGGATGAAGGCGGTAATGTCGCTAGGATTCAACGCGTTCGCCGACCGAACGCACCTCGGCTGGCGCGCCGCCATGCGCGAGCGCCGCACCGACAAAGTCGCGATACAGCGGAGACGAGTGGTTGGGACGCGATTTGAATTCGGGGTGCGCTTGGGTGCCCACAAACCATGGGTGCATATCGGCGGGCAGCTCGACGATTTCCACCAGCGTCGTCTTGCCGACCGTGTGATGGCCCGAGAAACGCATGCCGTGCTCTTCGAACACCGGCCGGTACCGATTGTTGAACTCGTAGCGATGGCGGTGGCGCTCGGTGATCTCGGTCTCGCCGTACGCGCGCAGCGCAAGCGAGTCGGGCTCAAGCGTACAACTGTAGGAGCCAAGGCGCATCGTTCCGCCGTAGATCTCCAGATCGCGCTGATCGGGCATGAAATCGATCACCGGGTCGGGGGTGGTTTCGTCGACTTCGATCGACATCGCTTTGGGGATGCCGCAGACGTGTTGCGCAAACTCCACGCACGCGAGCTGCATGCCGAAGCAAATCCCCAGGAACGGAACCTTGCGTTCCCGCGCGTACTGGATCGCCTGCAATTTGCCGTTGACCGCGCGCGCGCCAAAACCGGGCGCGACCAGAATGCCGTGCGCGCCTTCGAGCACGCCGACGCCCTCGGTCTCGACCGTGACCGAGTCGATGCGCCGAATCTCGACTTCGGTATTGTGGAAGATACCGGCGTGATAGAGCGCCTCGCTGATCGAGATGTAGGCGTCCTTGAGTTCGACGTACTTGCCCACCAGTGCAATGCGCACGCGATGCTTGGGCGCCATGAGCCGGTCGACGATCTTGATCCACTCGTCGAGCTTGGGTGCGATGGTCGGTAGGCCGAGTTTGCGCACGGCGGCGTCGGCCAGTCCCTCAGCCTCGAGGTTGAGCGGCACTTGATAGATCGTCTTGGCGTCGATGTTCTGCACGACCGAGCTGGGCGGCACGTCGCAGAAGAGCGCGATCTTCTCCTTGAGTTCGACCGGCATCGCGATAGCCGACTGCGTGCGGCAGACGATCGCGTCGGGCGAGATCCCGATGCCGCGCAATTCGCGCACCGAGTGCTGCGTCGGCTTGGTTTTCAGCTCGTCGGCGGCGCCAAGATGCGGCACCAGCGTGAGGTGGCAATACATCACGTTCTCGTCGCCCACGTCGTAGCGCATCTGACGGATCGCTTCCAAGAACGGCAAGGATTCGATGTCGCCGACCGTGCCGCCGACTTCGACGATGCACACGTCGGCGCGGCTAGCTTCGGCGACGCGCCGGATGTGCGCCTTGATTTCGTTGGTGATATGCGGGATCACTTGGACGGTCGCGCCCAAATATTCGCCGCGGCGTTCTTTTTCGATGACGGAGTTGTAGACTTGGCCGGTCGTCACGTTGTTGGCGCGGACCAGATTCTCGTCGATGAACCGCTCGTAGTGTCCAAGATCCAGGTCGGTCTCGGCACCGTCTTCGGTCACGAAGACCTCGCCGTGCTGGTAGGGGTTCATCGTGCCCGCGTCAACGTTAATATAGGGATCCAGTTTCTGGATCGAAACGCTGATACCGCGAGCTTTGAGGAGTCGTCCGAGGGATGCCGCGGTGATGCCCTTGCCGAGCGAACTCACCACGCCGCCGGTGAAGAAAATGTACTTCGCCATCTCGGGATGTGTATATTCGCGTTAGGCGGGGGTCAGCACCTTGACGTAACGCTCGCGACCCCCGTAATCGCGCTCGAGCGCGACGGTCGCCTGCGCGAATGCCGCTTGCGCGAGCGCGAGCAGGCCGGCACCGACCGGCGGCGCCCCCTCGGCGAGCAGTAGGCCCCCCGGACGCAGCGCCGCGGGCGCCGCCGCGAAGAACCGGCGGTAGACGTCGAGGCCGTCGGCGCCGCCGTCCAGCGCTAGGGGCGGTTCGAAACGCAGATCGACGCCGATGTCGGCGGCTGGGACGTAGGGGAGATTGGCGACGATTG
>Ga0335074_10012213_pt1 | contig 12045 bp, 14 predicted proteins | sample Lox_Sample_23_FD_206715 | JGI IMG/M metagenome (GOLD analysis project Ga0335074, IMG submission 206715) | Soil microbial communities from Loxahatchee National Wildlife Refuge, Florida, United States - Lox_Sample_2.3 | ecosystem: Environmental > Terrestrial > Soil > Wetlands | place: USA...
GCCGAGCTTCCCCACTTCCGCACGGGTGATCATCGGGCATCCCTGTCGGGCAGGCTTGGCCGCGCGTGGTGCTCGACCTCGCTGCCGGACGAGGGGAAGAACACGCTCTCGTGCCCGTCGCGCCAGCGGACCAGGTACGGCGGCGCCCCGTTGGCCCCGTCCACGCGGATGATCTGGCCATGACGGTCCTCATCGCCCTGATGCCGGCCCCTGACCGTCAGCTCGTCTCCGACTTGTGCTTTCATTACCGACCTCCTCATGGCATCCCAGGTATGTAATGTCATCAACGTCGAGTGCGTAGCCCCTCGCCGCTAGGGCCGAAAGTCCACTCGGCCGGCCTAGAGCAGCGCAAGCTGGCTAGCCTGCTCGGCAGGTTGGCCTGGTATGGCGTGTGCCGCCGCGCCCGAGGACGCCAGGGTCCACTGCGAGACGCGGAAGTGATGACCGCACAGCAGCAACTCGACCCGGTGCGACCGGTCCGCCGTCGGCGGCATGAGGACCTTCACCACCGGGCGGGAGGGGCAGCAGCAAGCTCTATCGTCCATGCGCGAAGCCTCGCCTGGCGGCGGCCCCGGCCGGTAGAGACCTAACGCCGGAAACCTTGGGCCGAACGTCCCGGCCGAGCGCAGTCGGCGCCGTCCACGGAAAGGCTTTCTCGGCGATCCGGCGCGGGAACTGCGTCCCCGCCTGGAAGCGTGCCGCAGATGTCGTGCTGGGGCTGGACGAATAGGAATGGCTGACGCCTCGGCCTACGTCAGCCACCTCGTCCTGGCCGGGCTTCCCAGCCTGCGGCCCACGCCGCGCGGCAGAGCGTGTTCGGCGGCGTCGCGGCCACCCGCGCGCAGCACTCGCAGCTTTTGCTAGCCGCGGTGCGGGCGGCGTTTCACGGGGCCGCTCAGAACCCGGGGTCGTCCCCCGGGCGCTCCGAAGATCCCCTGTCGGGCCCCCGCGAAGGGTTGCCGGGCCACGAGGGTCCGTTTTGCCCCCGGGCACGCCCCGGCGGACCTTGATGTCCGGCAGCCGTCGGCTTCTCCGGAAAGGTCAGAGAGAGTATGTCCAGGTAAATCTCTGAGGGATGAGGTACGAACCTGATACGGCGTAGCGCCTGCTCCGGCCCGGCGGACTCGATGATGAACTCGCCGTAGCCCAGCATGCGGCCGAAGATGCTCTCACGCAGCCTCAGGTCGGTCACCTTCGCAAGCGGCATCATCTCGACGTTGGTGAAAAGCAGGCTGGTAATCAGCATCAGCCGGTTCTCGGTGACGACGAAGTACCTCCGCCACCAGATAGCAACCTTCCAGCCCTGCCGCACAAACAGCACGCCCCACAGCAGCCAGATGACCAGGACGAGCCCGTGGTTGCCGTGGGCGGCCCCGGTCACCAGGCCAGCGAGGATTGCGCCGCCCAGGATCAGGAGCACCGAGCCGATAATTGCTGCCGGGTGCATCCGTACGGTGCTGACCACTCGCTCGTTCGGCATCAGGTACTTGTGGACTGCGCGAGGGGGCAGTTGGGGGGCCTTGGTAGTCAACTGGAGCATAAACTCACGACCTTACGGATGTGCCCAGCTGCGCCGTTACCGGCGGCAGTCCGGCCACGGGAGCGGCTTTGCCGCTGCCGCCCCGCAGCCTGACAACAGACAAGATCGGTCTTCCGGTGGTATGCCGCCCAGAGCCATTCGTCACGCATTTACGGGCCGTATGGCCATGAGCAGCGGCCTGACAGTCTCGGTAACGGTATGCAGGGTCGCCGCAACGTGGTTTGCCGCGAACTGCGCGACCAGGAGCAGGAACGCGGCCGGGACGCGGACGCCGATAACATGACTGCTCCCGAAGGTCCGATCGGCAGGACTTTGCTAAGGCCGGCCGCACCCTGGAGAGTTACAGTCCTGGCGTAACAGGGAACCGGGGGTCGCGTAGGTCGGCACGCCTGCCGGGGCTATCCATCCGAGGTCCCGGCGTACAGCCGGAAGCCGTGGTCACGGTGTGCCGGTTTCGGTCTGGTCCGACGTCATCTGGCCGGGGTGTTGGAGGATGGTCCGGTATAGCCGGTCGTAGTCGGCGGCCATCCGGGCCATGCAGAACCGCTGCTCGGCGGCGGCACGGCACTGCCTGCGGTCGATCTGGTGTACGCGGGCGACGGCGGCGGTCATGTCGTCCTCGCCTCGGCATAGGTACCCGGTGCGGCCGTGGTCGATGATCTCGGGCGCGGCCCCGTTGGGGAAGGCCAGGACCGGGGTGGCCGTCGCCAGCGTCTCGGCCATGACCAGGCCGAAGGGCTCGGCCCAGGTGATCGGGTTGAGCAGGGCGGCGGCGTGGCGCATCAGCTCGACCCGGGCGGCCAGCGGCTGCTCGGCGAGCATGTCGTCACCGGGGCCGAGCAGGGGCCGGACCCGCTGGTCGAAGTAGGCGCGTTCGGCGGGTTCGCGCATTTTTGCCGTGATGACCAGCGGCCAGCCGGCGTGGCGGGCGACCCGGACCGCGTGGTGCACGCCCTTGTCCGGGGACATCCGGCCAGTGAACAGCAGGTATCCGCCGGTGCCCGGGCCGGGAGTGTAGGCGTCCAGGTCGATGCCGTGGTGGATGGCCGCCGCCACCGGGATGTCGCCGAAGGAGCGGGCGTGCGCTCGGGAGATCGCCACGATCGACGCGTGCCGGGCGGTCCGGGCCAGCGTGCGGCGGTTGCCGGGGGTGACCGGCCCGTGAACCGTGGTCACGATCGGCGGGTGAGGTATCCCGCGCCGCCCGGCCAGCAGCGGGCCGAGGTCGGTGTGGTCGTGGATGATGTCGGTGTCGGCCAGCGCATGGTAGGCGGCCAGCACGTGCGCCGCCTCCTGGAAGGGGTCACCCATCGGCTCGGCCGGTGACCGGTACAACCATTGGCGGGGCACCGGGCAGGTTGACTCGCCCACGGTGAACAGCCGCACGTCGTGGCCCAGCGCGGCCAGGCCGCGGGCGAGGTTGTCGATGACCGCCTCGGTCCCGCCGTAGGCGGGCGGCGGCACCGGGATCCATGGCGGTGCGATAAGCCCGATCCGCATGGCCGGTCTCCCGCCGCCTGCTGCGGGCGCCGCGGGCCGATCGGGCGGGCCCAGCCGAGTTCTACCTGCCAGCACTGGCGGCATGACCAGCACCTGAACACGGCGGGTTCCCCGCCCAGGCCGGGCACCAGGTGACCGAAACCGCAGCCGGGGCACCGCCGCAGAGGCGCGAGCGCTCCTGCCAGGTCAACTGGGACGCCGTAGGCGGTCATGACCGGAGCCCATCAGCGCGCTGCGGCGGGCGGCAGGGCCGAAGGTCCATCAGTCTGCGGGCATCGGGACCAGCATCACCGGGACCTTTGCCTCCAGGATGGTCCGCCGCACGGCGGCGGCGCGGCCGGGGTCGAGCCGCTGCGACCAGGCCAGCGCGATCATGTCCGCCTGCTCGGCCGCGGCCACCGTGGCCACGTGCTCGTCGGCGGCGCCGCTGCGCAGTTCCAGCCGGGCCGCGGGCAGCGCGCAGTAGCGGGCCAGGAATTCCTGCTCCCACCCCTGGCCGGCGTGGGTGTGCTGGTCTCAGAACTTTGGGGACGGTCTGGGCGTCGAAGACGTGCAGCACCACCAGTTCGGCGCCGAACGCGGCGACCGGCTTGCCAGCAGGCGTTACTCCGATGGACATCCGGGCTAGCAGGACGGGACTTTCGTCTCTATCAGGCGTGCCCCGCCATGGCTTACATGCCTGACAAGGGCGTTAACCACGGGAGGTCCGGCGTGGAATGGGAGCCGATCAGCAAGCGCGCGCCGACGGGCGCGGGCTTCAATCTTGCCGACTACGAAACCGCCGTCAGGGAGTTCTCATGGGACGGCGCGCGCGCCGCGCTGGACGGGCTGCCGAACGGCCGCGGCCTCAACATCGCGCACGAGGCGGTGGACCGGCACGCGGCGGGGCCGCGGGCGGGCCAGGCCGCGCTGCGCTGTGTGGCCAGGGATGGCAGCGTCACCGAGCTGAGCTACGCCGAGCTGGCGGGCCAGAGCAGCCGGTTCGGCAACGTGCTGCGCTCGCTGGGGGTCGGCAAGGGCGACCGGGTGTTCTCGCTGCTGGGCCGGGTGCCCGAGTTGTACGTCGCCGCCATGGGCACGCTGAAGAACATCAGCGTGTTTTCCCCGCTGTTCCCCGCGTTCGGGCCCGAGCCGATCCGGGAGCGGCTCCGGCTGGGGGACGCGAAGGCACTGGTGACCAGCGCGGACCTGTACCGGCGCAAGATCGCGCCGATCCGCGACACGCTGCCCGCCCTCGAGCACGTGCTCATCGTGGGTGACCCGCCGGATGAGAAGACGGTCGGCCTGGCCGCGGCCCTGGCTGCCGCCGATGACCGGTTCGAGATCCCGCCCACCGATCCGCAGGACATGGCTTTGCTGCATTTCACCAGTGGCACCACTGGCACGCCGAAGGGCGCCATCCACGTGCACGAGGCGGTGGTGGCTCATCACGCCACCGCCGCGTTCGCGCTCGACCTGCACCCGGGTGATGTGTTCTGGTGCACCGCAGACCCCGGCTGGGTCACCGGCACCTCCTACGGGATCATCGCGCCGCTCACCCACGGGCTGAGCGTGCTGACCGACGCCGCCGACTTCGAGGCCCGCCGGTGGTACCGGCTGCTGGCCGAGCACAGGGTGACCGTCTGGTACACCGCGCCGACCGCTATCCGGATGCTGATGCGGTATGGCCCGGAGCTTCCGGCCGCGCATGACCTGTCGGCGCTGCGGTTCATCGCCAGCGTCGGCGAGCCGCTGAACCCGGAGGCGGTCGTCTGGGGCCAGCAAACCCTGGGCCTGCCGATCCACGACAACTGGTGGCAGACCGAGACGGGCGCGATCATGATCAGCAATTTCGCGTCAATGGAGATCAGGCCGGGCTCGATGGGCCGCCCGCTGCCCGGGGTGACCGCGGGGCTGCTGGAGCGCGGGCAGGACGGCCGGGCCAGGGTCACCGGCGGCCGGGTCACCGAGATCACCGAGCCCGGGACCGAGGGCGAACTGGCGCTGCGGCCCGGCTGGCCGTCGATGTTCCGCGGCTACCTGCACGACGAGCAGCGTTACGCCGAGGCGTTCGCCGGCGGCTGGTACCTGACCGGGGACGTGGCTCGCAGGGACGCCGACGGCTACTACTGGTTCGTCGGCCGCGCCGACGACGTGATCAAATCGGCGGGCCACCTGATCGGCCCGTTCGAGGTGGAAAGCCTGCTGATGGAGCACCCGGCAGTCGCCCAGGCCGGGGTGATCGGCAAGCCGGACCCGGTGGCCGGGGAGATCGTCAAGGCCTTCGTCGAGCTCAAGCCCGGCTACAAGCCCACCGAGGAGCTGCGCAGCGACCTGATCGCGTTCGGCAGGCGCAGGCTCGGCGGGCTCGCACCCAAGGAGATCGCGTTCGACCAGAACCTGCCGCTGACTCGCAGCGGCAAGGTCATGCGGCGCCTGCTCAAGGCCAGGGAACTCGGCCTGCCCGAGGGTGACGTGTCTACGCTGGAAAGCGAGGGTTGACATGAGCGAGGCAAGGACCAGGGGGACGGCGCCCGGCAGGCCGTCTGCCCAGTCGCCGGCGCGCGGTCGCGCGGCGGCCGGCTCGCCGGACGCAGCGCACCGGCGGGAACTGCTGCGCCAGATGATGCTGATCCGCCGGTTCGAGGAGAAGACCGCGGAACTCTACAGCGGGGGCGAGATCCGTGGCTTCCTGCACCTGTACATCGGCGAGGAGGCGGTCGCCGTGGGCATCAACCAGGCGCTCACCGGTGACGACAACATCGTGGCCACCTACCGGGAGCACGGCTACGCGCTGGTCCGCGGGATATCGGCCGATGCGGTGATGGCCGAGCTGTTCGGCAAGGCCACCGGGTGCAGCGGCGGCCGGGGCGGGTCCATGCACCTGTTCGACTCCTCACGGCGGTTCTACGGCGGGTACGCCATCGTCGGCGGCGGGCTGCCGCTGGCGGCAGGGCTGGCGCTGGCCGGCAAGATGCGCGGCGATCCCGGGGTCACCGCCTGCATCTTCGGCGACGGCGCGGTCGCCGAGGGAGAGTTCCACGAGACCATGAACCTGGCCGCGCTGTGGGACCTGCCGGTGCTGTTCTGCTGCGAGAACAACCGCTACGCCATGGGCACCGCGCTGGAACGCGAGCACGCCCAGACCGATCTGGCGCTGCGCGCCGAGAGCTACGGGATGACGGCCTGGCCGGTGGACGGGATGGACGTGCTGGCGGTGGAGCAGGCCGCCCGCCGCGCTGCGGAGGCAGTACGGGCCGGCGGCCGCCCGCACTTCCTGGAACTGCGCACCTACCGGTACCGGGCGCACTCGATGTACGACCCCGACCGGTACCGGGACAAGGCCGAGATCGAGGAATGGAAGAAACGCGACCCGATCACCACCCTGGCGGACCGGATGCGCGCCGCAGGCGAGATCACCGACGACGAGTTCGCCTCCATCGACGACAAGCTGGCCGGGGAGATCGCGGAGTCGGTGGCCGCCGCCAGGGCCGCGCCGTGGGAGCCGGCCGAGGATCTGGAGAAGTTCGTCTACAGCCCGGGGCCATCATGAGCACGCCACAGCCGACCACCTATCGCGAGGCCATGCGCGCCGCGATCCGCGATGCCCTGCAACGGGACGACCGGGTCTTCCTCATGGGCGAGGATGTCGGCCGGTACGGCGGCTCGTACGCGGTCAGCCTCGGTCTCCTGGAGGAATTCGGCCCCGAGCGCATCCGCGACACTCCCCTGTCGGAGTCGGCCTTCGTGGGCGCGGGCATCGGCGCCGCCCTGGGCGGCATGCGGCCGATCGTCGAGATCATGACCGTCAACTTCAGCCTGCTCGCCCTGGACCAGATCATCAACAACGCCGCGTCGCTGCTGCACATGTCCGGCGGCCAGTTCAGCGTGCCGCTGGTGATCCGGATGGCCACCGGCGCCGGCCGCCAGCTCGCCGCACAGCACTCGCACAGCCTGGAAGGCTGGTATGCCCACATTCCCGGGATCAAGATCCTCGCCCCGGCCACCCTGGAAGACGCCCGCGGGATGCTGTGGACCGCGCTGGAGGACCCGGACCCGGTGCTGATCTTCGAGCACGCGTCGCTGTACAACCTGGAAGGCACGCTGGCGCCGGACGCGGGCCCGGTGGACATCAGCCGCGCGGCGGTGCGCAGGGCCGGTGCGGACATGACGGTCATCGCCTACGGCGGCACCGTCGGCAAGGCCCTGTCCGCGGCCGGCGAGCTGGCCGCCGCAGGGATAGATGCGGAAGTCGTGGACCTGCGCACCCTGCGCCCGCTAGATGACGCGACGATCATCGCCTCGATCCGCAAGACCCACCGGGTCGTGCTGGTCGACGAGGGCTGGCGGTCGGGCAGCCTCGCGGCTGAGGTCAGCGCCCGCATCACGGAGCAGGCCTTCTATGACCTAGACGCGCCCGTGGAACGAGTATGCACCGCCGAGGTCCCCATCCCCTACCCGCGGCACCTGGAGGATGCCGCGCTGCCGCAGGTGCCCGGAATCGTGGCGGCGGCCCGCCGGACGGTGGCCTGAGATGGCGGAGTTCCGCATGCCGTCGCTCGGCGCCGACATGGATGAGGGCACGCTCACCGAGTGGCTGGTAAAACCCGGCGACAAGGTGCACAAGGGCGACATCATCGCGGTCATCGACACCGCGAAGTCGGCCATCGAGATCGAATCCTTCCACACCGGGATCGTGGACCGGCTGATCGTGCCCGTCGGCGAGACGGTCCCCGTCGGCACCGTTCTCGCCACGATCACACCGCCCGAGGCAGAAGCGGTGACCACGGCCGCCGCGCAGCCTGTGACCGTTCCCGCCGGGCCTGTGACCGCGGCGGCGAAGGCAGAGGCGCCGCCAAAGGTGACCGGCGAGCAGCCTGCAGAGGCCGCGTCGCCGCTGATCCGGCAGCTCGCCAGGCGGCTAGGGGTCGACCTCACCGCGGTCCGCGGCACCGGCCGCGCGGGCGAGATCACCCAGGCAGACGTCCGTCGGGCCGCCGCGGCCCCGCGACCGGCGCCCGCTCCTGCCCCGGTGACCCGCGAGAAGCCGGGCGTGGCGGCGAGGCAGCCGGTGACGCCCCTGGCCCGCAGGCTCGCGGCCGAACTCGGCGTCGACCTGGCCGCCGTAACCGGCACCGGACCCGGCGGCGCCGTGCGCGAAGGCGACGTCCGCCGAGCCACGGCGGCAGGACAGCCGACCGCGCCCGCCGCCCCGCTGCCGCGGCAGGCCCCCGAGCGAGCAGCCAGGACGGCGGCCGAACGCGCCCTGGCGATGCGACAGGCGATCGGCCGCCTGATGGCCCGGTCCAAGCGCGAGATACCGCATTACTACCTCAGTAACACCGTGGACCTGACCGCCGTGATGAACTGGCTGCACGAGCGCAACCGCGAGCTGCCCGTCTCCGGGCGGCTGGTCCCTGCCGCCCTGCTGCTCAAGGCCACGGCGCTGGCGCTCCGGCGGGTGCCGGAGCTGAACGGCTACTGGCAAGACGATCACTTCAACCCCGGCGACGGCATCCACCTCGGCGTCGCGATCTCGCTGCGCGGCGGCGGGCTGGTAACCCCCGCCATCCACGCCGCTGACAGCCTCACCGTCGCCGAGCTGATGGGCAGCCTGAAGGACCTGGTGACCCGCGCCCGCGCCGGGCGGCTGCGCCGCGCCGAGCTCACCGAGGCGACGATCACCGTGACCAACCTCGGCGACCAGGGCGTGGAGGCGGTGTTCGGCGTGATCTACCCGCCTCAGGTGGCGCTGGTCGGGGTCGGCAGGCCCGCCGAGCGGCCGTTCGCGACCTCGGGCCTGGTCGGCGCGCGTCCCGTCGTCGTCACCACCCTGTCCGCGGACCACCGGGCGACCGACGGATTCACCGGCGCCCGCTACCTGACCACGATGGCCGATCTGCTGCAACGACCGGAGGAGCTATGACACCCCAGCAGGCGCGCGACGCGATCGCAGGAGCGCTGCGCAAGATCGCCCCGGACGCCGACCCGGCCACGGTATCGCCGGATGCCGACCTGCGCGATGCGCTCGGGCTTGACTCGCTGGACTTCCTCGGCTTCGTCGAGGAGCTGAGCCAGCGGGCAGGCCGGCGCATCGACGAGGACGACTACCCGCAACTGGCCACCCTGGCCAGCACCATCAAGTTCCTCTCCCGGTCCTAATCCCGCTCAGGCGAGTGATCTCCCGGCGAATGCTGGCCTGGTCCGGGCGGACGAGGAGCGCGGCACCGGAAGGTGTCCTTGGCCGGGACCAAAGCCCATGGTGTCACGGCCCGCCACGGCCGAAGCTGAGCGTAGCGGCGAGGGAAGGGGATTCCGATGGGTATTGCGCACCGGATCGCCGAGCTGTACGCGGCCAAGATAAACGCCGTGCTGGACCGCGTCTCCGATCCGCGTGAGCTGGCGGATACTCCTACGTCGAGCTGCAGGATCTCCTGACCGAGGTGCACCGCGGCGCCGCACAGGTCGCAGCCGGCCGCGAACGCGCCGAACGGAGGGTCAGCGAGCTGCGGTACGCCGCCGACCGGCTGAGCGAGCAGGCCGAACGGGCGGTCCAGGCAGGCCGGGAAGACCTGGCCCGGCAGGCGCTAGCCCGCCGCGCCGCGATCCTGGCGGAGGTCTCCGCCGTGCATGAGCAGCACGCTGCGCTGCTGGCCGAGGGAACGGAAGCTGCAGACGGCCGAGCGGCGGCACGATTAGGCGGCCGCCGGGCCGGTGCTCGACCCGGGATCCGAACTCGCGGCTGAGGTGGCCGGGGGTCGCCGCCAGCCACCGGCTGTCGGCGGCGTTGGCGTGGCGCAGCCGCATGTTCCTGGCCTGCATCGGCACCATGGTCAACGCGGCGAGGGTCTCCGGAGCCCGCGGTCGCCGAAGTCGAGCACGTGATTGCTGGCCAGGGGGCAGACGTCCGGTCTGATCGCGGCCACGCACGGCAGGTTGTCCGGGTTCATCCGGTAGTGCACGGCCTTGCCGGGGGCGAAGTCCGCGCTGCGGGTGACGCTCGTCTCCAGGGTTGATAACCCAGACGTCCGGTGCCGCGTCCTCGATCACCGGCCGGGCGTCGCTCCAGGGCCAGGACAAGCCGGCCGGCCGGGGGATCGGTCCGTTCCCGCGGATCGCCAGCCCGACGTACGCGTTCGCGTCGCTGGCGTAGTCTTCCCGCAGCTCGGGATCGCCGGGATACGGCAGTATCTGGTCGATGCCACGGCCCGGCATCACGTCACCGCAGGCGAACAGCGTCACCAGCTCGTCGGCCGCAGATCCTGGCCACCTAGCCCAGAGCACGACAGGGCCTGCGAGGCGATTTCCCTCCGCCGGCATTGCCCGGATCAGGTGCTAGGAGTTGTCGTCCAGCTGTCGCCGGACGGCCTCTCAGCCCTCCCGGCGGACCATCACCGCGGGTTCGACCCTGCCCGGTCGGCTCCGCGGTCTGGCGCCCTCGCTCGTCCCGCAGGTATCACCAGCATGCCCAGCAGGGCAGGCTTTCCTGATGCCGGACGTCCCGGTCATGAGGGTCTTTGGTCCCTCGCTGGCCGGGGCTCGGAGAACGTTTAGGACAGGCGGCCACGCGGACGCGCCCGGTGTCACCGATGGGGCATCGCCCCGCGGTCGGTGGTGCCGAACGTCTCGCCGTGCAACTGTCAGCCCTCCCGCCCACGTCATCGGTCTGAACCGGATAGTGAGGTGAGCGTCGCCCGGAGCTGGCCGCGTCCGCGGTGCAGGGACGATTTCACGGTCCCGACCGGGACGCCGGTCAGGTCGGCGATCTGCCGGTAACCCAGGCCCTTCAGGTCGGCCAGGCAAATCATGAGCCGGTGCCTGGCCGGCAGCGCCCGGATCGCCGCCACGATCTCGGCCTGGAGGAGGTTTCCCAGCGCGTGCTCCTCGGCCGACGCGCCGTCGGCCGAGCCCGGTGACCAGCGCAGGTCTGTCTGGCGGTCGACCGGGTCTGCAGCGAGCAGCGGCTCCCGCCGCCTCTTGTGGTATCCATCGGCGAACATATTGAACATGATCCGGTACAGCCACCCGCCCAGGTCCGTGCCCGCCTGGAACCGCCCCGAGGCCGCGAACGCCGTCGCGAATGTCTCCTGCACCAGATCCTCCGCGTCCGCGGCGTTGCATGTCATCCCGAACGCCGACCGGTACAGCGCGGCCGCCTGATGCCGGATCGCATCGCCGGTCCACACCTGGCCGGGTCTGCTGTCGCCCCGGTCATCGCGTCGGCCTCAGCGCCAGGCAGGCCTGGCCTCCCGGGCAGTCGGCTATGGCCCGGCCGTGCGCCAGGTCAAGCCGCACCAGGCCGCTTTCCAGGTCGCGCACGTCCAGGCCGCACGCTCCTGCCAGCCCGGCAAGATCGGCCACCCCCGGCCGGCTGCCCAGCAGCTCCAGGTGATATGTGGCGGCTAGCGCACGCTCGTCCAGCGGCGGGCCGGCTCCCGGCCACACCCCGCGCAGCTCGCGCAGGAACAGCCGGATTGTCACCGGGCCCCAGCCGGGCAGCGCGTCTAGGGCCGCGCTCAGGTCCGGGTAGGCCGGGAAACTGCGGCCGATCACGGCGACCTGGCCGTCGTACCGCTCATCGATGACCTCGGACAGCTCCAGCAGCCGGGTGGCGGTGCGGACGTCGTAGCGGGCGTACCCGCCCGCATCCAGCATCGCGATCAGGTCACCGGACGGGACATGCCGCAGCTGGCCGATCCGCGCCAGCCCGGCGGCCGCCAGCACGCCGAACGCCCGTTCCGCGACACGAGCCGAGATGCGCGCGCCGAACAGGGCGGCGGCCAGGAACCACCGCTCCACCTCGGCGTCTGATGCGTCCACGTCGATGCCGAGCTCGGCGGAGTAACGCCCGCCCAGCACCGCCACCACCCGGCGAGCCAGCTCGGCGGCGCCCGGCGGATACTCGCTGCAGGTGCTTTCCGCACGCCCGGCCGGGCGAGCCTTCGGCACCCCTGGTGTGCTCCCTGCTCTGCTCATGATGTGCCTCCGTTGACTGACATGCTCGTGATGAGGTCACGTTGGGCTGC
>Ga0335074_10012214_pt1 | contig 12045 bp, 11 predicted proteins | sample Lox_Sample_23_FD_206715 | JGI IMG/M metagenome (GOLD analysis project Ga0335074, IMG submission 206715) | Soil microbial communities from Loxahatchee National Wildlife Refuge, Florida, United States - Lox_Sample_2.3 | ecosystem: Environmental > Terrestrial > Soil > Wetlands | place: USA...
GCGACGGTAGGACAGCACGGGCGTCAGGACAACGCGCATTGGGATGCGCGGTGGGGTGATCGGGTGAAGTGAGCAGGGTCAGGGGCTTTGCCCCTGAAGCCCCACCAAGGGGCTCTGCCCCTTGGAACCCCGCCAAGGGCGGAGCCCTTGGAACCCTTTACTTGGCTGGATGGAGGGCGGGGGATAGAAGTGTTGCGGGCAGCGCGTACAGGCAGCAGGCAGCGTATCCGCGCGAACGATGTCAGGGGACTGCCCGAACCGGTTGGGTTCGCGGCTCGCGGGACACGGGAGTGATCACTCCCCTCCCCGCCGCCGCATGATGGCTGCCCCCAATGCGCCCAGTCCGAAATTGATCGCGATACCGGCGAGCGATAACAAAACAAGCGCGGCGAACATGCGTGCGATTTCGAGGCGGTAGCCCGCTTCTAGGATGCGGTAGGCGAGACCGGAGGCGAAGCCGCCGGAGCCGGCCACGAACTCCGCCACCACCGCGCCGACCAATGCCAGTCCACCGGAAATGCGCAGGCCCGCGAGGAAATACGGCAGCGCCACCGGCAATCGCAGCAGCCACAGCGATTGCCAGCGTCCGGCGCCATACAAGCGGAACAGGTCGCCGAGTTCGGCGGGCGTGGCGGACAGGCCGGCGGCGGTGTTGGCGAAGATCGGAAAGAACGCGACGATGGTGGCGCACACCACGAGCGAGGCGAACGGATCGCCGACCCAGACGATGATCAGCGGCGCGATTGCCACGATCGGGGTGACCTGCAGGATCACCGCCCAGGGTTGGATGGCGGCCTGCGCCAGGCGGCTTGCGGCCATGGCGAGCGCCATGGTGGTGCCGAGGAATGCCGCGACGAGCAGGGCGACGAACGTCACCAGCAGGGTGGAGGCGAGCGACAACAGCAGGCCGGCGGGATCGGCCAGGAACGCACCGATGATGGCGACAGGACCGGGCACCAGATAGACGGGTACGTTGGTCAGGCGCACCGCGGCTTCCCAGAGGATCAGGGCAAGTACGCCGAACAAGGTGGGGGCGAGGCGAAACAGAAGGGACATCAGGGAATTGGTCCGGATTATTCGAATGCCGCAGTGAGCGGCACGCCAAGGCGTGGCACGCCGGCCAGAGGTAATTGTCGAGGCGCTGGTGGGTCAGGCTTTTCCGCTGGTTGCTTTACTGGTTGCATTATGCGTCGCGCATTCGTGGTGTTGCCGTTCGGCTGTCTTTGCGGCACATCCGGCCGCCATGACGAGGCATGTTGTGAAGTCGCAGATACGCGCAGATGGATGCAGATAAAATTGGTGGTCATTTTGGAATGCGTGACGTCATTGCGAGGGGCGAAGTGACGAGGCAAACCCGGTCGCGTCGGCACACGCACGGTCCCGAAGCTTCCCCGAACGAGGTTGCTTCGTCGCTGCGCTCCTCGCAATGACATGGAACTCGCAATGACATGGTACTCACAATGACATGGAACTCGCAATGAAATGGGACGCGTGGCTCGCGCTTCCATGATAGCGGGCATTAGTCATCCGGCCCGCGGCGGCGCAGATTTTCATACGGCGTGCCATCGACATGCGTGTATGCCGCCGGCTTGCCACCGGCGGGCGCCACCATGTCAATCCCCGGATAATAGGCGCCGTCGTCCGGCAGGCGTGAACCGACTTCCAGCACCAATACATCGGCGTTCGAGCGGTTCTGCAGGCAGTGCCCGTTGCGGTCGCCGGCCTTGAACCCGGCGGCGTCGCCGGCATGCAGCGGCTCGTCGCCGTCATCCGTCACCAGCGTGACTTCGCCGGACAGCACGTAGATGAATTCGTCGCCGGCCGTGTGCCAATGTCGCTGGCTGGACCATGCGCCGGGCGGAAGGCGCAGCAGATTGACGCCGAACTGAGTGAGGTGCGCGGCATCACCCAAGCGGCGGCGTTCCCTGCTCCGGCACGGCGCATCGTAGGGCGGCGGATACAGTGTGCCGATGTTCGCTTTCAGCGTTGCCGGATCGATACGCTTGCTCATGGCGTTTTCCCCTCCTGAACGGGCGTGCAGCCATCGTCAATCATGACTTGCGGACGCAGCCTATCGCTCCTCCAGCGCCGCTTCCATCGCCTTGGAGATCCCTGCCACCAGGGCGGCATAGGCTGGATCGAGCCGCGTCTGGGGCCCCGGGTGCAGCAGCGGCGAGGCGATCTCCTGCTCGATGCGTCCCGGCCGGGGCGTCATCAGCACGATGCGGCGCGCCAGGAACGCCGCTTCGTAAATCGAGTGGGTGACGAACACGACGGTGCAGCCAATGGATTGCCACAGCGAGAGCAGATCGGCCTGCAGGCGGTGGCGGGTGAATTCGTCCAGGGCCGCGAACGGTTCGTCCATCAGCAGCAGGCGCGGCCTGGTCACCAGCGCACGTGCGATCGACACGCGCATGCGCATGCCGCCGGACAAGGCGCGCGGGCGGGCGGCCTCGAAGCCGGACAGGCCGACGCGGGCCAATGCCGTGTTCACCTCCGGCATCGCCTGTGCCTGCGGCACGCCGCGCAGGCGCAGCGGGAGGAAAACGTTGTCCGCCGCAGTGGCCCAGGGCAGCAGCGTTGCATCCTGGAACACGAAGCCGATTTCGCCGGGGGTTGGTTCATGGCCTTCGTCCCAGCGCATCGTGCCGGAGTCGGGCTGGTCCAGACCGGCGATCAGTCGTAGCAGCGTCGATTTGCCGCAACCGGATGGGCCGAGCAAAGCCACGAAGTCGCCGGCCCCCAGGCGCAGGGAAACGTCGCGCAGGGCCTCGACGCCGCCGGGGAAACGGCGGCCGACGGCGCTGACGGTCAGCATGAGCTTCCTGTCATTGCGGCGCGCCGGGCAGCGCCGCACTGTGCGTGGGGGACGGTGCTTTGCCGCATCGTTGCCTGCCCTGAGAGCCGGATTTGGAGAAACAGATGGGTCACCGCATCGCCATTGGCGGGTTCCTGCACGAGAGTCATTCCTTTGCCCCGCGTCCCACCACCTATGCCGATTTCCTGCACCCGGGCGGGTTCCCGCCGTTGCTGAACGGCCCCGGCTTGTTCGAGGCGGTGCGCGGCACGTCGGTCCCCAGCGCCGGTGCGATCGCGGTGGCCGAGTCGGCCGGCGCCACCCTTGTGCCGCTGGCCTGGGCGTTCGCCAACCCCGCCGGGCCGGTGCAGGACGAGGCGTTCGAACGCATCGTCGCGCTGATCTGCGCGCGGCTGTCGGAGGCATTGGATGAGGCGCCGCTGGATGGGGTGTACCTGGACCTGCATGGCGCCGCGGTGGTGGAAAGCTTCCCGGATGCCGAAGGCGAGGTGCTGCGGCGCGTGCGGGCGATCGTGGGGGACATGCCGCTGACGATCAGCCTTGATCCGCACTGCAATCTGACTGCGCGGATGGTGGGGCTGGCGGATGTGGTGGTGCCGTTCCGCACTTATCCGCATGTGGATATGAAGGACGCGGGCGCGCAGGCGATGCGGTTGTTGCTGCAACGGATTGCTCGTGGACGGCCGTGGGCGCGGGCGTTCCGGCAGTTGGATTTCTGGATCCCGCTGGGCAGCCAGTGCACGATGATGGCGCCGATGCAGGAGGTGATGCAGGAACGCGCGTCGCTGGCGGATCGGATGGATGCTGCCGAGCTGGCGTTCTGCTTCGGCTTTCCCTACGCGGATTTTCCCGATTGCGGGCCGGCGCTGGCGGCGTTCGCGGAGACGCAGGCGAAGGCGGATGCCGCGGCGGATGCGTTCGCGGCGCATGTCGCTGCGCGGGAGGCGGACTTTGTGCAGGACACGCTGCCGGCCGCCGAGGCGGTGGCGGAGGCGCTGCGGGTTGCGGCACGGTCGAGCAAGCCGGTGGTGCTGGCGGATACGCAGGACAATCCTGGCGGTGGCGGACATGGCGATACCACCGAATTGCTGGCGGAACTGGTGCGGCAGAAGGCGAAGGGCGCGCTGCTGTGCCTGATCAACGACGCCGAGAGTACGGCGGCGTGCCATGCGGCGGGTGAAGGCGGGACGGTGGCGCTGTCGCTGGGCGGGAAGTCGGATGGGTTGCCGTTTGTGTGCACCGCGCGAGTGGTCAGGCTGAACGACGGGAGGTTTACGCTGACCGGTCCGATGGGAGCGGGGAACCCGGGCAACCTGGGGCCGTGTGCGCTGGTCGATATCGATGGCGTGCGCGTGGTGGTGGTGTCGCAGAAGATGCAGGCGCTGGACCAGGCGATCATCCGGCATCTGGGCGTGGAGCCGTCGTCGTGTCCGATTTTGGCGCTGAAGTCGTCGGTGCATTTCCGTGCCGATTTCGCGCCGATTGCGGAGCAGATTATAGTGGCGATCGCACCGGGGCCGGTGGTGGCGGATCCGGCGGTGTTGAATTTCCGGCATGTGCGGGCGGAGGTCAGGCGGAGACCGCGGGTGCGTTAGCCTTGCCGGCGAAGCGAAAGATTGACCTTGCCCGCGACGCGGAAGATTGACCTTGCCCGCGAAGCGGGAGAGGTCGAGACGCGTTGGCGTCGAGGGTGAGGGTGATCGGGAGGGTTCGTAGAAAACGGTGTACCGACCCGATCACCCTCACCCTCGGTGCTACGCACCTCGACCTCTCCCGCGCTGCGCGAATTGCGCAGCGCGGGAGAGGTTAATTACGGGTCCACTCGGGCCGTTGCGGTACCTGTTACCACTTCTTTGCCGTCCTGGTTCGTGGTCGATAGCGTTAGATCGACGAAATGCTGCCCGTTCTCCTCGCGGATCGCGGCGACTGTTGCTTTCGCGTCCAGATCGTCGCCAGGCCAAACCTGGTTGGTGAACCGCACGCCGAACTTTGCCAGCCGCCCGTCGCCGACCCAGTTGGTCAGCATCTTTCCCGTCATGCCCATGGTCAGCATGCCGTGCGCGAATACGCTGGGATAACCGGCCTTTTGCGTTACGTACACTTCGTCCGCGTGCAGCGGGTTGTAGTCGCCGCTTGCACCACAGTACATCGTGATCTGCGTCCGCGTCAGGTTCTGGCAAATCTGTTCTGAATGCGTATCGCCGACCTTGAGCATGCTTGCCTTCAATGCCATCGCACGTCCCCCCTTCAGCTGCGTTCCACCGGACGTTCCGTCGTCACGCCGACGCTGCGCGCCGTCACCACCAGTTCACCGTTCTGGTCGCGATATTCGGTAATACGCTCGCGGAACGTCAGCTTGCCGGCGCGCTTGCTCTCGCGTTCCCACGTTTCGCCCGGCCGGCTCTCTACCGTCAGCACATCGCCCGGGCGCAGCGGGCGGTGATATTCGAAATGTTGCTCCGCATGCAGGCCGCCGCCGCCGCCGGGGCGATCCTCGACACCGCTCGCTGTCTTGCCGGAGCCGAACCAGGGCTGGCCTGGACGCCAACGCAGCGGATAGTCCGGATCGAACTGGGCCACCGCTTGCGGGAAGGTGGGCGGAGCGATTATGCCGGCGGCCTCGGTCTTCTTCGCGGCTTCGGCGTCGTGATAGACGGGGTTCATGTCGCCGATCGCACGCGCGAACAGCATGATGTGGCCCGCTTCGACGGGGAAGGTGATTTTGGGCAAGCGCTTCCTCCTTGGCGTTGGGATACCGGAGAGTAGCATCCGGCCGCGCGGGCGAAAGGGGGCCGGCTGATGCGGCAGCCTCGGCGCATTCCGCGCAGGTTCGTACCTCTCCCGGTTCCCGAATTCGACATCATGCCGCCAGGCGTGAGATCGGCGGATGCATTGCGTTTCCGCGCCGCGCCGGGATGGCTGCCGCGCGGCCAGCGTGTCTATGCCATCGGCGACATTCATGGCTGCAAGGTGGAACTCGCCGCGCTGCATAATGCGATTGCCGCCGACCTGGCGGCGCGGCCGATCGCATCGGCGCTGCTGGTGCATCTCGGCGATTACATCGATCATGGGCCGGCGAGTGCGGGGGTGATCGACCTGCTGTCGGCCGGTCCGCCCATCCCCAACGTTGCCACCATCAACCTGCGCGGCGACCACGAGCATATGTTCCTGCTGGCGCTGGAGGGCGACCGTGCCGCGGGCACCGACTGGATGTGGTCCGGCGGGCATTCCACGTTGAGGAGCCTGGGCGTGCCGACCAGCCTGCCGCGCGAGTTGTGGGCGGCGACGATGCGTCCTTCCCGCGTTGCGTTCCTCCGCAATCTCTCCTGGTGGCACCGCGAGGGCAATTATCTGTTCGTGCACGCCGGCATTCGTCCCGGCATTCCGCTGGCGAAGCAAGAGAAGGATGATTTGCTGACCATCCGCCAACCCTTTCTGTTCACCGAGCAAGATTTTGGGTTTGTGGTGGTGCATGGGCACAGCACCAATCCGGCGCCGGTGGTTACCGCGAACCGGATCGGCATCGATACCGGCGCGGGCCAGGGCGGCATGCTGACCTGCGCTGTGCTGGAAGAGGACCGGGTCGCGTTTCTGATTTCGTAAGCGCGGTGCAACGGCGGCGATCGGGAGGAAAGCATGGGGCTGATTCATCATGTCGTCGCGGGATCCGGGGCACCGCCGCTGGTGTTTGTGCATGGGTTCGGGTGCGACAGAACAGATTGGAATGCACAGGTGGCGCATTTCTCGCCGCACCATCAGACGATTGCGGTGGATCTGCGTGGGCATGGGTTGAGCCCCGGCGCAGCGACGGATTGCTCCATCGAGCGCTGCGGCGCCGATGTGGCGGAAGTGATGCGCGCGCTGGATCTGCCGCCTGCCGTATTGATCGGCCACAGCATGGGATGCCGCATCGTGATCGAGGCCGCGCTGCAGGCGCCGGACCATGTTGCGGCTGTGGTTCTGGTGGATGGCAGCCAGTTCGCGCCGGAAATGGGCGCCGTGATGCGGCAGAATTTCGCTCTGCCGGATGGCTATGCGGAGATGACGGAGTCGATTTTCCGGCAGATGTTCACGGCCCGCAGCGATAGCGCGGTGGCCGCCGCGGTCATTGCGCGGGCGCGGCGGCTGCCGCGGCCGATCGGGGAGAAGATGCTGGCGGACATGCAGCGCTACGACGTGCACCGGCTTGCTTCATCGCTGGCGAGCCTGCTCGTGCCTGTCATGGCGGTGCAATGCACGTACAGCAACGAGAAACGCGAACGCCAGACGATGCGGGCGGGACAGGCGACGCCTTATCTGGCGATGGTCCGCGCGAACGTGCCGTCCGCGCGTGTGGAGATCATCCCGGACACAGGGCATTTTCCGCAGCTCGATGCTGCGGCGGCGACGAATGCGTTGATTGAAGGGTTTGTTCGGGACGTGTCCTAAGGGCCTGTAGCGAAACAAGTGCACCAATTGGCGCAGCGGTCGTGCGAACCGTGTCATGGCCGGCGCAACCCGGCCCTCCACGACTTCTGTGCTGTACGCTGCAAAGACGTGGGTGGTGCGCCTGCGCGCACCATGACACGTGAGGGCCGGTGCTCTCGCCAGGTGATCCGTTTATTCCGCCTCGGGCCCTAAGCAGGGTCATTGCGAGCCATGTCATTGCGGGGCCCGTATGGCCGAAGCGATCTCCCTCGACAGGGCGCGCGGATTGTTCGTGCGCCTTCCCGCAGGAGATTGCTTCGGCCCTGCGGGCCTCGCAATGGCATGGAAAGTGGGCCCGTCCCATCCAGAAAAGGTGGCCCGTCTTCTCGTCCGGTCGTCAGTCGGCCCGTTCGGCCGCTGGCAACGCGCAACGAGGTCGGTTGCCGGATGTCTTGCTATCCCCGTTTCCCCAACAAGCGACGGTTTTGTGACAGGGTGGACCCGATCGGACTCCCCGCCTATGCAGCTTTTTTCCGCTTCATCGGAGACATCGCCGCATGCCGCAGACCCATGCCCGCATCGATGGCCCTGTGATCATGGTCGGCTTCGGTTCGATCGGCAAAGGGACGCTGCCGTTGATCCTGCGCCACCTCGATGTCGCGCGGGACCGGATGGTGATTATCGATCCGGACGACTCGGCCCGCGCTATCGCCGAATTCGCCGGCATCCGCTTTGAGAAGGTCGCGCTGCAGCCGCATACGTTGCGCGGCATCCTAACGCCGCTGATGGCGCCGGGCGGGTTCCTGGTGAATGTGTCGGTCGGGGTGTCATCGGTGGCGCTGATCGAGCTGTGCCGGGAGCAAGGGATGCTGTATCTCGATACCTGCATCGAACCGCCGCCGGGCGGCTATACCGATCCTACGAAATCGCTGTCGGAGCGTTCCAACTACGCCATGCGAGAGTCGGCGCTGGCGTTGCGCCGCCCGGGCGATGATCCCACCGCCGTCGTTGCGCATGGCGCCAATCCCGGCATGGTGAGCCATCTGGTGAAGCGCGCTTTGCTGCATCTTGCCCGCGATCTGGGCCGCACCGCCGACCCGAGAACACGCGAAGACTGGGGGCGGTTGGCGCGCGATCTGAATGTGCAGGGCATCCACATTGCCGAGCGCGATACGCAACGCGCCGCTATCCCCAAGGAGAAAGACGAGTTCGTCAACACCTGGTCGATCGACGGTTTCCTGTCGGAAGGCTTGCAGCCGTCGGAACTTGGCTGGGGCACGCGAGAGAAGCGGTTTCCGTCCGACGGTGCGCGGCATGCGTTCGGCGGCGGCGCGGCGATCTATCTGACGCGGCCCGGCGCGGGGACGCGCGTGCGAAGCTGGACACCGATGGCCGGGCCGATCCAGGGCTATCTGATCACGCATAACGAAGCGATCAGCATCGCCGACTACCTGACGCTGCGGGATGGCGCCGGCCAGGTGACCTACCGGCCGACCTGCCACTACGCCTATCACCCCTGCGATGACGCGGTCCTGTCGCTGCATGAGCTGCAAGGCAACGCATTCCGCACACAGTCGCGCTGGCGGCTGATGAATGAGGAGATCGTCGATGGGGTGGATGAATTGGGTGTGTTGCTGTACGGGCATGCGAACAATGCGTATTGGTACGGCTCGCAGCTCTCGATCGAGGAGACGCGCGGCCTTGCGCCTTACCAGAATGCGACCGGGCTGCAGGTAACGGCCGCGGTGCTGGCGGGTATGGTCTGGGCTGTGGAGAACCCGCGTCGCGGCGTGGTGGAAGCAGACGAGCTGGATCATGAACGCGTGCTGTCCATCATGGAGCCGTATCTGGGACGCATGACCGGTGCCTACAGCGACTGGACGCCACTGGAAGGACGGGACGGGTTGTTCCCGGAGGATATCGATGCCGACGATCCCTGGCAGTTCCAGAATGTGATCGTGCGATGACATCGGGCACGACAACCTCTCCCACGAAGTGGGAGAGGTCGAGGCGCGATAACGCCGAGGGTGAGGGTGATCGGGTCGGCACGCTACTTTGCTACGCGCCGACCCGATCACCCTCACCCTCGGTGCTTCGCACCTCGACCTCTCCCGCGCGCGCGAACAGCGCGCGCGGGAGAGGTTAGTGGGCCCTCCTACCTTCGCCACGCCGGCGACCTTCCTGGGCGTCTCGCGCGCCAATCGCGACGCGGCCTTTGTCGTGGCCGGTATTCCGCTGGACATCGGAACCACCAACCGCGCGGGCACGCGCGATGGGCCGCAGGCGATCCGGCGCGCCAGCCGCATGCTGACCGATGGCGACCATCCCACCCACTGGATAGAACCTGCAACGCTGGACTTTGCCGATACTGGCGATTTCCGCATCGCTCTCGGGGATATCCCGGCCAGCCTGCGCCTGATCGAGCAGCAGGCTGCGGGTATCCCTCACCTGCTCGCGCTCGGCGGCGAGCATGGCATCACTCTGCCGTTGCTGCGCGCATTGTCCGGGCGGCTTGGCCAGCCACTCGCGCTGGTGCATTTCGACGCCCACGTCGATACGTGGCCGGACAATTTCGGCCAGGCCTATGCGCATGGGTCCGTGTTCTACCACGCCATCAACGAACAATTGGTCGATCCACATCGCATGATCCAGATCGGCATCCGCTCTCCCGTACAGCGTGATGTCTGGGATTGGACGGTGAACCACGGCGTCACGGTTCTTACCGCGCAGGACGTGCATGCCGGTGGTGTCGATGCGGTTGTGACCAGGATCCGCGGCGTGGTTGGCGACTCGCCGGCGTATTTGAGCTTCGACATCGATTGCCTCGATCCTGCCTTCGCCCCGGGCACCGGGACGCCGGAGATCGGTGGCCTCGCCACGTGGCAGGTACAGGCGATTCTGCGCAGGCTGCGGGGCGTGGGGTTTGCGGGCATGGACGTGGTGGAGGTCGCTCCGGCGTATGACGTGGCGGAGATCACCGCGCTCGCCGCGGCGACGGTGGTTTGGGAATACCTCGCCTTGCTTGGCGCGGGTTCGCATGATCTCGCAGCAGACCACACTCCCTGAAAACGCATAGCACGCGGCGGCCGGCTGCGACTATATGCCGCGCTCCGCGACGCTCCAGGCATGGGCGTGGCGGCGCCTGACGCATCGCACGTGCCGAGAGCCCGGACACTGGGCACAGCAACGACGTAACGCGTCCTTTTCGGTTGGCCGGTCCGCATGTGGGGCCGGGGTCGCAAGGGAACCGCCTATGTTGGCTGATCTGATCGCCGCGATGCGAAGTACTCGCAGCTACGGCTGAACCGCCCGCCGCCGCGGCGCAATTGCGCGTGGCGACGGTCCTTTCCCCCGATTTGTGCCGTTCCGGACGCGTCGTCTGGCGCGTCCCGCCTGCCTGCGAGGCCACGCCCATGAGCCAACTGCGTGTACGCACCGCCGTGTCGCCGCTGCGCCGCCGTTTCGACGCGGTGCCGCATGTCGCGTTGCCCACAGTCGATCGTCTGGTCGCGACGCAACGGCCCGAGGAGCCGATGCACTGCCTGCGCCCGGCCGCCATTACGGCCACGGCGCGCGACTTCGTTGCCGCCTTCCCGGGCGCCGTGATGTACGCGGTGAAGTGCAATCCCGAGCCGGCGGTGCTGCGGGCGCTGCATGCGGGGGGTGTTTCGCATTTCGACTGCGCGTCGATCAGCGAAGTGGCGCTGGTGCGGCAGATGTTCCCCGATGCCGCGATCCATTTCATGCACCCGGTGAAGGCGCGCGGCGCAATCCGCGAGGCCTGGGCACAGCATGACGTGCGCGATTTCGTGCTGGATAGCGCCGAGGAACTGGAAAAGGTCCTGGCGGAGACCGCTGCCACCGGTATTGCCGGAGACCTGACCCTGATCGTGCGGCTGGCGCTGCCGAAGGGCGATGCGCGGCTGGATCTGTCAGGAAAATTCGGTGCGTCGCCGGAGGCGGCGGCGGTGCTGCTGCGCGCGGCACGTGGTCATGCCGCGCGGCTGGGCGTGTCGTTCCATGTCGGATCGCAGTGCCTCGATCCTCTGGCGTGGCGCAAGGCGCTGACTGTGGCCGGGGAGGTGATCGGCGCGGCTGGTGTGAAGGTGGATATTGTCGATGTGGGCGGCGGTTTCCCCGTGGCCTACCCGGACGTGGAGCCGCCGGAACTGGGCGCCTTTCTGGCCGAGATCGAAGCGGGGTTCGAAGCGTTGGACCTGCCGGATGCGGAACTGTGGGCCGAGCCGGGGCGTGCGCTGGTGGCGGGCGGTGCGTCTGTGGTGGTGCAGGTGCAGCAACGCCGCGGCGATGCGCTGTACATCAACGATGGCGTGTTCGGCAGCCTGGCAGATGCCGGTGCGCTGGGCTTCCGCTATCCGGTGCGGCTGATCCGTCCGGACGGCGCGGTGGCGGCTGGAGAGCAAATTGGCTGCCGGTTCTATGGGCCGACCTGCGACAGCGCCGATGTCATGAACGGCCCGTTTGCGCTGCCGGCTGACGTTGCGGAGGGCGACTGGATCGAGATCGGCTTGCTCGGCGCTTACGGCGGCTGCTTTCGCACCGCGTTCAACGGCTTCGATCGCGCGCGGATGGTCGAAGTGAGCGATGCGCCGTTGGTGCAGACCGTTGTGGCGGAAGAACTTCGGCTGGCGGCTTAGTTTAGGGCCCGAGGCAGAATAAACGAATCACCTAGCCCGAGCTTCCTACTGTCGAATACTATCAACCCGTTGGAAAGACTCGACTCATGCCGTGATGACCGTCCCAAGCGTAGCCATGTAATTCTCAATCTTTAGACTTGTACATGGCCGGAGAATATGCCC
>Ga0335074_10012216_pt1 | contig 12044 bp, 9 predicted proteins | sample Lox_Sample_23_FD_206715 | JGI IMG/M metagenome (GOLD analysis project Ga0335074, IMG submission 206715) | Soil microbial communities from Loxahatchee National Wildlife Refuge, Florida, United States - Lox_Sample_2.3 | ecosystem: Environmental > Terrestrial > Soil > Wetlands | place: USA: Florida...
CGCAAAACGCGCACGAATCGCGAAATTGAGTCTACGGAGACCCGGCTGAGGATGAAGGCCAGCCTATCGGAGACGCGATGCGGTGGACAGTGGTTCAAGTGGCTGAAGCATTGGGCGTCCCAGTTCCCGCTGGGCTCGACCCCGTGGCCCGGCTGGCCGGCGTCTCGATTGACTCGCGTACTATCGGCGGCGACGAGCTGTTCATCGCCATACGCGGACCGCGTCACGACGGACACACTTTTGTGGCTGAGGTACTCGCGCGGGGCATACCGGCCGGGGTGGTGGCGCGCGATCGATTCGGCGAGTATGACGCGCGGATTCGGGGAAAACTCTTCGCGGTGGACGACACGCTCGTCGCTCTACAACAGCTCGGAGCGAAGGCTTGCGAGATTTGGCGGCGCGCGGAGCCGGGGCGGCTTGTCGGCGCAGTGGCCGGATCGGTGGGAAAGACAACGACGAAAGAGATTCTGGCGGCGCTCGTGGGCGCGCGGTTCGGCGTGCTGAAGACGCAAGGGAACCTGAACAACGAATATGGTTTGCCGCTCACCCTGCTGAAGCTCGACGACGAGCATGGGGCGGCGGTCGTCGAGCTGGGGATGTCGCACACAGGCGAGCTGGCGCACCTGACGCGGATTGCGCGGCCGGACGCGGGGGTGGTGACGCGAGTGGCGATCGAGCATCTGGAGTTTTTCGCGTCGATCGAAGAGATCGCCAGCGCCGAGCGCGAACTGATCGAAAATCTGCCGCCGAATGCGGTGGCGATCTTGAATGAGGACGATCCCCACGTGGCGGCGTTTGGGAAAGTGGCGCGCGGGCGGGTGGTGCGTTTCGGCGAAAAGCCGCCGGCGGAATTTCGCGCCGAAGGGATCGAGGAGCGCGGGATCGACGGCTCGGCGTTTGATTTCGTGTCGCCGGCAGGACGCACGCGGCTCGAACTGCCGCTGATTGGGCGGCACAACGTGATGAACGCGGTGGCGGCGCTGGCGGCGGCGAGCGTGTGGGGAATCGGCGCGGAGGAAGCGAAGCGCGTGTTTCCCGCGCTCAAGCCGGCGGACAAACGCGGCGAAGTGGTTCGCTACGAAGACGGCTTTTCCGTGATCAACGACACGTACAACTCGAGCCCGGCGGCGCTCGGAGCGCTCGTCGAACTGCTCGCGACGACTCCGGGATACCGCAGGCGAATTCTCGCCGCGGGCGAGATGCTCGAGCTCGGCGCGTCTTCACCGGAGCTGCACCGCGAATGCGGGCGGTCGGCGGCACGCTCCGGAAAGATCGACTGGATTTTCGGCGTGCAGGGCTGCGCGGAAGATTTGGTGAAGGGAGCGATTGAAGGAGGACAAGCACGCGAACGCGTGAAGTTGTTCGCTAACTCGCAAGACGCGGGCAAATTCATCGAGGGGTTCATCGAGGCGGGAGACCTGCTGCTGCTGAAAGGCTCGCGCGGCGTGCGCATGGAGAGAGTGCTCGAAGCAATCGACGCGAGGCATCGCCGCGCGCAGAAGCCGGCCGCGCCCGAAGCCGTCGAAGCGGGGCCGAAGGGGCTCCGCTGAGATGCTGTTCTATCTGTTCGCAGCGCTTCGGCCGCACTTCAGCGCGCTCAATGTTTTTCGCTACATCACAGTGCGGACGGCGCTGGCGACGCTCACGTCGTTGACGCTGGCGCTGGTATTCGGGCCCTGGATGATCGCGCGGCTGCGCGAGCTGCAGGTGAAGCAATACATTCGCGACGAAGGGCCGAAGGCGCACCAGAAAAAAGCGGGCACGCCGACGATGGGCGGGCTCCTGATCGTGGCGGCGATCGCGATTTCGACGCTGCTATGGGCTGACCTACGGAACCCTTACGTCGGGCTGGCCCTGGCTGCGACACTCTGTTTCGGGGCCATCGGATTCGTCGACGATTACAACAAGGTCGTGCGACGGCGGAATCTGGGGCTGACGGCGAAGCGAAAGTTTTTCTTTCAGGTGCTGACATGCGTGTTTGTGGGCGCGGTGCTGCTGGGATTGCAGGTGAAGGGCGTGTATTCGACACAGCTCAGCGTGCCGTTCCTGAAGAAACTGCATCCGGATATGGTGATCGATTCGTTGCTCACGCACCGGTTCGTGTGGCCGCTGGCGTACGTGCCGTTCATTTTGTTTCTGGTAGTGGTAATCGCGGGATTTTCGAACGGCGTGAATCTGACCGACGGCCTGGACGGGCTGGCGATCGGATGCGTGCTGATTTCGTCCGTGGCGCTGACGGTGATCACGTATCTTTCGAGCAACGCGCGGTTCGCCGAGTATCTCGAAATTCAGAGGATTCCGGACGCCGCCGAATTGACGATTTTTTGCGGATCGCTGGTGGGCGCATCGCTCGGATTTCTCTGGTACAACGCGCATCCCGCGGAAATGTTCATGGGCGACGTGGGATCGCTGGCGCTGGGCGGGGCGATCGGGACGGTAGCCGTTATTTTGAAACAGGAGATTCTGCTGGTGTCGATCGGCGGGATTTTCCTGCTGGAGCTGCTTTCGGTGATTTTGCAGGTGGGCTCGTTCAAGCTGACGGGCAAAAGGATTTTCCGCATGGCGCCGCTGCACCATCATTTCGAGCTGATGGGCTGGAGCGAGTCGAAAATCATCGTGCGATTCTGGATTCTGGCGCTGGTGTTCGCGCTGTTTTCGCTGACGACCTTGAAATTGCGGTAGGTACACAGGAGTGAGGGCCAGGTGAGACCGGGGTTTGATTTTGCAGGGAAGCGCGTTCTGGTGGTGGGGCTCGCGCGCACGGGGATCGTGACATCGCTTTTCGCGGCCGGATACGGCGCGACGGTGACGGCCACAGATGAAAAGAGCGAAAGCGAGCTGAGCGAAGCGGCAGCGCGGCTGCGCGACGCGGGCGTGAAGCTCGAGCTCGGCGGGCACTCGGACGCGACATTTCTCGCGCAGGACCTGATCGTGCTGAGCCCGGGCGTGCCGGTGAAGCTTGCGCCGGTGGCGCTCGCGCGCAGCCGCGGCGTGCCGGTGTGGAGCGAGATCGAGCTGGCCTGGAGATTTCTGCGCGGCAAGCTCGTGGCGATCACCGGATCGAACGGGAAGACGACAACGACTTCGCTGGTGGCGCACATTTTGAAGACGGCGGGGATTCAGACCCTTGTGGGGGGCAACATCGGCGTGCCGCTGCTGTCGCTGGTCGAGTCGTCGGTGGATTCGAGCGTGACTGTGGCAGAGATCAGCAGCTTCCAGCTGGAAGCGATCGAGGCGTTTCGTCCCGAGATCGGCGTGCTGCTGAATCTGACGCCCGATCATCTCGACCGGCACGCGTCGTTCGAGGAGTACGCAACGGCAAAGATGCGGATGTTCGAAAACCAATTGGACCGCGATTGTGCGGTGCTGAACGCGGACGACCCGGAAGTGACACGAAGGATGCCGTCGCGGCAGCAGGTGTTCTGGTTCAGCCGGCAGAAACGCGTGGCCGCGGGAGCGTTTTTGCGCGACGAGCAGATCATCTTCCGGCACGAAGGAACCGAGGTGGAAGTGGCCCGGCGCGACCAGATTGCGCTGCGCGGCGGCCACAACGTCGAAAATGTGCTCGCGGCGTGCGCGGCGGCGTATCTGGCGGGAGCGACTCCGGCGGCAATCGCGAGCGGTGTGAAGACGTTTCGCGGGGTCGAGCACAGGCTCGAGTTCGTCGCGGAAATCGGCGGCGTGAAGTTCTACAACGATTCGAAGGCCACCAACGTGGACGCGGCGCTGAAGGCCATGGAGGCGTTTTCCGAGCCGCTGATCGCGATTCTTGGCGGCAAGGACAAGGGAAGTCCTTACACGCCGCTGGCGGAACCGCTGCGCCAACGAGCGCGCGTGGTGATCTTGATCGGCGCGGCGGCCGAGAAGATCGCGGGCGACCTGGGCGATGCGGTGGAAGTAGCGCACGCGGGCACGCTCGAGCGGGCCGTGCAATTGGCAAGCAAGCGGGCGCAGCCGGGCGACGTGGTTTTGCTCGCGCCGGCGTGCTCGAGCTTCGATCAGTTCGAGAACTACGAAGAGCGCGGGCGAAAATTCAAGGAGCTGGTCGCGCGGCTCCAAGGCAATTCCGGCCCTGCCAATCCCGACGCGCAGGGCGAAAGGACGGGCGATGCCACGCAGCCTGCAGCCTGACCGGAAACTATTCGGTGCGACGCTGGCGCTGTGCCTGATCGGCACGGTGATGGTGTTCAGCGCGTCGGCGGTAATGGCGCGCGACGTGTATGGGAATGCGTATTACTTCCTGTTGCGGCAAGTGCTGTGGATCGCGTTTGGAATCGCAGGAATGTTCTGGCTGATGAATACGGATTATCGCAAGCTGCGGCAGCCACGCGTGATCTTCACGGCACTGGGCGTGACGTTCCTGCTGCTGATCGCAGTCTTCTTCCTGGACCGCGCTCACGGAGTGCACCGATGGATCAAGCTGGGGCCGCTGAACTTGCAGCCTTCCGAATTCGCGAAGCTGGCGGTGATTTTCTACCTGGCGTGGTTTCTCGAATTGCGGCGCGCGCCGCGCGGGGACGGAGTGAACAACGTGACCCGCACGCTCTTGCCAGCACTGGGCACGGTGCTGCTGATGGTGGCGATGGTCTACAAAGAACCGGACCTGGGCACGGCGTGCATGATTTTTTTCAGCGCGGCGGTGATGCTGTTCATCGCAGGCATCTCGATCCGGTACGTTGTGGCTGCCGCGGCGATTGCCATCCCGGTAATGGCGATTGCGATTCTGAGCACGCCTTATCGGCTGGAGCGCGTGAAGGCGTTCTTCTCGCCAGGCTCCGATCCGCAGGGACACGGCTTTCAGCTGTTGCAATCGCTGATCGCCGTCGGATCGGGCGGGTTCAGCGGCGTGGGCTTGATGGAGAGCCATCAGAAGCTTTTCTTTCTGCCCGAGGCACACACGGATTTCATCTTTTCGGTCATTTGCGAGGAGCTCGGATTCATCGGCGCGGTGATCGTGCTGGGGCTCTTCGCGTTCTACGGGTGGCGCGGGTTCGTGGCGGCAATGAAGGCGCCCGACGAGTTCGGGCGGCTGCTGGGCGTGGGAATCACGGCGATGGTCGTGGGCCAGGCGCTCATCAATCTGAGCGTGGTCCTGGGGCTGATGCCGACGAAGGGGATTCCGCTGCCGTTCGTGAGCTACGGCGGATCGAGCCTGATGGGAATGCTATTGGCAACGGGAGTGCTGTTGAATATCAGCCAGCATGCGGATGAGACGTGAGCCTCGATGCGAGGCCTGACGCGAAAATGGACGCGAACGCCGCCGCGAAGACGTTGCTGATTGCGGGCGGCGGCACCGGAGGGCACGTTTTTCCGGCGCTGGCCGTAGGACGCGAGTGGTTGCGGCGCGGAAGTGAAGGGCAAGAGAGGCGCGTTGTGTTTGTCGGAACCGAACGCGGAATCGAAGCGCGGCTGATCCCGCAGGCTGGTTTGCCGCTCGAATTGATCCGCGTCGCCGGGCTAAAGGGGATCGGCGGCGCGAGATTTTTTCGCAATGCCGCGATGCTGCCGGCGGGGCTGTGGGATTCGGAGCGGATTCTGCGCCGGCACCGCGTGAACGCGGCACTCGGCGTAGGCGGGTACGCGTCGGGTCCGATGATGCTGCTGGCGGCGCTGCACCGGATTCCGAACGTGGTCTTCGAGCCGAATGTCGAGCCAGGCTTCACGAACCGGGTGCTGGCGCGGCTGGCGACGCGAGTGGCCGCGGCTCATCAAGAAACGGCAGAGCGATTCGGGCGAAAAGCAGTGGTCACCGGCTGCCCGGTGCGCGCGGAATTCTTCGCGATCGGGAAGAAGGAGCACCGCGCGCCTTTCAATCTATTGATCACGGGCGGCAGCCGGGGGGCATTGCCGATCAATCGAGCGGTAATCGACTCGCTCGACCGGCTCGCAACGCGAAAAAATCAGCTTTTCGTCGTGCATCAAACGGGTGAACGCGACTATAATGCCGTGCGAGTGGCCTATGCGCGCCGCGAATTCCATGCGGAGGTTTTACCCTTCATCGAGAACATGGCGGAGAGGTTTGCCCAGGCGGACCTGATCGTCTGCCGGTCGGGCGCAATCACCGTCGCGGAGGTATCCGCCTCCGGACGCGCCGCCATCTTCATCCCCTTCGGGGCTTCGACCGATGCCCACCAGACGCGCAATGCCGCAGCCATGCAAGACGCCGGGGCCGCTCGTTTACTCCCTCAAGACGAGCTGACGCCCGAGCGCCTGACGACAGAAATTTTTTCTCTCCTGGACCAGCCCCGGAGAATCGAGGAAATGGAAGATCGAGCGCGTTCGCTCGCGAAGCCGCGCGCGATAGAGGATATCGTCGATCTTCTGGAGAGCGTGGTCCGGCCATGAACGTTACCTTTCGCAATTTTCAGCGCATTCACCTCGTCGGAATCGGGGGCAGCGGCATGAGCGGCATCGCCGAGGTGCTGCTGTCGACGGGCTACGCCGTTTCGGGCTCCGACCTGAAGACGACGCCGGTAACGGAGCGGCTGCGGCGGCTGGGCGCGAAAGTCTACGAAGGTCATCGCGCCGAAAACGTGCACGGCGCGCACGTGGTGGTCGTCTCGACGGCGGTGCCGGCGGACAATCCGGAGATTCTCGAGGCGCACCGGCTGAAGATCGCGGTCATCCCGCGCGCGGAAATGCTGGCCGAACTGATGCGGCTGAAAATCGGCATCGCGGTGGCCGGCGCACATGGAAAGACGACGACCACTTCGATGGTCGCGGCGGTGCTGGCGGCGGCCGATCTCGACCCGACATTCGTGGTGGGTGGGCGCGTGAACCACGCCGGCTCGAACGCGCAAGTGGGCCGCGGCGAGTACATGGTGGTCGAGGCGGACGAGAGCGACCGGTCGTTTCTGCTGCTTGCGCCGGTGATCGCGGTGGTGACGACGATCGACCGCGAGCATCTCGATCAGTACGCCTCGCTCGAAGAGATTCAGGACGTGTTTTTGCAATTCGTGAACCGCGTGCCGTTTTACGGCGAAGTGGTGCTGTGCCTCGACGAGCCCAACGTCCAGGCGATCGTGCCGCGCGTGAAGCGCCCGCTGATCACGTACGGCGTATCGAGCCAGGCGGACCTGGTGATCAGCGACGTCAAGCTCAAGGGGCTCTCGAGCGAATTCCGGCTGCAATACCGCGGCGAGGACTTGGGCGCGTTCGAGCTGGCGTCGCCGCCGGGAATGCACAACGTGCGCAACGCGGCCGCGGCCGCCGCCGTGGCGCTGGCGCTGAATGTTCCGGCGGACCTGATCCGCGAGGGGCTCACGCACTTTTCCGGCGTGGGGCGGCGCTTCGAGATCAAAGGCAATTTTTCGGGCGTCACGCTGATCGATGATTACGGCCACCATCCGGCGGAAATTCGCGCCACGCTCGAGGCGGCGCGCGGCTGCGGCCACAAGCGTCTGCTGGTTCTCTTTCAGCCGCACCGCTACACGCGGACGCAACATCTGTGGGACGATTTCCTGCGGTCGTTCAACGATGCGGACATATTGGTGATGACGGACATCTACGCAGCCGGCGAGCCGCCGATCGGGGGCATTAGCGGCGAAAAGCTGGCGGAAGCGATCAGCTCGGCGGGACATAAGAACGTGGTGTACTCGAGCACCCTGCAGGGCGGGATCGAATACATGCTGCGCGAGTCGCGTCCTGGCGACGCGGTGCTGACGATCGGCGCGGGAAGCGTGGGGCGCGTGACGGACGAACTCGCGCTGCTGCTCGATTCGAGAATTTCGGGGATTACGGCTCCGCATGCGGATTAAAGAAGCAGCTGCGGCGCGTTTGAAACAGCTGGGCGTAGAGCTGCGGCAGGGCGCGTCGCTGGCGGACGAGACGTCGCTGGGGATCGGCGGGACGACGGACGAATTGTTGCTGCGCAATTACGAAACGATTCCCGAAGTGATGCGCCTCTTGGCGGACGAAAAGATTCCGCACCGTTTCCTGGGCGGCGGCACCAACGTGCTGATCGCGGACGGCGAGCTTCCGTGGGTGATCCTGCATCTGCCGACGGCGCATCCGGGGATGCGCGTCGAGGGCAACACAGCATATGTGGATGCCTCGGCCGATCTTGGGGGCATGGTCACGTTTTGCGCGAAGCGCGATTTGGGCGGAATGGAAGGGCTGATCGGAGTGCCGGGAAGCGTCGGCGGAGCGCTGCGGATGAATGCGGGCGCCTACGGCACGCAGATCGGGCCGCACGTGCGGGAAGTCGAACTGTACCGCGCGGCAAGCGGCAACATCGAGACGCTGCGCGGCGACGACATCCGGTTCGATTACCGGCACACGTCATTCGCGCCGGATGACGTGATGCTGCGCGTGAAACTCGAACTGCCGTCGAAGCCGTTCAAGGAGATTCTTGCAGGCATCAAAGTCTGCAACGAAAAGCGCCGGTCGAGCCAGCCGCTCAATCAAAAGAGCGCGGGGTGCATTTTCAAGAATCCGGCGGGCGGCTCGGCGGGGCGGATGATCGACGAGTTGGGCCTGAAGGGCCATCGCGTAGGCGACGCGATGGTGAGCGACCGGCACGCGAATTTTTTCGTCAACACGGGCAAGGCGAGCTGCTCAGACATGCTGAAGCTGATCGAAGACGTGCGCGAGCGGGTGCGCAGCGCGTACGGCGTGGAACTCGAAAACGAGGTAATCGTCTGGCGAAACTAAAAGTCATCGACGCGGAAGCGTATCCGCAGGAAGTGCTCGCGGACGAGGAGCCGAAGTATCTCCGGCGGCAGAAGCCGCTCGAGATCAAGCGGCGGAAGTTCGGCCGGAAGGCCTGGCGGACGTATCTGCGCGCGACCCTGTGGGCTGCGGTCGGCCTCGCGGGCACGTGGATCGCCTACGACCTCGGCCATTTCCTGCTGGCGTCGCCCGAGATGGCTCTGATCCACCCCGAGCAGATAGGGCTGAAGGGGAACCACTACGTGACGGCCTCCAGCGTGCGCGAGATTTTCGCGGTCGATCGCGAGAAGAGCGTGCTGCGAATTCCGCTGGACCAGCGGCGCGGCGAAATCGAAGCGCTTCCGTGGGTCGACCACGCCTCCGTGCGGCGCGTGCTGCCCAACAGGATTGAAGTCGAGGTGATCGAGCGCACGCCGGTCGCGTTTTTGCGCGACGGCACCGGCATGGATTTGATCGACGTTCACGGCGTGATCCTCGAGCGCCCCATCGAGGGAAACTTCCACTTTCCGGTCGTCACCGGCATTGGTCCGGACATGCCGCAAGAGGATCGCGAAGCGCGCATGCAACTCTTCTCGGGATTCCTGCAGCAGATCGAGGCGGCGCATCCGGGCGCCGCGGAGCAGGTGAGTCAGGTGGACCTTTCGGAGGCGAACGACGTGCGGGCCACGCTGAGCGGGCTGCAGCCGATAAGCGTTAACGGCGGCGATGTGCCGGCCGATACGAAGGGATGGGGACAAGGCGACGCGCCGGTAGTCGTTCATTTCGGCGACAGCGATTTCGCGTCAAAGTACCAAACGCTGATCGAAGACATCGGACAGTGGCGCGCGACGACGGGGCGCGTGGAATCGATCGACTTGCGATTCGGCGGCGAGGCCGTGGTGAACCCGGATGAGACGGCCCAGCCGAAGCTGGTGGCGCAGGATACAGCCAGGCCGGCGAAGCCGGCGAGGACTCGCGGGCGCCCGGCAAAGCATTCTCGGTAAGAGCTGGCAGGGGCGAGGGGAGCGGCGGATTTGACCAGGAAAGAACGGCACATTGTGGCGCTCGACATCGGCAGCACGAAAACATGCGCTCTGGTGGGCGAGCAGGACGACGACGGCAGCGTGAAATTCTCGGCGCTGGGCGCGGCGGAATCGAAAGGCTGGCGCAAGGGGCAGATCGTGAACCTCGATCTCGCGGTGAGTTCGATTCGCCGCGCGGTGGAGGAGGCGGAAACGATCGTTGGCGTGCCGGTGGAATCGGCGATGATCGGCGTTGCCGGCGCGCACGTGCGCGGCGTCAATAGCCGCGGCGGAATCACGATGGGATCGAGATCGCGGGACGTGCAGCGCGAGGACGTGCGGCGGGCGATCGAAGCGGCCAAAGGCGTCACGCTGCCGGAAGACCGCGAAGTGCTCCACGTGCTGCCGCAGGAATTCTTCCTCGACGGGCAGGACAACATTCGCGACGCGATCGGCATGGTAGGGCAGCGGCTCGAGGCCAACGTCCACATCGTGACCGCGTCGGGGATGGCGACGCAGAATATCGTCACGGCAGTGAATCGCGCGGGCGTGCGCGTGGACGATACGGTGCTGGAGCCTTTCGCGTCGGCCGAAGCCTGCCTCACACAGGATGAGCGCGAGCTCGGCATCTGCCTCCTCGATATCGGCGGCGGCACTACCGAGCTGATCGGCTATACGGGCGGGGTGGTGCGGCATACGGCGGCGATTCCCGTGGGCGGCGACCATTTCACCAACGATCTTGCAGTTGGCTTGCGCACGCCCATTCCGGAAGCCGAGAAAATCAAGCGCGACTATGCCTGCGCGTTTCGCGAGTCGGTAAGCGGCGATCAGGCGATTGAGATTGCCAGCGTGGGCGACCGGCCACCACGCACGGTGTTCGCGCGCATGCTGACGGATATCGTCGAGCCGCGCGCGCAGGAATTTCTGATGCTCATTCGCGACGAATTGCGCCGCGGCGGCCTCGAATCGCAGATTCCCGCGGGAATCGTTTTCACCGGCGGCGGCGCCCACCTGCGCGGGTTGCCGGAGCTGGCCGAGCGCGTGTTCAACCTGCCGGTGCGCGTGGCCGCACCGCGAGGCCTGGCGCACATGAGCGAAGAGGTTTCCCAGCCTGAATATTCGACGGCCGTGGGGCTAGTCCTGTACGGGGCGCGTACGAGGCGCCTTCTAGGGGCGCGACCCACCGGCTTCATGGGCAAGCTGAAAAGCATGTTCGCAGGGGCATGAGGGCGCAGGAATTCGAGGGGGCAGCGCGGTAGCAGTGGAAGGAACCGGAACTGAGGGAGGAAGCATGTCGCCGAAAGAATCGAGCATTCGAGTTTCATTTACGGAAGAACCGCACGACGGCGCGAAGATCAAGGTCATCGGCGTCGGCGGAGGAGGATCGAACGCGGTCAATCGCATGATCCGGGCCAAAGTGGAGGGGGTGGACTTCATCGCGGCCAATTCCGACCTGCAGGCGCTGAAGCTTTCCCAGGCGCCGGTAAAGCTGCAGCTTGGCGCGAAGCTCACCAAAGGTCTGGGCGCGGGCGCGAATCCGGAGGTCGGGCGGAAGGCGGCGCTCGAAGACACGGAGAAAATTCTCGAGGCGCTCGACGGCTCGGACATGGTGTTCGTCACATCGGGGCTCGGCGGCGGCACGGGCAGCGGCGCAGCGCCCGTGGTGGCAAATCTCGCGAGCGAACTCGGCGCGCTGACGGTCGCCGTCGTCACCAAGCCGTTCGCGTTCGAAGGCAAGCGGCGCATGCAGCAGGCGGAGCAGGCGCTGGCCGAACTGATCGGCTGCGTCGATACCGTGATCGTGATTCCCAACGAGCGGCTGATGGAGTGCGTCGAGCAAGGCACGAGCTTCTTCGAGGCGTTCCGGATCGCGGACGATATTCTGCGCCAGGCCGTGCAGGGCATCTCCGACATCATCACGATTCCCGGGATCATCAACCGCGACTTCGCGGACGTAAAGACGATCATGTCCGGGCAGGGCTACGCGGTGATGGGCACAGCCGTGGCGACAGGCTCGAACCGGGCGGTCGACGCGGCGAATCGCGCGATCAATAGCCCGCTGCTCGAAGACAACTGCATCAACGGCGCGCAGGGGATTCTGATCAACGTCACAGGCTCTTCCAGCCTGTCGCTGCACGAGATTCACGAGGCTTCGTCGATCATCCAGAAAGCGGCGCACGAAAACGCCAACATCATTTTCGGCGCGGTACAGGACGATGCGATGAAGGAAAGCGTGAAGATTACCGTGATCGCCGCAGGCTTCCGCGAGGTGGCCAACAAGAAGACGCACACGCGGCCGTCGTATCTGCCGAAGACGTGGAAGGCGGGACGCGAGCCGGGCGAGCCGGCAAACGTGGCGCCGCCGCAGACGAC
>Ga0335074_10012218_pt1 | contig 12044 bp, 10 predicted proteins | sample Lox_Sample_23_FD_206715 | JGI IMG/M metagenome (GOLD analysis project Ga0335074, IMG submission 206715) | Soil microbial communities from Loxahatchee National Wildlife Refuge, Florida, United States - Lox_Sample_2.3 | ecosystem: Environmental > Terrestrial > Soil > Wetlands | place: USA...
TGCCATGAATGTGATTGCCATCTGCATAAAATCCTCCTGAGATTTAATTTCGTTTAGATTCGCCGTTCTCTTTACTGTCCACCCGCCAGCGGTGTCGCCTGTGTTCCCGCGATCATGGTGTTCTGCGACTCTCCGCCGAAGACTTGCGCGACTCGGGAATCGCGATCGCCATGAATCTCGACCGTGTCACCGACGTGCAGCATCGTGAACAGCCGCTCCATGTCGCGATTCCGCAGGCGCACGCAGCCATGCGAGGCCGCGCGCCCGATCGATCGCGGCGCGTTCGTTCCGTGAATGCCGTAGCCTTTCTGGCTCAGCCCTAGCCAGCGCGTGCCGACAGGATTGTCTTTGCCGCTTGGGATTACTGTTCCGGGGTGATAGTAGGTGGGATTCGAGACGCGATTCACGACGCGGAACTCACCGGTCGGACTCGGACTGGCCGCCGCGCCCACCGCGACTTGAAAAACGGCGATGACCTCACCGTTCTCCATCACCGCGAGCTTGCGGTCGACCAGGCTCACCACCGCGACGCGGTTGGATGGCTCCGGCTGTGGATTCTCAACGGTCTGCGCCAATGCCGGCACTCCCAGCAACAACGTGATCGCTAGGATCTGGCTCTTTCTCGTCCAGTTCAGCTTCTCGCCGGTTCCGCTCATCTCCGCCTCCCGTGGAAATCGCAACCGCTATTGGGAAAGCAGCAGCAGGGCCAGATCGTATGTTGTTGAAATTACAAGTGGTTGAGCCTGATCCGGAGCTGATCGATGTGGCCTACAGGCCACGTATGTGTCCCGAGGCACACACCGTCATTGTCATCCGTTATTGTCGTCTCGACCGAAGCGTAGCGTTCCGCGAAGCGGAAGGCTATGCGGAGTGGAGAGACGCTGTGTTCCGTACGACGACGAGGCTAAGGAAACTCTCAGGAAGGATTTCTCTTGGAAGCCTAACGCCCGGCCGCCGCCGTCTGGGGTAACGGCTTGTGGGGTTCTGTGGGTGCGGCCGGGCGATCCTATGACTAGAAGGCCTAGTTCAATTGTGCTTATTTAAACCCCATTAGCATGCTATTTCTGTGACCGTGGTCACGGTTGAAAGTGATTTTGCTCATGCAAGAAATCGCACCATCGAAGTGCCCATTGCTGCTTCGGCTTATCCTCAATCTTCCCGCGCACAATTCGCTGTGATCTGAATCACCGAACGTCCCGCCGCCCATTCATACACTCGTAGTTGAGCGAGCCGAACGTGCTCATTCCATTTGCGGAGATCGATTCATCATGGCTTATGTAATCACCGATACGTGCATCAAAGACTCCCTCTGTGTCGAGGTTTGCCCAACCGATTGCATTCATCCCAAGCAGGACGAGCCCGGATTCGAAGCGGCCACTCAGATGTATGTGGATCCCGAAGGCTGCATCGACTGCGGCGCTTGCGTTCCCGCCTGCACTTCGGACTCAATCCATGCGCTGGAAGATGTGCCGGAAGAGAAAAAGGAGTTCATCGAGAAGAACGCCGGCTTCTATCAGAAGTAGTCTCACGCAAGATCGACCGCTCGGTCACAATCGCCGGGTGCCGGATATGAGTCAACCAGCTTGTCCGGCGCCCGGCGGGTGTTTTCTGCCGCCCACGTTGACTTGGCTGCATCCCAGCCGCTATCGTTCCGCTCCATGAACGTAGTCAAGGCGACTCGCCACTTTGAAGAGTGGCTGGGACATCGCACCGATCTCGTCAAGAAAGATCTCCAATTCAAACATGCCAGCATGAAGGAAGCGGTCTTCCCATTTCTTCGCGCGACGTACTACCGCTGGGCGCAACGTTGGCCCGATGTGTGCCCCGATCTCGCCAGCGCGCCGCACGTCCTCGCCGTCGGAGATCTTCACGTCGAAAACTTCGGAACCTGGCGTGACATCGAAGGCCGCCTCATTTGGGGAGTCAATGACTTTGACGAGACCTATCCGTTGGCGTACACCAACGATCTCGTGCGTCTCGCCACCAGCGCCCACCTCGCCGCCGAAGCTGGACACTTGCCGCTTAAGCACAAAGATATTTGTGACTCGATCGTCGAGAGCTATACCGAGGCCTTGCGGAAGCACGGCCTGGCCTTTGTTCTGGAAGAAAAAAATGAATGGCTGCGGAAGATCGCCGTAAGCGAACTCCGCGATCCGATCCACTTCTGGACGAAGATGGACGCCCTGCCAACTTTAAAAGAAGATATTCCCATCAGTGCGATCGAAGCGATCGAGCACTTGCTGCCCGCGCGTGATCTGGAATATCGCGTCGCGCATCGAGTTGCGGGTCTCGGCAGTTTAGGTCACGCGCGCTATGTGGCGATTGCCGACTGGAATGGCGGACGACTCGCCCGCGAAGCTAAGGCCCTCGTCTCTTCTGCATGCTACTGGGCTCGAAGCCATGAAGGGCCGTCCGAAATTCTTTATCAGACAATTATCAGCCGCGCCGTTCGCTGTCCCGATCCGTTCGTCCAGTTGCGCGGCCGCTGGATCGTTCGCCGTCTCAGTCCGCATTGCTCCCGCATCGAACTGTCCACGCTCCAGGCTCAAGGAGAAGAACTGCGCCTGCTTCGCGCCATGGGATGGGAAACCGCCAATATCCACTTGGGAACCAAGAGCGGTCGTAAGCCAATCCTGGCTCACCTGCGGAAACAGAAGTCGAAATGGCTACACGAGGCCACGCTGCAGATGGCACAGGCGGTCCGCGAAGATTGGAAAATCTGGAAGAAAGACGGCTACAAGTAGGATTCAGTAGTTATCTGATTCCATTTGTATTTTCTTAGCTGTGTCATCCTGAGCGGACTCCAGGGATCCCTACCTCCCGACAAATCTGACAAGGTTAAGCAGCTCCGCTCCGCGCACTCGGCACAGCCGCAGCCTGCCGCTGCAACGGAGCCAAGGCAATTCCGCGATTCTGATCGTAGATCAATGTCCACTGTGCTGCACACTCGTCGCAGAGCCAGTAGTGCTCCACCAACCGCTGTTGCCTTCGTGCCCGCACGAAGGGTGGCGAAACCGATTCTCCCGGCTTCGACAACCGCTCGGTTTCCACCAAAAACAACTTGCCTTCCCGTAATCTAAGGAAGGGTCTACAGCACTGTAAATTTGCACATCGACTCAACATAAAAGCCTACTTGATCCCGACCGGAGTAGACGGACCCCATGTTTTTTCTGGGCACGCCGAGACTAAAAATGCACAGCATTTTGCCTGCCACGGAGCTTTCTTAATTCACGCTAAGCGTCTATCCCTGAGTTGCATCTACTCTGGTGCAACCATGAAATGTTGCTGCCGAGTATTCGGCAAACCATGCCGATGCTAAGTCACCCTCCCTTGTCGGCACTCTTCACGCCCAGCTAACATCAGTCGTATGCCCAGCGTGCTCGTATGTCCACCGAAATATTTCGATGTCATCGATCAGAAAAATCCGTACATGACAAAGCTCGTTCCCGTGGACCGCGCGAAAGCTCGCACTCAGTGGGAAAAATTCTGTAGCGTTTTGCAACAGAACGGATGCGAGGTCGAAACCATCGACCCTGTCGAAGATCTCGAAGACATGGTCTTCGCCGCGAATCAGGCCTTCGTCGGCGAGAAGCCAGGATATGGAAAATTCGTCGTCCCCAGCCGCATGGTTTACGAATCACGCCAGCGTGAAGTCCGGTATTTCACTGAGTGGTTCCGCGCCCGGGACTACCGCGTCATCGACCTCGAATTCGGCGAAGACTACCTGGAAGGCCACGGCGATCTGATCTGGCATCCGGATGGTTCCCGAGTCTATGGCGGTTACGGATTCCGCAGCACCCGGGGCGGAATCGACAAATTCTCGATGGCCGTTTCTCAGATGAGCATCCCCGTTTTGCCTCTGGAACTCACCGACCCTTACTGCTATCACCTTGACACCAGCCTCTGCCCTCTGAACAACGAAGCCGCCCTGGTTTTCGTTGGTGCCTTTTCCGCCGAATCGCTAGCCGCCCTGCATAAATGCTGGAAGCGCGTTCACCTTCTCGACGCCGAAGAGGCTCATCAGTTCATGGGAAACGGGATCGTCCTGAACGATCGCTACATCACGTCGCACATCTCGCCGCAGATCGACGCCAACCTTCGCGAAGAAGGATTGACTCCCGTTCTCGTCGACACCTCCGAATTCGAAAAAGCCGGCGGAAGCTGCTTCTGCATGAAGACCTTCCTGCCGTAATATCTTGCAGAAGCCATTGTCATCCCGACCGGAGCGTGCTGTTCCCGAAGGGAACGGCACGGAGTGGAGGGACCTTTTGTTGAAAGCCTTAGCCTAAGTCCCCTTGACCACGCCGCACATCTCGACGCCGAATGCTAGATCGATTTCGCTCGAGCGCGCAGCCCGTTTTCCTGGACTCCGCGCTCTGGCCTGGTCGGGTGACATTCTCTACGCCTCCCGCGGATACGACCTTCTCCGCGCCCGCATCACCGATTCCGCGAACGATGTCGCATGGCAGCCCGTCGCTAAATACTGCCCGAACTGGAAGCGCCGTCTGTCGGTCTCGACCCCGCTTAGCGCACGTCTACTTCGCGACGGTTTCCACGCGCTGTGCGGTTCGCCTACCGGAGCACTGGTCGCCGCCATCCCAGGAGCCGTCGTTACATGTGGTCCGGGCGAATCCGAATTCCGCGTGACGCACCGCCTCACGCGTGGCACGCGCCCACTTCACATCACGACGGTTCCCGGCGGAGCCATCTACTGGGGAGAATATTTTGACAACGCCCAGCGCGGCGAGGTCCACATCTACGCCTCTACCGACGCAGGCACGACGTGGAACATCGCCTACACCTTTCCCAGAGGCTCCATCCGTCACATCCACAACATCGTCCACGACCCGTGGGCGAACTGCCTATGGATCCTCACCGGCGACTACGGCGACGAATGTCGCATCCTTCGCTCTTCCTGCGATCTCCGCCAAGTCGACACCGTCCTTCAAGGTAACCAGCAAGCCCGAGCCGTCGCCGCCATCCCCATGGAAGACGGGTTGTATTTTTCGTCTGACACTCCACTCGAATCCAACTTCATATACCGCGTCGACCGTGAAGGATGCCTCTCTCAACTCGCCGCCATCAGCAGCTCCTCTATTTACGGCTGCCGGGTCGGAAAGAGTCTTTTCTTCTCAACGATGGTGGAACCCAGCGAAGCGAATCGCGACCGCAACGTCCGCATCTACGGCGGGGAGATCACAGGCAAATGGCACCCTTTGCTTGAATGGCCCAAAGACCGCTGGCCCATGGGCCTGTTCCAATACGGCAACGCCTTCCTGCCCGACGGTGACAACACAACTCGGTATCTCGCCGTAGCCACTACAGCAGTGAAGTCAGAAAACGCAGTCACCTCTGTCTACAAAATTGCTGCCTCGTGAAATCCTTCGTGTAACTTTGTGTCCTTTGTGGTTAGTTCTTGCCGCTGCCGTAATATGAATGCTTGCCTCACCTGAACTATTACCGACGCATCTTCAGCGCCTACCTTCTCGGCCGCACAAGCCATCTCACTTTCTGGCACGAAACTCCGACTGCGAATCCCAACTCCTCTCCCACCGAACTCGGCGAATACTACATGCCCTTCACCGAGAAGGCGGACTACGCAGGAGCCTACGACCCATCCGGCATTCCGCAACTCGACTATCACGGCCACATCGGCCTTCAATACAACCCCATCGCGATCGCCCAATACGGACTCGGCAACTACAACCTCTGGAAGCGCACCAATGATCCCGACCGCCGCCGCAAATTTTTCCTGATCGCCGATTGGCTCGTCTCCCATCTCGAACCCAACCCGCAAGGCCTGCTGGTCTGGAATCATCACTTCAACTGGGAATATCGCGACACCCTGAAAGCTCCCTGGTACTCAGCCCTCGCGCAAGGACAAGGAATCTCGGTCCTGGTTCGCGCTCACAAAGAGTCTGGCGACGCGCGTTATCTCGACGCCGCGGGCCGAGCCTTCGCCGCCTTCCAGCAGCCGATCGACAGCTCGGGCGTCGCCTTCACCGACGAATCCGGAGACCTCTGGTTCGAGGAATACATCGTTTCCCCGCCCACGCATATCTTAAATGGATTTATCTGGGCCCTCTGGGGTGTCTACGATTATTCACTCGCGACGCGCGACCGTTCGGCGCAGCAGCTTTTCTCCCGCGCTGTCCGCACCCTCCTTCACAATCTCGGCCGCTATGATCTCGGATTCTGGTCGCTCTACGAGCAATCCGGCACGCGCCTGCCCATGGTCGCCAGCCGCTTTTATCACCGTCTGCACATCGTGCAACTCCGAGTGATGCATCGCCTCACCGGCGTAGCGCTCTTCTCCGAAGTCGCCGACCGCTGGGAAGCCTACACGCATAGCCGCACGAATCGCACGCGAGCCCTGGTCTACAAGACTGCCTTCAAACTCTGCTACTACTAAGAGGAATCGTCTCGGGTCACCAAAAATTCATGTGGGGACAGCCGCCTCGGCTGTCCGGCGGCGCGGGTTATTGCGCCGCAGTGTTTGGCGATCGTCTCGACCGGAGCCTTGCCTCTGCGAAGCGGAAGGCAATGCGGAGTGGAGAGACCTTCTGTTCCCGCCGGTCGCTCGCAGGAAACTACCGCGACCAATCAATTCTGATAGCCTCTACTGTCCGTGAAAATCCTCTACCTCTCCCAATATTTCCCCCCGGAGATGGGCGCGCCCGCCGCCCGCGCCTCCGAACTCGCACGCCACTGGGCGCGCACCGGACACCAAATCTCCATCCTCACCGGATTCCCCAATCACCCCACCGGAGTCGTTCCGCCCGAATGGCGCAGCCGTCTCCGCCGCCTCGCGTTTCATGAAAAGATCGACGGCATCGACGTCTTCCGCACCTGGCTCTGGCCTCTGCCCAACCGCAAAGCCCACGAGCGCATGCGTAACTACGCGTCTTTCTGCGTCTCTGCTGCACTTCGCGGACTCACTCTTCCTCTCCCCGAAGTCATCATCGCTTCGTCGCCGCAGCTTCTCGTCGGACTTTCCGGATGGTGGCTCGCCTTTGTGCGCCAGATTCCGTTCGTTTTCGAAGTTCGCGATCTCTGGCCCGAGTCGCTTGTCGCTGTTGGAGCTGGGGCTGAGGGTTCGTTGCTCCACATCGTTCTAGGAAAGGTCGCCGGATTCCTCTACGAGCGCGCCAATCTCGTTGTCGTCGTCACTCCGGCGTTTAAAGATCATCTAATCGAACGTTGGCGCGTCCCGTCCGAAAAAATCGCCGTCGTCGAAAACGGAGTCGAAACCGATCTCTTCGCTCCCGCATCCAAAGACTCCATCACAGCCACGCGCCGCCAACTCGGAGTCGAATCCAGGTATCTTGTCTGCTACATCGGCACCATGGGCATGGCGCACGGCCTCGAAACTCTTCTCGCCTCCGCCGAACAGATCCGCAACATTCATCCCGAAGTCCACTTCCTGCTCATCGGAGAAGGCGCCGAAAAAGAGCGCATCCAATCCCTCGCGCAATCACGGGGCCTCGCCAACGTGCAGTTCCTCGATCAGCAGCCGCGCGAAAAAATTCCAGCTTTGATTTCCGCTTCCGATGCTTGCCTCGTGCTTCTGAAGAAAACCGACGTCTTCAAGACCGTAATTCCTACCAAGATGCTCGAGTTCATGGCATGCGCGCGCCCCGTGATTCTCGGAGTCGAAGGACAGGCTCGCCAGATTGTCCAAGACTCAGCCGCCGGTCTCGTTATCGAACCGGAAAACGCTGCGGCGCTCGCGGGCGCGATCGATCATCTGATTGCGACTCCATCATTAGGTCCGGCTTTAGGCAAGAATGGGAGGGACTATATCGTGAAAAACTTCTCCCGCGCCCGTACTGCGGAGAAATACACCGACGTACTTCAAGGGATGATCCGTCTCTAAAGCAACGCCCTACCCGAATCGAACTACGGATGTACGCTGTAGACCGTGACCATGGTCGCGGCACTTATCGCTGCATCAAACGTCTTGCCGGCGAAAACCTTACCGCCACTCACAGGAATGAATAAAATGTCATCCGCGTGAAGCTGCACATCCGGTGACTTCGCTTCCAGCATCTTCTTGATCTCTACCTTTTCCTCGACCATCCCGTTTGGACCTTTACGGATGATTCGCGAAGCTCCGAGTTTGGCCGTTCTGTTTGTGCCCCCTGCCAATGCCAGCGCCTGGAGCACTGTTAATGTGCCGTTATCCACGAGGAATCCACTCGGGTGTCCCACGTCGCCGACGACATAAATGATCGGAGCCCGCGGCACCGTGATGGTATCGCCGGGCAAAACATCCACATTTCCGCTGGTGTTGTCGGCCAGATTTCGCGGCAGTTCAATGTGAATCGGTTCCGGCTGGTCCTTGCGCAGGATAGCAATTTTTCGCGATGCCGACGCAGTGAATCCGCCCGCTTGCGAGATGATCTGATAGAGCTTGTGATCCGCCGTGTCGGGGTAAATTCCTGGCTTGGCTACCTCTCCCAGTACAGTCACCCCTTGCGAAGCTGCGTCATCGACGAAGATGGTGACGTGCGGATTCCGCACAAATCCGCCATCCTCAAGCCGCTTTTCAATCAGCGTCTGCGCTTCTTCCTGCGTCAGTCCTTCGACGTGGACGTAGTCGACCAGTGGAAGGTACACATCGCCAGAATTGCCCACGCGAGCTTTCGTTCCTAGTTCCGGTACGTTGTAAACGGTGACTTCCAGTAAATCGCCCGGCCCCAGCTTTACCGAAGGAAGACTACCGGTATCCTTTGCGCCATCGGAGGGCTGTTTCGCAACGTCCTGTGCGCTCGGCGCGCTGGCAGGGGTTTGGGAAACCGGCTGGGCAGCCGAGGGTACCGGGCTATTATTCTCCCCGGCTCCACTTGCATTTGCCGGCTGTTGCGCACTCAGAAGTTCCGGAATCGACAACGACAATGCAAGCGCGAGAACGAGGAATTGACCGCGGCGAGAAGATCCCGACCTGCCCAACTTCATCAATATAACCCCTGAATCATTTCAGTGAAATTTGAACAAAAGTCTAGCACAGGGGGATGATCGTTTTACCCACGAATCGTGCCCCTGTGTGTTAGTTTTCCACAGATTTTTTCCATCCGCCGGATTGAATTCCCACGAATCTGGCTGCTACAGTCGATGCCACCTTAAAAATCCAGCAGGAATCTTTTCACTCACTACTAACTACCGGAAGTCGCTGCGATACTTTCCGTTGAAGTCCGTGTTAGTGGCATGTGCAGTACCTCAGTGTTAGATCGAGGTGACGTAGTTGACCGTCATTTGTTTGGGCCTGTTCTTTTCGGGGCTGTTGTTCGCATTCGTACTGACCCGGTATGTTCGCGATGTGGCGAATTCCAGGGGATGGGTTGCTGTTCCCACCCAGGAGCGGCATCTCCACTCCACTCCCTTACCTCGTCTGGGCGGCGTTGCCATCTTCCTCAGCTTCTGCGGATGCATGGCCATCGCCGCGCTCTGGGTTTCTCGCCATCCTCTGTTGCACTCTCCGCACTCTCTCAGGACTCTGGTCACCATTCTCGTCCCAGCCGCCCTGGTATTTCTCCTCGGCGTTTACGACGATCTACACGGAGTCGGCCCTTACTTCAAATTCACGGTGCAGGGCATCGCGGCTACCATGCTCTACGTTGGCGGCCTGCGGATTATCAACATCCCGGTTATTTTCGGCGACCGCATCCTGCCCTGGTACATCGGGCTTATTCTCACGGTCGGATGGGTTCTGGCGATCACCAACGCCTTCAACCTGATTGACGGGCTCGACGGCCTCGCCGCTGGCTCAGCCCTGTTCTCGACGATGGTAGCCTTCGTCGTCGCGCTATTGAACGGGCCTCCGCTGGTCGAGATCATGACGATCGCCTTGGCGGGCGCGGTTCTCGGATTCCTTCGCTACAATTTCAACCCTGCCACCATTTTCCTTGGCGACTCGGGCAGCCTGTTTATTGGATTCCTGTTGAGCGCCCTCGCCCTTAACGGGGCGCAGAAAGCTCCTACAGTAGTCGCGGTTGCCATTCCGATCGTCTCCTTCGGCCTGCCAATTCTGGAAACAGTGCTCTCCGTCATCCGCCGTCTTATCAGCGGGCGTCCCGTATTCACCGCGGACGCCGAACACATTCACCATAAGCTTTTGCAGCATGGCCTGACTCACCGCCAGGTCGTGATTTTGCTCTATGGCGTGTCCGCTGTTTTTGCCTTGCTAAGTCTCTTCCTTCTGTGGCCCACCGGAAGCTCCCTGGGACTGGTTCTCTGCGTTCTTGGGATAGGCATATGGATCGGGGTGCAGCATCTCGGCTATCTAGAATTCGGAGAGCTTGCCCGCGTTGCCCATCGCACGCTTGATCAGCCGCAGATCTTCGTGAACAACCTCGCGATCCGTCGAGCGATAGAAGAACTTAAGGTCGCTCGCGACTATGAGCAGGTCCGCCGTATTCTGCTCGCCGCTTTCGGCAGCAATGATTTCGACGCCTTCGAGCTTCAGCTCGACGCGATTCCCGGAGAGTCCGTGTCCTTCGGTTCCGATTCCGCTTCACCTCGCTCGCGGAAAAGTTCATTCCATTGGATCAAGCCCGGCCTGCCCAAGGCTCTCGATCGCTCCGCCGTCTGGACCATCTCTCTTGATCTGTTGAATTCAACAAATCGGCACAGCGGAACTCTGATGATCCATCGACTCTATTCGCGTCGCAATCTACAACTCGACGTGAATCTCCTCACCGGAGAATTTCCCACCGTCCTGGCCGACGCTCTGTATCGCACCCTGGCGCAGCCTCCCCAAGTCATTGCGATTCCCGATCAGGACGCTCCTCTCATCGCTGCTCAAGCCGGCTAAAATCCGGGTCGCGAGATGCTTTAGGCTGCGGGAGGAACTCCTCAAGAGACCGCTTCAGCCGGTAGTGGGCTACTTCGATTTAGTAGCCCACTACCCTTCAGCCACTGACGATATCTCGACGCTTCCCAATCGGCTACACTGAAGAACTCAACAAACGTGAACATCCTCCACGTAGTCGGCGCCCGCCCGAACTTTATGAAAGCAGCGCCTGTGCTCCGTGCGCTGTCCGTCCATCCCGCACTTCGCCAGACCCTCATTCACACGGGCCAGCACTATGACGCCGTCATGTCCGACATTTTTTTTCAGCAACTCGAAATGCCCAAGCCCGATTGCAACCTGGAAGTGGGCTCCGGCACGCACGCCCAGCAGACCGCGCGCATCATGCTGGCCATCGAGCCGGTTCTGCTCGAACGCAAGCCCGATCTCGTCCTCGTCTACGGAGACGTCAATTCCACCGTCGCCGCCGCTCTCGTCTGCTCCAAGCTCGGAATCAAAGTCGGTCATGTCGAGGCCGGACTGCGCTCCCGCGACCGCACCATGCCGGAAGAAATCAACCGCCTCCTCACCGACCAGCTTTCTGACCTTCTCTTCACGCCTTCGCCCGATGGCGATGAGAATCTCGTTCATGAAGGCATCGACTCCTCCAAAATTCACCACGTCGGCAATGTCATGATCGACACGCTCGTTCGCTTGCTCCCGCGAGCCGAAGCTCAATTTCCAGCGGACATTCCTTTGCCATATGCTCTCGTAACCCTCCACCGTCCCTCGAACGTCGATGATCTCCCATGGCTCAAAGAAATGCTCTCCACCCTCGCCGAACTTAGCGGACGCCTCCACCTCATCTTTCCTGTTCACCCGCGCACGCGTCAGCGCCTCGACGGAGTGGGCTTAGCGCCCAGTTCCAATTCCAGACTCCGCCTCCTGCAGCCTCTGCCGTATCTCGAATTCCTGGCGCTCCAGCAGCGTGCCGCGATGGTGATCACCGACTCCGGCGGGATTCAGGAGGAAACGACGTTTCTCGGAGTGCCCTGCCTCACTATTCGTGAAAACACGGAACGGCCGGTGACCGTCACAAAAGGGACGAATCAATTAGTCGGAAGAGACTTGCAGAAATTGCGGGGTGCAGCGGACGAGATCCTTCAGCGTGGCTCGCAAGCCCGATCGCCGCGCTCGGTGCCGCTCTGGGATGGACACGCATCCGAACGGATCGCACAAGTGATCGTGCGACACC
>Ga0335074_10012219_pt1 | contig 12044 bp, 10 predicted proteins | sample Lox_Sample_23_FD_206715 | JGI IMG/M metagenome (GOLD analysis project Ga0335074, IMG submission 206715) | Soil microbial communities from Loxahatchee National Wildlife Refuge, Florida, United States - Lox_Sample_2.3 | ecosystem: Environmental > Terrestrial > Soil > Wetlands | place: USA...
GCCCCCTTCGAGAACACGAGGGCATCCTGCATGTTGTACCCCTCGTAGGAGAGGACCGCGACGACGAAGTTCTGGCCCGCGGGACGCTCGGTGAAGTGGACGTAGCGCATCGTCTGCGTCTGGAGGAGCGGGGCCTGCGGATAGTGCAGGAGGTGGCCGCGGGTGTCGGGCCGACGGCGGTAGTTGACCGACTCGACGCCGAGCGCCTGCTTCGCCATGCCCGAGCCCATCGTGTTCCGGGGAGCGGCGTTGTGCTCCGGGTACGGGATGAGTCCGGTGCAGACCCCGAGGATCAGGTTCGGGTCGATCTCGAGATGCGTGTGCCGCTCCGTGATCAGGCTCACGGTCGGGAACTCGTTGTGGCAGTACCCGCACTCGACGATCGCCTGGTCGCGCTTCTCGCCCATCGAGACCCAGCGGATGTCGCCGCGGCTCAGGGCGCGCTCGCACTTCGGGCATCGATCCGGCGGAACGAACGGCTCGACCGCGATGAACGAGTCCTCCTCCTCCTCGGCGTCGAGCCACTCGATCTTACCCTCGCGGATGAGGTCGGTGAACGACCGGGTGCCCCGCGCGAGCTCGTCGAGGTCGGTCCGGGTGGCGCGCGGCACCCCGTTCCGCACGACCACGAGCGGTCGGCGGAGCCGGCCCGCGTCGCAGTGCACGATGACCTCGTTCATCTCGGCGTCGTAGCGGACGTTAATCTCGTAGGTCTTGTCCTCGAGCGTGGAGGAGAGCGTGCGGGTGCGCCGGCGCTCTCGGATGTCGCGGACGAGGTCGAGCGGCTGGGAGTGGAGCCCGACGAGGTTCCCGTTGACGTAGACCCGCGCGGCGCGCTTGCCCTTCGGGGCCGCCGCCTCCTGGAAGACCTCGGGGCCGATCTCGCGCGTGTTGTTGTCGCGCAGGATCAGCGTGACCTCCTCCTCGTCGGTCCCTTCCGAGACGTCGACGCAGAGCGCGTAGTTCTTGACGAGACCGCAGTTCTGCCCTTCGGGCGTCTCGTTGGGACAGAGCCGACCCCACTGGGTCGGGTGGAGGTCGCGCGCCTCGAAGTGGGGCTGGCTGCGCGTCAGCGGGCTCGTGACCCGGCGCAGGTGGCTGATCGTCGACATGTGGCTCGTGCGGTCGAGGACCTGGCTGACGCCGGCGCGCCCGCCGACCCAGTTGCCCGTCGCAAGGGCGTGGACGAGCCGCTGCGTGAGCAGGTCGGGACGGATCGCGCTCGCGATCCGGAGGTCCTTCTTGCGGGCGAAGGAGCGTTCGAGCTGATACTTGAGGTCCTTCAGGAGCAGCGAGAACGCCACGCGGAACAGGTCCTCCATGAGGTCGCCGGCGAGCTTCAGTCGCTTGTTCGCGTAGTGGTCCTTGTCGTCCTCGCCCCGTACCTTCAAGTGGAGCTCGAGGACCGTCCGCGCCATCCGGGCGAGGTAGAGGGCCTTCTTGAGACGGTTCTGCTTCGTGTCGCCGAGGTGCGGCAGGAGCGAGCGGTCGAGGATTCCGTCGACCTTCCGCTGCCGGTACTCCTTCGCCTGTCCCGTGGCGAACTTCTTCTCGAGGAAGATCAGCGCGTCTTCGGTCGTGAGGACGCCCTCGGGCGGGTAGAGCTTCTTGGAAACGCACTCCTCGAGATTGACGTTCAAGAGGTGCTTCATCGTCTGGACGAACGGCTCGTCCAGCGGGAGGAGCTCGCCCAGGACCGCCTGGAAGATCTCCTCGTCGTTCTTCATCCCGAGCGCCCGCATCAGGATCACGAGCGGGATCTGGCCGCTCGCCGTCGGGACCGAGACCTGGAGCACCCCGTCCTTCTTCTTCTCGACGACGGTCAGGGAACGGTAGCCGCCGCGCTGGCTGAAGACCTTCGCGCTCTCGATCGGCGTGCCGTAGCGCTCGTTGAACTCGGCAAAGATCCGGTTCGGCGCGAGGTCCTCGAGGCTGATGATCACGCGCTCGGTGCCGCCGATGATGGCATACCCGCCCGGGTCGAGCGGGTCCTCGCCGTACTCTACGAGCTTCGCGCGGTACTCGTCGTCGGAGAGCGCGACCTGCCCGTCGGCCTCGATGTTGGACTTCGACAGGTTGCACTGACGGCTCTTGACCATGATCGGGAGGTCGCCGATGTGGACGGTCTCGCTCGCGCGTTCGACGCCGTTCTCGACGACCGTGACGTCGAGGTAGATCGGCGCCTGGTACGTGAGGTTCCGCAGGCGCGCCTCCATCGGGGTGAGCGTCGGCTTCGACCCGACGGGTTCCTTCACGAACGGCTTGCCGATCCGGATCGTGGGCTCGGCGGACGGGCTCACGAACCCGCGGGCGTCGCGCCGACGACCGACCCGGACCTGGATCGAGCTCTTCGTCTTCTGGACGTCGAGCCGGACCATCCCGTGCTCGGTCGAGTCCTCGCTGACGCGGGCCTCGTCCACGATCCGCTGCATCCGCGAGTTCGGGTTGTCCTCGGTCGGCAGGAAATCGTTGAAGCTCGCCAGGTGGTGGTTGACGATCGACCGCTCGCGGAAGAAGGCGTCTACGATCTCGCGCATGGATTCGTCAGCTCCCTCCGACCGAGGGTACAATGAGCCGATACGCGATCGCTTCGCCGGCGGTCGCGCTCGGGCGATGGATCCGGACGAGCCGGCCGAGGAAGTTCTCTCCGGCGTCGCGACCGGTGACGAACTTCGGGTCCGTCTGGAGTCCCGGGTCCCCGACCAGGATCTTCGGAAGCCGCTCGGCGACCGTTTCGAGGGTCTCCAGCACCTGTCGGGTCTCCTCCTCGCTCAGGATCTCGTGACGAGGGAGGAGGTGATGCGCCACGAACGGCCGGAGCGGCTTCGGCGGCGCGGCGTTCGCGGAGCCTTTCTTCGAGCGGCGAGCGGGACTGGGGGTCATGCGGTTCCTCCGGGAGCGGCACGGGCCCGGGGGGACGCTCGGAGCAACTCCGCGGGGCGCGCGGGGCGGCTCGTTCGAACCCCCGACCAACTGGTTAAAAGCCAGATGCTCTTTGTAGGGCCGGCGGGCGTTCCGCGCGACCAACCTAGCTGAGCTACGGGCCCGATCCCGCTCCGATCCCGTGCGACGGGTTCGGCGTATTTCAGCGTATCCCTGACCGAATTCACTGGAGGCTCTCCAAGTTCGAGATGATCGACCAGATCGCGGTACGGCCGTGGGTGGGGAGGTTCGGGTCGTTCGCGAGGTCGTCGAGGACGTACACGGCGCTCGCGATCCGCACGTCGAGCGCGACGCGCGGCTTCGCCAGCTCGTCGCGGGCGGACTGCGCCCCCCGACGGATGTTGCGAGGCACCGAGGCGTCGTCGGCGAGCTCGGCGAGGGAGTCGAAGATGCGTTGGACGGCCGGCGAGTCGAACTGGGCCGGGCCGGCCGGCGGAGCGGCGAGGGTGCCGGCGGCGGGGGGAGACGGCGTCATGCGTGGCGCGTCTCCCCGGCCTCCTTGTAGGCCGTCACCACGAGCAGCGTCTTCGTCTCGCGGATCCCGCGGACCGAGGGAAGCCGGTGCAGGACGAAGTCCTTCAGCTCGTCGTAGTGCGGGAAACGGACCTTGAGAAAGATGTCGGTGTCCCCGGTCACGAGGAAGACATCCTCGACCTCGGTGAACCGCGCGACCTCGCTCGCGACCGTGTCGGCTTCGGCGGTCTCCACCTTGAGAGCGATGAGCGCGACGACGTGATCGTCGCCCCAGACCTTCGTGAACGCACTCTCGACGGCGCGGCTCACCGGCGGTTTCGACCCCGTGGACTTCTCCGTAACCGTCTCCCCCCTCGTACGTGGTACCCTTTCCGTTGACTGCGAATGCCCCGTGCGCGTCCTCGACTACGCCACCGGGGCGGACTCGAACTCCTCTTGGAGGTCGTTGATGACCTGATCGATCACAGACCCCGCCGACGGGCTCCGATACTCTCGAACGCCACCGGCTTCGCTCGACACGCGCGCGACTAGCTCGGCCGGTCCCCGGAGGAACTCGACGCTACAGATGAACTCCTCCATGAACGGCCCGGCCCCCACCGCGCCGACGGGCCGAAAAAGTCCTCCTATAAATGGTTTCGCACGGCGGGTCCGGCCCCCCTAAGACCGACCGCGCATGCGAGGCTCCGCAGGGTTCGAACGCGCGCGGCCGAACCCGTTCGGTTCGCGGCGCCGTGCTCACCGTTATCTTCCCGCTCCGGTGACGAGCGACGAGGCGTTCGGAATTGGACCTTCCCTCGCGCTCCGTGCGGCTCGAGGTGCGCGTCGAGCTGAAGCCGGGAGTGCTCGACGCAGAGGGCGAAAGCGTCGAAAAGTCGCTGGGACTCCTCGGGATCTCGGGGGTCCGACGCGTCTCGACGGCCCACGTGTACGACCTCGAGTTCGCCGATGTGAGCCCGGCCGAAGCGCATCGGCGAGCGGAAGAGGCGGTCGACCGGCTGCTCGCGAATCCGGTCATCCACCGGGTGACGATCCGCCCTTGGTCGGATTGATCGCATGACCCCGTCGGCGCGACCCGCTCCCTCCTCGTGGGCCGAGGGGGTCGCTTCTGTACCGGTCCGGTCGCTTTCACTCCCCGGGTTGGACCGCCTGTCTCGGGAGCGCGGCCTCGGCTTCGACGCCCGGGAGCTCGTTCGACTGCGCGCGTACTTTCGACGGGAACGCCGCGAGCCGACGGACGTCGAGCTCGCGGGGCTGGCGCAAAGTTGGAGCGAACATTGCAGCTACAAGAGCTCGCGGCCGTTCCTTCGGAAGGCGTTCTCGAGCCTCCACCCGCAGGGCCGAGTGCTCGGTACCGGGGACGCCGGGGTGATGCGGTTCGAGGACCGTTTCGCCTACGCCCTGCGGATCGAGTCCCACAACCACCCGTCCGCGGTCGAGCCGTACGGGGGCGCCGCGACCGGGATCGGCGGGATCCTTCGCGACGTCCTCGCGGTCGGAGCCAAACCGATCGCGCTGTCGGACCCGCTCTTCTTCGGGCCACTCGACCTGCCGCTCGACCGGCTGCCGAAGGGGACGAAGAGTCCGCGCTACCTCGCCGCGGGGGTCATCGCGGGGATCCGCGACTACGGCAATCGGGTCGGCGTGCCGACCGTGTCCGGCGGGATCTACTTCGACCCCGCGTACGTCGTGAACCCGCTCGTGAACGTCGGGTGCATCGGGTTCCTCCCCCGCGCGCGGCTCCGACCGAATCGGGCGCGCTCCGTGGGGGACCGACTGGTGCTCGTCGGAGGGCTCACGGGGCGGGACGGGATCGGGGGCGTCGCGTTCGCGTCGCAGGAGCTCACCGACCGCAGCGAGTCGGAGTCGCGCGGGGCGGTGCAGCTGGGCAACCCGATCATGAAGGAGCCCCTGATCCACGCCTGCGTCGAGGCGTTCGACCGGGGGCTCGTTCAAGGTCTCAAGGACCTCGGCGGCGGAGGGATCGCTTCGGCGTCCGGCGAGCTGGTCCACGCGGGGGGCTTCGGGTCGAGGATCGACCTCGCCGCGGTGCCGCTGCGAGAGGCGGGACTGCGCCCGTGGGAGGTCTGGATCTCCGAGTCGCAGGAGCGGATGCTCCTCGATGTCCGCCCGAGCGACCTGGAAGCGGTCACGGAGATCTTCCGCCGCTTCGATGTCCCGGTCACGGACATCGGTGAGGTGACGGAACCACCGTTTGAATCGCTCGAGTGGGGAGGAGCTCCGGCCGCCCGGTTGCGCGTCGCGTTCCGCGTCGACCCACCCCCGCTGCATCGCCGAACGCGGGTCCGGAAGCGCCCGCATCGATCGGTTCCCGAGGTCGACTCGGACGACGTCGGCGGGCTCGTCGAAGAGCTCCTCTTGGCGCCGGACTCGGTCTCGCGCGAGCCGGTGATCCGGGTGTACGATCATGAAGTCCAGGGACGGACCGTAGTGAAACCGCTGCACGGTCGCGTCACCTCGCCCTCCCACGGCGACGCCGCGATCCTCCAGCCCCGGGCCGAGAGCCGCCGGGGCCTCGCGGTCACGACGGCCGCTCAACCCTGGGCGTGCCGCGAGGACCCTCGCCGCGGCGCGACGGGGGTCGTGGAGGAGGCGGCGCGCAACCTCTACGCGGTCGGCGCGAGGCCGGATGCGCTCACGAACTGCCTGAATTTCGGCAACCCGGAGGACCCGGAGGTGATGGGCGACTTTGCGGCCGTGACCCAGGGCCTCGCCGAAGGCGCTCGGGGGCTCGGTTTCGCGGTGCCGTCGGGCAACGTGAGCCTTTACAACGGCGGACTCGGCCAGGCGATCCCCCCTACCCCGGTCCTCCTCGCGACGGGGATCGTGGAGAACGTCGACCGAGCCGCGACCGCGGACCTGAAGACGACCGGCAACGCGCTCTACCTGGTCGGCCCCTCGTGGGCCGAGCTGGGCGGTTCGCTCTGGGCGCGCCGTCGCGGACTCACGGGACTCCGAATCCCACCGTGCGACCCTCCCGCGCTCCGGCGCCTCGGGGAGGGACTCCTCCGGGCCCTCGACGGGAGCACTGTCGCGGCCGCCCACGACGTCTCCGACGGGGGTCTCGGCGTCACGCTGGCGGAGATGGCGTTCGGGGGGAACCTCGGCTTCGAGGTCGACCTCGCCTCCGTCGGGCTCTCGACACCGGGACTCGCGCTCATCGCGGAGGGAGGCTCGCGGCTCGTCGCCGAAGTGCCGACCGGGAAGGAGCGGGAGTTTCGACGCGCTCTGGGCCGAACTCCGCTCGCGCGGATCGGGGTCGTGGCCGATTCGGGCGGGGCCCTGGAGTGGGGGCCCAAGTCCCTCGTGACCCTCGACCTTGACTCGCTCTACTCTCGGTGGCGCACGGGACTCGGGTTGCCGTAGCGGGGCGCCATGACGGTGACGGCGTTGGTCTCGGGCGGCAAGGACTCGATCTATGCGGCGCATCTGGCGGACACTCAGGGGCGCACGGTGGACGAACTCGTCGTCCTGCGACCGGAGGACCCGAATTCGATGATGTTCCACACCCCCAACCTCGACCTCGTCGAGCTCCAGGCGAGCGCCTGGGACAAGCGGTATCGGTCCGTACCCGTTCCCGGACCCCGCGAAGAGGATGAGCTCGCGGCTCTCGAACGAGCGCTCTCAAACGGCCCGGGGTGGGTGGTGGCGGGAGCGATCCAATCGTCGTACCAGTGGGCCCGCCTGCTCCGGGTCGCGGCCCGCGTGGGCCGACCGCTCTACACGCCGCTCTGGCGCAAGGAGCCCGGCCGTGTCGTGCGCGAGGAGATCGCGGCGGGACTCGACATCCGATTGGTCCACCTCGCCGCCGAAACGCTCGACCCCGACCTGCTCGGTCGCCGACTCGACCTCGCGTTGCTCCAGGAGCTCGAACGACGCAGCGCGACGGTCCGCCGGACGAACGTCGCGGGCGAGGGAGGGGAGTACGAGACCGCGGTGGTCGACGCCCCGTTCTTTGCCTCGCGGATCGAGCTGTCGGAGGCGGTGCGGACCGTCGGCCCGTCGTCGAGCCGACTCGAGGTACGGGCGGCCCGACTCGTGGAGAAACGAACCGTCGACCGGAGGGGATCCTGACGCCCCGACGACGGACCGTGCCGACCGCGCGGGCGCGGGCGGCCCTCGGGGACCGGCGAGCGACGCCGAGCCCGGAGTGGATCCGCCGCCTCACGGCCGCCTCCCGCGCCGAGGTCGACGAGGTCCTCGCGGAGGTCGAAGAGCTGGTGCCCGTCGAGGAGGAGATCCGGGCGGCCCACCGAGCGGCCGGCCGACCGCTGTACGCCCAGATCCGGGCCCCGTTCGAACTCTACGCCATCGTCCGACTCGCCCGGCCGGACCATGTCGTGGAGGTCGGGGTCAGCAGCGGCGTCTCCTCGGCCCACTTCCTCCTCGCGCTCGCCCGCAACCGGCACGGTCGTCTCCATTCGATCGACCGACCGACGTTCCAGCGCGGACCGGTGCTCGCGCCGGGCGAGTCGATGGTCGCGATCCCGCCCGGACGCACGAGCGGTTGGGCGGTCCCGCCGCGGATCCGCCGGAACTGGGACCTTAGGATCGGTCCGAGCCAGGAGCTGTTGCCTCCCCTCGCCGCGTCGCTGCCCTCGATCGACGTCTTCCTGCACGACGACCTCCACACCCCGGCCCATCTCGCCTTCGAGCTGCGCACGATCCGGCCCCGCCTACGGAGCGGTTCGGTAGTGCTCGCGGACAACACCGTCTGGACGGGCGCGTCGTTCCCTCGATTCGCCCGTGCCCTCGGAGCCCCCGTCGTACGCCGAGGGCGAACGGACCTCGTGGGGCTCCGGGTCGGGGGACCGAAGTCTCCGGTTCGCGCTCGGGCCCGCGCGCGCTCGGGGTAGCGCCCCCGGACTTATCACCGTCCGCGACTCTCATCGAGGGATGTCCGGGGGACGGACGCAGCCTCCGCCGGCGGGTGGCACGACCGGTCGTCCGGCGGCCGACGATCCGGTCCGCGAGGCGGAACGACGCTGGGAGGCCGAGCTGGTCGGTCCGGCACTGGCGAAGAGCCCCGAGCGCAAGGAGCGGTTCGCGACGCTCGGCGGCATCCCGGTCGACCGGGTCTACACCCCGCGCTCGCCGCGCTCCTCGTTCGATGCGATCGGGTACCCCGGCCAGCCGCCGTTCACCCGCGGGATCCACCCCACGATGTACCGGGGCCGGGTCTGGTCGATGCGGATGTTCTCGGGCTTCGGCTCCCCGGAGGACACCAACCGCCGGTTCCACTACCTGCTGAAGCACGGGGAGTCGGGCCTCTCGATCGCGTTCGACGACCCCACCCTCTACGGGATCGACGCGGACGACCCCGAGTCGCTCGGGGAGGTCGGGAAGTGCGGCGTGAACGTGAGCTCGCTCGCCGACATGCGTCGGCTCCTGCGCGGCATCCCGCTCGCGGAGGTCACGACCAGCATGACGATCAACGCGCCCGCGAACATCGTCTGGGGGATGTACCTGCTCGCCGGCGCGGCGGCCGGCGTGCCGGCCGACCGTCTCGGCGGCACGACGCAGAACGACATCCTGAAGGAGTACATCGCCCAAAAGGAGTTCCTGTATCCCCCGCGGCCGGCGCTGCGGCTCGTCACCGACACGATCGAGTACGCCACGCGGCACACGCCCCGCTGGAACCCGGTATCGATCTCGGGCTACCACATCCGGGAGGCCGGCTCCACCGCGGTCCAGGAGCTCGCGTTCACGCTCGCGGACGGCCGGGCCTACGTCGCGGAGGCGGTCGCGCGGGGTCTGGACGTCGACGAGTTCGCTCCGCGCCTCTCGTTCTTCTTCAACTCGCACAACGACTTCTTCGAGGAGGTCGCGAAGTTCCGGGCCGCTCGACGCCTCTGGGCTCGCGTGATGCGGGACGAGTTCGGCGCGAAGAAGGAGCGGTCGCTCTGGCTCCGCTTCCACACCCAGACCGCCGGGTGCTCGTGCACCGCCCAGCAACCCGAGCTCAACATCGTGCGTACGACGATCCAGGCGCTCGCCGGGGTCCTGGGAGGGACCCAGTCGCTCCACACGAACTCCTACGACGAGGCCCTCCAGCTTCCGAGCGAGGACGCCGTGCGGATCGCCCTGCGCACCCAGCAGATCCTCGCGTCCGAGTCGGGAGTGACCGAGTCCGTCGACCCGTTCGCCGGGAGTTACTACGTCGAGTGGCTGACCGACACGATGGAGGCGGAGGCCCAGAAGTACTTCGACCGGATCGACGCGATCGGCGGGGTCGTCCCGGCGATCGAGCGGGGGTTCTTCCAGCGCGAGATCCAGGAGGCGTCGTTCCGCTACCAGCGCGCGGTCGAGGCCGGGTCGGAGAAGGTCGTGGGCGTGAACGCCTACACCGTCGACGCACCGGTGAAGGTTCCCCGGCTGAAGATCTCGGAGGAGGCCCGACGACGCCAGTCGGCCCGGCTCCGGACCCTGCGGGCCCGCCGGAACCGGGCGCGCTACGAGTCCGCGCTCGACCGCCTGCGCCGGGTCGCTGCCACCGAGGCCGAGAACACGATGCCGGCGGTCCTCGACGCGCTCCGGGCGCAGGCGACCCTCGGCGAGATCGTCCGGGCCTTCCAGGACGTCTACGGTCGGTACCGGGAACGGTCGATGTACTGACCGACCGCTCCGGTCGGGTGAACGCTTATGCCGTCTCCGTCCTCCGCACCGCGAAGAGCCGTGGGCCGCGAGGAGTACCGCGCGACGCTCGACGCGCTCTACCGACGGCGGGCCTTCGGGATCCGTCCCGGACTCCAGGTGATCTCGGCGGTCCTCGGGGCGCTGGACCATCCCGAGCGGCGGTTCCCCTCGATCCATGTGACCGGCAGCAAGGGCAAGGGCTCGGTCGCGGCGATGGCCCAGGCGGTGCTGACCGCCCACGGGGTCCGGACCGGGCTCTTCACGTCGCCCCACCTCGAGAGCTACCGGGAACGGATCCGCATCGACGGGACGACGATCGGGCCGGCGGACGTGGTCGCGGGGCTCGGCCGGGTCGACGAGGTCGCGCGCTCGCTCGAGCGGTCCGGGGCGATCGACCGGTCCCCGACGTTCTTCGAGGTGACGACCGCTCTCGCCTTCGACTGGTTCGCGCGCGCCCACGTCGGCGCCGCGGTCGTCGAGGTCGGCATCGGAGGGCGTCTCGACGCGACCAACGTGCTCGACGCCAAGGTCGGGGTCGTCACGACGATCGAGCTCGAGCATACGGAGATCCTGGGCGACACGCTCGCGGCGATCGCGTTCGAGAAGTCCGGGATCCTGCATCCGGGGATGACCGGGGTCGTCGGCGAGCTGCCGGCGGAGGCGCGCGCGGTCGTGGACGCGGAGGCCCGTCAGCGGGGGGTCCGCCTCTGGCATCTCGGGAGCGACGTGCGCGTCGAAGGACGCACGCTTTCCGAGGACGGCCAGCGATTCGACCTCCACCTGCCCGGCCGCGCGGTCCCGGGGGTGGAACTGCCGCTCCACGGTCGGTTCCAGCCGGGGAACGCGGCGCTCGCGGTCGCTGCGGTCGTCCGCTTCGGGGAGGCGACCGGCCTCCGGGTCGAGGACGAGCGGGTCCGATCGGGTCTCGCGACGGTCGTCTGGCCCGGTCGCCTGGAGCGGGTCGGCCGCCGCCCCGAGCTCTTCTACGATGTCGCCCACACCCCCGAGAGCGCCCGGCTCGTCGCGCAGAGCCTCGGGGAGATGTTCCCCCTCGCCGACCCCGACGCGAGCGCGATCGTCTTTGGCGTGCTCCGCGGCAAGAACGTCCCCCGGATCCTCGACGCCCTCGCGCCGCTCGCCCGCACCCTCGTGCTCGTGCCGGTCCGCTCCGAGCGCGGGGTCCCGGTCGGCGAGCTCAAGGCGTACGCCGCGGGCCGGTTCCCCCGCATCGTGGTCGCGCGCGCGGCCCCCGAGGGGGTGCGCCTCGCCCGGGCCGCGACGGGGGTCGACGGCTTCACCCTCGTGGTCGGCAGCGACTATCTGGTCGGCGAGCTCCTGCGCGAGGCGCACGGCGGGAGCGAGGAGCCTGACCTCTCCGACCCGGGCACCGGACCGCGGCCCGGCGCGCCGGGAGCCCCGCCCGCTCTCGCGCCCCGCTCCGGTCGGAGGCGTTCGTGACCGGCCCCGCGGGATTCGACTGGGAGGCCGTCCTCGACCGGCTCTCCGCCTTCTACCACACCGGCGACTGGCGCGTACCGTACCTTCGCGACCACGCCGAGGACCCGTTCCAGGTGATGATCGGCACGATCCTCTCCCAGCGGACCCGCGACGAAGCGACCGACGTGGCCAGCGCCCGTCTGTTCGCGCGGTACCCCGATGCCCGGTCGCTCGCCCGCGCTCGCCCGTCGGCGATCGAGCCGTTGATCCGGGAGACGGGGTTCTACCACACCAAGGCCCGGCTGATCCGTGCGTGCGCGGCGGAGGTGCTCGCGCGGTTCGCGGGCGAAGTGCCCCGGTCGTTCGATGAGCTCACGTCCCTACCGGGGGTCGGGCCGAAGACCGCGAACTGCGTGCTGGTCTTCGGCTACGGGATCCCCGCGATCCCCGTCGACACCCACGTCCACCGAATCGCGAACCGCCTGGGGGTGGTGCGGACCCGAACCCCGGAGGAGACCGAGGCCCGGCTGAAGGAA
>Ga0335074_10012221_pt1 | contig 12042 bp, 10 predicted proteins | sample Lox_Sample_23_FD_206715 | JGI IMG/M metagenome (GOLD analysis project Ga0335074, IMG submission 206715) | Soil microbial communities from Loxahatchee National Wildlife Refuge, Florida, United States - Lox_Sample_2.3 | ecosystem: Environmental > Terrestrial > Soil > Wetlands | place: USA...
GCCTGCTCGGCCAGGACGGCCGGGACCACACCGGCGCCGTGACCGCCCTGGCCGAGCGCCGCCGGGGCGATCTGGCCGGCCTGCACGGATACGTGCTCAAGTCGCGCTCGCCCAGCTGCGGCCGCTCCAGCGTCCGGGTGTACGCGGGCGACCGGCCGAGCCGGGGCAACGGCCGGGGGGTCTTCGCCGCGCGCATTCTGGACTCGTGCCCGCTGCTCCCGGTGGAAGAGGAGGGGCGGCTCAACGACCCGCTGCTCCGCGAGACCTTCATCGAGCAGGTCTTCGCCCGGCAGCGGCTGGGCCAGCTGTTCGACGGCCGGTGGCGGGCCCGCGATCTCATCGACTTCCACGCGCGGCACAAGCTCCAGTTGCTCGCCCACGACCCGGTTCGCTGCGTCAGGGCCGGGCGCCTGGTGGCGACCGCGCGCGCCCGGCCGGCCGACGCGGTGGCGGCTCAGTACACAACCCTGTTCGCCGAGGCCATGGCCCGGCGGGTCGGCCGCAGCCGTCACAGCAACGCCCTGCAGCACGCGTTCGGGATGGTCAGCTCGTGCCTGGACGCCACCAGGCGGCACGACATGCTGACCCGGATCGACGCGTACCGGCGCGGCGAGGTGCCGCTCAGCGTGCCCGTGGCGCTGATCCGTCATCACGCCGCCGGTTGCGGCACGGGGTACCTGCAGGACCAGACCTACCTCGATCCGTTCCCGGCCGCGCTTGGCCTGCGCAACCACACCGGATAGGGGGAGCGAGCCGTGCGGACGGTTGCGGTCAGCTCGCGGGTGCTCGTGCCCGCCGAGCCGGCCGCCGCGTGGCGGCTGGCCATGGACTGGCGCCGGCAAGACGACTGGATGCTGGCCACGCGCGTGCGGGGCGGCCAGGGCGTGGGCGCCACCGTGGTGGCGCGGACCGGGCTCGGCCCGGTCGGCTTCACGGACACGATGGTGATCACGCAGTGGTACCCGCCGCGCCGGTGCGTGGTCCGGCATACCGGCCGGGTGGTGCGCGGGACCGGCGTGTTCGAGGTGATCCCGCGCGGTCGGCTGAGCGAGTTCGCCTGGACCGAGCGGCTGGAGCTGCCCTGGCCGGTGTCGGGCCCGCTTGGGCGGCGGCTGGCGGCCGGGCCCGCGCGCTGGGTCATGGGCGCGTCGCTGCGCCGGTTCCGGCGCCTGATCCGCGACCGTGCCCCGCGGGGCGGCCCGGCCCGGCCCGGACCCGACCATGCACCCGTCACGTAAGGGGGAAATGTTATGACTCAGGAACCGCAGCATGTGGTCAAGCGCACCCGGATGGGCGGCCTGTGGATCGCCGTCGGCAGCTTCGCCGTGGTGCTACTGCTCTTGCTGATCTTCATCCTGGAGAACCTGCACCGGGTGGACGTCACGTTCCTCGGCGCGCACGGCCACCTGCCGCTGGGCGTCGCGATGCTGATGGCCGCCGTGCTCGGCGTGCTCCTGGTGGCGATACCCGCCGCGGCGCGGATCGTCCAGCTGCGCGCGACCGCCCGCCGGCACCGCCGGGCCGACGCCGACCTCGCCGCGGGCCAGGCGCGACAGCCGGTGGCCCACGCGGGTGCCGAAGGGCAGCGGGCACCCCGCTGAGGCGTGCGCGAAGGGCGTGCTCAGGCCGGGGTCAGGCGGCCGGGGACGGCGCCGGGGTGCCGGTGACCATGCGGTTGGCCAGGGCGATGTTCGCGGTCTGCTGCATGAGCAGGCTGATGAACGACGAGAGCTGGGCCTTCTGCCCCGCCGTCTTGGGCGGGTGCAGGTTGGCGAACTCGGCCCATACCAGGACCAGGTAATGGCCCTTGATCTCGGCCGCCTCGAACCCCGTGCCCTTGGTCAGGAACCGGGTCAGCCCGTGCGCGCCCGGCAGCTGTGCGATGAACTCGGTCGGGCCCGCCGCCTTCCCGGCCTTCTCGGCCGCGGCCGTGGTGACCAGGTTCAGCACCCCGATCGTGCCCATCAGCTTGCGATCCGAGGACAGGTAGCTGGCCCGCAGGGCCTGGGTGCACCCGGACTTGCTGACCGCGGTGATCAGCTGGCTGCCGATCAGCGTCGCGGCACAGTGCGGCTTCGCCTTGGCCGCGGTCCTGACGTAGTTGATGCCCGCGTTGCTGAACTGGGCCGGGAACAGCTCGGCCAGGGTCAGCGGCACCGGGTCCAGGGCCCGGGTCGTGATGTGGCCCCACGGGCCGAGCGACGGGGTGGGCGACGGGTCGGTCGGTGACGGCCGCGCCTTGGCGTGGGTCGAGCCGACCGCTGCCGCCGGCTGCTGCCCGCCGCGGGCGAACCAGAAGTAGCTCGCGCCGATCACGACGATCAGGGCCAGCCCGCAGATCAGCAGGGTGCGGGTCCGCCGGCCGCGTCCGCCCGGCCTGCTCCGGCCGCGGGTGCCGCGACCCCGGCCGCCCGGCGCGCGCCCGGCGGGCCCGGTGTCGGCCCGCTGACCGGGGCCGGTGCCGACGCGCTGGTTGGGGCCGGTGCCGGCCCGCGCGGCGGAATCGCTGCCGCCGCGGTCGAAGGGGCCCGGCGCGGCCCGGTCGAACGGCCCCGGCGACCCGCCGGCCGGGCCCCCGGCGGCGCGTCCGCCGGGCGGGACCTGAGCCAGGCCCGCGGGCGGGGTGGCGCCGGGCGGCACGGCGTCCGCGGGCGGGACCGCGCCGCCGGGCGACGTCTGCGTGCCGGGCGGGGCGGCCAAGCCCGAGGCAGCGCCCAGGCGCGCCTGCGGCCGCGACCACTGGTCGTCGGTGCCCAGGTCGGACCACTGACTGGCGGGCCCATCGCCGACGGCGCCCCAGCTCTGGGTGGACGTGACGTCCGCGGCCGGGTCGCTGACCGCCAGGGCCGGGTAGTCGGGATCGGAGTACCCGGGGCCGGAGTGACCGGGCTCGGCGAACCCCGGCACGGCGAACTGATCCGTCCCGCCCGGCCCGCCGGGTTCGGCGCCGGGAAACCCGGCGTCGGCGTAACCCTTGTCGCCATACCCGGCGTCGGCAAACCCGGTATCGGCGTAGCCCGGCGCGGCCCCGGGAGGCGTCGGGTAGCCCGGCGCGTCCGCGTCCGGCTCGCGGACGGCCAGCCAGACATCGCTCGCCGTGGCGTCGTAGCCGTTGCCGGACTCACCGGACGTGCGGTTCCAGGCCGAGAACGGGCCGGGCGGGTACAGCGGCGGCGGCAGACCCGGCGCCGGGGGGAACCCGCGGATCGGGCCCTTGCCCGCGGCGCCGCCGCGCGCACCGTACCGCCCGCCGGCGGCCCGCACCGGCTCGCGAGCCGCGGGGCGCGACCCGGCGTATCCCGGGGCGAACAGCGACGCGTCGCCGCCGGCGCTCTTGCGGCCTGGGGAAACTCCGCCCGCCGCCGTCCGCTCCTCGGGCGGGGTGGTCCGCCCGGACGGGTTCTGCCGCCGGCCTGGCGCGCGGCCGGCGGAGTTCTCACCCGGGTAACGCATGCGGCGAGCGTATCGCCCTGGCGCATGAGTTAGCCTCCGTCATGCGTTTTGTCCGCCGCACGCTCGGCCGGAACCCGCCGCGGACGCCCGGCGGGACACGCGGCCGGGCACATCGCCTGCGGCGCCGCCGATGGCGGGCCGGAGGCCCGTTCCGGCGTTGCTTTGACCGTCATCGGTCGCGGCCGGTATCCTGCACTGGCGTCCATGTGCACGGGTATGCCCGCACGCCCGCCTCGCGGGCAGCGAGCCCGGCCGGTGCCGTCGGATTCTCCCGCCGGGATGGTTCCCGCAGGCGGGAGCCAAGTTTCAGTACTCACATGTGAAGGCCTACTCCCGTGCGCACCTTCAGCCCGAAAGCCGGCGACATCCAGCGCCAGTGGCACGTCATCGATGCGTCCGACGTCGTACTCGGCCGACTGGCCAGCCAGGCCGCGATCCTGCTGCGCGGCAAGCATAAGCCGATCTTCGCGCCGCACGTGGACACCGGCGACTTCGTGATCGTCATCAACGCGGACAAGGTCGCGCTGAGCGGGAACAAGCTCGAGGACAAGCGCGCCTACCGGCACTCGGGATACCCCGGCGGACTGCGCTCGGTCGCCTACCGCGACCTGATGGACAAGCACCCGGAGCGGGCGGTCGAGAAGGCGGTCCGGGGCATGCTCCCGAAGAACACGCTCGGGCGGCAGATGCTGCGCAAGCTCAAGGTGTACGCCGGTCCCGAGCACCCGCACCGGGCGCAGCAGCCGGTCCCGTTCGAGATCACCCAGGTCGCCCAGCAGGCCGGATCCGGCCGCGCGGCGAAGCAGTAATCGAGAAGGAAGCACGAGGAAGACATCGTGGCTGAGCCCACTGACGTGCAGGAACCCGCTACGGGAGCAGACGCCGACACGCAGGACGAAGCGGAGCACCTGTCGGAGTACACCACGGAGACCGGAACCGGCGAGGCGGCGGCCGCCGCCGGCCGGCCGCCGGCGCGCAAGCCGGTGGTGACCGGGAACGCCCTGGGCACCGGCCGCCGCAAGGAGGCGATCGCGCGGGTCCGCATCGCGGCGGGCACCGGCAAGTGGCAGATCAACGACCGGTCGCTGGATGAGTACTTCCCGAACAAGGTGCACCAGCAGCTGATCAGCGAGCCGTTCGTGACCCTGGGCGCGGACGACGCGTTCGACGTCGTGGCCAGGATCACCGGCGGCGGCGTCACCGGCCAGGCCGGCGCGCTGCGCCTGGGCATCGCCAGGGCGCTGACCCTCGTCGACCCGGAGAACCGCCCGAGCCTGAAGCGGGCCGGCTTCCTGACCAGGGACGCCCGGGTCAAGGAACGCAAGAAGGCGGGCCTGAAGAAGGCCCGGAAGGCGCCCCAGTACTCCAAGCGCTGATCTGCGGCCGGCGCGTTCCCACAGGAAGACCAGGAGCGGGTTCCCATGGGTCGTCTGTTCGGTACCGACGGTGTTCGAGGTGTTGCAGGCCGTGACCTGACGGCGCGGCTGGCCATGGACCTGGCCGTCGCCGGGGCCGGAGTTCTGTCCGGCGTGGCCCCCTCGCGCCGCCCGGTGGCCGTGGTCGGCCGCGACCCGCGGACCTCGGGCGAGTTCCTCGAGGCCGCCGTGGTCGCCGGGCTGGCCAGCTCCGGGGTGGACGTGCGGCGGCTCGGCGTCATCCCGACCCCGGCGGTCGCGTACCTGACCGACGCGCTCGGCGCCGACTTCGGGGTGATGCTGTCCGCGAGCCACAACCCGGCCCCCGACAACGGGATCAAGTTCTTCGCGCGCGGCGGGCAGAAGCTGCCCGACGAGGCCGAGGACGAGATCGAGCGCAGGCTGGTGGCCGGATCCGGCGGCGGCGGCGTGCCCGATCTCGGGTTCGGGCGGATCACCGAGGCGTCGGCCGAGCGCGAGCGCTACCTCGACCACCTGCTCGCCACCCTGCCCGACTCGGCGGGCAGGGCGCCCCTGGCCGGGATGCGGTTGGTAGTCGACTGCGCGCACGGCGCCGCGTACGAGCTCGCGCCGCGGATGCTGCGCCGGGCCGGCGCCGAGGTCATCGCGATCGGCACCGAGCCGGACGGCGACAACATCAACTCCGGCTGCGGCTCGACCCACCTGGACACACTGAAGGCCGCGGTGCTCGCCCACGGCGCCGACGCCGGCATCGCCCATGACGGGGACGCCGACCGGTGCCTGGCGGTCGACGCCGAGGGCCAGGTCGTCGACGGCGACCAGATCATCGCGGTGCTGGCCTTCGCGCTCAAGGATGCCGGGGCCCTGGCCGATGACACCGTGGTCGTCACCGTCATGTCCAACCTCGGACTCCGGCTGGCCCTCCGGGACGCAGGGCTAACCGTGGTCGAGACCCCGGTCGGCGACCGGCACCTGGTCGCGGCCATGCGCGAGGGCAAGTTCGTGCTCGGCGGCGAGCAGTCCGGGCACATCATCCTGCTCGACCACGCCACGACCGGGGACGGGCTGCTGACTAGCCTGCACCTGCTGGCCACGGCGGCCGGCCAGGGCCAGCCGCTGAGCGAGCTGGCCAAGGTGATGACCCGGTATCCGCAGGTGCTGATCAGCATCCCGGGCGTGGACCGCTCCCTGGTCGCGTCCTCCCCGAAGCTGGCCGAGGCGGTGCGCGCCGCCGAGGCGGAACTCGGCGACTCGGGGCGGGTCCTGGTCCGGCCCAGCGGCACCGAGGCGCTGGTGCGGGTCATGGTCGAGGCGGCGGATCCCGGCCAGGCCCAGCAGCAGGCCGACGCGCTCGCCGCCGTCGTGCGCGGCCTGGCTTAGCCGTCGCGTACCCTGATCACCCCAGCTTTCCCGGGACCGAAGTGCCTTGCTACGCAGGCGATTTGGCGTGCGCGGCGACATGACGCGCTCATGCTCAGCCGCTGTGGGTAGATTTCCTCACCCTCCTGACGGATGTTCCGGGCTAACGCAGCTGGCACAGTTTTTTCTCACGTGCCGCGTTGGGCGTTACCGCCCGCCACACCGCAGGGGGAGCATAGTGTCCGATCCCACGCCAGCGGTGGTGCTGAAGTTCGATCCGAACGTCATGCACCACGGCGGCCTCGGCGTGATCCGGAGCCTGGGCCGCATGGGCGTCCCGGTATACGGCGTGCACGAGGGACCGTGGGCTCCCGCGGCGAATTCCCGCTACCTGCGAGGCCGGTTCTTCTGGCAGCCGGACGCCGAGCAGGCGGAGCGGGTGGGTGCCGGCCTGCGGCGGCTGTCCGAGCGGATCGGCCGGCCGGCCGTGCTGGTGCCGACCGACGACGCGGGCTCGATCTTCCTGGCCGAGCACGGCGAGGGCCTGCGGGACCGGTTCCTGTTCCCCGACCCGCCGCGCGACCTGCCGCGCCGGGTGGCCGGCAAGTACTCGCTCTACGAGCTCTGCCGCGAGTACGGGGTGCCCAGCCCGCTGGCCCACGTGCCGGACACGCTGGGCGCGGCCCGCGGTTTCGCCGCCGAGGCCGGGTTCCCGCTGATCGCCAAGCTGACCACACCGTGGGCCGGCGGCGGCCTGCGCAGCACCTCGATCCTGGCCGACGCCGCCGAGCTCGACGCCGCCTACGAGACGTCGGCGCGGGCCGGGGTCGGCCTGATGCTCCAGGAGTTCATCCCGGGCGGGCCGGGGCAGGACTGGTTCTTCCACGGCTACTGCGACGCCAGCTCGACCTGCCGCCCGGCGTTCACCGGCGTGAAGGACCGGTCGTACCCGGCGCACGCCGGGCTGACCTGCATGGGCCGGTCGGCACCGAACGCCCGCCTGGCCGCGGAGATCACGGCGCTGCTGCGGCGCGTGGGCTACCAGGGGATCCTGGACCTCGACCTGCGCTATGACCCGCGGGACGACCAGTACAAGCTGCTGGACTTCAACCCCAGGATCGGCGCCCAGTTCCGGATCTTCCGGGACGTCGCGGGCACCGACGTGGCCACCGCGTGCTATCTCGACCTGACCGGTCACCCCGTGCCCGAGAGCGAGCAGGTGAACGACCGCGGGTTCGTGGTGGAGAACTACGACCCGATCGCCGCGCTCAGCTACTGGCGCCGCGGCGAGCTCAGGCCGCGGCCGTGGCTGGCGTCGGTGCGCGCGGCCGACGAGGCCGCCTGGTTCGCCCGCGATGACCTGCTGCCGTTCGGGGTGATGTGCCTGCGCATGGGCTGGCGCCTGGCGACCAGGCCGCTCGGCCTGCCTCAGGGCCGGGCCTCCAGCACCGATTTCCGATTTTCCGGCGGCCGAGCGGCCGCCAGAAACGGCCGCCGGGCCGCGCGCTCGCGGCCGGTGACCCAGATAGATACCGCGCGGCCTTCTCAGCCGCGACCGCCCAGGGAGGGGACGAAAGTATGAGTGACACCGTCGAGGTGGCGATTGTGGGAGCCGGCCCGTATGGGCTGTCGCTCGCCGCACACCTGCGCCAGGCGGGCGTCAGCGTCCGTCAGTTCGGCAAGCCGATGCAGTTGTGGCGGGATTTCATGCCGGAGGGCATGTTCCTCAAGTCGCAGGGCTTCGCGTCGAACTTGTCTGACCCGGGTCACACGCACACGCTTGAGGCCTTCTGCAAGGCGACCGGCCGTCCCTACGCCGACTACGGCCTGCCCGTGGCGCTGGACACGTTCGTGGCCTACGGCGAGTGGTTCCGGGACGCGCTGGTGCCCGACATCGAGGAGGTGCTGGTCACCGACATCGCCCGGGCCGCGGGCGAGTTCGAGCTGACCCTGGAGAACTCCGAGCAGGCGCGGGCGCGCAAGGTGGTCGTGGCCATCGGCGTCGAGGCCTTCGCCTACGTTCCCGAGCCGCTGTCCGCGCTGCCGTCCTCGGTGTGCACGCACGCCTCGGCCCACACCGACCTGGCCACGTTCAAGGACCAGGACGTGATCGTGGTCGGCGCCGGCCAGTCCGCGCTCGAGACGGCCGCGCTGCTGCACGAGAAGGGCGCCGCCGTGACGCTGGTCGCCCGGAAGGACAACATCCGCTGGAACGGCGTGCCGCTGGCGCTGGACCGCCCGCTGCTGCAGCGGCTGCGGGAGCCGGAGTCCGGGCTCGGGTCCGGCTGGGCCACCTGGTTCTACTCCAACCACCCCGGGACGTTCCGGCACCTGCCGCGCTCGACCCGGGTGTACCGGGCGCGGACCGCGCTCGGGCCCGCCGGGGCCAGCTGGCTGCGCGGCCGCGTCGAGGGGCAGTTCCCCGCGCACACCGGCCTGCACGTCAAGTGGGCCCGGATGCAGGACGGCGGCGCGCGCCTCGGGCTGGCCGGCGCCGACGGAAACATCAAGGAGATGGCCGCCGACCACGTGATCGCGGCCACCGGCTACCGCACCGACATGACCAGGCTGCCGTTCCTCGGCGAGCAGGTGCTCGCGGGCCTGCGCAACGTGCCCGGCACCGGCAGCTCGGTCGTCGGGCGCGACTACCAGTCCACGGTCCCCGGCCTGTACTTCATGGGCCCGGCCGTGGCGCCGACCATGGGCCCGGTCATGCGCTTCGTGTTCGGCTCCGAGCACGCCGCCACCACGGTGGCGGGTCAGCTGATCGGCAGCAGCGTGACGAGCCGGTCTCGGACGGCCGTGGCGGCGGGCCGGTAATGACCGCTGATTACGGGCAGCGCGGCGCGGACACGGACGGGTTCCGTGCCGTTCCCGCGCTGCCCGCCGACGGGGGACTGCACCCGCCGCAACGGCCGGTGCGGGCGGCGCGGCGGGCCAGCCGGCTCGCGCCGGTCATCGCGATGCCGCTCGCGGATGTGCTCGGGCTGGCCGCGGCGATCGGGGTGACCCGGCGGCCCGGCCTGATTCCCGTTTTTTACGCCCTGGCCGTCCTCATCCTGCTCGCGGCCACCGGGCAGCACCGGCTGCGGATCTGCCTGCGGGTGGCCGACCAGGCCGGCCGCATCCTGGCCGCGGTGGCGCTCCCGCTGCTGATCCTGCTCCCGTGGATGGCGGCCGGGAGCGCGGTCCGGCTGGCGCTATGGTCGGCCGGGCTGGTTTTCGGGTTCCGCATCGCGGTGTCGGCCGTGCTGCGGGCCGCGCACCGGGGTGGCCTGCTGACCGAGCCCGCTCTGGTGATCGGGGCCGGGACGTTCGGCGCGTACATCGGCGACCTGATGCGCGAGCACCCGGAGCTCGGGCTGCAGCCGGTGGGGTACCTCGATCACGGCCCGCCCCGGAAGGACCTGGCGCTCCCGTCCCTCGGCGCCCCCGGCGACCTGGCCGAGGTCGTGACCCGGCTGGGCATCCGCCGGGTCATTGTCTGCTACGCGTCCTGCAAGGACGAGGACCTGGTCACCGTGCTGCGCGCCAGCCGCCCGCTGCGCGCCGACGTCTGCGTGGTGCCCAGGCTCTACGAGCTCGGGATGGCGGTGCCGCGCCCCTGCCTGGACGAGCTGTGGGGCCTGCCGCTGATCCCGATGCGACGGCTTGGTCATTCCACCCTGGGCCTGGCCCTCAAGCGGATCTTCGACGTCGCGGTCGCGGCGACCCTGCTCATCGCGGCCTCCCCGGTGCTGGCGGTCCTGGCCGCCGCGATCCGGCTGCGCACCGGCCAGGCGCCGCTGTTCCGGCAGGAGCGGGTCACCGGCCGCGGCCGGATCGCCCCGGTCATGAAGCTCCGCACGCTGACCGGGCCGGCCGACCCCGACACCTCCTGGGGCGTCTCCGCGCACGAGTGCAGTGCCCTGGGGCGGTGGCTGCGGGTCACCCATCTCGACGAGCTGCCGCAGCTATGGAACGTGCTGCGCGGCGACATGTCCCTGGTCGGGCCGCGGCCCGAGCGGCCGTACTTCGCCGAGCAGTTCGGCCGGGAGATCCTGCGCTACAGCGACCGGGGGCGGATGCAGGCCGGGCTGACCGGCTGGGCCCAGGTGCACGGGCTGAACGGGGACACCTCGATCGTCGACCGGGCCCGGTTCGACAATCAGTACATCGAGTACTGGTCGCCGTGGCTGGACGTGGTGATCCTGGCCCGGACCCTGGTGGCCACGGTCACCCACCGACAGGAGGGGGGCCGGTAATGAAGACGGCGAGGGCGGCAGGCCCGGGCATGGCCCGCGCCGATTCGTGGCTGCAGGATGGCCAGCTCAGCCTGAGGGAAACCCCGCTGGTCCTGATGTACCACGGCGTGGCCGACGCGCCCGAGGACCCGAACCACCTGTTCGTGTCGCCGGCCCGGTTCGCCGAGCAGATGGCCTGGCTGCACCGCCGCGGGCTGCGCGGCGTCTCGATCGCCGCGCTGGTGGACGCGATGCGGGCCGGCCGTCAGCACGGGCTGGTCGGCATCACGTTCGACGACGGCTACGTCAGCGTGCTCGAGACGGCCGTGCCGGAACTGACGCGCTACGGCTTCGGCGCGACGGCCTACATCATCTCCGGCCGGCTCGGCGGCACCAACGAATGGGACGAGGGCCCGACCTGGCCGCTGCTGTCCGCCGACGGCGTGCGCGAGCTCGCCGCGGCCGGCGTCGAGATCGGCTCGCACGCCGCGACGCACATGCGCCTGGCCGGGGTCGGCCCGGAGCACCTTTCGGCCGAGGTACACGAGAGCCGGGCCAGCCTGGCGGCGCTGCTCGGCACCGAGATCCGCGGGTTCGCCTACCCGTACGGATCGATGGACGCGGCGGCCCGGCGGGCCGTCCGCGAGGCGGGTTACGACCATGCGTGCGCCGTGGAGGCCTCGAAGGCCGAGATCGGGCTCATGGCGCTGCCCAGGATTTACGTCGGTCAGCAGGACGACGCGATGCGGATGGCAGCCAAACGGCTGCTCTACAGGGGCCGTATAGCACTGAGGTCTCGCCACGGAGGCCGGTCCCCCAAGACCCCCGCGGCGCAAACCCGTTAAGAGGAGACAGGTCCATGAAAGTGCTTCACGTCATCACCGGACTCGACGCCGGCGGGGCCGAGCTGCAGCTGGCCATGATCCTGCGGCATACCCGGCACGAGTCCGACGTGGTGACCCTCTACAACCCGGGGCCGGTCGCCGAGATGATCCGCGAGCAGGGCACCTCGGTCCGCGACATCGGGATGCAGCGCAACACCGAGCTGCCCGCGCTGCTGCGGCTGCGCAAGATCATCAAAGACGGCCGCTACGACGTGGTGCACACGCACCTGTACCGGGCCCAGATCTACGCCCGCCCGGCGGCCCGGCTGGCCGGCACCCCGGTGGTGCTGACCACCGAGCACTCGATCGGCGAGACGCACATCGAGCGGCGCAAGATGACCCGCAGCGTGCGGGGACTGTACCTGTCGTCGGAGAAGTTCTCCGATGCCACGATCGCGGTGTCGGACATCGTCAAGGACCGGCTGGTGCGCTGGGGCGTGCGGCCCGGCAAGATCACCGTGATTCCCAACGGCGTGGACACCGACGGCCTCGGCTTCGATGCCGGCGCCCGGGTCCGGGTCAGGGAACAGTTCGGGCTCTCGCCGGACACCTACGTGATCGGCGCGCTCGGCCGGCTCGACCCGAACAAGCGGGTGGACCTCACGATGGAGGCGGCCCGGCCGCTGCTCGGCGACCGGTGCAAGATCCTGGTGATCGGGCGCGGCGAGGACCAGGCGCGGCTGGAGGCGGCGGCCAAGCGGCTCGGGGTGACCGAGCACGTGATCT
>Ga0335074_10012222_pt1 | contig 12041 bp, 9 predicted proteins | sample Lox_Sample_23_FD_206715 | JGI IMG/M metagenome (GOLD analysis project Ga0335074, IMG submission 206715) | Soil microbial communities from Loxahatchee National Wildlife Refuge, Florida, United States - Lox_Sample_2.3 | ecosystem: Environmental > Terrestrial > Soil > Wetlands | place: USA: Florida...
GCGACGTCCCCTACAGCCCCAAGCCTGCATTTCCCGGCCAGACTCGCGCGCCGCTTCCGTCCACGCCCTCGCCGGACGTCAAAGTAGAAACCATCACCACGCGCCTGACCAGCCCGTGGTCCGAGGTGCTTCTGCCGGATGGCAATTTCCTTGTCACCGAAAGCATCGGCAGCATGCGCATCGTCCGGCCCGATGGTGTGGTCTCGGCTCCGCTCGCCGGACTGCCGGGTGTAAAAGTAGTGGCCGCGCAAGGCCTGCACGACATCGTGCTCGATCCCGGCTTCGCGCGCAATCGCATCGTCTATTTCACCTATTTCGCGCCGCCGCCGGGCGAAGCGCCCGCCATTTGGCCGACCGAATTTTTCTATCAAAACGTCTGGACCAAATCGCTCGCCGAACGCCGCACCATGCGAATCGGAATGGAGCGCATGGCCCGCGCCCATCTCAGTGACGACGAGCGGAGCCTGGAAAATGTCGAGACGCTGGTGGAAGGCGCCGAGCGCCGCATCGTCTTCGCACCCGATGGAACCATCCTCATCACCGGCGCCGATCGCTTCCGTTTCTACGATTCCAAATACGACGGCGTCGAGCACGCGTTCACCGATAACCCCGACCTGCTTCGCAATTTCACCGGCCGCGTGCTCCGCATCAACCGCGATGGCTCCATCCCCAAAGACAATCCGTGGCTCGGCCGCGCCACCGTGGCGGCCTCAACCTACGCGCACGGGCTGCGCGATCCAGAAGGCGCGGCCATCAACCCCGCGACCGGCGAGCTGTGGGTCACCGACCATGGTCCCCAGGGCGGCGACGAGATCGATATCATCCGCGCCGGCCACGACTACGGCTGGCCCAATGTCTCCTACGGCGTCCAGTATGATTTCCAGCGCACCGACGGACGCAAGAACGTCCCGGTGGGCACCGGCCGCACGTCGATGTCCGGCGTCGACGAGCCGGCCTATTTCTGGAATCCGGACATCGCGCCGTCGGGGATGCTCTTCTACACCGGCGATGTGTTTCCGCAATGGAAAGGAAACCTGTTCATCGGCGGGATGCAGGCTCGCGCGCTCGTGCGCCTGGTGCTGAACGGCGATCACATTACCGCTGAGGAGCACCTGCTCGCCGGCCGCAACCTGCGCGTCCGCGACATCAAGCAGGCTCCGGATGGGTCCATTTATTTGCTGGCCGGCGACGCGCTTTTGCATCTTATGCCGAAATAATCAATGAGTGTGCGTGCGCGGGTCTTTCTCCGGATAGCCCGCGAATCACTCGATCGTGACCGATGAACGTCCCGGGCTGCACCCGGTTCCACGATCGCTATCCACATTCCGATTCTGCGGCTGACGCGTTCGCAATTCCGCTCCCGCCCCCGATGTATACTGTCCATACCGGAGTGTCAGCCTGGCAACGCAATTGCCCGGCGCATCGCTGATTGGGGCCTCGTAAAGGCCGTGTGTTCCGGAGCATTCGATTATGTGGATTGTCCGGCTGGCTCTCGGCCGCCCCTATACCTTCGTCGTCATGGCCGTGCTCATCGCCATCCTGGGCGGCGCCGCCATCACCACGATGTCCGTCGACATTTTCCCGTACATCGACATCCCCATCGTCAGCGTGCTGTGGTTCTATCCGGGCCTCGGCCCGGAGGAGATGGAAAAGCGCGTCTCCACCAATTTTGAGCGCACCCTCACCTCGAACGTAAACGACATCGAGCACATCGAATCGCAGGCCTACAACGGCTATGCGGTCCAGCGGGTCTTTTTTCACCCGAACGTCAAGATCGACATGGCGGTGGCGCAGGTCACGGCAACCATGGAGACGGCGCTGCGCAACATGCCCACCGGCATGTTCCCCGCCAATGTTCTCAAATACGACGCGTCCAGCGTTCCGATTCTGCAACTCGGCCTGTCGAGCAAAACGCTGCGCGAGCAGGAAATCTTCGACATCGGCAACAACTTTATTCGTACTCCGCTCGGCACCGTGCAGGGCGCATCCGTTTCTTACCCGTTCGGCGGAAAACAGCGCAGCGTGATGGTGGATCTGAACCTCGACGAGCTCTACGCCAAGCAGCTTTCGCCCAGCGATGTTTCGAATGCCCTGAACCTGCAGAATCTCGTCCTTCCCACCGGCACCGCCAAGATCGCGAAAACCGAATACCAGGTGCGCGTGAACAGCAGCCCGGTACGGCTCGACGATCTGAATAATCTGCCCATCAAGACCGTCAACGGCGCAACCGTCTACATCAAAGATGTCGCACAGGTGCACGACGGCTATTCGGTACAGAACAACATCGTGCGCACCAACGGCTCGCGCGGCGTTCTCATCACGGTCACGCGCAACGGCTCGGCATCCACTTTATCGATCGTCAATGCGGTCAAGAAAGCGCTGCCCGGAATTCTCGCCAACGTCACCCCTGACCTGAAAGTGACGGCGCTGGCCGATCAATCCGTTTTCGTGCGCGCCTCCATTCAGGGAGTGATTCGCGAAGCGTTGATCGCGGCCGGCCTGACGGGCCTGATGATCCTGCTCTTTCTCGGTAGCTGGCGCAGCACGCTGATCGTTTGCATTTCGATCCCGCTCTCGATTCTCACCTCGCTCAGCATCCTGGATCTCCTGGGCCAGACCATCAACGTGATGACGCTCGGCGGCCTGGCGCTCGCGGTCGGCATTCTGGTGGACGACGCCACGGTCGAAATCGAGAACACACACCGCAATATCGCGATGCGCAAGCCGCTGGTTCGCGCAGTCCTGGATGGCGCTTCTCAGATCGCCGTGCCCACCTTTGTCGCCACCATCTCCATCTGCATCGTCTTCGTTCCGGTAATCCTGCTCACGGGAACGGCGCGCTTCCTGTTTACGCCGCTTGCCATGGCGGTCGTGTTTGCGATGCTCGCGTCTTATCTGTTGTCGCGCACGCTCGTTCCCACCATGATGGCGTATCTTCTCGAATCCGAGCTGGACGCCTATCGCGAAGGCCCCGATGGTGCTTCGAAAGGCGGCCGCGGGCTCATCTGGAGCGCGCATCACTTGTTTAATGCCTTGTTCGAAAAGCTACGCTACCGCTATCTCGGCCTGCTCGATTGGTCGCTGGCCCATCCCGCCCGCGTGCTCGCAGCCTTCATGGGAATCTCCGTCGCGTCGTTCGGCCTGGTGGCATTGATCGGCGAAGATTTCTTCCCCGTTGTCGACGCTGGCCAGATGCGTCTTCACGCGCGCGGTCCGGCGGGCATGCGCATCGAAGAAACGGAACTCAAATTTGCGGCCCTCGAGCGCGAGATCCGTTCCGTGATTCCGCCCGATCAGCTCGAAATGCTGATCGACAACATCGGCATCCCCAACAGTTGGCCGGCCATCGCGCAGGGCGACATCCCGACCATCTCCGCGGCCGACGGCGAAATCCTGATATCGCTCAACAAAGACCATCACGCGCCGACCAAACAGTATGAAATCCTGTTGCGGAAGAAGCTGCGCGATGACTTCCCCGATATGACGTTCTTCTTCCAGCCCGCCGACATCACCAGCCAGATTGTGAACTTCGGTCTGCCCGCGCCCATCGATCTGCAGGTGGTCGGCAGCAACGCCTCGGCCAATTACAAAATCGCCCAGTCGCTGGCCAAAAGGATCTCGCTGATTCCCGGCGCCGCCGACGTTCATGTGCATCAGGTGGCGGCGCAGCCCGAGATTGATTTGAATGTCGATCGCGTGAAGGCATCCGAATTAGGTCTCACGCAGCGCGATGTCACCAACAGCATGTTGATCTCGCTCAGCGGCAGCTCGACCTTCGCGCCCAATTTCTGGATGAATTGGACCAACGGCGTGCAATACAACATCGGCGTCCAGACCCCGCAGTATCGCATCGATTCGCTGGATGCGCTGCTTCGCACGCCGATTTCGGTCGCGGCCAATACCGAAAACGGAGTTACTGCCACCACGATGATGGGCGCGTCCGCCGCCGCAAACTCCTTCGTGGGCGCCTCGCCGAACGGTTCCTCGCTGGCCTATGGAAACCCGGGCGCGGTTGCCGGCAACACGCAGCTGCTATCGAATCTCGTCACCGTGCATCGCGACTATGTCCCGGTAATCGTGAACCACTACAACGTGCTCCCAGTCTTCGATGTCTATGCGAATGTCGACCGGCGCGATCTGGGCGGCGTCGGCGCCGATGTCGAAAAAATCATGCGCGACGAAACGCGTCATCTTCCGCGCGGAACCACCTTCGCCTTGCGCGGCGAAGTGTCCACCATGCAGTCGTCATTTTTCCGGCTCGGTCTCGGGATGATCTTCGCCGTGGTTCTGGTCTACCTGCTGATGACCGTAAATTTCCAATCCTGGGTGGATCCGTTTATCATCCTCACTGCCCTGCCCGGCGCCATGGCCGGCATTCTCTGGATACTCTTCGTCACCGGCACCACGCTCAGTGTCCCTTCGCTGATGGGCGCCATCATGACCGTCGGCGTCGCCACCGCCAACAGCATCTTAATGGTGACGTTTGCCAATGACGAACGCGAGGGCGGCGTCGGCGCACGAGCCGCCATGTTGGCCGCCGGACAAGCGCGCATGCGCCCGGTGCTGATGACCGCCACCGCGATGATCCTTGGTATGCTTCCCATGGCGCTCGGATTGGGCGAAGGCGGCGAGCAGAACGCTCCGCTCGGCCGCGCGGTCATCGGCGGTTTGATGTTCGCAACCGTAACAACGCTCTTTGTGGTCCCCATCATTTATACCTATATGCGCAAGCAGCCGCCCACCGATTATCAGCGCCGTTTGCTCGAACGGGAGCGGGAAATCGTCTGATGCGCTACACCGAACCCGATCCGGAAATCCGCTCCGGCGAAACCACCGAGGAACGTCTGCGCCGTGAAAATCTGGAGTTGCGGCGGCAACTCGAGGAGTTGAAAGGCGCCGGCCATTCCGGACCGCCCCGCAATCTTTGGCACCCTTCATCCACCACGATCTGGGCCATTTTTCTGGCGGCGACTGTTGTGATTGCGATCGCATTTTTCGCCGGCTATATTCCGCTTCAAAAGCGGCGCGCCGTCGTTTTGGGCGAAGCCAAGGAAGAACAGCAGGCCTTGCCGCGTGTAGAGGTGATTCGCGTGGGCCGGTCCACCCGGCAAAGCGGTCTCCAATTACCCGGCAACATCCAGCCCATCACCGAAGCTCCGGTCCTGGCCCGTGCCGACGGCTACGTTGAAAAGCGATTGGTCGATATCGGCGATCACGTGAAGGCCGGCCAGACACTGGCCGTCATCGACGCGCCCGAATTGACCGATCAGGTCGGACAGGCGAAAGCCACGGTGCAACAGGTCCAAGCCGCGCTGCAACAAGCCACTGCCAACGTCCAGCAAGGTAAAACCGACATGGAGCTGGCGCGCGTGATGGCGCACCGTTCCACTCAACTGGTAGCTAAAGGGGCGGTGGCGAAGCAGGACGACGATCAGGCCCAGGCGCAATACAATTCCAAGCTGGCGGCTTTGGAGTCGCTCGAAAAAGCGATCGATGTCCAGCGCGCCAATGTCATCGCCGCGCAATCGAACCTTGCCCGCCTCGAAAAGATGGAGAGCTATTGCGTAGTGCAGGCGCCATTCGACGGCATCATCACGCTCCGCAATGTGGATGTGGGGGCGCTGGTCAACTCCGGCAGCACGCTGCTCTATCGAATCGCGCAGATGGGCACGCTCCGAACCTATGTGAATGTGCCGCAATCCTACGCCGATTCCATCAAGCCGGGTGAGCCCGCGGTTCTGACGGTGTCCAACCTTCCGGGCCGCGAATTTGCCGGCCAGGTTGCGCGCAGCGCCAACGCTCTCGATCCCAGCAGCCGCACGTTGCTCGTCGAAATTCACGTGCCCAATCCCGCGGACGTGCTTCTACCCGGCATGTATGCGCAGGTTGAACTGAAGAGCGTACGAGCCGATCCGCCGCTGGTGGTTCCGAGCGACGCCATGATCGTTCGCGCCGACGGCGCGCAAGTCGCGGTGGTTGGTCCCGATCACACTGTGCATCTCCAGAAAATCGCCGTGGGCCGCGATTACGGCGACCGCGTGGAAGTCGTGGGCGGCCTGCGCGAAGGCGACACCATCGTTTCCAACCCCGGCGATGAGGTGCGAGAAGGTCTGAAAGTCGAAGTCGTGCCAGCCGCAGCGACGGGAAGGTAATCTCCTTAACGCGGGGAGTGTTCCCCGAACGTTCGGAGAGCGGAGATATGGGAGCGTATGGTCATGTCGGCGCGTAAGCCAAGCGGTAGCACTACCGAGGGAGTTGGAGGAAGGCGTATTTGCTCGATTTGCGTCAACGAAGATTACCTTTCCAATCAAATTGAATCCGACGGGTCTGAGGGGCGCTGTTTTTATTGTGAGCTGGACGGGAGGACGATTTCGGTTGACGAATTGGCAATACAAGTTGCCACCGTAATTTCGGACCCCTACATCGTCGCTGGCCCGGAGTCAGAAGGAAGTCGACCGGTGATCGAAATAATCCGGGACTTGGCCACGGCAGATGCAAACGCGGCGGAAGACGTGCGGCGCGTGCTGGCCGTGCGCTGTTGCTCTGGAGACTATGCGGGGCTGGCGGAGGGCGATTTCGACCCCGATATTCGGTACAGGAAGCACGTTTACGCGCGAGAGTACGGGGAGCGGTGGGCTCTCTTTGAGGGAAGTCTGAAGACCCAGAGCCGATACTTTAACCGAGACGCCGAAAGTATCCTGGAGGACATTTTTCAGGGGCTTCATGGGCGCCGGACCAAACACGAACGTCCAATTGTTGTACCGGCGGGGCCTGGAACGGAATATGCCGAGCTGTTTCGCGCGCGGGTTTTTGAGTCGAGGCGCGAGTTTGTTCAAGCGCTGAAACAACCAGATATGGGAATTGGTCCCCCTCCGTCAAACCTCGCTAGCGCTGGGCGCATGAACGCTGCTGGCATCAGCGTATTTTATGGGGCTACCGACGAGCGTGTCGCGCTCGCTGAGGTTCGTCCGCCAGGTGGGAGCCGCGTGTTGGTTGGCCGCTTCGAGGTAGTCAAACGACTCAAACTGCTTGACCTGGAGGCATTTGACCTTGTCGCTGACCCAAGAGGAAGCCCGTTCGATGAGGACCACGTAATGCAGCTAAAACGGACGGCTTTCCTGCGAGGGCTGTCCCGGCGTATTTCTCGACCGGTGATGCCTCATGACGAGCTCAGCGATTATCTTCCCACTCAGGCGGCCGCTGATTTTCTGGCGAGTTCGTTGGACCCGTCATTGGATGGAGTTATCTACCCGTCTGTTCAGGCTGGCGGCTCTCGTCGCACCGCCTTCCAGCGCCTTGCGAAGCTCGGTGAGCTGACCAGGATCCCACCATCTCCCGCAAATGTAGTTCTATTCCACAAGGTCGCGAGTGTCGAACCATGCTTGGCGAAGGGAGCCGAAGTTGATGTACTGAGCGACAAGTTGTTCGATTTTCTCAATGACGATTACCTAGATAAGTTCCCTGGTTTCGCCGATTGTGATGAAGAGCCCACATACCGGGTAGTCGAAAAGGCTAAGAACGCGGTCGCGCCCTCGCCCCAGCCCGACGCCGCGCTGAGGTTATCATCCCTCTGTGTCCACTGCATAAAGGCCATGAAGTTCGAAACTTCGTCGAACCCAGTGCATCGCTCTCGCGAGGAAACTGCTACAAAGGCTCGGAAGCGCGGCCGATAATGCGAGCTCAACGCGGGGTCGGCCTTTTATTGTCTCCCCCTCCCTGTTTGACACCCCCTCCCCTAATCCGCTAATCTGAATTGACCGCAGGTCTCGAACAGAGCAGGTCTGTCTTTATGAAAACTCACATTCCGACCCAGGGGGAAATCGTGCGCCAGTGGCACGTGGTGGACGCGTCCGATAAGGTGCTCGGCCGGGTGGCCAGCGCCGCGGCCATGATCCTGATGGGCAAGCACAAGCCCATCTACACCACCTTCCTGGATACCGGCGATCACGTGATCGTGATCAATGCGGCCAAAATCCGGCTCACCGGCCGCAAAGAACAACAAAAACTTTACCGCCGCCACTCGGGCTATCCGGGCGGCCTCACCGAAACCGGCGCGGCGAAAATGCGCGCCACACGCCCCGCAAAGATGGTCGAGCTAGCAATCGCGGGAATGCTCCCGAAGAACAAGCTTGGCAAGCAAATGTATCGCAAGTTGAAGGTGTATGCAGGGGACAAGCATCCCCACCAGGCTCAAAAGCCGGTGGCGCTGTCCATGTCGTAATGGTCAGAATGTCTTACCCGCGGCCCGCAACTTCCCAACCAACAGCATCCAACAACAAGGAAGGTATTGAGTGGCAGGATTAGTCCAGTATTTGGGAACCGGCCGCCGCAAGACCTCTGTCGCTCGCATTTTTCTGCGATCCGGCAAGGGCCTGATTACAGTCAACGGGCGGCCATTCGACAACTATTTTGTGAGCGAAGCTTCGCGCGCCATCGTCAAGCAGCCGCTGCTGGCGGCCGAGATGACCGATAAGTTCGACATTTTGATTCTGGCCGACGGCGGCGGGCCTACGGGTCAGGCCGGCGCGGCGCGTTTGGGCATCGCACGAGCGCTGCTCGAATTCAATTCCGAGCTGCGGCCGAAGTTGAAGCAGATGGGATTGCTGAGCCGCGACCCGCGCTCTCGCGAGCGCAAGAAGTATGGACAGAAGGGCGCGCGCAAGCGGTTCCAGTTCTCGAAACGCTAGCGCGAACCGCGCGGCCACGCACCCGATTGTCATCAACGGCCGACTTCAGCCAGTGCACACAAATTCCGCTTTGGGCCGTGTGCGCCGCTGCGATCGGGCGAAACCGGTAACCTGGAAATAAAGGAGGCATTTTGCCGTCAATTTCAATGAAGGAATTGCTCGAAGCCGGCGTTCACTTCGGGCACCAGACCAAGCGCTGGAATCCAAAGATGAAAGAATACATCTTTGGCGAACGTAACGGTATCTACATCATCGATCTCCAAAAGACCCTGAAGCTGTTCAAGGACGCCATGCGTTACGTGGCCGAAATGGCCGCGCAAGGCAAAACCGTCTTGTTCGTCGGAACCAAACGGCAAGCGCAGGAAGCCATCGCCGAAGAGGCTACGCGCTGCAGCCAATACTATGTGAACCAGCGCTGGCTGGGCGGATTGCTCACCAACATGCTCACGGTGCAAAAGTCCATTAAGCGTCTCAAGGAACTGGACACCATGGCAGCCGAAGGCGCGGGCTACGAAGGCCGCGTGAAAAAGGAAGCCAGCCGCCTGGAACGCGAACGCAAACATCTGCAGCAGAATCTGGCCGGCATCAAGGATATGCAAGGCCTGCCGGATATTCTGTTCGTGGTGGATTCCAACAAAGAAGCCATCGCGGTGAAGGAAGCGCGCCGGCTGGGGATTCCGGTGGTCGCGGTAGTCGACACCAACTGCGATCCCGACGAAGTGGATCACGTGATCCCCGGCAATGACGACGCGCTGCGTGCCATACGGCTGTTCACCACCAAGGTGGCCGACGCCGTAATCGAAGGCCGCGCCCTCGCCACCGAGCAGGATTTCGCCGCCGAGAAGATCGTTACCGACGAAACGCCGGCCGAAGAGATCCCCGAGTATACGCAGTTCGACCCGCAGCAGCTCGATCAGCTCATGTCGGAAGGGCTGTCGGACGAAGATCTGCCGTCCATGTCCCTGCCGCGCAAGGGGCCGGGCACTGAATCGGGCGAAGAAGTCGGCACTACGTCCCACTCGGTGGAATAGCCGCGGGCCCGAAAACAAAACAAGCACGATGAATCAAACACGATGAATCAAACCATGGAAATCAGTGCGAAATTAGTGAAGGAACTCCGCGACCGGACGGGCGCGGGGATGATGGAGTGCAAGAAGGCCCTCATCGAAGCCAAGGGTAACCTGGCCGAGGCCGAGATCATTCTGCGCAAGGCGGGCATCACCAAAGCCTCCAGCAAGTCCACCCGAACCACGCGGCAGGGAACCATCGGCAGCTATATCCATCCGGGCTCTCAATTGGGCGTGCTGGTGGAGGTGAACTGCGAGTCCGATTTCGTGGCGCGCACCGACGATTTCCAAAATCTGGTGAAGGATCTCGCCATGCAGGTTGCGGCTGCCGATCCGCAGTTTATCCGCAAGGAAGACGTCACCGCGGAGGCGTTGGAGAAAGAGAAAGACATCCAGCGCGCGCGTGCGTTGCAGGAAGGCAAACCCGAAAAGATGGTCGACAAGATCGTCGAAGGGCGCCTGGCCAAGTTCTACGAAGAGATTTGCCTGTACGAACAGCCGTTCATTCGCGAAAACTCCACCACCGTGGGCGATCTGGTCAAGGCCGCCATCGCCAAGCTCGGTGAAAACATTTCCGTCTCGCGCTTTGTCCGCTTCAAAGTGGGCGAAGCCGCACTTATTGAAGAAACCGCGGATCAATCGGCGCCGCAGACTTAGGGCGGGTCCCGGGCTTCCAGGTCACCGGTCCCCATGCCCAAATATCAGCGCATCGTTCTCAAACTCAGTGGCGAGGCACTCGCCGGCGGCAGCACTTTTGGTATCGATCCGGAGCGCGTGAAAAGCTTGTCGGAGGAGATCGCCGAAGTCGCCCGGACCGGCGTTCAGATCGGCCTGGTGGTCGGCGGCGGTAATTTCTTCCGCGGCGTTGCGGCAGCCGCCATGAACATGGACCGCGTCGCGGCGGACCACATGGGCATGCTCGCTACCGTGATCAATGCCCTGGCCTTGCAGGACGCGCTCGAAAAGACCGGCGTGCCCACCCGCGTGATGACCGCCATCCAGATACATCAGGTGGCCGAGCCCTACATTCGCCGCCGCGCCATTCGGCACCTGGAAAAGGGCCGCATCGTGATTTTCGCTGCCGGCACGTCCAATCCCTACTTTTCCACCGACACCGCGGCTACCCTGCGCGCGCTCGAAATCCACGCCGACGTAATCGCCAAAGGCACGCGCGTGGACGGCGTTTACGACAAGGACCCGCTGCGGCATGACGACGCCGTCTTGTTCCCCGAAATCAGCTATCACGACGTGCTGTCTAAAGCGCTCAGAGTGCTCGATGCTTCCGCCGTCGCCATGTGCCGCGACAATCAGCTCCCGATCCTGGTTTTCAACTTGAACGTGTTCGGCAATATAATGCGTATGTCGATGGGCGAACCCATAGGGACGCTCATCCACTAAGGCCGGCCTATGAAAAACGAAACCCAAACAACTACTACTCCCATCGCTCACAATTTTCAGAGCGTGAAAGACGTCGACGCTTACGCGCGGTCCAGAATGGACAAGGTACTGTCGGGTCTGCAACATGAAATGGCGGGCGTGCGCACCGGGCGCGCTTCCGTCAGCCTGCTCGACAATGTGCGGGCGGATTACTACGGGACTCTCACGCCGCTCAATCAGCTCGCCACTTTGCATGTGCCGGAGCCGACCATGATCACCGTGCAGCCCTGGGATGTCTCGCAGATCGGAATCATCGAGAAGGCCATCCGCGGCGCCGATCTCGGTCTCAACCCCTCAAACGACGGCAAGCTGATTCGTGTCCCGATTCCCGCCCTCACCGAGGAGCGCCGCAAGGATCTGGTGAAGAAGGTCCATCACATCGCCGAGGACCATCGCGTGGCGCTGCGCAACGTCCGGCGCGACAGTAACGAGCACATCAAGAAGCTGTCGAAAGACAAGATCATCAGCGAGGATGAAGACCACAAGGCGCACGACGAGATCCAGAAGCTGACCGATGGGTACATCCAGAGGCTGGATCAGGCCGTCAAGACGAAGGAAAAAGAAGTCCTCGAGATCAAATAGCGCCATCAAGCAGCGCTCACGCGCTGGCTGAATCTCCCAGCCGCGGAAAATTAACGTCCCCGGCTACCTCTTCGGCTTGCCGGGCATGGCGCTCGCAGTGCGCGCCCAGGAACAAAAGCCATTGATAGCAATCCAACGGGCCGAAATCGGGATGCGCGAAGAAATGCCGGCGTAAATCGGCTTGCGTGATGCCGGCGAAGCGCACCGTGCGCTCGCGGGCCGCTTCAAACTGCCGCACCAGGTCCTCGAAGTCGCTCCAGCGCCGGCG
>Ga0335074_10012223_pt1 | contig 12041 bp, 11 predicted proteins | sample Lox_Sample_23_FD_206715 | JGI IMG/M metagenome (GOLD analysis project Ga0335074, IMG submission 206715) | Soil microbial communities from Loxahatchee National Wildlife Refuge, Florida, United States - Lox_Sample_2.3 | ecosystem: Environmental > Terrestrial > Soil > Wetlands | place: USA...
CCAGCGCAATGAGCTGCGCGGCATTCTTTCGGGTGCCCTGCCGAAGAGGTAGCCAGCCAGCCCCCACCCCAGGACGGCCTTGTTTACATTATCTTGAACACAATCAATAGTTTAGTCTGACTCAGTTGCTATACTTCGCGACTCGAAGTAAATCATGATACAGTCGAGCCAGGGAGCTGGACAGGGCCAGGATGCAGACGCTGCGCGAAAAACTCGCCGATCTGACGCGCTTTCTGGTGGCCACGGAACTGGTTTCGGTGCGCGGACCGATGGCGGGGGCGAGCGCGATCAAGGCGCGCAACTTCGCCAACGAGCTCGCTGCCTGCCCCGAGATCGACTGGATTTCGATCACGGACAATGCCGGCGGAAATCCGCAGCTTGCGCCGCTGGTGCTGGGCCGGCCGATTCTTTACGCGGGCAAGGAAGTGGTGATTCACCTGACGTGCAAGGACTTGAACCGGAATGGGCTGGAGAGCGAAGCGTGGATGCTGCACAGCGAGGGCTTCAACAACATTCTGGCGATGACGGGCGACTACCCGGTGACAGGCAATGACGGGCTGGCGCGGCCGGTCTTCGATATCGATTCGGTGGGACTGATTTCGCTGCTTGGGAAGATGAACCAGGGGCTTGGGGCGACGGCGTCGGACGGCACAAATCACCGGCTGGAAAAGACGCAGTTCTGCATTGGAGCGGTGACGACGAACTTCAAGCTGCGCGAGGGTGAGGTGATTCCGCAATACCTGAAGCTCGAAAAGAAGATCGCGTGCGGCGCGCAGTTCATCATCAACCAGATCGGGTTCGACGCGCGGAAAACGAGCGAGCTGCGGTGTTATATGGATGCGCACGGCATGAAGCAGACGCCCGTGATCGGCAATGTGTATCTGCTGAGCCCGCGCGTTGCGCAACTCTTCCACGAGGGCAAAATTCCCGGCGTGGTGGTGAGCGATGCGCTCTGGCAGGTTTGCCGGCGGCAACGCGAATCGGCCGACAAAGGGAAGGCGTTCTTCCTCGAATTCGCCGCGAAACAGATTGCGATTTACCGCGGGCTGGGATTCCGCGGTGTGTACCTGGGCGGCGCGCACAACTTTGCGGCGATTGAAAAGATTCTCGCAATTGAGCGAACGTTTGCGGAAAGCGACTGGAGGCAGTTTGCGCGCGAGATCCGGTTTTCGCGGGCGGGAGAGTTCTTCTTTTACGCCGAAGATCCGGCCACGGGGCTGGCCGATGCGGAGCGGGAGAATCCGCGGCCGAGGGAAGCATCGAAGCACGTCACGGCGGTTTATCAAATCGCGAAGCTTTCGCATGAAAGGATGTTTCAGCCGGGCACGGCGATTGCGAAATGGGGCGCGAAGCTCTGCGCGCGCGCGAAAGACCCGAGACAGGGACCGAAGGCGATGCGCGCGCTGGAGAAGCTGAGCAAGGCCGCGTTGTTCCACTGCAAGGATTGCGGCGACTGCTCGCTGCCGGAGATTGCCTATCTTTGCCCGGAATCGCAATGCGCGAAGAACCAGCGCAACGGGCCATGCGGGGGCACGCGCGAGGGGCGATGCGAAGTGGACGGATACGGCGATTGCATCTGGCTGCGCGCCTACGAGCGATTGAAGCACGACGGGCGCACGGACGAGATGCTGGATCACCTGCCGGTGGTGCAAAACCAGGGGCTGCGGGGAACTTCGGCGTGGGCGAATTTGTGGCTTGGCCGCGACCACAGTTGGAGACGAAAGGACGCTGACGCGGCGATGAGTCCTTCTGAAGTGGAGCTTCAAAAACGATGAGTAAGAAACTGCATATCGTCGGCGAGTTGATGAACAATTCTTATGCCCGCGCGCGCAAGGCGTTTACGGAGCGGGATGTGGACGGGTACGCGCGGCTGGCAAAGTGGCAGGCGGAGCTGGGGGCGGATTACCTGACGCTGAATCTGGACGGGACGCAGCGCATCCAGGTGCGGCGGCAGCAGATGCTGGATTTTTTACCCGACGTAATTCCGGCGATCCAGGAAGCCACGGCGACGCCGATTGCCTTCGACAATCCATCGATTGAATACCACCGGGTTGCGCTCGAGCACTACGACCGGGGGCGCAGCGGGGCGCCGATTGTGAACTCGCTGGCAGCTTCGCGCGAGCATCTTGACGAGATGATCGCGCTGGTAAGGGAGTATGACACGCTGGTGGTGGTGATGGCGTCAGAGCGGTTTGTGCCGGGCGGAACGGCGCAATGCCTCACTCCGCAGGACTCATATTACGCGGCTAAGCATTTTGTTGAGCTGCTGGCGACGAAGGCCGGCAGGCGCAACGACCAGATCATCATCGATCCCGGGCTGGCACCGGTGGGCGCGGATACGTATGGGCTGGTGAATACCGGGCTGGATGCGATGCGGCTGATCGGCGCGGACAAGGATTTCGAGGGCGTACACATGATTGTCGGCTTATCCAACTTCGCGTGGGGCACGCCGAAAGAGGCACGCGAGGAGCTGGAAATGGCCTATCTGACGCTGGGAATGGAAGCAGGACTGGATTTTGCGCTGGCGAATCCTGAGAAGAGACCGGCGCCGCTTGCAGGCGGCCATCCGATGGTGGCCAGGCTTCGCGACGCGCTGGAACAGGGACGGCGGCAGGCAGGCGAGAGCGCAGAGATCAGCGGGTTTCGGCAGGCGGAAGCGATCCTGGCGATTTGCCGGGAGGTGGAGGCGCTGGAGCTCTGAACGCCGATTGCAACATGCTGACGCCGGTCTCCATTCCCCGGGCAATTGACGGACGCCGCGTGTGGCTGCGCGTCGGCATGCTGCTCGACGGTGGGTGCGGGGCGCCGCAGCGGGATGCGCATGTGGTGTACGACAGGAATGCAATCCTGTTTGTGGGCGGGGAGCGGCCGCCGAGAGATCTGCTGAACTCCGGGCAGACCGAGCCGGATTGCGAGCTGCCGGAGTGTACGCTGCTGCCGGGATTGACGGACGCGCATACGCACCTGTTTCTGGAAGGCGGCGAGCTGGACGAGACCAGGCGCGCAGCCTATGTGAAGCAGACGCCTGATGCGCTGATCGCGCTGGCGCGGGCGCGGCTGAAAAAACTGGTGCGGCTGGGCATTACTGCCGTGCGCGACACCGGAGACAAGGATGGAGTGGGACTGGCGTTGAGCCGGCTTTGCCGTGGCGCCGAGCGGCCTCTGATGCCTTACGTGGACAGCCCCGGAGCGTCGATTCATCATCGCGGGCGGTATGGCAGCTTTATGGGCGAGCCGATGGAGGAGTATGACTCGCCGCAGGCGTGCGTGGAGGCGCGGGTGCGGGCCGGCGCAGAGCGGATCAAGCTGATTGCGACGGGGATCATCAACTTTAAGGAAGGCGCCGTGACGAGCGCCCCGCAGATGACGGCGGAGGAGATTCGTGAGTTCGTGGCGGCGGCGCGGGCGCTGGGCAAACAGACGCTGGCGCATGCTTCGGGCGATGAGGGAATCGAGCGGGCGATCGAAGGCGGTGTGGATACAATCGAGCACGGCTTTTTTGTGCGCGACGACCAGCTTGCGAAGATGCGCGACCGCGGGATTGCGTGGGTGCCCACCTTCGCGCCGGTGCAGCGGCAGGTGGATTACGCGGAGCGGATGGGGTGGGATGCGAAGGTGGTCGCGAATTTGCGGAGGATTCTCGAGCGGCACGCGGCGAGCCTGGTGAAGGCCCATGCGATGGGCGTGCCGATCATCGCGGGCAGCGATGCGGGATCGTATGGCGTGGCGCACGGACTGGGATTCCTGTACGAACTGGAACTGATGGAACGCGCAGGGCTTTCCCCGCTGGCGGTGATCCACTCGGCTACGGGCGCGGGTTCAGAGCGGCTTCGGTTCCGCGAGAAATTCGGGCAGATCAAAACGGGATTCCTGAGCCGGATGATTGTTGCGCGCCATTCTCCGCTGCAGGGTATTGGGAATCTTGGCAAGGACCGGGTGGTGGTTTTCGATTGCGAGGTTTTCGAAACGAGCGGGACAGAGAGATTTGCGGGACTGTAGGGGCGGCGACTGGGATCTCAAGGCTGCGAGGAGCGGCGGCGCGCGCGCCAGAATGAACTGATGCCGAGATAAAGAAAAACCACGTCGATGATTGCGGTGATCCAGAAGGTTCGATGGTCGCTCGTGTGAGAGTAGGCCATGGCCTCGCGCCACAGCGTTGGCGCAAAGACGATGACGGGAAGCAGGAAAAAGACGCCGGTGACTTCGAGCCAAAGGATCCCGCCGACACGGCGAAAAGGGCGGAAGAAGCCGCCGACACCTTGACGAACGCCGCGCTGCGCTTGGGTTGCGGATTGCCTGACGGTCTGGCCGGCCGCCCGAACCTGGGTCGCGGAGCTGAGCACCGTGCGGTTCACGGCATCATTGGCAGCCGCAGGCCGTGGCGGCAGGGCGCTGCCGGCTGGCTGTGGTTGCGCCGCCAGGCGCTGCCCGGCGATGCGCCCGGCAATGCGAACGCCGATGCCCAGAGCGCGGCCGATGCGACGCGATCTCATACCGATTATGATGGTAGCAGCGGCATGAGGCGCGGTGTCGCGCAGGGCGCTGCTCCCGGGTTTGCTCTCGAAGGGGAATGGCAGTAAGGTAAAGAGATTCCATGCCGCAACCCGCACTTTGGTGGTGACGGCGGGAAGCGCGCTCGGAGGTAGTCGTGACATCCCGTCTGCGTGAACTCATTCAACAACTCGGCGAAGCCATTCATGAATCAGTGATTGAGAGTGAGCAGATCGCAGGGGTTGTACAGGACATCAGGAAGCACGGCTTCGACGTGTTGCTGATGCTGGAAGCGACGATCGGCCTGAATGAAGTGGGCGGCAAAGACAAAGACGGCAAAGGCCGCGACGTGGAAGGCGCGGCGGAGGAAGGTGGCGAGGTGGGCGCTTTCACGCAGAACGACCTGCACTTTCTCCGCTCGCTGCGCATTTCGGTGGAAGGGGAGCCGGACGAGCCGCCGACCGACGTGAAGTAGTCAACCTGCCTGGAGTTTGCGGACAGGCTCCGCGTGAAGAATCGCCGCTCGCCCAAGAGATTCTCCCAACACAAAAGACTCCCAAGATTCGGATTCGGTTGCCGTACGATGCGGTTGCCGTGGGATTGCGCGGATTTTCAGCGGCCGGCGGAGTGGCTGCATTGACCCTGGTTTCGCAGCTTGATAAGATGAGAGTGCGGGGTGGAGCAGCCCGGTAGCTCGTTGGGCTCATAACCCAAAGGTCGCTGGTTCAAATCCAGCCCCCGCAACCATCCGAAGCTGCCCCTCGTCTGAGTGCTGAGCCTTCTGCTCCTCACGAGGGGCATTTTCATCTCTACCAGGCAGATTCCATTTGCCTTCGGCCTCGTAGTACCAGTCTCGGCTGCTGTCCTTGACCGAATGAATTGTGATGGCCATCGGGAGCCGGTGGAGTTCCAGCCTAGCTATGTGTCAAAAGTCGCTGCAGGCAAAGGAACGGGCCGCGAAGTTGTTCAGAACGCCTTGTAAACAATCTCGGGGGCAGGCTGATTCAGGAGCAAGACCATGACAACAGCGACGAATCCCAGTGCTGTGGCATAGACGACGCGCGCATAGCGGGTGAGGAGCAGCGGCCCCGAGGCGACTTTTGGCGCCAGGAGCAGCGCACGGAGAATTTCCCATGCCGCCAGGACCATGGTGGCCGTCAGCCAGATGAAACTCCACACACCCAGCCAGGGCAACAAACCGATCGCAGAAGATATCGAGTGAATCTGGCTCCAACTGCTCCAGAACCAGTAAAGCGTGAACGCGAACCAAGAGAATGTGAGTCCCCGGCCAAACGCCACGTAGATCGGATTGCTTGACAAACTGTTGTATCTTTTCCGCCCGAGTAATGCGGTAAGCGCTACCTGCCAGGTCTTGTTTACAGCAACGCCGGCGCCTAGTAAGAGACCGAAGAAGATGAACTCCGCGGTCCTGCCATGCCATAGACCGATCAGGAAGAATGTGACGAAGAAGCAGAAGATCGCGCTCGCCGATTGCAGGCCAGGCGAGGCAATTCTCCGCATGAACGCGATCAGCAGGGGATTGAAGACATAGGTTTTGAGCCAGTTGCTCAGCGTAATGTGCCAGCGATTCCAGAAGTCGAGGAACGACGACGCGGAGAACGGCCGGTCGAAATTTTCCGGCAGGCGCAGCCGCATAAGCCGCGCCAGAGCGATCACGATGTCAATGTAGCCGGAGAAATTGCAATAAAGGAAGAAAGGATAGACCACGGACAACTTTAAAGCAGCGAGATACCGCATCGGCATCGGGGCGTAGGGATGGGTTAGCTGCAGCAGAGCGTCTTGCCGCGAACCGTCGAGCAGTATAGCCAGCACGTTGACCTTGAAGAAACCGCGAATGATGCGCTCCAATTGCAGTCCTGCGACGCGTATCCCAAGGGGCGGGGGCTCGATGGCATGCTGGTCGCGGATAAAGTCGGCGTAGCGCTGGATGGGGCCGGAGAGCAGCGTGGTGAAATTCAACGTATATAGCAGATAGCTCAGTGGCGTCAGGCGCGGTTTATCTTTGCCTTCACCGCTCTCAATTACCAGGTGCAACACCCGGAAGAAGATATAGGAGAGGCCGAGCGTGAAGTAAGGGAAGCGCAGGAAACTAGCTTGCGGAAGAAAGGTGTATTTCTTAAGCCAGATGTAGACGAGCACGAGGATCAGCACGCTCCACCCGACCAGGCGTGGACTCTTGTGCTGAACCACCCAGCATGCAAAATAGGCCAGAAGAAGAAAGCCGGCCAGCGGCAAATACGTGAGCGGGTCGGGCTCGAGCAAGTATAAGAACGCGATGCTTGCCAGCAACAGCACCGACGAGCGCCACCAGCGAGCGTGGCCCAGATTGGCGAGCACGGCCGCCGCAAGGCCGAAAACCACAAATTGGATAGAGGCTGAACCCATCTCGCTATTGTTGCGTGCCTTCTTTGTGCATGGTGGTTCTCACGCCGCTGTCCGCGGCAAGCGGCGCGGAAGAAGCTTTTGCAAGCGCCGGAATCCGCCCATCGGTAAGAGCATCCGCCACGAATTCCGCAATCAAACGGTGGCCGCGTTCGTTAGGGTGCCGGTCGATGGGAAAGTAGTAACTTCCGGCATCGGGGATTTCGCTGAAGCGCGGTAGAACATCGAGATAGATTCCGCCGTTCGCGGTCACGACTTCCCGGATTCTGCCGTCGAGGCGATAAACGTCCCAACCCGGTTCCTTGTCGCCCGAGGAGAGCAGGTCTGCCAGCACGCGATCGGGAAGCAGAACGACCGCGACGGGAACATGGGCGTCTCGCGCCTGACCGAGAACTGACGCGACCTGAGATTGAAACTGCGGAAACGTAGTCTGTTCCAGGGCGCTTGGAGTTGCCATCAGCAGGTAGCTATGAGTGCTCGGAGATAGAGACGCAGCGAGGTACCGGCTGTCGCTGAGATAAAGAAAGTGCTGGAGAAGAACCATGAGTCGCCCCCTGGAGCGCTTCTCAAGCATCTGGTGGATACGATCCTGAAGCGTCGCGAAAGCAGAGTCAGGCGCGAACACCATTTTGAGATAATGCAATCCCTTCTGAACAGGGCTGAGGCCCATTGTGGCACGGCTGGGATGGATGTCGTTCGTGGGCGGACCGGGAAGATCATACAGCGTGAGATTCCATAGAATCAGGTCCGGCTTCTGGGCCAGGACTTCGTTGAGATGCTTGCTTAGGACGGCCGGATACTCGGCGAACATCGACTGGTTGTAGAGGTCAATTCGACGCCCGGTTCGCTCGGCAATATCGCCCGGCAGCAGTTCGGCAAAGTCTTTTTCCACCGGAACGCTTTCTCCGGCGCCAAAAGAGGAGCCAACGACGACGATACGATAAGTGCCTGGTGTTTTTACGCCGCAAATTCCCAAGGTGCGATGACCGCAGGCGTTCAGACGGTACTCCATGACCGGGGAATCGCGGTTTTCCAACCAACAGTCGGCGCCGGGATTGCCATGCGGAAGCGCTTCACGTTTGTCGTCACCTGCGACGCAAGAGAAGTCGTCGTTGCTGTGCGGGTAAAGCTTTCGGGCGACTGTTTTCGCGCCGCCGATCAACACAGCAATCGTCAGGAGGCTGAGCATCGGCAACAGCAGGAGATCAAGCCGGGGTAACCGGGTCTCCGCGGGATCGCGAGCGTCTGATGGGCTCATGGCAGAGTTTCCTCCGCTGGCCAAAAGGCATGGGTGATCATGCTCATCGGCGCGCTCCCAGCTTGTCTTCGTCTACAAGCATCTCGCTGCGGCATTCTCGATGCATCCTTTGTCGTTATGGGCGATTTTCCCCTTGTACGCTTGCCAACCAGACTAAAGGAGAACCGAGGAGGAATGAAAGAGCAATCTGCTTCCATGAGGAAATAGAAGTCGACTGCGCCAGTTGGCCATTCCATCGACGATGAAGTCGATAGCCCATTGCTGGTTGGCCCGCGTCAATCGCGGCTCTGCGACTGACTGCGCGAGGACGGGGCAAATTCGATGCAGTGAAACAGCGGTGAGGAAGCCGCACCTCAAGCAAACGGCCAGACCTGCTGCGCGGTCTTGCCGAGGACCCAATTCTTGTCGTCGGCGTTAAGGAAACTCATGCTGTCGCGGACGACGCTGAGCGTTTTGTCATAGGTCGTCCAAGCGAGGTCTACAGGCCAATCGGAAGCCCACATGAGGCGTTGCGGGCCGAAGGCGGCGTAGAGTCGCTTCACGTACTCCTGCGCGTCGAGCCAGGGATAGGGCTGGCGGGAGATGGACCAGGTGTGCGAGATCTTGACGAAGACGTGCGGAAAGCCTGCGAGGGCGATCAGCTTTTCGAGTTCCTGCGGGCGATCGATAGGGCAATCGGCCATGTGATCGATGACGACGGTGAGATGGGGACAGAGTTCGATGAGGCGGACAAGATCGGGCATGCGCGTGATGGGCGCGTAGACCTGCATTGGAATCTTGAGCGACTGGGTGCGCTTCCAGAGCGGTGGCATGAGGGGGCCGTTGATCCAGTCGCCGCCGGCGTCGGCCGCGGGGCTGATGCGCACGCCGTGAAAGCCCTGCGCGGTGAGATGGGAGAGTTGGTCTGGCGCGGCGGGATCGGTGGGATCGACGCGACAGACGCCGCGGAAATACGGCGTGTATTTTCGCAGCGAATCGAGGCAATAGGAGTTGTCCCATTTGTAGCCGATGTACTGCGCGATGACGGTGCGTTGGACGCCGTTGGCTCGCATCAGATCGAGGGCCATGGCGGGAGTGCGATTTTCTTTGGGAGGATTTTTAGTGCCGGGAGCCCAGGGATAACGCGGGTCGTTGATCCAAACGTGGATCTGGGCGTCGACGATGCGGTATTGCGCGGCTTGCGTAGAAGCGGCCACCGCGAGCCCTGCGAAGGAAAATTCTCGGCGAGTCATGGTCATAAGTAAATCGGCTCCAGTTTTCTGACGATATATGCGCCACAGCGGTGAAAATCGGCCAGCGGACCCAGGCGGGCGGTGTCGAGATCGACGCAAATCCAGCCGCGATAATCGACACTCTTCAACACCCGGTGGCAGCCGGGGAAATCCACCTGACCGTCTCCCAGGTCGTAGCTGCTATTGAAGAAGCGAGCGGAATCCGAATCCCTGGGAAAGACCTTGCCGTTGGGCTGCACCCAGTCACTTGTTGGTGTCGTCCACTTCGAATCTTTGTAATCGAGAAAATGGATGCGATGCTTGTAGCGATTGAGCGTGCCGACGACGTCGCACCCGGCGAGATTCAGGTGACAGGTATCGGGCGAGAGCCCGAAAAGCCTGGGGTCGGTCATGGCCATGAAGCGATCGACCTCTTCCTGATTCTGCACCATCTGGCCCATGTGGTTGTGCAGGCCCGCGGTGAAGCCCATTTCGCCGGCCAGCTCACCGATCTGGTTGCAACGCGCACAGAGTTCGCGAAAGGCGGCAGGTGTTTGCGTGGCCGGCAGGTTGCGGTTGGGTGAAAAGACCACAAGGTGACTGGCTCCGAAATCGGCCAGAAACTTCATGGCGTTGCGGGCGCTCTCGAGCACCGCCTGACGCTGCGCCGGATCGTGCAGCGGGCCGTTCCAGGAGATGGTGACGACGTGAAGGTTGCGCCGCGAAACTTCGCGCAGCATCTGCGCAGGGGTTAGATTGTAGTCGCTGAGGATGCGCGGAAAGCCGGCCAGGCGAACGCCGATGAAGCCGGTCTGCTGCATCACGTCAAGCATGTCGGTAAAAGGAGCGGGAGGGTAATATCGCCACAACGCCTCAGACAATGCCCATTTGATATTGCGGTGGGCGGGTTTGTCGGGCTCGGCACGTGCGATGCCGGCTGCGAGCATGGAGAGTGCGGCAACAAATTCCCGGCGATTCATGGTCATGCGATCCCTCCAAACGATGCGATCGCTCCAAACTCGTTCCCGATCAGCATGCCGGATCAGTTTCTCACGCCAGTGCAAGCGCATGTGCAGCGGCGCTTCACTTCCGCGCTGATTTCGCATTATTCTATAAGCAGGATTCTTACGATGAAAACCTTCACTCTCGATGAAGCGCAATCTCTACTTCCGGTGCTGGAATCGCTGCTGAAGCGCGCCATGGAAAGCAGGCGTTCCGCCGAGAAGGCGGAGTCGGGACTCAACGGAATTGCGCAGCAGATTTATTTTACGGGCGGGATGAGGGTAAACACTTCAGTGATTGCGAAGCAGCGGGCTGAATTAGAGGCGCACGTGAAACAAGTGCGCGATACGGTCGCCGAAATCGATGCAATTGGGGTTCAGGTAAAGGACCTGGAATCCGGACTGCTCGATTTTCCCTGCCGCGTAGAGGATGAGGTGGTGCTGCTTTGCTGGCGCATGGGTGAACCGGCCATCGAACACTGGCATACGATGGAAGCCGGGTTCAAGGGCCGCCAGCCGGTGGATGAGCGATTTCGGCGGCGGGCGGCATCGGGGGAGCGGCCGAACTAGTTCGCTGACGGCATAGAGGAGCAGTTTTGGCAAGACGCCTCAGGGGCTAAAGCTCACGAATTCATCGGGCCTTTTCGGCACAAACAAACTGGTGCCCTGATACAAACCATTTGTGCAGCCAGTCCTGGCCGCGAAAAGCAGAGACACAAATCTACGCCGTCACGGAAGTAAGCGGCAGGCGTCACGGGCTACGCCCGCATTTTTATCGATCAGGTTGGAAACGGTAGGCTGAAAGCTGGAGGCTGAGAGCTAGAAACTGTTTTTATGTGCGGACGATTTGCGCGCAGGTCAACTCGCGAAGTTCTGGCGGACTGGTTCGGAGTGGACCTGGAAGACCAGCCGCAATTTGCCCCCAGCTACAATGTTGCGCCGCAAAGCGTGCAGCCGGTTGTACGCCTGGGCCACGACAGTGGAAAAATGGAATTTGCCCTTTTGCGCTGGGGCCTGGTGCCGTTCTGGGCGAAGGATGCGAAGGTCGGCTACTCCACGATCAATGCCCGCGCGGAAGAAGCGGCGCAAAAACCGGCCTTTCGCGAGGCGCTGCGCCGGCGGCGCTGCCTGGTCCCCGCCGACGCATTCTATGAATGGGAGCGTAGCGACCCGAAGAACAAAAAGGCGTTTGCGATTGCGTTGAAAAGCGGCGAACCGTACGCCTTCGCGGGACTGTGGGACCGCTGGCGGCCGAAAGAGGGCGAGCCGCTGGAAACATTCTCCATTCTGACCACGGATGCCAATGAGACTCTGGAGCCGATCCACAATCGCATGCCCGTCATTCTGGCGCGGAAGGACTACGGCCGCTGGCTCGAGCCCGCTGCCCAGGAACGCCTTCCCGTAGATTTGTTGCGCCCGTTCCCCGCGGAAGAGATGGTTGCATGGCAGGTGAGCAACCGGGTGGGAAATGTGAGAAACGACGATGTGGACCTGCTGGCCCGGCGCGAAGGAGCGGAGTGACGAACATGCGCGTCTAATTGGGTGAGGCCGGATTCTTTCTCCATATTTTCAGGTCACTAAAAAAACGGGTAACTTATTCGAGCCGGTTTTGACAACACGAAAAACTCTGCGGCCGGGGCATCCAGAATTCCCGGCCTGGTGAACCTCGGCACGGCG
>Ga0335074_10012224_pt1 | contig 12040 bp, 7 predicted proteins | sample Lox_Sample_23_FD_206715 | JGI IMG/M metagenome (GOLD analysis project Ga0335074, IMG submission 206715) | Soil microbial communities from Loxahatchee National Wildlife Refuge, Florida, United States - Lox_Sample_2.3 | ecosystem: Environmental > Terrestrial > Soil > Wetlands | place: USA: Florida...
GTCAACGTTCGTTACGGGGACATTCAGCGCCGGCCCGGGATAAACTTGGCCGGTGACGCTAGCCGGCGTCAAACCATCGGGCAATGTGGTCGGTCCAATGCCGGTTGCGTAGATGGTGATGACTTCGCCCGGAACCACTGGATTATCGGTGGTGACCAGCGATCCGGCGATATTCGCGCAGCAGGTCTCACCGCTGTCCAATGGAGAGATCGTGATCGTGGCGTTGGTGCTGACGGTGCCGGTGATTGGGATACCATTCCCTGCCGGTCCGCCAACCTTGGCCGTCAGGATGACGCGAGTGTACTCGCCTGCGGGTGATGCCGTCACCTGCTCATTGGAATTGGCATTGATCTCGGTAATCAAGCCGTCGCGGACCGACTGCAGCGTGTCGGTTGCTTGAACGGTATAGTTATAGCTATTGCCGCCGATCGTGATGGTCGCCACATTGCCCGCAGTGACTGATCCGTCGACATCGACGAGCGCGATGGCATTGCCGCTTGTGTGATAGGCAACCGCTGCCTGGGGGTTACTTGGGCCTGTTGCGAAAATGCCCGGATTTCCATAGCCAGCCACCACTGGAACACCGATCGCGTTGGTGACGGTGATGGAACCGTCGCTGTGTACCGTTCGCACGTAGGCGCTGACGCCATTCGCATCACCGACTTCGTAGGGTAGTTGCGTGTTGATCTGCGTAGGCGATACCGACAAAACTGGAGATTGGATGCCATCAAAGTACACCTCCACTCCATCGAAGCTGGTCGGATATGCGCCGGTGGCGCCCGGCGTTGCAGTGGCCGTGGTATCGGCCAAATTATTCCCGAAGATACTCACTAACGTTCCCGGCGCCAGTTCCGCCGCCGCCGCGCCTCCCGCCAACGTGGCTCCGGCTGACGTCGCTATTTCAGTTGGAGTGCCTCCGCTAGTCGCAGACGCACTCGTGGACGCATAGCCGACATTGTTGCCATTTAATCCCGCTTGGCGCGCGATCAGGTTTACAACATACAAACTTCCCGACACGATATTCGCGCTTGCGATGACGTTCGGATCCGGCGCGGCGTTGATCAAGTTTGCCAGAGCCACGATAATGCTCGCCAGAGAGTCCGTGCTCTTTACTGTGTAGGTGTAACACGCCAAACCCGCCGATGGGCATGTGGTGCCGGTAGCGCCCGGCGTGGTAATGGTGATCGTGACCGTATCGCCGGCCGTGATGGTGCCGGTGAGGCTTATGGTTCCGACGGCGTACGTATTGATACTCGCCGCGTTGGTAATCCCATTGATCGGAATATTCGGGGTGCCGGGTGTAAACGCCACTACGCGCACGTCATAAGGATCCGACACATAAAGATTCGTGCCATCCCACGCCAAGGCTAAGGGACTGCGTATTGTATTGGGCGCCGATTCGAGGATGTTGGCATCGGGGCGAAATGTATTGGTGCTGGTGCTGACCTGATCGGTCCACTGATCCGGCTGCCCGATATAAACATCGGCCGTGGCGCCGTTCGTCGTTGGGATACTGTTGTAAACCAGCACCCGGTCGTTCCCGCCATCGGCGATGTACAGGTGCTGTCCGTCCGACAAAGCGTATCGGGGATAACTCAAGGTGAAGCCGCAGCGCGCCGGATAAACGGGGTTACCGGCGCTATCGATGGCAATGTATCCATCCGCTGAAGTGGGCGGACAGATGTTTGGGGTGCAGGAATAGATAGGGTAGCCGGCGGTGTCCACGGAGGTCACAACGCAGTTCGGGTTGCCACCATCGTCCAGTTCACTGGTCATGTTCTGCTGGCCCACTACCACATCCGCAGCTTGCCCGTTTTGCGTCGGAATCGAATTCCAGATCAAAACCCGGTTGTGGCCCAGGTCGGTCACATAAACTTTTGTCCCATCGGAGGTAACGGACACCGGTGAAAACAGGTTGCTGGCGGTGGGCGGTAGATCGCTGGTGGTCTGCGGCGGAGCAGTGGTCATATTCGGCTCGCCCAGCACGACATCCGCTGCCTGGCCGTTCGACGTTGGAATACTATTCCATATCAGCACGCGGTGATTCTGGGTATCGGCCACGAACAGTTGATTTCCTTGTATCCAGACACCCTGAGGACCTCGCATCGTCGAGGCCGTGAGCCCAATGCTCGCCGTGGTGAAATTCGTTTGCCCCAGCACGATGTTGGCTGGCTGATCAATCGTGGTTGGAATCGAGTTCCAGATCAGCACCCGGTTATTGTCGGTGTCGGCGAGAACCAAAATTTTCCCATTGCTGGCAATTCCGGTCGGGTTGCGGAAGCCGCTCTGGGTGGTGTAAGGATTCGTTGTCGTAAAGAAATCTGGCTGGCCCAGCACCACGCTGGCCTGGCCCACGCTCGGGGTTCCCACGCAGACATTGCAGCGGCCGCCCTGCGGAACTTCAGCAGTAGGGTTGTACATGAACTGCTGAGCGTTGTCATAGATTAGGACGCGATTATTTGCGGGGGGGACGAGGCCATGAGGATTCGAATCGACGATGAATAACGTGTCATTAGCGAAGGCGATCCCGTCCGCCGCCCCAATCTGAAAAGCCGAAGGGGCCCCAACGGCCTCCGCGGTGAAGGTGGGTTGACCGATCGTTTCTCGCGCCGCCTGTCCCGTTAGAAAATCCGTGGCCGGCTGCTGCGCGAACGCTGCCGATAGACACAAAAATAGAATGCTCAGACGCTGCATGATGTTGAAGTTGAATTAAGTACCGCCCCAGTATAACAATCACGGACGAATTCGAGACTGCAAGGGTTTCTGCTTTCTTGTAACGGCTTAGGAGCTATCCGCTTTCACTTTTTCGCGGACGTTGAACTCCAGCTTCCAGCGCCGTCCTTCTCGCGCTACCGACCAAAGCTGTAACATTCCCGTCTCTGTAACAACAGTCTCGAGCGTAACCGGAACGAACTCCCCGGCGTGGCCGTCGGCGTCCAGAGTAACTTCGACGGGGGAAAGTTCTTCGAGTTCATCGCCGATTTCATCCAGCATAGTGCCGGCAGCATCGTTCTTGCGAGCGGCCGATTGGAAGAAACGGAACTCGGCCGGCTCACCGACGATGAGTCCGAATTCGCGGCCCGGCAGCTGGATCGAAGTGCCTTCCTCCATCCCAAACGGCGCGACTGTAAGAGCCTTCACTGGCGGACGCATCCCGGGAACCGCGGGCAGCGAACTTTCGATACCGACGTAATAAGTCCGAGGAACACCTCCGCGAATTCGTACCCCTCGGCCGGACCGAGCCAGCCCATAGTAGGCCGCACCGCGCGCCACCGCGTGCATCAAGTCTTCACCCAACAGCGGGGCCGCGGGAGAAAGTCCTTCTTCGGCGAGCCAACCATTCAGTACCTCTAGAATCCGCTTCCGCACGACATTCGCCCGCAGCACGCCGCCATTGAACAGCACTTGGGTGGGTGCGGCCAGTCCGCTGGATCCCCGCCGCACGGATCCATGTTCGGATTGTGCCGCCTGTTGCCGCAAAAACCGCGCCAGATGACGCGTGATGGCTGCGTCGGCCGCGTAGGGCAAGCCGATCTCGGCGAAGCCCGTTTTCCGGCGCTGGGGCATATCGTGACTCGACACCGAGGGCAGGAAGCCCTGGTCCAGGATACGCTCCACATCCTCGGCCGCGAGCTTGGTCTTAATGGTTCCTCCCACTAATCCCGTGCCCCGCCCCAAGATCGTCACCGGCTCCTCGCGCTTCTTGTGATCGCTGGCGAGCAGACGCTCCTTGGCCAGCCTGCATTGCTGCCAGAGCGCGTGCAATTGCATCGCGTCGAGCTTCGTCCCTTTTTCGGCCAGTTGCTGCTCCAGATGCCTTGCCAGCGCAAGATCGATATTGTCGCCGCCTAACAAAATATGTTCGCCGACTGCGATGCGCTCCAGTGCAAGTTCTCCGGTCTTTTCGGTGACCGCAATCAGTGTGAAATCCGTCGTGCCGCCGCCGATATCCACTACCAGGATCAAATCTCCGACCGTCACACGTTCGCGCCAGTCGGGATGGCGTTCGATCCAAGCATAAAAAGCCGCTTGTGGCTCTTCGAGAAGCAAGAGATTTTGGTATCCAGCCTCTTCTGCGGCCTTCAGGGTAAGCTCACGCGCGACTGCATCAAACGAGGCCGGCACTGTCACCAGCACTTGTTGCTCGACAAACGGCGCTTCCGCCATCTTCGAATCCCAAGCGCAGCGCAGATGCTCCAGATATCGGCGCGACGCTTCCAGCGGCGAGATTTTCGGCACGCCTTCCGGTGCATTCAAGGGCAAAATGGGGGCGGTACGATCGACGCCCGCATGCGACAGCCAGGATTTTGCAGAAGCTACCAAGCGGCTTGCAACCTCGGCGCCACGCTTCTGAGCCAGCGATCCAGTGACGTATTCCGGCGAGTCGTTCCAAGGCAGGGCCGTCGACCCGGCAGGGAAATCGGACGCGCCCGGCAGGTATAAGAACGAGGGCAATAAGGGCTCGTCGCGCACTTCGCCCGGGTTTACTAACTGTGGGACATCGAACAGAGCTACGGGGGGCTGCTCACGTGGATCGCCACCTGTGGGCGCGTAGGCGAGCGCGCAATTCGTGGTTCCCAGATCGATTCCGATGACGTATTGGCTCGGCAAGAGGTCAGGGCCGCGATTCGCGGACCAGTGTTTAGTGTAACGCGCGAGTGTGGACTGGCGGAATGTTACAATTTCTGCTTTGTCACGCACTTTGCCCAAGACAGATACCTTGATCGATCGGGCGGGCCACTGGTTTCTGAATTCCGGAATCCAGGAGGCCAGCGGGGGAGTGGCGCGATATTATCGTTCGGACCTGAGCCGAAACGCCGCTATATCAACAGAGATCACCGGCTACGCTGTCAGTACTTTGCTTTTTCTGCACCAGCGGACGGGCGATTCCCAGTATTTGGAGGCTGCGCTCCGCGCCGGACGCTTTCTCACCGGCCATGCCTGGAATAAAGAGTTACGCGCATTCTCGTTCGAGTGGGCCGCCGCCGGCGGTGAGCCGGGGCTCTCGTATTTCTTCGATTGCGGGATCATCGTTCGTGGGCTCTTATCGGCGTGGCGCGTCACTCGGGATATTGAATTTCTCGATACGGCCGTCGCCGGGGGCCGGGCGATGCTTTCGGATTTTCCGTCGACCGGCGGAATCCACCCAATTCTCACCTTGCCCGACAAGCGCCCGCGCCCGTGGGAGCCGCGCTGGTCCGCCACGCCGGGGTGTTATCAGCTAAAATCTGCGCTGGCCTGGCACGCGCTTTTTGAAATCACAGGCGAGACGGCCTTTGAGCGCGGCTACGAGTCGGTTCTCGACGCCGCGATCGAGAACGATCGCGATTTCTTGCCTGGCGAACCGGAACGGCATCGCGTGATGGATCGGCTGCATGCCTATTGTTACTTCCTGGAAGGCTTGCTCCAGGTGTTGGATCGAGCGGAATGCGCCGTGGCGTTTCGAAACGGCATCGAACGGGTGTCAACTTATTTGCGTGAGATTGCACCAGCGTTCGCGCGCTCGGATGTTTACGCGCAATTGCTGCGCGCGCGCCTGCTAGGGGAAGCTCGCGGCGCCTTGCCGCTCGATGAAGCAGCAGCCGCTGAAGAAGCGGAACAGGCGGCGGGTTTTCAAATTGCCTCCGGTGGATTCCTGTTCGGGCGCAAGCAAAGCGAAGACATGCCGTTCATCAACCCCGTGTCGACAGCGTTTTGCCTTCAGGCCCTGGCGATGTGGGATGATCGCAACGCGGGCCGGCCGCTGCCGGGGTTGCAAGAATTGATTTGATCAGCCGAGTTTGATGCCGAACGCCACATAATCGAGGCTCCCGAAAAATTCCTTGCGGAACGCATCCGGCAACTCTGCCAGAGACGGCATAGTCTCAATCGCGGGTGAGAGCCTCTGGATTTCGATCTGTCCGAAGCCCGCTTCCTCCAGGTAAAAGCTCGCCAGCGCGGGCGGAATCGGGTGCTGATGGGTCGGATCGATATAAAAGTGCGTGGCGAAAATCGCGAGGCACTCTGGATTGGGCGTTTCGATCGCCAGCAGACCGCCGGCACGCAGTTTCGCGTGGGCTAGCCGAATCATTTCCGGCAACCGCTCTCGCGGCAAATGCTCCACTACCTGGCAGCCGATGATCCCGCCCAGCGATGCCTCGGGCAAAGAGCTCAAGTGACCGAACAGATCTGCCTTTTCAGCATCCAGTCCATTGGCTTGGCACAAGGCGATGCAATCGTCATTGGAGTCGATACCGCGCGCGTCAATGCCCCCCTCTCGAAAGACTTGGAGCATCTCGCCTCGGCCGCAGCCCACGTCAAGAACCGGCGCGTGCGCCTGGAACCGCAACACATACATCTGTTGGCGAGTCCGGATGTCTTCTTCCGAGCCTCGGAACCTCTCGGCAAATTTTAGCCAGTCGATGTTCGCTAACTCGGCCGGCGCGCTCAAGTGCACCTGCTCAACAGCGCGGGCAACGGAAGCGCGTTGGCGAATCAGCCGCAGTTCGGAATGAATGATGCGCTCGTATTCGCTTCGTACGCGCGACAATTCATCCCAAAATCGTTGATGGATTTCCTCGGACTGGTGTTCCATGGCCCGTTCAAAATTCGCGTGCTGCGCTTTTACCTGTTCGCGGTAATTTGCATCCATCAAAGTGACGCGGTGTTGAAAGGCGGCCTGCAGTTCGGACACGCTGCGTAAGAACTGAATTTCGGTGCGCCCCAGCTTTTGTTCCCAGCCGGTGCGCCATTCCGCCCAATGATCGCGGATATCCTTCAGCTCGCGCGCCTCGCCCTGCAATTCACGCATCTCACCTCGCAACGTCCCGGTTTCGTCCGCGAGCCTCCCTGCCAGCACGGAGAGCGACTGCTTACATTCGTTCAATGCTTCCAAGGTGGACTGCACGCACGACATCACCCCGCGGTTGAACTCTACCTGCTCGCGAACATGCCAGTCGAGCGCACGCGCCACCATGCGCTTGCAACTTTGAATGACCGAATTCAGCGGGCCGCCGCGACGCGGGTTCACGCTTCCGATGCTGGCCACCTTGGCCTCCGCAGCATCTCGGGCGTGCAGCAGCGAGCTCAGATCCGGTAGGGGAAGGTCGCCAGGGGCGGCGCCATTCGGATGACGCGCGCGAACGCGCTGCCGGATCTCGGAGATTACAGCCGCCAGTTCGTCGCTTTTGGGATCAGCCATGTTTCCGGCTCGATTTCTTCCAGCTCGCCGTAATTTTGGTGTAAACACCGCCGCGCGGTGTGAACTCCCCGGTCAGCGTTGCCTGCAGGGGCCGGCATGCCTTCACGATATCCCGCAGGAAGCGGTTGACAACGTTCTCCTGGAAAATCCCCAAATTGCGATACGCGAGCATGTACATCTTGAGCGATTTTAGCTCCAGACACCATTGATCGGGCACGTAGCGCAAGGTGAGTTCGCCATGATCCGGCAAGCCCGTTTTGGGGCAAACCGAGGTGAACTCCGGCAAAACGATCTCGATTTCGTAGCCTGGATATTGATTGGGCCATGTTTCGATCTCCGGCAAGGGAGCGCGCACGCCGGCCGACGCGTGTTCATCGGTGTATTGACGCTTCATTGCTCGGGATCATTTCGCGGGGATCAAGGTGCGGCACAGCAAATCGAGAAACAGGCCGACATCGGTCACTACACCCACCGCTTGGCCGGTGCCGCGATCGCTGACTTTGGTCGCCACCGCCGGATTGATGTCGATACACACGATTTTCACCCAGCTTGGCAGCATATTTCCAACCGCGATGGAATGCAGCATGGAGCCGAGACACAGCACCAATCCGGCGCCCTTCAGCTGCTCGGCATAGGCGTCCTGCGCCCGATTCATGTCCGTAATGGTCTCCGGAAGCGGCCCGTCGTCTCGTAAGCTTCCGGCCAGCACGAACGGCACGTTATGCTTCACGCATTCGTACATAATGCCGCTGCGCAATCGTCCCGCTTGGACCGCGCCGCGGATACCGCCGCAATTGTAAATCGCATTGATGGCGCGCATGTGATTGCGATGTCCGTGTTCTTCCTGCCGCCCATCGCTCTGACGGATTCCAAGCGATGTGCCGAACAGCGCCGACTCGATATCGTGCACCCCGAGTGCGTTTCCGCTCAGCAGCGCGCTAATGTAGCCTTCGCGAATCAAGCGCGAGAGCGGCGCAGCGCCGCCCGTATGCACCACAACGGGTCCGGCCACGGCAACAATTCCCTGTCCGGCCGCGCGCGCCTGCTCGATTAATGACGCGGTTTGCTTCACCGCCGTCTCCACCTGTCGCTCGGAGGAAATGCCGTTGCTCATGAACGCGAAGGCCAAGCGGTCGCGCTCCTTCGATTCAGGGACTACGCGAATGCCGCGCATCCCGGTGACCACCCGGTCGCCCGCCTTGATATCGCGCAAACGGCGGCAAAAAGCCTCGCCGTCCTGCAAGACGATCAGTGCGTCCATGCGTTGGTTCTGCACTTCCACCCAGCGGCCGCCGTGACGGACGTAGGTCTTATGGTTGGTGGTGGAATAGAAATCCTCCGGTGCGCAACAGTCGCGCTCGACCGTGAAGGTGTCGGCCTCGCCCGAGTCCACCATGGAGCAGCCCAGGGCCAGCAATTGCGATAGGATCTTCTCCATCGCATCGGAATCGTCCGCATCGATTCTGAGGCGCAGGTAAGACGCGTCATTGTTGGTACGGCCAATGTTAAACTGCTCGACCTCGTAGCGTCCTCCGAATTCGACAACGGTGTCGAAGATACGCTCCATGATGTGGGAGTCGATCAGGTGACCTCGCGCCTCGACGCGCTCTTGAAGTGGAAGCGATGTAGCGGGTGCGGGCATGCTTATAGATGCTGTTGGGGATTTGGTTTCCAAATTCCAGCATACCTGCTATTGGAGCGGAAATTCGACTTGGAGACCGCGAAAGGCTGTCCGTTGCTCCTCGATGACCGCCCGGCGATCGAGCTCCCGCGCCAAATCCAAGAAATGCCTGCCCAACCGAGGTGTCCTCCGCACGCTATAATTCAACCAAATGGACATTTACGAGGAACTGGTCCGGCTGCGACGCCTCGGCCAGAAGTGCGCCCTCGCTACCATTGTCCAGGTCAACGGCTCTATTCCGAGCTACGAGAGCGCGAAATTGCTGGTTCGCGAAGATGGCTCGATGCTGGGCACCGTCGGCGGCGGCTGCGTGGAAGCGGAAGTCTGGAATGCCGCGCGCGAAGTCATGGAAACGGAACGGCCCCGGCAAATGAACTTCACCCTCGGCCAGGACGCCGCTTACGACAACGGCCTCATCTGTGGAGGACAACTCAGCGTGTTTGTCGAGCCGGTCGTTCCCCAGCCTTGCGTCTTTATCTTCGGCGCCGGCCACATTTCGAAAAGCATTTCGAAGGTTGCGGTGCTGGCCGGATTCGCCTCGGTCGTGGTCGACAACCGCGAAGCCTTCGCGAATCGCGAGCGTTTTCCGGAAGCCGACGAGGTCTATGCCGAAGAATACGAGGAAGTCTTCGCGAAGCTCCCCGTACGCGACACCAGCTATGTGGTGATTGTCACGCGCGGCCATCGCGACGACATGCGCGTGCTGCGCTGGGCCGTGGAGACCAGCGCCAAGTACATCGCCATGATCGGCAGTAAGCGCAAGGTAATCGGTGTGGTCAAGGAGTTAGAGAAGGAAGGCATTCCGCGCGGCGCCTTCGAGCGTGTCTTCGCTCCCATGGGACTGGAGATCGGGGCCATCACGCCGGAAGAAATCGCCGTATCTGTGATCGCCGAGATGATCGCAGTCCGCCGGGCGCCCGACTCTGAATGGCGCGTAGCCGCCAAATCTATCTTCGCGAGCGAAGCGTCGCGAGCCGTCTTAAAGTGACGCACGGCGAGCCTATCGCCGGTATCGTTCTCTCCGGCGGCGCCTCCCGCCGCATGGGCACTCCCAAAGCTCTGCTCCGATTCCAGGGCGAAACATTTCTCGATCGGCTGATCCGAATCTTTTCGCGCGTTTGCGATCCGGTCATCGTCGTCGTGGGCCAGCACGCCAACCTGATTCAGGCCGGCATCGAGCGCACCCACGATGTCGTATTTGCCGTCAATCCGGACCCCGATCGTGGCATGCTCAGCTCGCTGCAGTGTGGCCTGGCCATGGTTCCGGAGGAAGCGGCCGCGATGTTTCTCCCCGTCGACCACCCGCACATCGAAGTCTCTACGGTAGAAACGCTGGCCGCGCAGTTTCGTTCCACCCGCGCTCCGGTCACTGTGCCGGCTTACGCCGGTGAACACGGGCATCCGGTCTGCATCTCCCGTCAGGTCATCGATGAACTGCTGGCTCTTCCGTCCAGCGCCATAGCGAGCGACGTTATCCACCGGCACATTCCGGAGACAGTATACATCGAGGTCGCAGATCCGGCGGTAGTGACCGACGTCGACGATCCTACCGCCTACGCCGATTTACTGGCGCGGCACTCATGAAGACGGTCTGGCGCTGGTCTTTCCTCGCAGTGCTCTGCATCGTGGTGGTCGGCCTGATCGCACCGCGGGTCAGCGCGAATCGCTTTCGCCCGCGCATCAAGGCGGCTCTGGAGGCCGCGCTCAGGCGCCCCGTGACTCTCGGCGCCGTGCATTTGAACCTGTTTACCGGCCCCGGGTTCAGCGTGGACAATGTCCTCATTGACGATGATCCGGCGGCGGGCATCGAACCTTTCGCTCACGTCGAGTCGCTGCAAGCCCGGATCCGATGGACCAGCCTGTTTTCGGGCGATCTGGCGTTCTCCAGCCTGCGTCTGGACAACCCGAGCGTCAACGTGGTGAAAATGCCTTCCGGCCCGTGGAACATTCAGCCGCTGCTCGATCGTCACCCCGAGCCCGGCGCTGCTCATCGCACCGCGGTGCCCGATATCCAGATCCGCGGGGGCCGCATCGATTTCAAGTTCGGCGACACCAAGTCCGTTTTCTACATCAGCGATGCCGACGTCGATGTATACCCCAACTCGAACGGAGAAGTCGTGATCCGGTTTTCCGGCGCTCCAGCCCGTACCGATCAGGCGTCGCAAAGCTTCGGTGAACTGAGCGCGCGCGGCCTTTTGCGTTCCGGACCGAACGGTGAAAATCAGCTCAGCATGGGCGTGCACCTGGATCGAACCCCCATCTCTGAATTGACGCGGCTGTTTCATGGCAGCGACGTCGGCGTCCACGGGTATGTATTGGCGGATGCGAAACTCGCGGGGCCCATTTCGAAAATTGGTATCACCGGCGATGTGAACATCAGCGACTTGCATCGCTGGGATCTGATGCCTGCGCCCGGCGAAGGTTGGGCGTTCAACTATCGCGGCCTTCTGAATCTGACCGGCCATCATCTCGAACTCGCTAGCCTCACAACGCCCACCCAGCACGATCCGATCTCGGTCGATTTCCAGTTAGACGATTATCTGAGCGCTCCAAAATGGTCGGGAAATGTGGAATTTCATGAGCTTCCCGCGGCCTCGGTGGCCGATACCGCTCGGCACTTTGGCGCGCCGCTCCCGCCCGATGTCCAGGTGGATGGAACCGTGGAAGGCGCGATCGGGTATTCTAGCCAGGCCGGCGCCAGTGGCCAGTTGGAGGTCGCCGGCGCTTCGGTGAAATTCCCGCAAGGCGGTTCTGCAAAATTCGACTCGGCGCAGGTGCAGATCTCCGGGGGCAAAATCGTGCTCGCTCCCTCGGGCGTCGAGTTGGATGACGGCCAATCCGCGCAAATGGAAGGCGAGTACGCGTTCGATAATAGCCACGCCGAATTTCGCATCACCACGAAACTGATGACCGTTGGCCAAACCAACGACGGTGCCCAGCCGGAGAGCGCTCATTGGCTTGACGCCGCATCGATTCCAGTGCTCGAAAACCTCCGCCAAGGCTCTTGGAAAGGCTGGATCTCGTACGAAAAGACCGGCGCGACTCCCAGCGTTTGGTCCGGCCAGTACGACTTGCAAAATGCAGTGATCGATATTCCCGGCTTGGCGTTGCCTGTTCGCCTCGCCTCGGCAAACATTCAGATGAACGCCGCTGGAATCCAGCTCAGTCGCATGCGCGGG
>Ga0335074_10012225_pt1 | contig 12039 bp, 14 predicted proteins | sample Lox_Sample_23_FD_206715 | JGI IMG/M metagenome (GOLD analysis project Ga0335074, IMG submission 206715) | Soil microbial communities from Loxahatchee National Wildlife Refuge, Florida, United States - Lox_Sample_2.3 | ecosystem: Environmental > Terrestrial > Soil > Wetlands | place: USA...
ATGGCAGGGGAATGTACCGTGACACGAGGAATGTCGCCCTGTGAGGATGCTACCCATATATTCCATGCGCCTGTTTGACGAGGCTGTGGAGAACGATCTGAGGGTTTCTCTGGTAATGAAGGCATTTCTTCCACTGTCTATGCTAGATGTTGACTCGTTAAGGGGTAATGCATTTGAGGCTCAAAATTTTCGTCGCTATTTATCTAATTTACATCAAGCCTAGGCCCTAACCCTGAAACCTGTTCCTTTCCGTTAACTTTTTTGAAAAGTGCGAATCGCTTTAGCCTCGACCCCAGTCCGAATCTGAATCCTCAGATTCGGCCTGGTGCCCCGGGGACCATACCGGTAACGACGACCAAAACCACCACGAATTTGAGCGAAGTAATTACATAGGAAGTCATCGGTCATTCTCCTGATTCTAAATCCAGGCGCCTGCATTTTTCGCATTAAAAGGCGTTGAGATATTCATTGAGATGTGATTTTCCCATACTTAAGGCGAAGTGGCCGGTGATCAGTCATTCGAGGGCGTCTTCGATTGCCATATTAAAGAAAAATCATTTCAACCACCACACAATTTTTACCCCTGAATCCATATCTCGCATCTACAACTCTACAAAATCTTCATCGTGCAAGCGAAAACCCCTTGAAACTCGATCCGAACTGATAGCAATCACTGGCATCAAATGGTTAGTAATAAACGAACCGCTAATGACTCGCCGGCCTCTGCCTCGCAAACCTCGAAACGCGCGAGGACCTCGACTGCTACTTCGGCCCGGGACCAGGTCATCTGGCTCTCAGCCAACCCGCCCACTCGTACAATGGCAAAATGCATTCAATTCGCTCACCCGCATGTGCTAAAGCTCTTTGAGGAAGTTAAAGTGTGTTTCTGTACGTTCTTTGACTAACTGTGTAGAATACAGAACATTTTCGAGTCGCCTCCAAAGTCTTTTGGCTCTCCTACTTTGCCCACCAACGTGGCGAGACTGAAGACAATAGGAATGAGTTGTTCAAGCTGGTAGCGGAGCGTACCAATCTCATCAAAAACGCGCAATTCCCCATCATTTGGGACCAGGTCCATGAGAGTATTTTGTCTGAGTTTATCACCAAGTTCGACGCGTATTTTCAAGCTTGGCTCAAGTCTCCTGCCGGAAATGCCTACGAAGCGGATATAGCAAACCGCAGGTACGCTAATCTCCACTTATTGGATGGTCTTACTTGTAGACAAAAGAAATCTGCTATTCCGGGATTTGATCCACAACAGTTGAAGGAATTTACAGATGCGGCGGGAGAGATACATCGCGGAATCGATTGGAGTGTAAAGGAGATCTTTGATATTTTTCGTCCTCTGAGTTCTATTGCCGAGATTGTCGATGTCAAAGTATGCAGCCCCGTTTCCTTACGATTGCTAAGAGTCAGCCAAATTCATCGGTCGTTGACATTCAAATAGATGACGGGTCGGCCTCCCCCCTGTACGGTGATGAGCACCTATATAAATGGTTCAAAGCCGACTTGAAAACCGTGGATGGCGTCAGTATTGGCACACACTGGCATCAGTTGTTTTCCAAGGTCGCAAACGGTGTCATGCTCCAGAGTGTGCTATTGTACTTCGGAATGCAGACCCGAGGGGGTTCAAAAACATGCTACGATGTAGACAGTCTCCGCCAATTGATTGAGCGGATCCCTACTACGGGTTCCAGCAACGAGAAGACCGTTATTGAGTTCCCGACTCTGAAACTTTCGCTTGCGGAATGGACTGAGCGCTTAGCCTCTGATGAAGAAGAGTCCCAGACTTCGGCCCCTTCGCCAGCGAATAATAATGTGCCGGGCGATGAGCAATTACAGGCAATTCGGGAAATGAAGAAGAAGAACGAGTTGGAGACGATGTCAGAGATGACTATGGATAAATTGAAGCAAGACGGCGAGAATAAAACTCTTGTGCAGGCCAGCGCTCTCCATCAGGAGTTCGACGCAATTGGAGAGGATGTTTTTGATTTCCTTCAACGAGATTTTGCGGAGACCGCTTTGTATCCTCCAGAGCCTATGCAGCAACCTAGGTGGACACTCTTCCTTGAAAAGATGGCTCTCACCAACATCTACGGCAAAATTGAGTTAATGAAAGGTCAATTGCACAAGGTGGAAAAAGGAATGAAGCTTGTCATGAAATCGTGCAAGAGCCACATTCAAGATCTCCAGAAAGCGACCTTGGAACTTGACGAGACAGCCAAGAGGATCGCAGAAGCGGAAGAAGAACTTGGAGAGAAATTCGCAGAAACAGAATCTCTTTCCAGTGAGGTCATGAAATTGCATGCTACAGTCCAGCGCGGTCTTAATAACCCTGAGATCGCCAGATATGTTAATTTCGATAAAAAGCGAGGGCAGAACTTGTTTTCGTCAGTCTCGACAATATCTCCGGTACCAAGGAACCCCACAAGGTAACAAGCTCTCCCAATGATGCTAATCGTGTAGCTACGGTCACCCTGTTACTGCCGGTACCTCCTTGCCTTCGATTGCGCAGGAAAGAGAAGAGACGGGCGGAGGGTTGCCGGGAGCATTCGACAACACGGATGACGACATGCTCAGTGAGCTTGGCTCCGAGGACGCAAAAGATTAATGAATCTCTGGAAGGAGATAAATATTATTTCGTGCTGAGCATGAAAGGAAAGGAGAGATTTACTAGTTGACAAAATGGTATTATTATTTGACTGGATTCCTTTAAAAACGAGATAGTTAAAGAAAGCATCCTCATTAAACTCCGAATGGATCTCCAACCGTTACTCAAATTAAATGACGCTAAAGAAACTCCAAACTCTCCAACCTCATTCGACTAATGAAATATTAAATGACGATGAAAAAAAACCTCATTAAGCCTCCGAATATTTCCAATCTCACTCGTTTAACCAACCTGGCAGCACTGTATGTCTCTTGTTGCTCCCCTGTCGCAAGTCGTGGAGGTTCTTTATCACCTGCAAAGGTTCCCGGCTTGGTCGCCGCTTGGGTTTCCCTTGCTGCGGCGTGTCGGAGATGGTGCTGAGCTGTCCAACAACTGGAGACAGCGGATACCGATGAGTTGAGCTGATTCCAGTTGGGTTCAGAGAGGCCGGATTAACAGGAGCGCGAGTATCGGGGGCCGTTGGGGTGGAAACTGATGCTAAGAGGGTCGTATTTAGTTTTCGGCGTTTAAGCGGAGACTTTGAAGACGATGTATTCTCATCTGCTGGACGTTTTCCTTGCTGCGGCTTGGCAGAGATTGTGGTGAACTGAGGAACAACTGGAGACGTCGAATACTGATGAGTTGAGCTGATTCCAGTTGGGTTCAGAGAGGCCGGATTAACAGGAGCGCGAGTATCGGGGGCCGTTGGGGTGGAGACTGATGCTAAGAGGGTCGTATTTAGTTTTCGGCGTTTAAGCGGAGACTTTGAAGACGATGTATTCTCATCTGCTGGACGTTTTTGTGGTTTGGCGGCGGTGACGGATGCTGAACAATTAGGCGGTTTTACGAAATTAAGAGAGTACCTGTTTGAATGTTTTCCTTCTCCGTCGAATCCAGGTGATTCGAGATGTCTTGGAGAAGCTCAAGGAGGTCGCAGGCGGAAAGCAGGCTCGAGGTTGCATCAAATTTGACCGACTCAAGACTCCTTCGTAACTGCTTGGCAGTGACAATCCGAGTAACGTTTTTGACGATATGTGAGATAGCGAAATCAGGGAGAATCATGCTAGGGCGGATCATGGAAGGTAATTGATATTTACTTCGTTTCTCATTCCTCCAGTTCATCAGGAATTTCTGTAACTCCTTCTTTCTAATGGCATTCATTTTACCGTGTCTAACCGGCTCGTCATCAACAACTTTTGAGAGCTCTGCCGGAACGGGATCTTTGAGCTGATAGGCTAGAGTGTCTCCGAGGGTGAGTCCGCAAGGCAAGGGCATTCGTGGATCCAAGTCTTTCGCTCGTGCGCATCTGTCGCAGTCGTAGAATTCGTCTTCCGACGAATTTTCTTGAAAGATATTCCCCGGCTCTCGAAACGCGACTTTTATGATTCGATGTAAGCACCCATCTGAAACGCAAAGCCAGTAACCGAAAGGGTCGAGTTTCTGGACTGCGCGCACCGGCTTCCCGTGTGTACCCGTGCTCTCTGCCATAGCTTCTTTAAAAGTATTTCTGATGTCGTCGGCCTCCTTGTAAAGTCCATCCAAATGAAGGACGACCTCACCCATGGTTTCCTCTCTCACGGGGAGTGTAAATCTTGCAAGATCGCGTCCTTTGGAAACCGGTACGGTTTTCGGTTGCAGATTAAGTTGATCTAACTCATCCAATGTCGGTACAAGTCTCGGAGCCTCTGCTGGTTTGTTGAAGGCGGCTTCCCATGAGCCCGGAACAACTTCCAAGTACTTTCTTTCCACAAAGATTAATCTGTAAGATTGGCGGCCGGGACCCCTCCCCCCTCTTCCAACTCTCTGCCACAAAATATCAATCGTAACCTTATTCGTCATACCCCATTGAATCGTGATATCTACATCATGGACATTGACGCCCAGGCTAATAGCATCTGTGCCAATAAGAATCCTAGTAGTTCCGTTTCTGAAGTTCTCCATCACCTTCTTCTTGCGCCGATCATCAACCTCAGACCAATAGCCGCCTATGACGTTGTTGCTATGTATCCTCTTGAGAAACCCCTCTTGTCCCTGAGCATATTCCCATGCGGCTTTCATTCGCAAGGCCAACACCGAAGCCTGCTCAACGCTATCAACAAATATAATTGTCTTCGGTATGTCCTTGCGTATGTGCCGGAGAAGATTAAGCAATGGCTTCGTATTGTTAATATCGTCGATTGGGATCACCAGGAGCTTGATGTTATCCCTCCGGATGCTGAGGGAAAATAGAATTGTCGGTTGGAGCAGTTTGCACACTTTTGCCACATACCCTGCTACATGTGGCATCAGCGTTGCCGAGAACAACGCGAATGGTACGTTCGAGAAGAAAAGGCGTAACTTCCCGATATGACCGTAGAGTGGCCGAAAAGTTTCCCAGCTGTAGATGCAATGACATTCATCAACAGCGGTCAGGACAAGGTTTTTCTTGAATTCATTTTTCGTTCCCAAAATGTCCTTCTGGAACCTGCTGTTGGGATCAAGAAGCACTTCAGGGGAGGCATAGACTATTTGGAACTCTCCGTTTTTGACTTGGTCGAGTAAGGCAGGATTCGCTTTGATGTTTTCAGCGGTGAGCGCGACAGCTTTTATCTTTTCATTGTACTTTTTGCACTCAGCGACCTGTCCAATCAGTCATCGAAACTTACGAAGTTACTTGGTCTTCCATCAAACAAATAAGCGGGCTGATAACGAGGACGATTGCTTTGTGCTTTGACGCAATCATGGCTTGGAACACTAGACTTTTCCCCATACCGGTTCCTGCTCGGACCAGAATGTCGTACCCTTTCAACAATTGCTGCCAGGCTCTGATTTGCCATGGGCGGGGTTCAATACCGAATAGTTCCCGCACAAGTGGGATAAGTCGCCGCACTTCATCGCAGAACTGTTCATGCCAATCTGGGTATTTGAAAGACACGTCCATCAAGGCCGCATATATCGAATAGAGTTTCGCGACTGGTTTGGACTATCCGTGTTTGGTGTGCAGTGTGTGTGTGTTCGTCAGACGCGAACCCGCGATCCCGGCGCGTATATCAAGTGGACGCGTTATCGAACCGATTTTCTGCGTCGAAGAAGGGCCCGGGCGGCGAAATATAGCAGTCACGTACTCCTCCCATCCGGGGCTCTTCTCGCAAACAGAAATATTTCTGTTGAACTGTCACCTGCTTCGCGCTCGACATGCCGCGCATGCCGCGTACGAAAGTCAATCAGTTTGGTCGAGAAGTCAGCTCGGAGAATTTATTTTTGAAACATGCCACAGACCCGATGCAGCAAGCCCATGAGGAATCGATCCACTTGCGACTCGACACCTTGTATGAAGCCGCCAAGGCAGCTGGTTTCGCGTCACTAAACGAGGCTATCCTTCTAGATGCTCGCCAGGCGGCTACCACTCCTCGGAAATCTAGACGAAGATCCGCTTGGAGACAGTTCGCAGACTCCGGTGGAATGGCAGAACTGTACCGGTTATCGCGGTGTATGTATCACGCCAATGGAGCGCCCTCAAAACAACAAGAGCACCATCGGCAGTTAGTCGCCGAGAGTGTGGCCGAAATATTGCGCAAGGAGGTGAAGGACATCAAATCATGCAAAGAACTCAATAAGGGCCCCGAAGATTTTACACCGGAATTTCTAGCATCATTCAGTTTCAGTGAGGTCTATACCACAATTCAAAAGAAAGCCCCGGTGATGATTGCGCTGTTGGATAGTCTCATGGGATCTGACGACGCATCACCAGAAGCAAGTGATGCAGACGACCTTCAAGGAGTTCCGGAGCCAGTATCGCATGCACGACATCGTCGCGTCGTTTGTTCAATTGCAATTCTCCTGTCAAATGGACCATGCAACATCGTACAGGCTTTCTTCGGGTATTGGCTGTATTCAGCCGGAACGTCGAAGCGTGTAATCATCATTATGAACCATATCGGACTATCAGTGAGCTACACTACCATCCTTCGGTTTCTCCGCTCTCAGGCCGATGAAGTCATGAAGATCTTGAGGAAGCTCGGCGACCTGGGTTATGCTTTTCAAATAGTATTTGACAACGTGAACTGGCAGATGGATGTCAGGTATGAACGACTCCATAACCAAGTCGGATTTGCTTCTGGAATCGCAGCATTTATTCTCATTCCCTGGCTCCTTCAGAAAATGTTCACCCATGCGGATATCAGAGCTGAGGAAGCGCTCACCCTCACGCTTGCGGATTTCCTTCCACTGCAACACCATATTACCACGTTGCTGGCATCAATCCGCTACTCGTTATTTTCGGTCCTCAAAGAATTCGGCGAAGCGAATGACCTTCCGCCATTGTCTTTCAAGATCGATGCTCCCGAAGTTGAGAAATTGGATCCAAGTCACAAGCCGACAATACACTGTTTGCCCCTCATCGACCTTAACGAAGCTAAAACGGATGAAATCGCCGAAGCAATAGGTCGCATACGCAAATATGTTGGGATGTCCGACCGTCAGACTTGCGAAAATATAATCCTATTCAAAGGGGATTATATGACAGTCAACAATAGTAGGTACGTTCCTTGAGAGCTGCTCAACATGCTCATTACTTTGTAGGAAAGCGCAGCTTCACCAACTACACTCTAGCCCCGAGGAGCGATTGAGCTATGTTGAGTCCGCTTTTGGCTTTTTACATCTCCAAATGCAGGTTTTGAGGGTGCTCTATCGAACTCACTTTGGCGATACGACCCAACCGACTTCTTTGTCCCGGTGGATTGCGCTCCTGGATAGAAACACAACGAAACTTTGGAATGCTGAAGGGAAAGGCCATGTCAAAGATTTCAATGCCTGCTTGGACCTTTTTGAAACGGTCCTCGACGGTTGCCTTTTAGCAGCTCTGTGCACCGCCTACGGCTACAAAACCCTCGACGACTTCAGTGAAAAGTTTGGAGTGTCTACGGAAAAGAACCTTGATGATCTCGCCAAGACGCTCATGAGGTTTGAACTTGTTGATGTCAATAGGCAACAAGGTCGCAATGATACGGCACACGACAACCTGATTTTGTTTTTACAGCACGGCCTTATCCTTCGCAACTTCAGTGAAGCAATGAAGTCAGGAGACCCGGAGCGATCCCTTGCTTCCTTGAGCTTCTTCACATTCTGGTTTCAAAATTCAGGCCAGTACCGGTACGCAGAGGAATGCCTACGAATCACGGCTTGTTTGAGGAAGGTTTGGTCGCCGGAGCTGGTTGCATTTTTCAAGGCGAACTGTTTGATTAATACGTCCGGGAAAAAGTCAGGGTGGGTGCCGGATGATGAAATGAACGAACGAATGGTAAAAGAAGTAAAGGCTATGAGAAGCAACGGTAGCAGCTCGGCGGCGGCGGACCTTCATTGGCGGTATACCCTTACATTACAGACCTTTTTGTTTCCGGAAGCAAAAGAACGGATGGCATATGAATGTGACGCCTTCATCTCAGATAATCATTCGACAATGGTTGATCCCGCGAGGGATATCAGAGCCATCGCCAGTATCATTCTGAAGGAGGGAATTTGCCGGCATAAACCCAACCGCGATGGTTCCGGAGAGCTACCAAAGCAACATCAAGTCAGTGATCTGTTTGTTGAGGGGCAGACCGCTAAGGGTCTCACTCGACGGATCTCAACTGTGAGAGACGCGCTGGCCTTCGGTGTGCTGGCAAGTTCAGCTGATCTCGCCGATAACTGCGAGGTGGAGAGGGAAGAAGATGACTGTCGTTGAGTCATCGGGTTTGGGTGAGACGAGTGGATATGAAGCTATATGATAAGTTCACTGGCGGTGCAACGAGAGTATTTGAGGATGAGCAATTTTGTTTGAAGTCTTACAATTCTATCGCTGTGGAGTTAATGGGGTGGAGCAACTTAAACCTGTATTCCCTTAACAGCAAATGTAAAAGATCTATTACCTTAGTTCGATTGAATCCTAACTGTGACAAGCATTTGGTCCCCGGGCACTTACGGAGACCTCCCATAAGCTCAAACCAGCCATGAACGCTGGGCACGGCGACCTAGAATGGGATCTGTACATCGACTTGACCCCACTTCGGGACCAGCCTCAAGCCTGCAACGCAATGGAGAACCCCCCGGGGCCCAGTATCAAATTCTTCCACTTCATCTCAGCTATCCATCAGCTTGTAGCTATCCATCTCGGCCATCGCTTGCTAATCAGCTAGCTATACAGACAGCTGGGCCATTCCCTATCTCTGCCCGGTGAGTCCCCGGCGAGTCCCCGGCCAGCCCCCGGTGAGTTCCCGGTGACTACACACTTCCTCACCGCATGAGTGCGTACGATTATAGGATACCCCGCGGCGTGTCAAGCTGACAGGCACCTTCCTTAACTCTTCTACTCTATTTGTGCCAGTGCAGAGCGCCGACTACTCGTATATCTCAACAAGATTGGCCAGATCTGGAATGGAATGTCGCAGATTAGTATTGTGCCGAACGATTCAGACTCCGCGATGTATGGATCTCAATCGCAGACCGCTTCGCTGCCCCACCGGTCATGCACCCTTTTATCTTCGCCTCCCTGCTGAGGCCGGTGTGGTTTTCTTTGGCGTCCATTTTCCGAGGTCCAGGAACGTTATCCTGGACCAAGAGACTTCAGACTATTCCCACAGCCGCGGGCACCTCATCAGATGAATGGTCGGACTATTGGAAGGAATGTATTCCTTCACAACGGTCCCAACCGTTGGTGCTCTGGGTGCTTGGCCACCGACGAACAGGGCCCCGCGTCCCAGAATTGTATGGCAAAGAGGCATGAGTGCAGACCGTTCATTGAAGAAAACTAAGAGATAGAGATACAGAAGTCCTTAATGATACATTGCACACTCCAAACACCCACTTCCCGCTCACTTGGACTCCTTGTTTCTAGCCTTTTCTCAGGCTGGTGCCACCCCCAGCTGTAGTCCGTCCGCCAACCGCCAACTCGTTATAAGGTTACATTACAAAGTTGCGATTTTGGTCACCGGCTGGGAGGGCCCGACATGGTTTGCCTGCGGTTAGCCATTCGTTGGTTATCGACGGTACCCATTAAGGGGCAATTGCAATGCGAATTCGAATGGGTATGTTAACGGGGAGAAGATGCGGGCCCTGGAGAACGAATTCTTTGTCAAGAAGAACAAAGTTAGCCACGGTGATGCATACGTGAAAGATGAAGTTGCCCATTTAAAGATGAAGGAGAGCAATAGGGATTGTTGAGGAAGGTGTTGCCAGGCGGTGACGTGGCAGGCTCCAGTTTTTTCCCTTATTGTTGGAGCTTACCCAACACACTCATGCACGATCCATCCAACACACTCATGCACGATTCCTTATGTTGATGGTGAGTGAGCCTTAGCTTGTAAGCGAGTCGTTGAGCTTCAATGAAAAAGGAATGCGGCGGGGTAATTCCCCTAGAATTTTGACGGATTTCTGGTGGACGTCGAACTTTTAGAGAATTTTGCAACAGAAAGTCCTCTTGTAAATGAGCAACTCTTGATCTGTCGTATCGCTCTCGGGTTACGAGTAATTCCACCGAAAAACCCCCCGCAAAGGTGCACAGCACTGGCGGTCCTGTATAGGCGCCGGGATAAAGGGAATGGCCTAAATGAAGCAACAGCTTGGCGCTAGGTACCCAGATTTGTTGACAGAGGAGCTCCTCCGTGAACCGGTCCATCTGACGGCATTTCTGGAGTTTCCAGATCAACTTTTCCCCTGCCCGATCGGGAAGTTGCACTATGTAAAAAGTCGGGCCTGTTTGAGATATTTTAATCAAGCCCGCGAGCTTTTTCAGCAACGGACAAAGAAGGCCCCTTAAAAAACCCATGTATTGGTCCGGCTCCTTTGGTTTACTCGAGGGCTTGCCCCCTCGATTAACCAAAGGATCCAGACCTATATACATGGGTTTTTTAAGGGGCCTTCTTTGTCCGTTGCTGAAAAAGTGACTTTTTGTCCATCTGAAGCAGCATCCAGGAGGTCCGTAGGACCTCCTGGATGCTTCTCAGACACGCTCCAAGCCCCCGCCACGCGCTTTCCGAGGCTCCATCCGCCTCCGCTCCTCTCCCTCCACGGAGTTGCTGTTGTTGTTGTGATTCTTCCTTGTTGCTGTTGGGATTCTTCCCTGTTGCTGCAGAATTGGTGATGGTGAAGAGTTTTGGTCGAAATCAAAATGTTGGGGGCCCGAACTCAAATTTATTATATGAATTCTCATAAAACAGCAAGTTCACTGAGATCTCAGCCATTTCTGAATGAATTGAGACCGGTGACTAGATTTGGCTTCTACTAAGTCACCGACATCTCCTCAGCATGCCCAATTATCTATATCATCTCGTGGTGGCATTGCCATTACCGGTATGGTCCCCGGGGCACCAGGCCCAATTCCATTGATTGGAATTGGGACTGGGGTCGAGGCTAGAATCGCTTTGAAAGTTTGGATCGGGGAATGCCGAGTCGACGAAATGATCCCAGAGAATGGAATCCTGAATCACTAGTGGACGAAAGAACCCAAAGTATCAGAGGAAGGCTTCAGAATCCTTGGAAATACATATACTCTAATGTGGCCCCTTATTCTGCCGAAATCTTCACTCACGTCGCTCTCGAGCTAATACACCATCCCGAACGCAATTCCAAGAACATTCGTCGCGCAGATATTCTTTACGACACAGACCTCAATCCCGATGTTCCACTCAATTCTGAAACGGCAGATGGACAGTGTGTTACTGGAATGAGATGTATTCGGACTATTCATCGGAGATTAATGCCTCGAAATCCAAATTTGGATGATGAGCTTGAACAAACGTGTCGATTTTACGCTGCGGACGACGATTTTGAGGCGACATTAGTGACTTATTATTGTCACTTTGTCAATGGGAAAGTACCGTATTACGTCCCTGATGTCCTTGGAATAGGATTTGAGTTATTTGAAGGGAGAGTATATATCGCTTATCTCCCTCTTTCCTCTCATGATTGCACTTCAGATCGTCTTCTGAGAGTCGCTCTCAACCTCCTCCGCACATTCCATCGTCATTGGTATTATACCCCGCTTTTATCTTAGCTAACTTGTGCTAGTTTGGGCACCAGCGAAGGATACCAAAAACGAGTTCACCATGACCTTCTTGTGGAAAAATCTTGCTATCAAGATCTCTACATCACTCTCAAAAATAAATATGCGCACTTCTTGATCGAGAATTGGGCAGAAGCGACTGATCCTATGAAACATGTTTTCGAAGACCTCTCACTCGCATCCTTTCTCATCTTATTATGGGAACAACAAGGTGGCCATGGAAAAAAGACGAAGTTTGTGGACGTTGGTTGTGGAAATGGAGTTTTGGTGTATATTTTGAAAATGGAAGGATATGAAGGATATGGTTTTGATGTTCGACGACGGAAAAGTTGGAATATATTCCCTCCGGAAGTCCAGTCTCAATTACACG
>Ga0335074_10012226_pt1 | contig 12039 bp, 13 predicted proteins | sample Lox_Sample_23_FD_206715 | JGI IMG/M metagenome (GOLD analysis project Ga0335074, IMG submission 206715) | Soil microbial communities from Loxahatchee National Wildlife Refuge, Florida, United States - Lox_Sample_2.3 | ecosystem: Environmental > Terrestrial > Soil > Wetlands | place: USA...
CGGGCGCCTCAGGGAACTGCAAGATGGCCAGCGAGCCGACATCGGCGGCGGCGTGCGCGCCACTGCTGAAGGGCAGGATCTGCACGGAGATCATGCCGCTGTCGCCGCTGACCCCTGCGAGCAGCCCGAGTTGCCCTTGCATCACCCTCGGGCCGCCGACTTCCTGGCACAGCGCTGCCTCGCCGATGATCACGTGAATGTCCGGCTTACGCTCGCCGAGGATCGCTTTCTGCCGGGCTAGGGTCGCCTGGACAGCTCTGTCGAGCGTGTTGTCGTCCGCGAGGCCACGCTCAGCCTCGGCCAGTGCTCGCGCGTACTGCGGGGTCTGCAGCAACGGAGGTATCCGCTGGGCCTCGTACACCGAAATCCGCGAGGCGCCCGCCTCCAGCAGGAGGTAGTCCCGACCGGTATCGGGCAGAACATCGGCGTACTTCGCGCACCATGCATGTGCGCCGTGCGGGTCGGCGATCCCGGCCAAAGTCGCTTGCTGCTCTTCGCCGATGCCGTACTCAGCGAGCAACAGCCGCAGCTCCTTGCCTCGTATCCCGCGCTGCCCGGTCTCGATCCTGCTGACCTTGGAGCGGTCGCATCCGAGGGCCCGGGCCGCATCTTCGAGTGTGAGGCCCAGGTTCTCGCGATAGCGGCGGAGCGCCTGGCCGACGAGCCGCCGCCGAACTGGAGGTGCTGTGATCACGATGAATCACCCTTCGCTTTGGTGCGGTTCTGGTGATCGCCGGAAGGTTGCCGCCCTCCGACATCATCAAATGTACTCGCACTTCTTGGCGTGCACCAAGCGTTTGCCATACGTCTTCGCATGCATCCCGGTAATCAGGTCTGGTGCAGAGTCCTCGCCGCGCGGATGATGCGCTCGGCGGTGCGCCGGCTGGTACCCCACTCGCCAGCAAGAACCGCTGCAGAGGGCCGCGCACCGGAGCGAAGTGCGGCAAGGACACGTTCGAGTCGTTCGTCGCCTGCGTAAGGGTGCGGCTTAGCGGGAGGGCCTGGCGTGCCCGGCTTGTGCCCGCCTCCCATGCCTTTACGATTGTCGGCGGCGGCCCACACCGTCGAGCGCTTCCACAGCGGCGCGCGGCGACCCTTGCTGGTCGTGCCGTAGGCGTCAGGCTCGGGAAAATAGCCAAGGCGCCGGTTGGCGTGGATCACATCGCGGCTGGAATAGCGCAGCATTCGCGCTGCCTCCGCTGCGTTGACCAGGTCGTCCGGGTCGCCGCTGCGGTCGGCCTGGGTGAGAGACTCGATCTTGCCGCGCTGATGGGCTTGATGCCACGCGGTCCACTCGTCCTCATACCAGTAATCCGTGCGGCTGATCCGGCCTGCCTTCTCCGGATGCCCGGTCCTGGCGCGGTCGCGGTACCAGGCATCCACGGTCGTCCGCGGCACCCCGCGCGCGGCCATGTCGGTACGGCTGATCACCGGGCGCCCGTTGATGGCCGGAATGAGAACGACCTCCTCCGCGCGACGACACCCGCTGAGCTGGCCGGGCGCAACCGCCTCGACCTCGGCCGAGGCCGACTCGGGCATCCTAATCCGACAGCGGACGGTAGCACTACATGGCAGTACGCCAGGGCATCTAGAATCCGTGCAGGCTCGACGGTGCTTGATGCCTTCTTTGGTGGGCGTTCTGGGGCGTTGTCGGGCTAGGTGGCCGCGCGGGACCTTTGCCGAGGCGCTGCTCGCAGTGCCGCCCTCCGGGGCGGGCCCGCCGGCCACCGCAACCTGATCCCGCAAGGACGCCGTCGTCCTCACTGCCCGCTGAGGGCACGGAGGACATGGCCAAGGCGGGTTACCTCCCTGACCAGGCTGACGGCCCGGTAGAGCACGATTGCGCCACAGGGTCGTCGTCGGCGACTTGCGGGTCTTGCCTCCGGACCGAGACTCCGAGGAGCTGCCGGACCAACGCCGCAAGGTCCGTGGGCGGCTGCCTCCTCAGCTCGATCGTCGATGGTTCTTGCCGGATACCGAGGACCACCACGACCAAGGCGACGAACAGGACGATTCCTAGCGCTGCGGCGAGAAGCATGGGGATCATCGGAAGTCGGCCCACTTGCGGCCGGCGCGGAACTTCTCCTCGGCGAGTGCCAGGAACCGCGCTCGATCGCGTGCGTGCCGTCCGTGCCGCCGTCCGGTCGCGCGTCTGACGGGCTTGGCTTGGCGGCGCCGCCAAACCATACCGGAGAAACACTTGCGGCACAGGCTGTGTGATGGTTCGGGGACCGCTCCGCATGGGCATGACCGGCGCTGGATTTCGGTTAGCTGGCTGATGGGGCTTGGATGCATTGCGTGGTTCCTTCCACTCGGCGTCTTCTCCGTCCGGTTCGGGTGGAGAATCTGGTGATGTGCATCGCAGGATGCGCCGGAGTGTCAGGACGCAGTTACTACGCGGAGGGACCGGTGCTGGACGTGACGGGACGTCCCCACTAGGGTGAAGGCGTCCTTGTACGTCCTGCGGGCTTGGGTGGAATGCCGAACGAGAGGCTGCGAGCGCTCCTGCTGGAGCGCGGGGAGACCCCCGTCAAGCTCGCCGAAGCGGTCCAGGTCGACGCTAAGACCGTTGAACGCTGGATCACTAAGAGCCGTACTCCCTACCGGGCGCATCGGTACGCTGTCGCCGCTTTCCTCGGTGTCGACGAGTCCTATCTGTGGCCGGATGCCCTGGGCCGTGACCAGGTCGCCGCGGTGTCCGAGAGCGAGATCGTGGCTGTCTATCCGCATCGCTGGGCGGTGCCGAGGGACATGCTGGGACGCTTCTTCGGACAGGCCGAGCAGGAGATCGGCGTTCTGGTCTACTCCGGCATGTTCCTTGCTGAAGACGCCGGACTGCACAAGCTGTTCGCCGAGCGCGCGCGGGCTGGAGCGCGCATCCGGCTCCTGTTCGGCGAGCCGGACAGCCCGAATGTCGCCGAACGCGGAGCGACCGAAGGTATCGGTGATGGCCTGGCCGCAAAGGTCCGCAACGCCATCGTGCTGTTCCGCCCGCTCCTGGCTGAGCCCGGCGTGGAGATGCGGTTGCACGGCACGGTGCTGTACAACTCGATCTACCGGGCGGACGATCAGTTGCTCGTCAACACCCACATCTTCGGCGTGATGGCGAACAACGCGCCGGTGTTCCACCTGCGCAAGATCCCCGGCGGCGAGATGGCCAGCACCTACATGGACAGCTTCGAGCGTGTCTGGGACCTTGCGACCCCCTGTGAAGGCCGGTAACTGGTGCCAGGCAGGATCGACTACTACAACGACCCCGGTGCGCCCGAGGCCAACAGTCTCGTCCCGTCGGTCAACGTCGTGGTGACCAATCAGGACGGGGATGTCCTGGTTATCCAGCGGTCGGACAATGGCAACTGGGCCGTTCCGGGCGGTGCTATCGATCTCGGCGAGTCTCTCGTCCAGGCCGCGGTTCGCGAGACCAAGGAAGAGACCGGGATTACGTGCGAGGTGACCGGGATTGTGGGGATCTATACCGATCCCCATCATGTGGTTCTCTACACCAGTAACGGTGAGGCGAGGCAGGAGTTCTCCATCGTGCTGACCGCCCGGGCTGTCGATGGCGAGCCGAGGCCGAGCGATGAGAGCAGCCAGGTCCGGTGGGTGACTCGTGATGAGCTGGCGGAGTACCCGATGGACCGCTCGATGCGGCTGCGCGTGGACCACTTCCTGGCCGGCCGTCCCTCGCCGTACCTGGGCTGAGCCGGTAACGCTGTCGTGAGGGCGCCGCGCTTCCGCACCTGGCCGACCGCGTCCAGGATCAGCGGAGTGGCGCGGCGGATGGACCGGCTGACCAGGTGTCCTGCCCCGTAGCGGTCGTGGATCTCGGCGAGCCGCCGGTCCACCTGTACGTGTTCCCCGTCCGGGCTCGTGGTTATATCGCAGAACGTCAGCGCATCCGCGAGCGCCTTCGACGCTGGTGCGAACTCGCGGCGCAGCACCGCGGCGAGGCCGCGTTCCTCGGCCTCGATGTGCGCGCATGTGTGGTAGGCGACCAGGCGGCACAGCAGTTCGTCGGCGTGCTGGACGTCTCGCAGGTAGCGGGCGCCGTCGAGCTGGTGCAGGCCGGTGCTGGCCAGTTCGGGCAGGTAGCCGATGTCGTGCAGCCATGCTGCGGCTTCGAGCAGGTCGGCGTCCGGGCCGAGGGTCCTTGCGATGCTGCGGGCCCGGTCGGCGACGCCCTGAACGTGTGCCCAGCGGCGGGGGAGGGGGGCTTGCAGGAGTTCGCGGGCCAGGTCGGCGGCCCAGGCGGGGGTTGTCTGCATAGAGCCCAGGCTAGGAGCGTTCCGTGGGACGTTCACGGACACCGCGTGCCGTCTGAAGACGTCCTCTGCTTGTTAGCCGTGGTCGGCGCCACGTAGTAGCCGAGGCCTGCGTATTTGACGACCAGTCCTTCCCGTTCGAGCAGTTGCATCGCTTTGCCTACGGTCTGCCGAGAGCGCCCGGTTTTGCGAACGAGCGCGCCGATGGATGGTACGGAATCGCCTGTCGCTAGGCTCCCGTCGGTAATCTGCTCACGGACATATGCCGCTACCTGCCTGTATGCCCGCGGGTCGGCGGGGATGTGGCGCTCGTTCACGCTGTCATCTCCTCTCCGCCCGCAGACTCCTCGCCTACCGGCGGGGAGCTGAGGAGTGCGTCGAGCTTGTCGAGCAGTTCCCCGAGGAAATAGCGGGTAATGACGGTCTCCCCGTTGGCCTCCGGGATGCGGGCCTGCCAGTACCCCAGTCCGGTGTAGATGCACACGCCCGGGTGCTCCTCGCGGAAGCAGCGCAGGCGTATGACCTGATCCGGTTCATCTGGCACCGTCCGCAAGGCCAGGCGGGCCAGGCGGCTCACGACACTCTCCGCATGGGTAGGAACGCATGGTCGTCCGCGATCACCTTGTGTAGCTCGCTCGGGGAGGCAGCTGTGTGGGTAGTGCCGACGCCGTCCTTTCGGCGGCACCACCAGGCCCGGCCATCACAGCCGACGTCGTAGGCATCACCCCACACCTGTCCCAGCAGGTCCAGGGCAAGCGGTCCGTCCATGAGAAGCGTCCCTCCTTTTCGCCATATCCGCTGACAAGCCAGGACAGTCGAGCGATGTCGCCTGTGTTCCGGCTAGGTGATCAGCCTTGCGCGGAGAGTGGAACTTCTGAACAACGCCTAGGGACTTCTAGGGACGTCTTCTGATACCGTCATGGCTGTCGCCGTGCTACGGGAGGCGGAAAGTGAACGAGGCGCTACTCCAGGCCCTGCTACGCGCACGGCTGCGCGAAGATGACGTCGCGGCCCACCTGGACGTGGACCCCAAGACGGTACGGCGCTGGCTCAACGGTCGGGTGCCCTACCCGCAGAACCGCGCCGCCATCGCCGACCTGGTGGGCGCGGACGAGGCCGACCTCTGGCCGGGTGCCGGAGGGCCGCTCACCGCACGGGCACGGCCGGGCGAACTGGGTGTCGTTTACCCGCACCGCTGGGCCATCCCGCGGGACGTCTGGGCGCAGTTCTTCGGCGCCGCCGAGCACGAGATCGCCATCTTGGCCTACAGCGCCTTGTTCCTTGCCGAAGACGAGGGCATCCTCCAGATCCTGGCCGCCAAGGCCCGCAGTGGCGTCAACGTCCGCATCGCGCTCGGTGACCCGGACAGCCGCCATGTCGCGGAACGCGGCGAGGAGGAGGGCATCGGCGCCGCGATGTCGGCGAAGGTCCGGAACGCGTTGGCTCTCTATGCGTCACTCCGCGGGGTCGAGAACATCGAGATACGGCTGCACGACGCTGTCTTGTACAACTCGATCTACCGGGCAGACGATCACTTGCTGATCAATCAGCATGCCCACGGCATTCCTGCCGCGCATTCGCCCGTCTTCGAGCTGCGGAAAGCCGAGGAAGGCGAGATGACAAACGCATACCTCGGAAGTTTCGAGCGTGTCTGGGCGCAGACCAGCACCTATGTCTGGGTCATTGTATTAAGGACCTGACCTACGGGTTCTAGGTTGATGATCTGACCTGACGACGATTCGCCCACAGATAGCTTTAGCTATCCAGAATACCGAGTACTCCACGCGGCAGCTGCAGTCGGTCCCAAACGCTACCATCCGATAGATTGCTCTGTCGTCTTAGATAGTTACGCTGAAGCGCGATTTGAGAGCTAGTGAGAGGCGGTGATGTGATGGAGATCAAGGCGAGCAGCTCACGGCACTCGTCTTCGTATGGGCGTTCGCGGGTCACTATGGCGGTGGCAATACCATTAAACAGCGATACCCTTTCCGTCACAGCCCACCGTATTTCATCTTCGAATTCATCTATGCATGCGCCAGAGGCAATATTTACTAGCAAGGCGGCAACCCTCACTGCTGGCGAAGCGGATTTGGGGACGGAGACTTTACGGATGATGGAGCGGCGGAGGGCAGGATCCCAATTAGACATGGCGGCGGCGATGGGTACCAGGAGGCTCTCTGAGCCTTGACCGTTCTCAACGTACTCCCATAGCCTCTGAAGCGAACCACCAGTGGGGTATTTGGCTGGCGAACCGAATACACTGAGAGGAACGCTCGCAAACAATCTGTGCCACGTGGGGTCCTCGAGATGAAGCATAGGAAGCAAGTTGTAGAACATTGGATATATCAGATCATCGTCGATGGGAAACATTGCGACTTGCAGAATACGGTCGACCCAATTATTATCCGTCCTCTTAGTATCCGTCCTCGTCGATACACGAATCGAAGCAGATGAATCAACTAGCAGATTCGCAAGAAATTTTCTAACTATAGCGCTATCGGCCTCTTCGAAGGCGCGAATTAGTGCTAGTTCGCTACCCTGCGATGAAGTCATAGATTCTAGGTAGAGATGCGCGCGGAATGGAAATTGGTAAAGGACTCCAGACTGGCGATCGCCTGAGACGGGATTCAAGCTCATTAGGTAGTCTAGAGTGACCCCTTCAGCCAGAGTGCGTTCGATACTCACCCAGTCTTCCAAGTCACCAAACCGACCTTCATCCAGTGCACGAATGACCTGTTCCCGGTCTTCTCTAGCGGCAGAAATGCATTCAGACAGCTGCCATGGATAGCGGAAGAGAAGTCTGTCATATGCGCGGCCAGCACGCGCACTGTCAAGATAGCATTTCACTGCGTCGGTTAGGCTGTCGGAACTCGGCTGCGCAATAAAATATCCGGCCTTTCTTGCGAATTGCCATCCCGAGCTAGTCGGTGAATTTGTCGGCGGCACCAGTCGCTTGGCGAGTTCCGGTTGCCGCAATAGAGGTATACCCAAAGTAACAAGAGCTTTATTATCCGCTATAATACGAACGTTCGTCTCAGCGGGAGAGTTCGCCGCCCTGTCGATGAACTCGGCAAACCAAGAGAGCAATTCGTCGTCTTTGTTTACTGCCCATGGCCCAAGCTGCACCACTCTCGCTCGGTTTCGACGGACTCTATGACTAAGGAGTATAGAATCCAGTTCGGGACCCACTTCAAGTAGACGATCGCGTAGCATCTCGGACAGCCACTGGTTACGGCCGGTCGCGGCGTCAACAGTCATTCTAAGGACTCTAACCGTTAGACCTCGCTTAGCGATTACTTCACGACCTAGGCGTTCAAAATCGCCTCCAAAACGGTCGATCAAGAAGGCGAGACAACGCCAAGCCGACACAGCAGTAGAGTTTGTATCCAGCTCGTCAGAGCCTGCTAGTTCTTGTTGGATCTTTTCCAAATATATATGGCAGGTATCGACATGGCACACATCGGCCAATCTGCGTGAATCCGAAACAGGACGTTGCAGAAGCTCCAATGCAAGTCTGGTTAGAGACCGACGCTTAGTTGGTTGCTTTCTCGCCGGGCCGTCTTCAAGTAGATCCAGGGCCAATACTGAACCTACAAGTAGTTGCCTAAAGGAGTCATTGACATCATCGTTGAGCTCAAAGCAGATTGCCTCGATCGTATCCCAAAGATAGCGTCGCTGTTCAAAGCACTTGCCCGCCGCAAACAAGAATACGTTCCGCCAATGGCTGGATGCGGCTACTTGTGCAAGACGGTCTCGGACAACTACGTCTGGCCCATCCAGAAGCCCCTCTCCTGCCATAAATTCTTGAAGAGAGCGAATTTCAAATCCCACCAAGCCGGATTCAAGTCCTACTAGAAAGACGAGTCTATTCGCCGCGGCATCGATTATCCGGTCCTTGAGTTCGTGCAGTTCCCTGCCTCCATGCCCTTCTTCTCTTAGGTAGCCTTCCACTATCTCGCCGAATTGTGCCTCTGATAGTCGTGCATCTGTTCCTCCAGATCGCTCACTCTCAACTTGAAGGGCCATGCCAACGCGTCTGTGGATGGCATCAACGTCAACCGCGTGCTCTCGTAGAACGGCGACAGAGGTTATGTCTCTCTCAGTCTCACGCTCAAAGATAAGACGATAGTAGGCGTTAAACAGTGCCCAACGTTCTTCCGGAGGTTGTCCTATACGGTCCACCAGGAGAGTCAAGATTGTGACCTGAAGCGGTGTCGTCATCAGGCGAGCAGTAGATCGATTTGTAACGGCACGCGACAGACGTTCTGTGACCTTACGTGTCCGTTCCGTATCAACTCCAAAGCGAATCTTGGCTAGCTGGGATCCATATGCAAGGGCAACGTTCTTTGAGAGAGGCATCAGATAGTGATGAAGGTATTGCTTCGGAGAGAACTCGTCGCTGTAACCTTGAGGTCGGCTAGTAGCTATGATCATAACGTCGAGATCGCTGGTTGCAATATCTATTGAAAAGTTCGCCACCGCAGTTATTACTGCATCGCGATTAGTGGATGGTGGAACCTCATCAAGGCCATCCAGGACTATTAGCGACGGATACTTGCGGAGCATATTTTCGATCTCTTCTGCAGATATCGCCACGTCTGTGTTGGCCGAGAACTTAAATGCCAGGTATCCCAACAAGCTATTTATGTCTCCAGCTGCTAGAACCTTAGCAAGGTCGCCTAGAACAATCCGAAATGGCAGTCTGCGGGCTCGGGGCTGAAGATAGTTGCCGCCCTTCCGTTGCTGGGTAAGGCCGACTACCGCGTTCAGCGCATCCTGGCTAAGGCGATTTGCTGGGGCATCCCGAAGTAGCGAACTCCGGAATATCTGACATATGTACTGACCTATAGTTGTCTTCCCTTGCCCTGGGCCACCTATAAGTACATAACGACCCATACGGTTTTTTGATGAAGATCCAGGGAAAGCTCGACCTTCAAGTTCGGTTGACGGTTCGTTAGCTGCACGTAGGCTGGTACTGGCATCTGCAATTATGGTGGCTACAAAGTTTGGGGTGTCCGCCTCACGGCTTGACTCAGGTTCTGTGCTCGGCGGCCGGAAAGAGGTCGGGAGATCGATGAATACTTGCGACAGCGGAATTGCATCGTCTCCAGAATGGCCCGCCTGTTCGAGTTGGGCATATTGATCCGCTAGCAGTTCGCGTTGTAGATATTTGAGAATCAGCGGGTAATAGTCACGTTCGCGCGTGCGGAGCATTGCTGACAGTTGTGCCAATACGTCGCTAGAACTTATCCACGCGAGATATGAGTTTCTGACCTGTTCATTATTGTCAAGAAGCACCCGAATCTTATCGTAATCCCAGACGTCGAAGCCCTTCACGCTATGTGTCTCGGCGAACTCTGTCAAGATAGACAGAACCGAATCTTTGCCGCCGCCTTCACCTGGGGAAAGCGTCACGTTCGTCGCGAATATGTAATACTCCGGTACGGGCCTGCGATTCCTTTTGCGGGTATACTGCTTCAGTTCGCTGGTCAACTGGCCGCGTGCCCACGTAGCATCCCGTCGAGTGTCTTGTGGCCGGACGTGGTATTTTGCTTGAAGAATGCCATTACCATTCCAATAACCTCCCGGGGCGCCGTACTGGGTGACGCCGTCAAACGTGGCCTCTCGTCCGCCATCGGGACCATCTCCGAACGGCGTTATGGTTGAGGAAATAGCAGTGAAAGCCAATGACTGGACTAGGTGTTCGAACAAACGTGGAGAGAGTCCGTCCAGGCGATAGTCATTCAAGGGGGACCTCCTCGGTGGTGAAGCGACTCGCGTTGCTGTGGACCTAGGCTATACTTAGATTTAAGGCCTGTAAACCGCCTTTTGGTTGCCCTTGGGCGTCAATGCCTAGCTGGTTATGTTGACACCGTTCTAAATGTGTGCTTTGCGCCAGATAATATCTAGTGCGCGCGTAGTGTGTGTTTCTACTGATTTTTAGTCCAGTTTGTAAGTGGCCGGGAGTTGCGGATTGCATGCTTCTTACGTGCCCGTCATTTGGGCCCCTCTCCTCAACGAGGAGGTCGTGGGGAGCCGAGAACGCAAGTCAACGCGGTGCCTCCCCCGACTCGGCGCAACCACTCGGGTCGTTCGTGCTGGTGGAGATTCCCGTCCGACTTGCCGCGACGGTATTTGACAGGCCGCCTATGTATGGCATGCGAGGAGCCAGGCCTGATTCTGCGCTTTCTCGTAAGGCTTCTGTGATTACCCGCTTGACCCTTCGGCGATCGATCCCCAGTTGACGTCCTATCGCCCGCTGGCTCACGCCTTCATGGTGCATGGCGCGTACCACGTCGTCAACGTCCGGTGCACCAGGCGAGGTAGTCGGTGTTTGATCATGCGAACGCAAGAAGGACGGCATGCTATGGGCCGTCCTCACAAGCAGCATCAGTAACTCGAACGAGCCGACTAGCGCCAGTGCTGGCCATGCGCTGACCAGGGCGCCGATCGGTCCGTGGCCCAGTCCGTGGGCCAGGTTGGCGCCGACAGTGGCCACGATGCCACCACCGAGACTCCACAGCGCCAGTCGTGGTACACGCTGGTTCCGGCGGCTCGCATCCAGCACCACCATGGACGCCGCCCAGATCAGGCCATCCACCGTGAAAGGGAGGAGCCGGGCTGTAAGACCCGACTCCCCATGCGTCCGGACAAGTTCGTAGGCGTGCTGGTACGAGATGATCGCCGCCACACTGGCGACCGCCACGACCGCCAGCGCCGTCGTGATCCGAGTAAGCCGGTCGATCATCGCAGCTCCTCCTCGAACGCGAGGACCAGCGGATGATCAGGACTGTGCCCGATCGCTAGGAGTTCGGTAACCGTCAGGGCCGTGATCGCCTGGTTGCGGCTGAACAACCGAGCAGAGCGGTCAGAGACGATCCATGCTCCCTGCCCGTCCGCCGCGGCGTGCTGGCTGAACCGCGCGGTGGCGATGATCTCCCCGCCGACTTCCAGGGCCATGACGTCGTTGTCGATCCGAAGAGACATGCGATGGACCTCCTTCGTGAAGGAGGTCCGGAAAGCCAGTGACTAACCAAGTGACAAGACCGCTCGGCCTGCTCGGGCTAGCGATCAACTGTCCGCAACGACCCCGGCAGGGACACCATTCGACCTGCTCAGACCCCACGTGACGCAATCGGGATCGATGGTAAGGAGAAGGTCTACGGTTCGATTCCGTAACGGGGCTCCGCAGGTCACAGGCCCTTTCCCGGTGTCGGGGAGGGGTCTTTTTCGTCGGCTGGGGGGCACTTTGGGGGGCAGACTTCTCCCAGAGGTAGGTGCCGCCGCGCAGGTCAGGGCGATATTAGGCGATGGCTGACCCAGTGACCTGCTAGTGACAGTTCAGCCGCGTGATCGGGTCCTGGCGGCGTGGAGGCGTTGTTGGGTAGAGGCTTGCTCCGCTGCTTCCTGGCATAGGCAGTAGCCGCTCAGCCCGAAAAACTACGAGCCGGACTGCCGCAGGTCGCCGATAGCGCTACCGTGACCAGGTTGCCCGAGACCGAGTTAGCTCGACGCTGCTAGGGCTGCCGCCGCCCGGTCGTGGCGTCGCCTCGAAGGGGAGGCGCACGAGCCCGGATGACCTGGCCGCTGCCCTCGTCGCGTACGACGCCGGCCAGGACCGCCAGGACCTGGCCGGCATGCTGGCGGAGTCTGCGGAGCTGCCCACCGCATCGCGAGATGGGTGACCTACACTGCGGGCTCAATGGGCTGGTGCAGGAGGTCGTCGATCGCGGCCAGGGCGCCTCTTATTCAGGAATTGCTGACGTACGGTTCTGCT
>Ga0335074_10012227_pt1 | contig 12038 bp, 8 predicted proteins | sample Lox_Sample_23_FD_206715 | JGI IMG/M metagenome (GOLD analysis project Ga0335074, IMG submission 206715) | Soil microbial communities from Loxahatchee National Wildlife Refuge, Florida, United States - Lox_Sample_2.3 | ecosystem: Environmental > Terrestrial > Soil > Wetlands | place: USA: Florida...
GCGCTATTTGCCGGATTTGCCAGCAAAGTGGCGAGGTAAGCGCCTTCGTCGTAAAGGGTCTGATTGTCGCCCCACTTCAGGTTGGAATCCGCGCCAAGGTTGGAAACACTGGTGGTGAAGGCAGTCCAGGTTTCAGGAATATACGACTCGTCTCCGAAGTCATCGCAGATCACCGGAGTCGAGACGCCGTTGATTTGCGCCTGATAGGGACCGATGTAAATGCCCGCATACGCGCCGTTGTTGCCGACCCCGGTCAAATCCATGCTTGCGGTCTGATCGGCAAATGCGTTCGGGGTCAGACAGATCACTGCCGCCAAGGTGGCCAGCAAAATCCTCCAGCTATTCTTCGTCATTTTTTGCTTTTTGTCCTAAGCGCCCATTGTGACGCTTCGTCCAGCCCCTCAGCTGTCTGGCGTCCTATACCGAAATAGAAAACGTGCTGCGTCCTGCGATGGGCCAATAGTACGAGGCTGAAAAAAGAGGCGTCAAGATGAACGTTTTTTCACAACTTCGCCAATATGTTTCCATTGGAAGTGGCTGAAAAGAGGCAGCTTCGCATATTGTCTCAGGTTTTGCCGTCGTGCTGAGTTCCCGGAGTGCGCTCCCCCAGGCGAGAAGCGAGCGGCATAGGGAATCGTCACAGTTGATCTGCCGGCGTCAAAGGCTTCACCGACTGGTTATCTCGTGTTTCGTCGCGTGGCCCCTGGCACTAACATTTTCCGTCTCCCGGCCGTCTCAGCAATTAAGCCAACGCCGTTCGCGCCGCCGGCGGCCTTTCAGCGGCTCGTAAATCGATTGGCGAGTTTCGGAGACTCATCTATAATCGTGTTATTCGAGGTCGGCAGACCCCACTCATAAGGAATCGTATAAATGCTAAAGAGTATTCAGCAGCGCGATCAAAAGGGTAATCGCTGGATCAAGATCACCATGACTGTGATCCTGGGCCTGATCTGTCTGAGCATGGTGCTCTACCTGATTCCAGGCTTGATGAGCGGCAATCTGACCGCGAGCGGCAGCCCGGATGCACTGGCGACGGTGGGCGGCCAGGATATTTCTCTGGCGGATGCGCAGCAACAGCTCGATTCAGCGGCGATGTCGCAGAACATCCCTTCCATGCTGCGGCCCATTTACGCGAAACAGATTGCGGATCAGATGATATTTTCAAGCGCCTTGAATTTGGAGGCCAGCCGCCTAGGCATAACGGTGACACCGGAAGAGGAGCGCGCCCGGATTAAGCAAGCTCTCCCGATGGCGTTTTCGGGCGACACGTGGCTGAAGGACAGCTATGCCAGCGACGTGCAAAATACCTACGGTATGACGGTCGCGCAGTTCGAAAGCGAGCTGCGAGACGGCATGATCGAAGAGAAATTCCGGGAGCTGGTGACGAGCGGCATCACCGTGAGCGATGCGGAAATTCAGCAGGAGTTCAAGGCGCGGAATGAGAAGGTGCAGATCCAATATGCGCTGATCAAGCCGACGGACCTGGCGTCGACAATTCATCCCACGGACGCCGACCTGGCAGCCTATTTTGCAAAGAATGCCGCCAAATACCAGGTGCCCGAAAAGCGGGTGGCGCGCTACGCGCTTTTGGACCTCGATAAGCTAAAAGCAAGCACGCAGGTGACGGACGCGGAGCTTCAAGCCTACTACAACGCAAACCTCGATCAGTACAAGGTTGAGAACCAGGCGCACGTGGAACACATTCTATTCAAGACGGTGGGCAAAACGGACGCGGAGGTAACGGAGATCCGCCAGAAGGCCCAGGACGTCTTGAAACAGGCGAAAGCCGGGGCGAACTTTGGGGACCTGGCGAAGAAGTACTCGGAGGATGACGCAACGAAAGACAAGGGAGGCGATCTTGGATGGATCGTCGATGGGCAGACGGCCCCGCAATTCCAGCAAGCGGCGTTCAGCCTACCGGTAGGTTCGATCTCCGATCTGATCCAGACGCCGTATGGCATTGAAATCATCAAGGTTCTGGACCGGCAAACCGCGCACACGAAGTCGTTCGATGAGGTTAAGGATTCCATTCAGCCGATCGTTCTGCAGAACAAGGTGAATGCGGAGGCGGACGACGTCACCAACCAGTTGGCCGATGCGATCCGCGAGTCTGACCACCAGTCTTTGGATGATTTGGCGAAGAAATACAATATGCAGGTCGCCGAATCCGCACCCGTGACCTTTTCGCAGCCGATCGATGACCTGGGTGATTCAGCTGATCTGCACCGGCTTTTGTTCGAGCTTCAGCCGGGTGAATTGGGTCAGCCCCTGAGGATCGACAAGGGCGTGGTGGTGATGACGGTTGCCAGCAGCCAACCGGCGCATCAGGGCACGCTGGCCGAAGTTCATGACCAGGTTCTCGCCGATTATCAGCATGAACAGGCCATGCAGTTGGCGTCGGCGCGCGCGAGCGACTTGGCAAAGCAAGCAGAAGGCGGAGGGGATTTCGCAAAAGCGGCCAAGTCTTTGGGTCTGGACACAAAAACGTCGGACTTTTTCGCCCGGTCAGGATCAATTCCTGATGTCGGCACCGGGAAGCAGATTCAGGGTGCTTTTACGCTGCCCGTTGGCAAGGTTAGTGCGCCGATCGATCTCTCGGGCAACTGGCTCGTATTCAAAGTTGTGACTCGCAACGAGCCGAATCCTGACGATTTGGCCGCACAGCGCGAGGAAATCCGGCAGCAACTGCTGCAAACCAAGCAAGACGCGGCGTTTGAAGCCTTCCACACCAGTTTAGAGGACCAGTTGCAAAAAGAAGGCAGGCTGGTGATCCACAGTGATGTGCTGACGCGCTTCACGAAATCCGCGAGCTAGTTTCCCTGTAAACTGCTGTAAAATAATGACTTAGAGTATATACCCCGCGGCTATTGCCCCGGGGTGTGCTCTTGGGTAGACTATTTGGGTCCGCAGAATCGCCCCGAAGCCAGCGGGGTGCGTCGTGAACAATCAAAGACAAAGTCCGTAGCCAGCGAATCTCGTCTTTCACAGGAGCGACTTTATGCGGATGAAGCGGCTCAGTGCTACCCAAGGTTCGGCAGTTTCAAGCGCAGAGCAAGGCCACGCAGTGGCAAAGCAAACCGTACAGAGGAAACCGAGGAACGTTATGTCGAGGAGTGGTGCGTCAGCAGTGAATGAATATTCATGCGCGATCGAAAAGACCCAAAACGGCAAATACAATGTGCGGGTGAAGGCGGTTTTCCCGGCGCCGAATGGCACGAGCAGCTCTTCCTGGACACTTCGGCTTTACTTCCTGGCTTCTTCGTTTAACGCAGCTATGAAGAAACTGGAAGAATCGCTCCAGCTTCTGCAGAAAAATGAGGAAAAGCTGCGGTTTTGGGGCGTGGAGCGGACAGACGATCCGAACTTCGCGGGTGATCTTCTGCGCGAGTTCGGCCTGTGGCTTGACCGGCGGCACGATTTTCCGCGAAAAGTGGCGGAACTTGCGGTGGGGCGCGAACGGCAGGTCCCCGGTTCGCAGCTGGCGCAAGTGCGCAGGGTGCTGGCCGACTCGGTTGGTCAAGAGCGCTTCGTATATCAAGCTGCTCTGGCGGGCGACTGAGCTATTTGCCCCGGAGGACGACCTCGCCTTGAGCGGCGACGAGATCGTTGAGAAATAGCCTGTATTTATAGGTGCCCGGGGGCGTGCCGGGACGCGGCGTTCCACTCATGAGGCGAACGCCCGCAGGCGCCTGGAAGACGTTGGAACTGAAGGGGCAGCGCTGCGGATCGAATTCGATCTTGAGCGTGCCGGTATTCGAATACCACACAGCCTGATCGCCGGGATCAAGCACGATTACTTCCGGAATCAAACCAACCAGAACGATTTTATCGGTCAACCGGCAAGCCTTTCTATGGGAAGTTCCTTTGGAATCAACCGCGGCCGAAGCATCGATACTCGAAACCGCGAGCTTTCATCTCTTTCGGCGACAATAAGTTGCGCCCATCGAGGATGAGCGGGCGCAACATCGCCCTTTGGATGCGGTCCCAATCTAATTTCTTGAACTGGCACCATTCCGTGGCGATCACCAGGGCTTCCGAACCTTCGGCAACCTCATAGGGCGAACTTGCGAATTCGATGTCCGGCAAAACGCCAGCTGCGCGGACCATGGCCTCCGGATCATAGGCTTTGATCCGGGCGCCCTGATCGAGCAGCTTACGGATGAGGGTGATCGCCGGCGCAAAACGAATGTCGTCCGTATTGGCCTTGAATGCCAGCCCGAGCACACCGATCTGTTTGCCCCGCACGACCCACAGCGCCTCGCGAATTTTGTCGCAGAAACGATCAATGCGATGGAGATTCACCCGCTCGGCTTCGCGGAGCATCGAGAAGTCTACGGAGTTGCGCTCCGCCAAGTGAATGAAGGCTTGAACGTCCTTGGGCAGGCAGAAACCTCCGAATCCAAGCCCAGCGCGCAGAAAACTCTGGCCGATTCGCGGATCCATGCCGACGGCGCGCATGACTTCTTCAATGTCCGCGCCAAGCTTCTCCGCCAGATCCGCCACCATATTGGCGTAAGAGATCTTCATCGCGAGAAAGGAATTCGACGCGTGCTTGATGAGCTCCGCGCTGTTGATGGTGGTGACGAGAAAGGCCGGGGGACGGCGGTCCGGGCACGCCGGTGAATGCAAAGGGCAGTTGAATTTGCGCTCAAGGACGGGCCTATAGATTTCGCGCAACTGCTTTTCCGAAGCTTCGTCTTCGACGCCGACCACGATCCGGTCAGGATGAAGGAAATCTTCGACTGCGGTGCCCTCCCGAAGGAACTCAGGATTCGAGGCCACGCTGAGTTTGACGCCGCTCTTTCGGCCGTATACGGCCAGAGCGCGCTTGAGCTCCTGGCCGGTTCGGGCCGGCACTGTGCTTTTCTCGACGACGAGCTTGGGCGTCTCTGCGACCGTTGCGATTTGGCGCGCTACGTTGTCGATGGCGCTCAGGTCGGCGTCGCCATCGGGCAGGGGCGGGGTGCCGACGCAGATGAATATGGCGTCGCCAGCCTTGATTGTGTCTGCTGCGCTGGGAGAGAAGGTCAAAAGCTTGTTGTTTCTGGCCTTTTCGATGACTTTGTCGAGGCCCGGCTCGTAGATCGGCAGGCGGCCGGACTCGAGCACCTTTAACTTCGCCGGGTCATTGTCCGTACAGACGACCTCATGACCTATCTCGGCAAAGCAGCAACCCGTGACCAACCCGACGTATCCCGCACCAACAACAGAAATCTTCAAGGCACACTCCTATGGAAATAACCGTAACTGCCAGCTCAATTTGCCCGGGGAACACCGATTGCTGCACCGGTTGCGCCAGCTTGTGCCTAAGCCCACATAAAGTAAATCCGTTAGAGCCCCTACCCAAGAGCTTGAGGAACCCTTAAGCAATCGCGCGAACGGCCTCGGCGATGTGCCGGGCTGATAAGCCAAAGGCGTCGACGAGCTCCTCCGGCTTCCCGGAGTGCGGCATATCCCGAACCGCGATGAGCTTGAATTTAGCCGGAGCCGCTGCAGCCTCGCTCAAGGCCGATAAGACTGCCTCCCCGATGCCGCCCTCGGGCCAGTGATCTTCGACGGTGATGAGGCGGCCGCCCGTCGCGCGGACCTGCTCGGCGATCGCCTTTCCGTCGAGCGGCTTCACGCAATAGAGATCGATGACTCGGACGGCAATGCCCTCGGACTTCAGACTGTCCGCTGCCTTGAGCGCTTCGTGGAGGGTGATTCCGGCGCCGATGACGGTGACCTTGTCTTGCCCCGTCTGGCGCAAGACTTTGAAGCCGGGGATCGGAAACTTCTCGTCCTTCGAGTAAAGGATGGGCGATTTTGGGCGCGAGGTTCGCAGGTAATTGATGCCGGCCCTGCGAGCCATCGTTTCGATAAGCCGTTCAGCGGAGACGGCGTCGCTCGGATAAAAGACGGCTGAAGAATGTACCGCGCGGAAGGCAGCAATATCTTCGAGAGCCATCTGTGAGGGGCCGTCTTCCCCGATCGAAACGCCGCAATGCGAACCGCACAGGTTTATATTGGCGCGGCTGATCGCGGCCATTCGGACCTGGTCATAGGCGCGGGAAAGAAAACAGGCGAAGGTATCGAGGAAGGGAACCTTCCCCCGGGCGGCAAGGCCTACGCCAGCGCTGACGATGTTTTGCTCGGCGATATAGCCCTGGTAGAAATGGTCCGGGTAAGCATCCTGGAAGATCTCCGAGAACGTGGAGTTTTTCACGTCACCCGAGATGGCGACGATATGCGGATTAACCGCACCCAGCCGTTTTAGCGCGAAGCCGTAAGCCTCGCGGGTGGCGACGGGCTTTGAGGGATCGTAATCGGGCGGCGCCGGGTCCGGGAACGCGGGCGGCGTCGGCAGCGTCGTTCTCGCGTAAGACTTGCCGGGATCAGGCGGTATTTCGATTGGGGCGCCGATCTGTTTAATTGCGCCGGCCAATTGATCCTTGGGAATCGGCTTGCCGTGCCAGTGTTCTTTGCCAGCGAGAAAATCCACGCCGTGGCCTTTAATCGTTCGCGCCAGAATAGCCTGGGGCTGACCCTTCGTTGACTTGGCCCAGTCCAGCGCATTCAGGACGGCGGCGACATCGTGGCCGTCGATTACCTGAGTAGCCCAACCCTCCGCCTCGAACTTCTTGCGGTAGATTTCCATGTCGTGCTGGTACATGGTGGGTTCGCTTTGGCCGAGGGCGTTGACGTCGGCGATTGCGGTGAGATTGTCCAGCTTGTAATGGCCGGCGAATTCTGCCGCCTCCCAAACCTGGCCCTCGGCCATTTCGCCGTCGCCCATGAGCACATAAACCCGCGTGGGGCTCTTATCCAAACGGGCGCCAATCGCGAGGCCCGATCCTACCGAAAGACCCTGGCCGAGCGATCCGGTGGCCGCGTCAACACCGGGGATGCGGGGCGTTGGATGGCCCTCGAGTTCACTGGAGAATTGACGAAGAGTCATGACCCGCGATTCGGGAAATACGCCGGCCTCGGCAAGCGCTGCGTAAAGCACGGGAGCGGCGTGGCCTTTGGAGAGAACGAATCGATCGCCATCGGGAGAATTCGGGCTTTTCGGGTCAAATTTCATCGCGTAGAAAAACGTGCCGGCAACAAGTTCCGCCGCGGACATGCATGACGTGGGATGGCCCGAGCCAGCCGCTGTGGTCGACATCATCGAAAGAATACTCAGGCGTTTGGCTTTTTCCTTGATGGATTCGATTGTCGATGCGGAAGGTGCTGCGGCGGTGGTAGCGCTCATTTTGACCTCTCCTCAGGTATCAAGGCGATTGTACCTATGTTTGGGATCGCGGGCGTGCAATTTTCCTGAGCGACTGCGCTCAGAAGCTGTCGCTCGATCGCCGTTTACATGTCGATTCGAAATTCGCCTTTCATTGCAGGCGCAAGACTTGCGCACATTTCTAATCGACACGTGTCGATTAGAAGATTGGCGGGAGGGCCGCGTTTCCCGTTTTGGGATTTCAACGGGATTGCGCCGCGTCGCATCTTTCTGTTGACAAGCAACAGGAGTGGAACTAGATTCATGTTGCTTATCTACAGGAGAATTGGGTGAACGAGAAAAATAAGGGCGAAGTGCTGCAGGGGACGCTGGATCTGCTGGTGCTGAAGACGCTGGAGACTTTGGGGCCGCTGCACGGGTTCGGGATCGCGCGGCGGCTGGAGCAGGTGTCCGGCGAGGCGCTGCGGATGAACCAGGGGACGCTTTATCCGGCGCTGGTGCGACTCGAGCAGCGAGGATGGATTTCGTCAAGCTGGGGTGTATCGAGAAACAACCGGCGGGCGCGGTTTTATCAGCTGACCGCGAGCGGGAAAAAGCAGCTCGAGCGTGAAGTGCGCGATTGGGAGCAGACTGCCGCGATTATCGGGCGGGTGCTGGCAACGGGCAAAGGGGTGACCAGTGACTGACGGGCGGTTAGCTACGGCAGGAGCGGCGCGATGAACCGTTTGCGCGAGTGGTGGAAGCGTGCGGCGGGATTGTTCCACAAGGAACGGCGGGATGCGGAGCTCGAGGAGGAGCTTGCGGCGCATCTGGAGATGCTGGTCGAGGAGAATGTGGAGCGGGGGATGACGGCGCAGGAGGCGCGGCGGGCGGCGCGGATTGCGTTGGGAGGAGAGGAGCAGATTAAGGAGGCGGTGCGGGAGCAGCGGGGACTGCCGTTTTTGGAATCGCTCATTGCGGATGTGCGGTTTGGGTTACGGATGCTGCGGAAGAATCCGGGGTTTACGGCTGTGGCGGTGGTGACGCTGGCGCTGGGGATTGGGGCGACGACGGCGATTTTCAGTCTAGTCGATGTGGTGCTGTTTCGCCCTCTTCCGATTGCGAGGCCGGGCGAGGTGGTTCGCATTACGGGCGGCGACACAAAGGACTTGTCGCGATATGGATCGATGTCGTTTCCGGCCTATCTCGAACTGCGCGACCGTGCCAGCGCATTTTCGGGCATTGCTGCGTGCATCGACAGGCTACCCGTGAATTTTTCGACGCGTGTGGCCGGATCGGAACGTGTTACGTCTGGAATAGTGACGGGGAGCTATTTCAAGACGCTGGGCGTGAAGGCCGAGATAGGCCGAACGATTAACGAGGACGACGACAGTGTGGGCGCAGCGCCAGTGGCGATGCTGAGCCATGATTTCTGGCGCAACGAATTTTCCGACGGCGTCAATGTCTTGGGAAGCACGGCGATTATCGACGGCGAGCAGTTCACGATCATTGGCGTAACGCCCGCCGGATTTGGTGGGGTGACGTTCGACAATTTGCCGAAGGTGTGGCTTCCGGCGTCGATCGGTTTCGCGATCGATCCTTTGCTAAAGACGCAGATGCCGCTGAACCGGCAGTCGTTCGAACTATTTACGGTGGTGGCGCGGTTGAAAGACGGGGTGCCAATGCGGGCGGCGCAGGCGGAGCTCGATTCCGTGGCAGAGGCGCTCGGCGCAGGAAAGCCTGTTCCCGGCGAGTACGGTTTTTTGGAGCCGTGGCCAGTGCTTGTTTCCGCAGAGAAACAGGCCAGGAAAGAGTGGTCACATTATTCGCTGCTGATTTTCGGGATTGTGGCGCTTGTTCTGCTGATCGCGTGCGCGAATGCGAGTGGGCTTTTGCTGGCGCAGTCAGAGGCGCGACGGAAGGAGATTGCAGTGCGTGCGGCACTTGGGGCGGCACGGCTGCGAATCGTGCGATTGCAGCTTGTGCAGGCGCTGATGGTCGCCCTGATCGCCTCGCTCGTGGGGTGCGTGATTGCGGAAGCAGGGGCGATGTTGCTTATATCCGCGCCAGCGGTCACTTTACCTATCCCAGCCGAGCGCGCGGCGTCGGTCCTAGATCCACGAGTTCTGGTGTTTGCGATGCTCGCGGCTTTGGTTGCGGCGGTTGTGAGCGGACTGGGGCCAGCCCTTCGATCATCCCGGGCGGATCTGGCTTCGGTGATGAAAGTTGGGGTGCTTCGAGGTGGCCTGAACGGCAAGCGTATCTCGCTCCACAATTTTTTTGTGGTGGTGCAGGTGGCTGCCTCGGTGGTTCTGCTGGTTGGAGCGGGACTGCTGACGCGGACGCTCTGGCGAATCACGCACATGCCTTTAGGATTCGATCCGTCGCACACGCTTACTGTTTCGACCGACCCGATTCGCGAGGGTTACGACAAGGCTTCTGCCGCGGCGCTGCTGCAGCCGATGCTTGATTCGCTGCGAGCGCAGCCGGGAGTCCAATCAGCGGCATTGGGAACGGGTGTACCACTGGAGGGCATGGGAACAGCAGTGACCATCAAAGGGCATAAGGGGGAAACGCAGTTCGGAACACCGATTCAGCTGGTGTCCGCGAGCCCGGGGTATTTCCGGACCTTGAAAATTCCACTATTGCGAGGGAGAGATTTTTCCGCCACCGATACAGCGAATTCTGCTGACGTCGTGATCGCCAACGATGCTGCGGCGCGTGAGTACTGGCCGGGACAGGATGCGATCGGGAATCGAATTGATGACGTGGGGCCGAACAATAAGGCATTTGAAGTGATCGGGGTTGTTGGGAACGTTACAAGCGGATTTACGAATTTTGCGCCTGAACCGATTTTCTACATCCCACTCGCACAGGGTTATACGCTGTTTCCCTGGGAACCGGATATCACGCTGATTGCACGTGGCGCGGGCGATCCTAGCGCGCTCGTGCCCTCAGTTCGCGAGGCAATCCGGCGGATAAATCCCGACCTACCGCTTTTTCAAGTCCACACGATGGAGGAGCAGACAGAACGGGCGCAGACTGAGCAGCGGTTCCTGGCGCGCGTTTTGCTCGTGTTCGCGGTACTGGCCATATTTTTGTGCGCGGCCGGGATTTTCGCGCAGGCATCCTACGCGACGGCGGCGCTAACGCGCGACTTTGGAATTCGAATGGCACTCGGAGCGGAGCCCGGGGATATCTTTCGGATAGTGTTGCAGCGTGGCGCATGGCTCGCCGCAGGCGGAATGGTGATTGGATTGGGGGCAGCTTTTGGGCTTACAAGGATTCTGACAAGTCTTCTCTTCGGGATCAGTCCGCTCGATCCGTGGACGTTTGCGAGTATAACGGTTCTATTCATGGTGATTGTTTTGGCGGCGTGTTATGTGCCGGCACGGCGGGCGATGCGGGTGGACCCGATGGTGGCGCTGCGGCATGAGTAGGGACGGCGAGTCGTGGGCCGATGTGAAAGCGCCGCGGTGCAAGATGAGCGGGCGGAGGGCGGATCAGAATTTTGCGCGGTGGGCTTCGGGGCCGGCGGCGATGACGATGGCGCCGATGACGAAGACGGCGGCGGCAAAGACCGACATCGTGGCCGCGTAGCCGAAATGAATCGCCGTGACAGCCTGAAAATGAGGGGTGCGCGCAGCGATCAGAACTCCTAATTGATAGGCGAATCCCGGCAGAAAGGCGCGAGTGGCTCCCGGAGACAATTCGGTGATGTGGGCCGGAATCACTCCCCAGGCGCCCTGGACCATGAACTGAATGAGGAAAGCGCCAAGCGCGATGAGAGCCATGGTCGGCGCAAAGATCCAGAGCGGGATCAGAAAAATCGCGAGCAGAGTGGAAATGATCATCGCGCGACGCCTGCCGTAGCGGTCGGAATAGAGGCCGACGAGAATGCCGCCGACGACTGCGCCGATCATGGAGATGACGCTGATGATGGCGGTTTGCTGCGTGTTGAAATGGCGGGCTACTTCGAGGAACGTCGGGTAGAGATCCTGGGTGCCGTGCGACATGAAGTTCATCATCGCCATCAGGGCGATGAGATAGAGGAAGCGTTTCCAGTTTTGACCCAAGATCTCGAAATATTGCGACCAGGTCTTGCGCTGCGTTGCGGTTGCCTTCCAGGCGTCGCTCTCCTTCACAAAAAAGAGCACGAAGAGCGTCAGTAAGGCGGGAATCACGCCGATGAAGAACATTCTGCGCCAGCCCCAGTGCGGGAAAACGGTCCAGAAAGCGATGGCGGCGAGGAGATTGCCGATCGCATAGCCTTCCTGAAGCACACCGGAAAGCACGCCGCGCCATTTCGCGGGCACGGACTCCACACGCGCCGCCCATGCCTACGCCATAAAGCAGGCGGAGAATGTAAAACGTGCGATAGGTGGGCGCGAGGCCGGAAAGAACTTCCATGACGGAGTAAAAGACGATGTCGATCATGAGGGGAACGCGGCGGCCCCAACGGTCAGCGACGAGGCCGAAGAGGAATGCGCCGACGGGACGCATCAGGAGGCTGGCTGTGAGCGTGGCCGTGATGTCGGCAATCGAGCGGTGGAAATCGCGGGCCACGTGAGGGATGACGTACGTGAGAATGAAAAAATCGAAGGCGTCAAAGGTCCAGGCAGAGAAACCGGCAAAGAACGCGAGCAGCCCGCCGAGCGAAAAGCGCTCTTGCTGATTCGGGGAAGAGGTCACTTTTGAGCCGCCTGAGGCGGACGACCGCGATGGACGATGACGTCCGCGACGCGCGCGACTTGCGCCATCTCCGCGACTTCGTGGACGCGGACGATGTGCGCGCCGGCGAATATGGCGGCTGCGACGGTGGCGGCTGTGCCCCAGGCGCGATCGC
>Ga0335074_10012229_pt1 | contig 12037 bp, 11 predicted proteins | sample Lox_Sample_23_FD_206715 | JGI IMG/M metagenome (GOLD analysis project Ga0335074, IMG submission 206715) | Soil microbial communities from Loxahatchee National Wildlife Refuge, Florida, United States - Lox_Sample_2.3 | ecosystem: Environmental > Terrestrial > Soil > Wetlands | place: USA...
CGCGCTGGGCGCGCCGACCACGAAGTCGCGCGCCTTCTGCCGCAGCAGCAGCACCGATTCCTGCACTGCGCCCACCGCCGTGGTGCGGCTCGCGAGCTTGCCCAACTGGTCGACCGTGACCGCGACGCCGCCGAGGCCGAACCACGCGCTGAGCGACACCGCGACCAGCAGCGTCAATACGAGGCCGAAACCGGCATAGATCTTGGTTGCCACCCTGACGTTCAACATCCCACCCCAATCCTCCGGCCGATCTTCCGATCGGCCGGTCACCTGACCAAGCGCCATGCCCGGCCGTCGGCCCGGCAAGCCGCGCCGGCGCGAAACTAGCGCCGATCGGTGCCGTGACGGCAGGGGCGGGATGCCGGACGCACCCGCTGCTGCAGGATCGGGGGTCGGGGTTTCACGCGCCTTAATCGTCCCCGCAACGGTCGCGGCGACGCATCACGCCACGGCAACGACCCTTCGCGCCGCGCGGTGGTTGCCAGGGCGGATTCCGGCCACCGGGAGACGCAGCTTGGGTGAATGTGCCTGCGGGACCTGACCGCGCGAATTGCTGGCCCCGGCGCAGGCGCCGGCTGGAGGCGGCTCTACCGCCCCCGGAATGCCGGCGGGCGGCGGTCGAGGAACGCGGCGCGCGCGGCGCGGAAATCCTCGGTGTCGACGAAATCCAGCGCCGTCTCCTGCTCCGCGGCGCTGACCGGCAGCGGGCCCCGCAAGCTGCGCAGCGCCGCCTTGTGGAAGCGCGCCGCGAGCGGGCTCCCCGCGGCGACCCGCGCCGCCAGCGCCATCGCCTCGGCCTCGACCGCCTCGTCCGGCACGACCCGGCCGAGCAGACCCTTCTCGTACGCCTCGCGCCCTGACAGGATCCGCCCCTCGATCAGCAGCTCCGCCGCCACGCCAATGCCGGCGATCTGCACGATCGGGTCGATCTCCGCGTGCGGGTAATAAAGTCCCATGCGTGAAGCGGTGATGCCGAAGCGCACGCCTTCGCCGCCGATCCTGAGGTCGCACATCGTGGCGATCCCAGCCCCGCCGCCCAGGCAATGCCCCATGATCATCGCCACCACGGGATGGATACAGCGGCGGATCGACTGCATGCCGGCGTGGAAGGCCGCGGCGTAGCGCGCCTCCGCCGCGCGATCCGCGCGCTCGACGGCGAACGCCTCGATATCGGCGCCGGCGCTGAACGCCTCCCGCCCGGCGCCGCGCAGCACGACGCAACGCAGCTCCCCGATCGCCGAGAGCGCATCCATGGTCTCGGCCAGGCCCTGCCACATTGACAGGTCGAAGGCGTTGCGCCGCGCCGGGCGGTCGAACGTCACCGTCGCGATCGCGCCGTCCCGGCTCACCGGCAGATTCGGATTCCGCATCGCCTCCCTCGCGAAGCCGGGTGGTCAGTCCGGCGGCGGCGCCGGCAGCGGCGGCCCGGGGACATCGTCCATGCTCGGCCGGCCGGTCACGTGCCGCCAATGGTGCCAGAGCAGGCGGGCCGCCAGGGCGCGATGCGGTCGCCAGCGCTCCGCCAGCCGGCGCAGCACCGCCTGGTCGGGCCGCGCCGGCAGGCGCTTCAGATGCGCGGTCGCCGCGGCCAGGGCCAGATCACCGGCCGGGAACACGTCGGCACGCTCCAGGGCGAACAGCAGATACACCTCCGCCGTCCACCGCCCCAGCCCGCGCACCGTCATCAGCAGCGCCACCGCTGCCTCGTCATCCATCGCCGCCAGCCTGGCGTCGTCCAGGCGTCCCTCGACGAAGGCCGCGGCCAGGCTGCGCGCATGCGCAACCTTGGTACGGGACAGCCCGGCCCCGCGCAATGCCTCCTCCGGCAGCACGAGCAGCCCGGCCGGCTCCAGCGCGCCGGGCAAAGCCCGCACGCGGCCCCAGATCGCGGCCGCCGCCTGGTTGCTGATCTGCTGCCCGGTGATCGCCGCGAACAGACCGGGGAAGCCTCGCGGGCGGGTACGCCAGGGCAGCGGCCCGGCCTGCCGCTCGATCGCGGCCAGGTCCGGGTCGGACTCCTTCAGCGTCTGCAGAGCCGCGCGGGCGACCAGCGGGGGTAGCGGTGTATGCACATCCCCGTTGTAACCAGCCCATTGAGGGCCACAACCCCGCCTGCGGGTCAGCCCGTGCGTGTAACGCGCCCGGTGTGCCGGTTCATCGTGAACCGCGCGATCACGCTGCCATCCGGCGTCGCCACCGCGAAGCCGACGTCATCGGCATCCTGCGCCGCGACATCGACCACCTTCCAGCTGTGGTTGCCGCGCCAGAGCAGGAAGGCCTCGGCGATCTTCTGCACGTCGGCCGGATCGAGCTTGCGGTCCGCGGCAGGGTAGACCAGCGTCCAGGTGCGCGCCTGGTGGCGCCAATGCGCGATCGCCCGCGCGAGCGGACTCTGCCGCCAGCCCCAGCCCATGCCACCCTCGCCGGGCCGCCCATGCCAGGCCGGCGGGGCACCCTCGGGAGCCGGAACCGCCGGTCCGCCCGCCCCCGGATCGGGCGCGGTGTCGGCGGCCGGCGCCGGCGCGACCGCCCCGGCATCGGCGACGGTCAGCACCCGCGCCTCCGGCGGCTGCGCGCTCGCCGCATGCCAAAGCAGGCTCGCCCCGCCGCCGCCCAGCGCCAGCGCCGCCGCGCCGGCCAGCAGAATCGGTCGCATCTTCGCTTCTCCTTGCCTCGCCGCGGCCTGCGCGGCGGCCGAAGGCAACCTGCGCGGCCGACGTCTCGCGACGGTTCCCGAATTGCAACGGAGTGCAACGCCGTCTCCCGTGCGGGGCATCGCTGCTTTTATTCTCCCCGCCATGGAGAGCCTGCCGCATATCCTCGTCGTCGACGACGACCGCGAGATCCGCACCCTCCTCGCGGCCTTCCTCGAGCGCCACCAGATGCGCGTCACCGCGGTCCGCGACGCGCGCGAGGCCCGCCGCGCCTGGATCGCCGGCCACTACCAGCTCGTCGTCCTGGACCTGATGCTGCCCGGCGAGGGCGGGCTCGACCTGGCGCGCTGGCTGCGCGACCAGGGTGGCGACGTGCCGATCGTCATGCTCACCGCCATGGGCGACGAGACCGACCGGATCATCGGCCTCGAGCTCGGCGCCGACGACTACCTGCCGAAGCCGTTCAATCCCCGCGAGCTGCTCGCCCGCATCCGCGCCGTGCTGCGCCGGGCGGGCGAATCGGCGGCGCGCCGCGCCGGCGAGCACGCCGTGCTGCAATTCGCCGGCTGGAGCCTGGAGCCGGCGCGGCGCCGCCTGCTCAACCCCGACGGTGCCGAAGTGCCGCTCACCGGCGGCGAATACGACCTGCTGCTGGCGCTGGCCGAGCGGGCCAACCGGGTGCTCACCCGCGACATGCTGCTCGACCTGCTGCGCGGCCGCCAGGCCGGACCGTTCGACCGCGCCATCGATGTCGCCATCAGCCGGCTGCGCCGAAAACTCGATGATGACGGTCGCAACGCACAGTTGATTAAAACAGTACGCGGGGGCGGCTATGTCTTGGCCGCCGATGTCGAGCGCCATTGACCGCATTGCGTTTGCCGCCGCACCGCGCCACCGCTACCGGCTTCGCTTCTGGCCGCGCAGCCTGGCGGGGCGTACTGCGCTCAGCCTCATGCTGGCGCTCGCCGTGGTGCAGGCCCTCGGACTGACCATCCACGCCTTCGACCGGATCGGACTCGAGCGGATGGCGCAGGCCCGGATGATCGGGATCCGTCTCGCCAGCATCTACCGCACCGTCGAAATGACGGATGCGCCCGACCGCCCGGCCCTGCTCAAGGAGGTCTCCCGCACCGGCGCGGTGATCGACCGCGTGCCGCCCTCGCCCGACTTGCCGCCGCTGGCACCCTTCGTGCAGCAGACCGTGCAGCTCAACATGAACCTGGTGCCGATCCCGGCCAACGAGCAGTGGCGCGAGCTGATGCTGCGCGCCGGGCCGAAGCCGCACCAGCTCCTGGCCGGCATGCAGCTCCCCGACGGCGCCTGGCTGAAGCTGCGCATGGAAATGCCGCCCCCGACGCCCTGGCACTCGCCCACCTTCCTGATCGCCTTCCTGCTCATGACCGCGGCAGCCGCGGTGCTGATCCTCTGGGCGGTACGGCGGCTGACCGAGCCGGTGCGCACCCTCGCCGCCGCCGCCGAGCGGCTGGGCCGGGACGTCAACGCGCCGCCGATGCTGGAGGAGGGGCCGACCGAAATCGCCACCGCAGCCGCCGCCTTCAACACCATGGCCGCACGGATCCGCCGATTCGTCCAGGACCGCACCTTCCTGCTCACCGCGATCGGCCACGACCTGCGCACCCCGATCACCCGCCTCAAACTGCGCGCCGAGTTCGTCGAGGACGAGGAACAGCGCCGCAAGATGCTGGCCGATCTCGATGAGCTGGAGTCGATGGTCGCGGCAACCCTCGCCTTCGGCCGCGACGACGCCAGCAGCGAGCCGGTCGCTCCCCTCGACCTCTCGGCGCTGCTGCGCACCGTGCTGGACGAGGCCGGGGACGCACGGCCGGAACTCGCCGACCAACTGGAACTCTCCGGCCCGGCCCACCTGATCTTCCCGGCCCGGCCGATGGCGCTGAAGCGCGCACTGGCCAACCTGATCGGCAACGCCGTCGCCTACGGCGGCGCAGCCCGGGTGACTCTCTCGCCGCCGAAAGCCGGAACCGTCTTCATCACCATCGATGACGACGGTCCGGGCATCCCGCCGGGCGAGCTCGACCGCGTGTTCGAGCCGTTCCATCGCGTCGAAGGCAGCCGCAACCGCGAGACCGGTGGCACCGGACTCGGCCTTCCGATCGCACGCAATATCCTTCGCGGGCACGGGGGCGACGTGGTACTGGCAAACCGGCCGCACGGCGGGGCTCGGGTTACGGTGACCTTGCCCGTGTGACCGGAAGGAAGGCCGGGGGCTCCGCCCCCTGGACCCCCGCCGGGGCTCGCCCCGGACCCCCTGACTCGAGATTGTGCCAAGCCGGCATCGCGCGTAGCAGGGCAGCATGGATAAGCTCGAGTACCTGCTCGCGCTGGCACAGGAACGGCATTTCGGCCGGGCGGCCGCGGCCTGCGGCACGACCCAGCCGACCTTCTCCGCCGGCATCAAGCAACTCGAGGAAAGCCTCGGCACGCTGCTGGTCGAACGCGGCAGCCGGTTCCGCGGCTTCACCGCCGCCGGCGAGCGGGCGCTGGAATGGGCGCGGCGCATCGTCGGCGATACCCGCGCCATGCGCCAGGAACTCGACGGACTGCGCTCGGCCCTCGCCGGCCAGATGCGCATCGCCGTGATCCCGACCGCGATCCCGATGCTGCCGGCCCTGACCGCTCCCTTCGCGGCGCAGCACCCGCAGGTCCACCTCGTCATCCTGTCGCGCACCTCGAACGAAATCCTGGGCATGCTCGAGAATCTCGAGGCCGACGCCGGCATCACCTATCTCGACAACGAGCCGCTCGGCCGCGTCGTGTCGGTGCCGCTGTACCGCGAACAATACCGGCTGGTGTGCCGCAGCACCGCTTTTCCCGGCCGGGAACGGCTCGACTGGGCGGAAGCCGCCGCACTGCCGCTGGCCCTGCTGACTCCCGACATGCAGAACCGGCGGATCATCGACCGCGCCCTGCACGCCGCCGGCGCGAACCCGGTCACCGCGATCGAATCCGACTCGATGACCGTGCTGCTGACTCACCTGCGCGCCGGGCCCTGGGCCTCCATTCTGCCGCAGCACTGGCTGGACATGCTGCCGCCCGATCCGGCCTTCCACGCGCTGCGCCTCGATCCGCCCGAAGTCGCCAACACGGTGGGGCTGGTGGTGCCGGATCGCGCCCCGCTGCCGCTGCTGGCCGGCGCGCTGATCGCCGAGGCGCGACGCCGCGCCGCTTCCTGACACGCTGATCCCGATCGATCCCGACATCGACGCGTCGCACGTCGATCGGAATGCCCGATCGCCTCATGCGAACTAACGCATTGATTCCGCGCCCGATGGGGCACGATCCTCCGCCGGCCTGGAGGAAACATGCCCCGCTTCGAGCCCTGGGATGCCGCGCGCGCCGCCGCGATCATCGATGACGGCAAGGCCGTGCCGGGCGCGCTGCTGCCATTGCTGCACGCGCTGCAGGCGGCGTTCGGCCATATTCCCGAGGCCGCCATTCCGATGCTGGCCGCGGCGCTGAACCTGAGCCGCGCCGAGGTTCATGGCGTGGTCAGCTTCTACCACGATTTCCGCCACACCCCGCCGGGCCGGCACGTGCTGAAGCTCTGCCAGGCCGAGGCCTGCCAGTCGATGGGCTGCCGCAACCTCGCCGCCGCCGCCGAGCAGCGGCTCGGCGTCACGCTCGGCGGCACCACGCCGGACGGGCGGGTGACGCTCGAGGCGGTGTACTGCCTCGGCCTGTGCGCCACCGCGCCGGCGGCGATGCTGGACGGTGCGGTGGCCGGGCGGCTGACCACGTCGCGCCTCGACGCGCTACTGGACGGGCTCGCGTGACCGCGCGCCTTTTCGTCCCGGGCGATGCCGCCGCCGTCGCGGTCGGCGCCGACCAGGTCGCCGCCGCCCTCGGCGCCGCGACCGTGGGGCAGGACGTCAGCATCACCCGCACCGGCTCGCGCGGCCTGTTCTGGCTGGAGCCGCTGGTCGAGGTCGCGACCCCGGCCGGGCGCATCGCCTACGGACCGGTGGCACCGGAGGATGTGGGCGGGCTGCTCGCCGCCGGGCTGCTGGACGGCGGCCCGCACGCGCTCCGCCTCGGCCCGCCCGAGGACCTGCCCTTCCTGCGCCGCCAGACCCGGCTGACCTTCGCCCGCTGCGGCGTGATCGATCCGCGCTCCGCCGCCGAATACGAGGCATCCGGCGGCTGGGCCGGCCTGCGGCGCGCCTTTGCGCTCGGCCCGGAGGCGGTGGTCGAGGAGGTGGTGCAGTCCGGCCTGCGCGGCCGCGGCGGCGCCGGGTTCCCGACCGGCCTCAAGTGGCGCACCGTGCGGCAGGCCGCCGGGCCGCAGAAATCCGTCGTCTGCAACGCCGACGAGGGCGATTCCGGCACTTTCGCCGACCGCATGCTGATGGAGGGCGATCCCTTCCTCCTGATCGAGGGCATGGCGATCGCCGGCTACGCCGTCGGCGCCTCCCGCGGCTACGTCTATGTCCGCTCCGAGTACCCGCATGCGATCGCCACCTTCGCCGCGGCGCTCGGCGCGGCGCGCCGGGCGGGACTGCTCGGTGCTGACATCGACGGCAGCGGCTTCGGCTTCGACATCGAGCTGCGGATCGGCGCCGGCGCCTATGTGTGCGGCGAGGAAACGGCACTGCTCGACAGCCTCGAAGGACGGCGCGGCCAGGTCCGCGCCAAGCCGCCGCTGCCGGCGCATCACGGCCTGTTCGGGCGGCCCACCGTGATCAACAACGTGCTGTCGCTCGCCGCCGTGCCGGTGATCCTGGCCGAGGGCGCGGCGCGCTACCGCGATCTCGGCATGGGCCGGTCGCGCGGCACCATGCCGATCCAGCTCGCCGGCAACATCCGCCATGGCGGGCTGTTCGAGGCGGCGTTCGGCGTCACGCTCGGCGAGCTGGTCGAGGAGATCGGCGGCGGCACCGCCTCCGGCCGGCCGGTGCGCGCGGTGCAGGTCGGCGGCCCGCTCGGCGCTTATTTCCCGCCCGCTCTGTTCGACACGCCGTTCGACTACGAGGCCTTCGCCGCGCGCGACGGGCTGATCGGCCATGGCGGCATCGTCGTGTTCGACGACACGGTCGACATGGCGGAGCAGGCGCGCTTCGCGATGCAATTCTGCGCGCTGGAATCCTGCGGCAAGTGCACGCCGTGCCGCATCGGCTCGACCCGCGGCATCGAGGTGATCGAGCGCATCCGGAGCGGTCTCGATCCCGCCGCCAACCGCGCCCTGCTCGCCGATCTCTGCAATACGATGAAGTTTGGCTCGCTCTGCGCGCTGGGCGGCTTCACCCCCTATCCGGTGATGAGCGCCCTGACGCATTTCCCCGAGGATTTCGCCGGACGGGCGGCGCCCGCCCGCGCGGCGTGAGGAGGATCCCGATGGCCCTGGTGCAGGAGACCGATTTCGGCACGCCGGCATCCGACGCGGCGGCGAGCGTCACGCTGACCATCGACGGCGTCGGTGTGACCGTGCCCGAGGGCACCTCGATCATGCGCGCGGCGGTGGCGATGGGCACCCAGATCCCCAAGCTCTGCGCCACCGACTCGCTGAACGCGTTCGGCTCCTGCCGGCTCTGCCTGGTGGAGATCGGCGGCCGCCCGGGCACGCCGGCGAGCTGCACCACGCCGGTGGCACCCGGCATGGCGGTGCGCACCCAGACGCCGCGCCTGGCGCAGCTCCGGCGCGGCGTGATGGAGCTGTACATCTCCGACCACCCGCTGGATTGCCTGACCTGCGCCGCCAACGGCGATTGCGAGCTGCAGGACATGGCCGGCGCGGTCGGGCTGCGCGAGGTGCGCTACGGCTATGACGGCGCCAATCACCTCGCCGCCGCCAAGGACACGAGCAACCCGTATTTCACCTTCGACGCGGCGAAATGCATCGTCTGCTCACGCTGCGTGCGCGCCTGCGAGGAAGTGCAGGGCACCTTCGCGCTGACCATCCAGGGGCGCGGCTTCGAGTCCAAGGTCGCGGCCGGCATGGACGAAGGATTCCTCGGCTCGGAATGCGTCTCCTGCGGCGCCTGCGTCCAGGCCTGCCCGACTGCGACGTTGATCGAGAACCAGGTGATCGCGCTTGGCCAGCCCGAGCATTCCGCCGTCACCACCTGCGCCTATTGCGGCGTCGGCTGCAGCTTCAAGGCGGAAATGCGCGGCGAGGAAGTCGTGCGCATGGTGCCGTACAAGGACGGACAGGCCAATCGCGGCCATAGCTGCGTCAAGGGCCGCTTCGCCTGGGGCTATGCGACGCATCGCGAGCGCATCCTCAAGCCGATGGTCCGCGAACGGATCACCGATCCCTGGCGCGAGGTCGCCTGGGAGGAGGCGATCGCCCGCGTCGCCGGCGAGTTCCGTCGCATCCAGGCCGCGCACGGGCAGGACGCGATCGGCGGCATCACCTCCTCGCGCTGCACCAACGAGGAGACCTACCTGCTGCAGAAGCTGGTCCGCGCCGGCTTCGGCAACAACAACGTCGATACCTGCGCCCGGGTCTGCCATTCGCCGACCGGCTACGGGCTGAAGGAGACCTTCGGCACGTCCGCCGGCACGCAGGATTTCGATTCCGTCGAGCACGCCGACGTCGTGATGGTGATCGGCGCCAACCCGACCGACGGCCATCCCGTGTTCGCCTCCCGCCTGAAGCGCCGGCTGCGCCAGGGGGCGAAGCTGATCGTGATCGACCCGCGCCGCATCGACCTGGTGCGCGGGCCGCACGTGCAGGCAGCGCAGCATCTGCCGCTGCAGCCCGGCACCAACGTCGCGGTGCTGACCGCGATCGCGCATGTCGTCGTGACCGAGGGTCTCGTGAACGAAGCCTTCGTGCGCGAGCGCTGCGATCCGGCGAGCTTCGCCGACTGGGCCGGCTTCGTCGCCGATCCGAGCCGCAGCCCGGAAGCCGTCGCCCAACTCGCCGGCGTGCCGGCGGCGACGATCCGCGACGCGGCGCGGCTCTACGCCACCGGCGGCAATGCCGCGATCTATTACGGGCTCGGCGTCACCGAGCACAGCCAGGGCACGACCACCGTCATGGCGATCGCCAACCTGGCGATGGCGACCGGCAATATCGGCCGGCCTGGCGTCGGCGTGAACCCGCTGCGCGGCCAGAACAACGTCCAGGGCTCCTGCGACATGGGCAGCTTCCCGCACGAGCTGCCCGGCTACCGCCACGTCGCGACCGAGCCGGTACGGGCGCTGTTCGAGGCTGATTGGGGGCGGAAGCTGAATCCGGAGCCGGGGCTTCGCATTCCCAACATGCTGGATGCGGCGGTCGGCGGCAGCTTCAAGGGCCTCTACGTGCACGGCGAGGACATCCTGCAATCCGACCCGGACACGCACCATGTCGCGGCCGGGCTCGCGGCGATGGAATGCGTCGTGGTACACGATCTGTTCCTGAACGAGACTGCCAATTACGCGCACGTGTTCCTGCCCGGCTCGACCTTCCTCGAGCGCGACGGCACCTTCACCAATGCCGAGCGGCGCATCCAGCGCATCCGCCGGGTGATGCGTCCGCGCGCGCGCTACGCCGATTGGGAGGCGATCCAGGAAGTCGCGCGGGCCATGGGCCTGGCGATGACCTACGCGCATCCGTCGGAGATCATGGACGAGATCGCGCGCCTGACCCCGTCCTTCGCCGGCGTGTCCTACGCCAGGCTCGACGAGCTGGGCTCCGTGCAATGGCCGTGCAACGGCGCGGCGCCGGCGGGCACGCCGGTGATGCATCAGGACCGGTTCGTGCGCGGCAGCGGCCGGTTCCTGATCACCGAATACCAGCCGACCGACGAGCGCGCCAACCGGCGCTTCCCGCTGCTGCTCACCACCGGCCGCATCCTGTCGCAGTACAATGTCGGGGCGCAGACCCGGCGCACGGCCAACACAATCTGGCACGAGGAGGACCGGCTGGAGATCCACCCTGCCGATGCCGAGCCGCGCGGCATCCGCAGCGGCACCTGGGTGCGGCTGTCCAGCCGCGCCGGCGAGACCGCGCTTCGCGCGCTTGTGACCGACCGCGTCGCGCCCGGCGTCGTCTACACCACGTTCCACCACCCGATGACGCAGGCGAACGTGGTGACCACGGATTTCTCCGACTGGGCGACCAACTGCCCCGAATACAAGGTGACGGCCGTGCAGGTGGCGCCCTCCAACGGGCCGACCGAATGGCAGCTTCGCTATGCCGAGCAGGCCAACGCCAGCCGCCGCATCGCCGCGGATGCCGCGGATTAGCGCCATGGCTCGCGCCTCGGGCGTTTCCACCTCCGGCGATCAGGGTCCGCGCCGCAGCGCCGGCCGCCCGGAATGACCACGTGATCCCGCCGCTGCAGCTCCTCGCTCCTTTGGTCTGGCGCGACGGCGCCTGCCGCGGCGTGGCGGAGCGCGCGGTACCGGAGGAGACGGCGATCGCGCTGACCTTCGGCCGCGAGACTTACGCCGTGATGATGGCGACACCGGCTGATCTCGAGGATTTCGCGATCGGCTTCGCGCTCACCGAACAAGTGATCGCCGCACCCGACGAGATCGCCTCCCTGGCCGTGCGCGAATACCCCGACGGCATCGAGCTGCGCATGGAACTGGCCGGGGGACGCGAGGCCGCACTCACCGCGCGCCGCCGCCGTCTGGCCGGCCCGACCGGCTGTGGCCTGTGCGGCGTCGACAGCCTGGCCGAGGCGGTGCGGCCGCCGCCGCCCGTGCCGCCCGGCCGGCGCGTCAGCGCCGCCGAGATCGCGCAGGCGCTGGCCGCGCTCGGGCCGCGCCAGACGCTGAATGCGGCGACGCGGTCGGTGCATGCCGCCGCGCTTTGGCGGCCGGGCCATCCCCTGCTGCTGCGCGAGGATGTCGGGCGGCACAACGCGCTCGACAAGCTCGTCGGTGCCGCGGCGCGTGCCGGCATCGCCGCCGCGGACAGCATGGTGATCCTGACAAGCCGGGTCTCGATCGAAATGGTGCAGAAAGCGGCCGTTCTCGGCGCGCCGGTGCTGGTCGCGATCTCGGCGCCGACCGCGCATGCCGTGCGCCTCGCCGAGGCGGCGGGGATGACGCTGGTCGCGGTCGCGCGCGGCGACGGGTTCGAGGTGTTCACCGGCGGCGGCCGCATCGTCGAACGGGCAGAAACCGAGCCGGCCGATGCCGCCTGACAAGCTGGTCATGATGGCCAACCAGATCGGCCGTTTTTTCGCCAGCCAAGGCGAGGCCGGGGCAGCGGATGCGATCGCCGCGCATCTGCGCGCCTTCTGGGACCCGCGCATGCGGCGCGCGATCATCGCGCATCTGCAGCAGGGTGGCGCCGGCCTCGATCCGCTGCCGCGCCAGGCGCTGGAACAACTGGCGGCCGAGACCGTCGCCGCGCCCTGAGGCGACGCATCGCACCCGGCGACGCCGCGAAATCACCGAAGGCGTCA
>Ga0335074_10012230_pt1 | contig 12037 bp, 7 predicted proteins | sample Lox_Sample_23_FD_206715 | JGI IMG/M metagenome (GOLD analysis project Ga0335074, IMG submission 206715) | Soil microbial communities from Loxahatchee National Wildlife Refuge, Florida, United States - Lox_Sample_2.3 | ecosystem: Environmental > Terrestrial > Soil > Wetlands | place: USA: Florida...
GGGCATAACAAGCTCAATGGCAAGACCCTTCACCGCCGCAATCATAGCCAAGGCAATCCCGGTATTGCCGCTGGTTGGCTCGATGATGCGCACTCCCGGCTTCAATTCGCCGCGCCTCTCCGCGCCCTCGATCATGAACTTGGCGGCGCGATCCTTCACTGAGGAGCTGGGGTTGTTGCCCTCAAGCTTTCCGAGCAGGCGCACGCGCGGGTTCCCGCGCAAGCGATGCAATTCGACGAGCGGGGTATTTCCAACCAGGTCCACAATATTCATGTCCCGCCTCCGGCAATTGCGTTTCGTAGTCAATTATTGCAAGATCGCGAGCAGGAGGCGATGCGCAAAAATCCCGCCGGAGTGCGAATTCGGGCAGGAGGCGCCGCGGGGTGATTCGCAGCCTTTACGGTGGTTTTACGGGGCTGAGACCTTCGCTTCGGTATAATCCGCATAGACGTGGAACTATTCTCTAATCTGGCTTGGGCGGCGGTCAGCATCGCCATGCTGGCGATCTGGGTTGCCATCCGGCGCCGCATGCACCGACCTGCCTTGCTGCCCGGAATCGGGATACAAATCATCGCATTTGCGATGACGACAACGATTCTTCTGCCTGCAATCTCCGTGACGGATGACCTGCACTCCTGCGCAATTCCCGCTGAAGTTGAGCGCACGTGCAGCTGGAACCATCGCAACCTAGCCTCGGCGCAGGCGCCGCACAGCGTGCCCATCGCGCTGGCGCTGCTTGCATCTTTACCGCAGCTTATGGGTTTGCGGACGATCGCGCGGATCGCCACAAATGACGCGATCTCGTGCCGTCCAGGCGAGTGCGGCCGCCAATTATGGTCGCGCCCTCCTCCCGCCGCGTAAAAAGCGCTTCCCTGTAAATTTCAGTTTTTCTCACTATTCGCGGTCGCATGCGTGCGACGAGTGGGTGCGCGCTTATGAGCTCTCGACAACGAACGACTCATATTCTTTCGTTTCTTCTGGCCGTCGGCTGTTTCTGTCTGGCGAAGATGCCGGCCTGCGCGCAGCAGGCATTGACCTGGGACCAGGTGAAGGCGAGGTTTGAAGCGACAAATCCGGCGCTGAAAGCCGATGCCGACAACGTGGATGAGATGCGCGCCGAAGAGATCACGGCGTATTTGCGGCCGAACCCGCAGTTTGGCTTGAGCGCGGACGGAACTCAGATCGCTCCCGACGACGGTGTCTGGCAGCCCTTCAAGGGCACCTATGTAACGCCCAGCATCAGCTACCTGCACGAGCGCGACCACAAGCGCGAACTGCGCCTCAAAAGCGCGCAGCAAGGAACGCGCATCTCGGAGGCGGAGCATGAGGACCTGAAGCGCACGCTGGAGTTCACCCTGCGCGCGGCGTTTGTGCAGACGCTGGAGGCCAAGACGGTTCTGGATCTGGCCCGGTCGGACCTCGACTACTACGACAAGATCATCGGCATCAGCCGGGAGCGGCTGAAAGCCGGCGATATCGCGCAAGTGGATTTCGACCGCATCGAGCTGTTGCGCGTGCAATACGAGTCGGAGCTGCAGTCGGCGATCGTCAACCTGCGCACCGCCAAGATCCAACTGCTGCAATTGCTGAACGACCAGACACCGGTAAACCAGTTCGACGTCGCGGGAAACTTCGATTTTTCCGACGCCCTGCAGCCCCTCGGCGATTTGCGGCAGATCGCCTTGAATGACCGGCCGGATTTGCAGGCGGCGATGGAGACGATTCAGCAAGCAGAAACGAATCACAAGCTGGCCGAGTCAAACGGCTCGACCGATCCCACGCTGGGAGGCTGGTACACGTGGAACGCATCGACCAACAACCCAAATGCACAGCAAACCATCGGCGCCAGCGTCAACATTCCCTTGCGCATCTTCGACCGGAATCAAGGTGAAAAACAGCGCACGCAGATCGACATCGATCGCAGCCGCGAGGCCGGCGAAGCCGCTCGCGCGCAAGTATTCAGCGACGTGGATACAGCCTATGCCGAGGTGCAGGGCAATATTGAATTGCTGAAGCCCTACAAGGCCAAGTACAACGACGAGGCGCTGAAGGTGCGCGACACGGTGAGCTATGCGTATCTGCACGGCGGCGCATCGCTGATGGATTTCTTGAACGCGCAGAGCGACTACCGGGAGGTGCAACTGGCGTACTGCCAGCTGGTAGGCGACTATATGACGGCCGCGGCGCAACTCAATCTTGCCGTTGGAAGCGAGGTAATTCCATGAGCACTTCTTTCTTTCGCACGGCCGCCTGCTGCCTGGCAGGGTGCCTGGCACTTGCAGGTTGCGGGAAGAAGTTCAACCCGGCGAGCGGCGAGGTTTCGCAGGCGCAGGTAAGCGAAGCGGGAGATGCGGCACTGGTCACGGTGGCCAATCCGGAGCAGTATCCGGCAGTGACGGCGGGCCAGATCGTGCAGCCCGACACCCTGAACGTGACAGGATCGGTGTTTCCCGATATCTCGCGCGAGATTCCCGTGATCTCGATGGCCAACGGCCGGGTGGTCGATATCCGTGCCCAGCTCGATGACAACGTGAAGAAGGGCCAGTTACTCTTCAGCGTGGAAAGCCCCGATATCAGCGCCGCCTTCGACACGTATGTGAAGGCGGCCGCCGACGAGCAAATGGCGAATACCGCCTATCGCCGCGCCCAGGACCTCTACCAGCACGGCGCGTATTCGCAGGCCCAGCTTGAGCAGGCTGAAGATGCGGAAAAGGACGCCAAGGCCGATCTTACCGCCGCCGGGCAGCAGTTGAAGATCTTTGGCGTGGACAAGGATCATCCCAGCCCGATCGTCAACGTGTACGCGCCAACCTCGGGCGTGATCGTGGCGCAGAACATAACGAACGCCGCCGCGACGGGCATGTCGCTGTCGGGAACAGCGACGGCGTTCACGATTGCAGACCTGCACACGGTGTGGGTTCTCTGCGATGTCTACGAGAATGACTTGCCCAAGGTCCATCTGGGGCAGGAGGCCACGATTCATCTCACGGCTTATCCCGACCGTCAGCTCAGCGGGCGAGTAAGCGACATCGGGCCGGTGCTCGACCCGACGCTGCGCACGGCGAAGGTGCGCATCGAGGTACCAAATCCCGGAATCCTGCGGCTGGGCATGTTCCTGACCGCGACGCTGACGAGCCGCAACGGCGTGATCCGCGCGACGGTGCCGGCGACTGCGATCCTGCACCTGCACGACCGGGATTGGGTCTTCGTCCCCGCGGGCCAGAAGCAATTCAGGCGCGTGGAGGTGAGCGGCGGCGATATGCTGCCCGGCGGCATGCAAGCGATCCTCGCCGGAATCAACCCGGGGGACAAGGTGGTGAAAGACGTGCTGAACCTGGAAGCCACGGCGGAGGCGCAATGATTCGCAAGCTGGTCGACTTTGCGCTGCAAAACCGGCTCCTGGTGCTGGCAATGGGCATCCTGCTTTTCGCCTGGGGGATCGTGTCGTTTCACCGGCTGCCCGTGGAAGCGTATCCCGACGTGGCCAACAATTATGTGGATGTGATCGCGCAATGGCCCGGGATCTCGGCGGAGCAGATTGAGCAGCAGGTCACCATTCCCATTGAAACGGTGATGAACGGCATCCCCGGCATCGCGCACGTGCGCTCATGGTCGATCTTCGGGCTTTCGACGGTCGAGATGGTTTTCGGCGAGGACACGACCGATTTTGAAAATCGCGAGCGCGTGCTCGAGCGGCTTTCGCAGGTCAGCTTGCCCCCGGGAGTGGTCCCGCAGATGGGCACGGACTGGAGCCCCGTAGGCCAGATTTACTTCTATACGATGCGCAGCACCAACCCGGAATACGACGTGATGAACATGAAGTCGCTGGAAACCTGGGTGGTGGAGAAGAACCTCAAGTCGGTTCCCGGCGTGGTGGATATCAATCCATTCGGCGGGCCGACACGCGAATACCAGGTGCGGCTCGATCCCGATAAGCTGATCGATTACGGGCTAAGCCTCAGTCAGGTGGAGCAGCAACTCACCAACAACAACGCGAACGGCGGCGGCAGTTTCATCCAGGAGGGCGCGCAGGAGGTGAACGTGCGCGAGGTGGGACTGGTCCGCGACATTCAGGACATCGGGAACACACTGATCACCACGAGAGGCGGCACTCCCGTCTACGTGAAGAATCTGGGTGTGGTGACGCAGGGACCGATGATCCGGCTGGGCCAGTTTGGCGACACCTATCACGACAAGAGCGGAAAGCTGGTGGACAACGACGATGTTGTGTCGGGAATCGTGTGCCTGCAAAAGGGCGAAGACGCCCAGCCCACCCTGGACGGTATTCACGCGAAGGTACAGCAGTTGAACGACCAGATTCTGCCCAAAGGCGTGAAGATTTTTCCCTTCATCGATCGCAGCGAGCTGTTGCATTTCACCACCCACACCGTGCTGGACAATCTGAGCCTGGGCATGATCCTGGTGGCGATCGTGCTGTTTCTCTTCCTCGGCAACGCGCGCGGCGCGCTGATCGTCGCGCTTACGATTCCGTTCTCGCTGCTGTTTGCCGCAACGTGCCTTGACCTCAAAGGCATCCCCGCCAACCTGCTCTCGCTGGGCGCGCTGGATTTCGGCATGGTGGTGGAGGGAGCCGTGGTGATGGTGGAAAACATCGTCCGCCATCTTTCCCGCTCGGAAGAGAGCGATTTGACAACCTTCGAGCGGATTGGCCGGGCCTCGCATGAAGTGCAGCGGCCCGTCTTCTACTCCATCGCCATTATCATCACCGCGTACTTGCCTATCTTTACGCTGCAATCCGTCGAGGGCCGGCTCTTTCATCCGATGGCGTGGACGGTGGCCTTCGCGCTGCTCGGGGCTCTCATCTTCTCCATCATCCTCACTCCGGTTCTGAGCAGTTTCGCCTTCCGTAAAGGAGCCAAAGAGTGGAAGAACCCGATGATGGAGTTCCTTCGCGGCCATTATCGTGACGGAGTCACCTGGGCTGTGCGCCACCACGGCATCATGCTCACAGGCGGCGTGGTTGCGCTTGTGCTGGCCCTGATTCTCGCCACCAGCGGCGTCATCGGTTCCGAATTTCTTCCCCACCTGGACGAAGGCGCGCTGTGGGTGCGCGGCACGCTGGAGCAAAGCGTGGGCGCTGGCGAAAGCGTACGCGTGGCCAATGAAGCGCGCCGCCTGCTGTGCTCATTCCCTGAAACGACGCAGTGCACCAGCCAGACCGGCCGCCCCGATGACGGCACCGATCACACCGGCTTCTTCGACACGGAATACTTTGTCGGGCTCAAACCCAGGGATCAGTGGCGCGCCGTGTTCCATGGGAACAAGGACAACCTGATCGCCTCAATGCAGATGGAGCTCGACCGTAAATTTCCCGGTGTGATCTGGGGCTTCTCACAGCCGATCGAAGACAACATGGAAGAAGCGGTCAGCGGAGTGAAGGGCGAACTGGCGACCAAGGTTTATGGCAGCGACCTGCATACGCTGGAGGACTTGGCCAACCAGGTCGAGGCGGTAATGAGCAAGGTGCCGGGAATTACCGATATCGGCGTCCTGCAGGTGACAGGGCAGCCCGATCTCGACGTAACCGTGGACCGCGCAAAGGCGGCCCGCTGGGGCATCAACGTAGCCGATGTGCAGGACGCGGTGCAAACCGCCGTTGGAGGCACCGCGCTGACGCAGGTGCTGCGCGGGGAAGAAGCCTACAACCTCACTTTGCGCTATCTCCCTCAATATCGGGACACGCGCGAGGCCATCGCGAACATCCGGCTGATGTCGCCCACCGGCGAGCGGGTTTCCCTCGCCCAACTCTGCGACATCCGGGAGGCGGATGAGGGCTCGGAGATCTATCGCGAAAACAACGAGCGCTACGTGGCCATCAAGTACAGCGTGCGCGATCGCGCCCTGGGCGACGCGGTACGCGAAGCGATCCAGCACGTGGACGAACAGGTGAAGCTGCCGCGGGGCTACCATTTGGGCTGGGAAGGCGAGTACCAGAGCGAACTGCGCGCGGAAGCCCGCATGGCCATCATTGTCCCGCTGACGGTGCTGCTCATCTTCATCATTCTCTACTCGATGTACAAGTCGTTCAAATGGGCGCTCCTGATCCTGGCCACGGTGGCAATGGCCAGCCTGGGCGGCCTGCTCGTGCTGCTGATTACCGGCACGGAGTTCAGCGTTTCATCCGAGCTCGGCTTTCTGGCGCTCTTCGGGGTTTCTGTAGAGTCCGGCGTCATCCTTCTGGAATACATCAATCAGTTGCGCGCGCGCGGTCACTCGGTGGAGGAGGCGGCGATCGAAGGCTCGGTGGTGCGGTTGCGCCCCATCATGATGACGATGCTGGTTGCGACCCTGGGGCTGCTTCCTGCCGCGGTTTCGCATGCCATCGGCTCCGACTCGCAGCGTCCGTTTGCGATCGTCATTGTGGGCGGGCTCATTACCAACCTGGCGATGAGCGTGTTTCTGCTGCCGACGCTGTATGTGTGGGTGGCGCGTCCGAACGACGCCCTGCCTGAACCCGATACCTCGATCGAAGAATAGCCCCGGCGAATCGAGCGAGCAGGCGAGGCTCGCTCGTTCAAACGGCGAAAGGCTTTGAGCCACACCCTCCTCCCGTTCGCATCGGGAGTGCGCCGAAGCCGTCGCGAAGTTCGCGGCGAATCCTTCGCCATGCGCGAACTTGCCAGCAGCGCGCTCGAGAATTTAGCTTCTCATTGAAGTGCTTGGCCCTAATTTTTGCCCAGGAGAACTTTCCATGTCCTCAGTTTCGCCAACATACGATAAAGCCGCCAATCTCATTTCGCGACGGGACGCAATGAAGGGCCTGGGAGGGGTGATCGCCGCATCGGCAGTATCAGGACAGGCCGATGCCGCATCACCCAGCGCGCAGAGTGGAGCGGTGCAGGCTTCGCCGGGCACGCTGCCGAAGAACCCGAATATCCTGTGGATCACCGGCGAAGGCGTGCCGCTCAGCACCCTGAGTTGTTATGGCAGCAAGCTGATCGAGACGCCGAATATTGATCGCATCGCCAAAGAGGGCGTGCGGTTTACGAATTCCTTCTGCACCAACGGGCTGTGTGCGCCGAGCCGTGCCACTTTGCTGACGGGGACCTACACGCATATCAACGGAATGCTCAGCAACCCTGATGTTACGGATCTTCCCAAGGACGAGGTTCCGCATTTCGACCCGGCGCAGGAGACGTTCCCGAAGATTCTGAAGCGCCACGGCTATCAGACAGGAATGGTTGGCAAGTGGCACCTGCCCGTCAATCCGGCGATGACCGGCTTTGATTATTTCATGTTCAAAGAGGGCGCGGGCGGGCCGTATTACAACCCAAGCGGATTCCTGGGCAATCCAAGCCTCGGCAGCGAAGAGATTCAGAAATTCCGCTTTGAGGGCTACGAGACCGACGTGATGACGGACCTGGCGATCAAAGGCTTGCAGCAGTTCAAGCAACCCTTTCTGATGATGGTGCAGTTTTTCAATGCGCACCGGCCGTTCGATCCGCCGCATAAATATGAAAATCTCTATGACAACGTGCGAATTCCCGAGCCCGGTACGTTTTGGGATGACTACGAACACCGAGCGAGCCCGGCGCGCGATGCAAGGATGCGGATTGAGGATATGCCGGACTTCCACCCTCCGGATGACCTGACCGGACGGCAGCGCAAGCAGTGGAACTACCAGCGCTTTATGGAGCATTTTCTCGGCACGCTGCGCTCGCAGGATGACAATGTCGGGCGCTTGCTGGAGTATCTGGAAAAGAACGGGTTGGCGGAGAACACCATCGTGGTCTACACGACGGATCATGGATTTTTCATGGGCGATCACGGGTGGTTTGACAAGCGATTTATGTATGAGCAGGCCATTCGCGTGCCGTGGATGATTCGCTGTCCCGGGCTCGGCGCGGGCGGCAGCGTTCGCCGCGACTGGATCATCAATATCGACAATGCGCCGACAGTTCTTGATCTCGCCGGCCTTCCAATTCCAGCGGAGATGCAAGGCAAGAGCATCGTGCCGATCCTGCGTGGAGACGCCGGAACCACGGAGGCGCCTGCCCTCTACTACCACTACTACGAATTCGGCTCGCCGCATTGGGTCGCGCCCCACTATGGCGTGCGAACGGAACGCTACAAACTCATCAGCTACTACGACCGGAACGAATGGGAGTTGTTTGACCTCCAGAAGGATCCGGATGAAATGGATAGCCTGATTGTTGACAACAACCGCCGCATCCAGCCGGGCTACGAAGGCATCGTCCAGGATTTAGTGGGGCAGCTCAAACAGTTGCGTGAACGCTACAAGGACACCACCGGACGGCCCGTGAACCTGCAACTGCTGGGCGACTAGACGGCTATGAAGGCAACGGCTTCGGGACGTAGTAACCCGACAATTGCGTCAGTGCGTGCGATAGCTGGTCGGCGTTTTGCCCACAGCTTTTTTGAAAAAGCGGCAGAAATACTGCTCCTCCTCGAACCCACTCTGAAAGGCAATTTCTTTTATCGACAAGTCCGTGTTCATGAGAAGATCGCGGGCATAACTGAGCTTTAAGTGCAGACGATACTGGTGTGGCCCCACGCCCGTGTGCTCGCGAAATGTCCGGCGGAAATGGGAGTAACTGGTTCCCAGCCGCCGCGCGATCTCCTCCAGCGGCAGATTGCTGGTTGCGGCAGCTGACATCATTTCCCGTGCGCGCAGCACCATCGTTGACGCTTCACTTGCGTCCGGCGGATGCGCCAGGGTTGAAGAGTAGAGCCGCGCGAGCAGAAGGCACGTCTGCGCCGCCATGGTTTGCTGAAGGGCGGGACCATTTTCCTGCGCGCATGCAATGAGGGCTTCAAAATTCTCATACAAGCCCGTCGAGTCGCGTACACGATAGACATTTTTGTCAAGGAAAAAGCGCCCATCAAAGATCGCTTTGTATGCGGGACCGGCGAATCCAACCCAGTATTCACGCCATCCTGTCTCTGGTTTCGGGCGGTAGCGATGCCAAAGTCCCGGCCGCAGCAGAAAAACGCTGTCGCCCCGAATGACGACCCTTTGCTTCCTGGATTCGAACAGCCCGGACCCTTGCGGGATATACACCAACTGGTACTCATTCAATGTTCTGCCGTGTTCCCAGTCGAAGTGATAGTGAGGCGGATGCTGGCGGGGAGGGTACGAGCCATCTTCCGGCAGAATGATCGACTTGCCGCAAGTGGTTACATACATGCCCCACTGACGCGACTTTTTGTCGACACGGAAGTAGCGAAAATAGAATCGCCGCTGGGAAAGCTCTTCCTGGCCCGCAGTCATTTTGTCCACCACTTTGATTCAAATCTCTACTTCGCAAAGTATGACACATGTTCAATGATTGAAGGGGCTCGCTAGGCATAGCTCATTGTTTTCTTGTTTACGTCCAGTCCGAAGTGGTGCATGGTCTCTGAGGAACCTCCGAGGCTATTCTCTTAATCAGCTCTCCGCTGAGTTCAGCCTTTTGTAACACCTCGCGCTCCTCTTCGACTTAGATTCAAACAATAGACTCATAATCCGACAGTCTTCGCCCCCGACTGCTGATAGCGCCCTGACCACAACCTGAGGATCATGTAGCACAAGGGTAGGCAGATATTCACCCAGACTGGCGCCGGCCCGTACAAAAGAAACTGCGGCAAGATGTAGTTATCGCTTTAGTAGGCAGGATCCGCCGATGTCTGCCTCGCCCAATAGGCCGCGGTTTGCTCATCGCGAAATGCGCAGGCGCGGGCCGGTTCAGCGCGGCAGCCAGCTCATTCGCGAGCGGCGGGGGCACCGAGGATCGTCATCAAGAAGCAACAAGGCGACTCGGTACCGGCTTGGCGCCAGATTCTCCACGGGCACACGTTACCTTCAAAGGCCGCTGACGGCCAGTCACTCTCCCGCGGGCGTTGCGTAACCGCTTCCGCTTCCCGCGGCAGTAGCGCGAATACAAGTTTGCAGACTCGGCCCATCAGAGCCATCGTGTGTGCCGTGGACTGTGCCATGCCGTTCGTATAGAACAAGCCCGAACGGAAGCACGTTTGTTACAAGACTAAGATATTGAGTAGGTGTTTGATTTGATAATTGGTTTTCCCAGTATCGTGCGTTCCGAATTGCTGATCCGGCATCGGCTCTATACTTTGCGTGACGCTGAAACCGCCGGGCGATTTCGCGGACCGAGTTGGTTTAAATCGATCTTTGGCCACCATAGCCTAGGGCCGGTTCTAGCGCCCGCGTACCTGATGCCAGACCATTTATACTTCCGGTGATCGTAACGAATTCAGGGAAAGGAGCGTCCACGGCAAGTTCACTGGCCGGGCTGAGAAATCGCCACCCGCTGCATCTGCGACAGCACGAAATTACCAACGCAGGGAAGGCGATGGCGACAACTCAAATTACCGTGGGGGTAGCCCACTGTGACAGCCTAAATTGCCTGTGACACGACAAATCGCCCGTGGACAACAGAGGGGAGAACGAAAATGGCGAAGAGCGTAAACAAGGTTTTTCTACTGGGCAATGTGGGCAAGGACCCAGAGATCCGTTCGACGGGCGGCGGCACGTTGGTGGCAAACTTTACGCTGGCCACGAGCGACCGCTTTCAGGACGCGCAGGGCAACTGGCAGGACCGCACGGAATGGCACAACCTGGTTGCCTTCAAGCGGCTCGCCGAGATCGTCCGCGATTACGTGAAGAAAGGCTCCAAGCTTTTCATTGAGGGCAAGATACAGACCCGCAACTACGAAGACAAGGAGTATGCGGGCAGAAAGATCTATCGCACTGAGATCATTGTGAACGATCTCTCGTTGCTCTCAGCCCGAGATGATGGCGGGGCCTATAACCGTTCGAGCACAGCCAGCGCTGCGGTGAACGAAGACCAGCGCCATCCCGCCGGCCAGAATGAGTATGCCCAGTCGGCAGAGATTTCGGATGACGATATACCGTTCTGAAACTCAGGGAGCGAGGGAACAAGGGAACCAGGTAGCGAGCGGCTGAGGAGAGCAGGAACAGGGTACCTGCAGGCGGACTGCGGACAGCTTCGCAATGGAGATCCGCGGTACTCAACGACCGACTCGCGCGATGAGGAGAACCCAGATGAAGAATCTGCTTGCTGTGGTCCTGCTGGCGGGGTGCGTGGCCCTGCCGGCACAGGAGACGCGCCGCGAGATCGTCAACTCTCATGGGCACGAGAACGACACCAAGCCACTTAGCCCCTCGGTGCCCGACGTGTTTGCCGTCAGCGGGCACCTGGATCGCATCGTCGTGCTGCGCTTCAAATTCGGCACCGACTTGCTGGCCGGACTGAAGCAGATGATCGCCCAGCAACACATCAAAAACGCCGTGATTCTGTCCGGCTTCGGTTCGGTGCGCGGTTACCAGGTGCATCAGGTCTCGAATCGCGACTTTCCATCGAAGGATATGTTCGTCAAGGATCCCACCGCGCCAGCCGACATCATCGGCATGAGCGGCATGGTGATGGATGGTCGCGTGCACCCGCACATCACCCTGGCGAACGCGGAACAGGCCTTCGGCGGCCATCTTGAGCCGGACACGCAGGTGTTTACTTTTGCCGTCATCACCCTTGGCGTACTCGACGACAGCATGGACATGAGCCGGTTTGATGATTCGTCGTACCGATAGGGCTCACCTGAAAAACTCCCGGAAACCTATTGATTGACATTTTTCGTGGTGAAGGCGCCTTAAATGCACGAAAATGCTTTGTGCACACGTGGTAATGCTGGCGCAGGAGCGGGCAGAAATAGGGACGTGGGACGACCCGTGAACTATGGGACTGCGGAATCAGTCCCCCGATTCCTGCTCTGCCATCGGATCGTTATCTCGATCCGTCACCTCTGCCAGAGCGGCGAGTCTATTCGCCAACTCTTCCATCCAGGAGCCCTCGGGTGCGCGCCAGCTCCAGTTTCCCGTCGCGACCGCAGGAGTATTCATGCGCGCCTCCGAGCCGAGCTCGAGCAGATCCTGCGCGGGAACGATGGCGATTTCGGCAATGCTGGCCTGGGCGGCGCGAATGAGCGGCCAGGAAGGGCGATCCGCCACCGGGCCAAGCAGAGCCTCGGCCGCCGCATG
>Ga0335074_10012231_pt1 | contig 12037 bp, 10 predicted proteins | sample Lox_Sample_23_FD_206715 | JGI IMG/M metagenome (GOLD analysis project Ga0335074, IMG submission 206715) | Soil microbial communities from Loxahatchee National Wildlife Refuge, Florida, United States - Lox_Sample_2.3 | ecosystem: Environmental > Terrestrial > Soil > Wetlands | place: USA...
CTCCGACCGGCTCCAGCCGCCGAGCCACAGCCGAGACGAACGGGACCACGAATGGCGCCAGTACCACATCGTAGACAACGGTGAAGACGAGCGAATGAACCGTGGAATGCGCGGTCACACGGACGTCGCCGAGCAGCGCGCCGAGCCCGGAGTAGACCAGCACGACCGCTGCTGACCCGCCGGCCACGACCAGGATCGTGGTGAGGACAGAGGTCTCCTCCGGGTCGTCGGCCAGGCCGGCGAGGTAGCCGACCACGGTGTAGGCGAAGGCGAGCCGGCCGGCGATGTGGCCCGCAGGGGGCAGGACGTCCGCGACAAATCCGGCGAAGAACCCGAACATCGCGCCCCGCTCGGCGCCGGATGCCAGCGCGATCCCGACCACGACCAGAACGAGCAGATCCGGTCGGCCGCCCGGCAGCGGCAGCCGGTTGACCACCACCACCTGAAGGACCGCCGCAACGAAGACGATGACCAGTCGGTAAAGGATCCGCCGCGCGGTCACGGGCTCGAGGACTTCGACGGCGGCACGGCCGGTGATGATCCGCCGCTCGCCGGTGGTGACGACGGTGGCGGCTGGCCCGGAGTCGCGGTCACCGTGGTGGTCACGGTGACGGTGGGTGTGGGCTTCGGCGGGTGCGGCAGCAGGCTGTCGTGCTTCACCGACGACGGCGCGTGGGTGACGACGGCGACGACGTCGATCGCGTTGAAGTCGACGAACGGCTTGACCGTCGCACTCTGCGCGAGCCCGCCGTTCGGCGGCGAGACCTTGGTGATCTGGCCGATCGGCACCTCAGGCACGAACGGCGTGTTGTTCTGGTCGCCGAGAGTGACGACATCCTCGTTGACCTGCGGGCGCACGGTCGTGCTGTAGAGGGTCAGCGTCATCGGCTGGTTGACGCCGTTGCCCTGCACCTTGCCCGCCTCGAGCTGCTTCGCGGAGAGCCGCGCACCGGCGGCGAAGGTCGGATCATCGGCGAGCAGAACGGTCGACGTGTTGCGCCCGACCGTGATCGTGCGGCCGACCAGCCCGTCGCCGTCGATGACCGTCTCGTTGACCGCGATTCCGTTCGCGCTGCCGCGGTCGATCGTGACCGTCTGGTCGCTGCCGAGCCCGCCGCCGAAGGCGGTGACCCGCGACGCCACGACGCGGTACTGCGCGATGCTCGCCAGCTTGAAGATCCCCTGCAGCTGGTGCAGCTCCTGCTGTTGCAACGCGGTGAGGTGCAGCTGCGACTGCAGCTTGGCGATCTCGTTCTTCAGCTGCTGGTTCTGGTGCTTGTAGCTGCCGAGGTGGCCGACCGAGGAGAACCAGGAGCCGATCGGGTGGGTGACGTCGTCGACCACATCTTCGATCGGCCCGAAGACGTCCTCGGCGACGTTGCGAACGCCGTTGAGCGTGCCCGAGCGGTAGTCGAGCGTGATCAGGGTGAAGGCGGCCAGCAGCAGGATCGTCAGCACCAGGCGACCCCGCCGGGAGCTCCTCATGTCCGGGCGCGATTCATCGTCGACAGAGCGGTACGACGGTCACCCGTCGTACCGTCCTTCCTCGGCTATCGGCGGGGCTCGGAGATCAAGACCTGCTGTAGCGCCTCGAACTCCTCGACGCACTTGCCGGCACCCATGGCGACCGAGTTGAGCGGGTCGTCGGTGACGTGGATCGGCATGCCGGTCTCGTGCCGCAGCCGCTCGTCGAGTCCGGCGAGCAGCGCGCCACCGCCGGTGAGCACGATGCCGCGGTCCATGACGTCACCGGAGAGCTCGGGCGGCGTCTTGTCGAGCGTGGTCTTGACCGCGTCAACGATCGCGTTGACCGGCTCCTCGATCGCCTTGCGGATCTCGTCGGCACTCACGAGGATCGTCTTGGGCAGACCGGTGACGAGGTCGCGACCGCGGATCTCGGCGCCCGGCTCGTCCGGCGCGGGGAACGCCGACCCGATCGCCATCTTGATCTCCTCAGCCGTCCGCTCACCGAGCATCAGGCTGTACTCCTTCTTGACGTACGCGATGATCGAGGCGTCCAGCTCGTCGCCGCCGGTGCGGATCGACTGGCTAGTAACGATGCCGCCGAGGGAGATGACGGCGACCTCGGTCGTGCCGCCGCCGATGTCGACGACCATGTTGCCGGTCGGCTCGTGCACGGGGAGCCCGGCGCCGATCGCGGCCGCCATCGGCTCCTCGATGATGAAGACCTTGCGGGCGCCGGCCTGGTAGCCGGCATCCTTGACCGCCCGCTGCTCGACCCCGGTGATGCCGCTCGGCACGCAGATGACCAGCCGCGGACGGGCGGTGCGCCGGCGGCGGTGCACCTTCTGGATGAAGTAGCGCAGCATGCGCTCGGTGGTCTCGAAGTCGGCGATCACGCCGTCCTTCAGCGGCCGGATCGCGACGATGTTGCCGGGCGTGCGGCCGATCATCCGCTTCGCCTCGGTGCCGACCGCCAGGATGCCGGCGGTGTTGGTGTTGATCGCGACCACGCTCGGCTCGTTCAGGACGATGCCGCGACCGCGCACGTAGACCAACGTGTTGGCCGTGCCGAGGTCGACGGCCATGTCACGGCCGAGGAATCCGCTGTTGTTCGCCATATCGGCGCACGCCTTCCGGATCGGGGAATGGAAGCGCTGTGCTCGTTCAAGCTGCGCATTTTTGGGGGCAGTGACTGATGCTAGCGCCGATCCGACGTACGCCGAAATGGCCGATTTCGGCCGCTGCCGGCGCCGGCAGTCAGGCCAGCGCGGGGAAGAACAGGGCGACCTCGCGGGCCGCTGCCTCCGGTGAGTCCGAGCCGTGGACCAGGTTCTGGCCGATCTCGAGCGCGTAGTCGCCGCGGATCGAACCGGGCGTCGAGGCGACCGGATCGGTCACGCCCATCAGGGTGCGAACCGCCTCGATCGCCCGGTGGCCCTCGACCACGATCGCGACCAGCGGCCCGCCGGTGATGAACTCGACCAGCGAACCGAAGAACGGCTTGCCCTCGTGCTCGGCGTAGTGCCGAGTCGCGATGTCCGTGTCCAGGGTGCGCAGCTCGAGGGCGAGGATCATCAGACCTTTGTTCTCGAGCCGGCCGACGATCTCGCCGATGAGGCCCCGCCGTACGGCGTCGGGCTTGACCAGGACCAGGGTGCGCTCCGCCACGCCGGACACCTTAGTGCCCACGCATGGCCCATTGGTGGGGCTCCAGCCCCACGCATGGCCCATTGGTGGGGCTATCGCCCCACTAATGGGCCATCGGGATCCGCGCGGAGCAGCACAACGCCTGGTGGAAGACCGCGCCCGGCGAGCCGGGAGCCGACCGCGCACCACCGACGACATCTCCCACGGCGAGTCGCGCGATCCCGGCACCGCGACCAGTGACGTGAACGACCTCCATCGTCATCCGGTCGAGGGATGCGAGGCCTCGCTGCACCGCATCCGCGACCACGGCGGTCGCAACCCGGCGCTCACCCACCCGCGCCGCAAACTCAACCAACGCCCGCTCGGGCGGACAGTGGGGCAGACCGTCGATGATGCGAGGCTGCGGCCTTCGATGAGTACGGCGAACGACGACACCATCGCGGTTGGCGCGCTTCGCCTCGGCCGCGAGCAACACCCGCACGGTTGGGTCCGGCGGGAGGTAGCGAACGCCGTAGGCATGCAGTGCCGTCGCGTCCGCCAGCTGTGCGGACGACCCGCCGTACAGCAGGGCTGCCCGCAGCCGCTGACGCCGCGAGGGCGATCCGGTCTGGGCCAGATACACGCCGGGAAGCATGATCTGCCAGGGTCCACCGAGACGATGCCTGAGCGCGTCCAGCGACATCAGCTCCAGGGCCTGGCGTCGGGTGATGACGTGGTCCTGCCGGCTGAGGATCTCCGACATCGCGTTGTCCATCGGTCACAGTCCAGGCGCGACGCCGCTCCGTGGACGCCTGGGTACTGATCTGTGAACGGTCACGACGCACCCGAGCCGTGTGGACGGCAGCCCCGGGCCGCCCGGCCTCGCCGTGCCAATGGCCCATGCAGGGGCCTATGGCCCCACCCATGGGCCATGCGTGGGGGTGCAGCACCACCTATGGGCCATGCGTGGGGTCAGGTTGCGTGGGAGCGGGGCCAGAGGCGTAGCCAGTAGACCCAGATCGCGGCGAACGCCAGCCCGACGACGTACATCGGCCAGGTGATCACCCCGCCCGCGATCACCAGGAGCTGGATCAGCGAGGCCAGCGTCTTGCCGCCGCGCTTGCGCAGCCAGACGGCCGCAACGATGAGCAGGATTGCCATCCCGAACAGGTAGCCGACCTTCAACGCCGAGACGTGCCCGCGCTCGAGGCTGATCACCGCCGGGCCGGCGAGCAACAGGACGATCGCCTCGAGCACCAGCCCGGCCGAGCCGAGCGCATACAGCCCGCGGGGCGCGGGCGTTTCGCTCAAGCGCTCGACCCGCGCAACAGGTGCCGGGCTTCGCCGACCGTGACGATCGACCCGGTGACGATCACGCCGGCGCCACCGACGGCTGCGTCCGCCTCGGCGCGCTGCACCGCGACGTCGATCGCGTCGTCAAGTCGCTGCACGACCTCGACCCGGTCCTCGCCGAACACCTCGGTCGCAACGGCGCCGAGCTCGGCTGCGGACAGCGCCCGTGGCGAGCCGTTGGTGGTCGCCACGACGCTCGTCACCACCGGCTCGAGCTCGGCGAGTACGCCGGCCGCGTCCTTGTCACCGAGGATCGCGACCACGGCAACCAGCCGGTCGAAGGTGAACTCGTCCTCGAGCGCCGCCGCCAACGCGGCCGCACCGGCCGGGTTGTGCGCGCCGTCGATCAGAACGGTCGGGCTGCGCCGCACGACCTCGAGGCGGCCGGGTGAGCTGACGCCCGCGAAGGCGGCGCGGACCGCGTCGGCGTCGAGCGGCTCACGATCCGCCGCCCCGAGGAACGCCTCGACCGCGGCCAGCGCGCAGGCCGCGTTCGTCGCTTGATGGGCCCCGTGCAGCGGCAGGAAGACTTCTTCGTAGACGCCAGCGAGGCCCTGCAGTTCCAGCAGCTGGCCGCCCACCGCGACCGATCGGGACCGTACGCCGAAGGTCAGCCCCTCGGCGACGATGGTCGCGCCGACCTCGGCAGCTCGCTCGACCAACACTGCCACGGCCGCCTCGGGTTGCACCGCACAGACGACCGCGGCCCCCTCGTGGATGAGACCGGCCTTCTCCGCCGCGATCTCCTCGATCGTCGAGCCGAGGATGCCGACGTGGTCGAGGCTGATCGGCGTCACGACCGCGACCGGCGCGTGGATCACGTTGGTGGCATCCCAGCGACCGCCGAGGCCGACCTCGACCACGGCGGCGTCGACCGGAGCGTCGGCGAATGCCGCAAAGCCCATCGCGGTCAGCAGCTCGAAGAAGGTGACCCGGTCCGCGTGCCGGCCGTCCACGATCTCCGCGAACGGCGCAACCTCGTCGTACACCTCGGCGAAGCGCTCCGCCGTCAGGGGCTGGCCGTCGACACAGATCCGCTCGGTGACGCTTTCCAGGTGCGGAGACGTGTAGCGACCGGTACGCAGGCCCAGCTCGCGCAGCAGCGCGTCGATCATCCGGGCGGTCGAGGTCTTGCCGTTCGTGCCGGTGATGTGGATCGACGGGAATGCGCGCTGCGGCTCACCGAGCAGGTCGAGCAGGTCCGTGATCCGGTCCAGGTCAGGAACCATCCGGGTCGGGAAGCGCGCCTCGAGCGCCTTGTCGACCCGGGCCAGCGGATCGACGTCGTCGAAAGCCACGGACCCGAGCCTAGGGCGGACTCCTAGACTCGTGCGCTGTGAACGTGCCTGACAAGCCGAGCGTCGACGGGCTGGAAGCCAAATGGTCGGCGGCCTGGGAAGCCGACGGGACCTACCGGTTCGACCGCACGCGCCCTCGGGCCGAGGTCTATGCGATCGACACGCCGCCGATCACCGCGAGTGGCTCGCTGCACGTCGGGCACGTCTTCTCCTACACCCACACCGACCTGATCGCGCGCTACCAGCGGATGCGCGGGCGCGAGGTCTTCTATCCGATGGGGTGGGACGACAACGGCCTGCCGAGCGAACGGCGGGTGCAGAACTACTACGGCGTGCGCTGCGACCCGTCGCTCCCCTACGACCCTGAGTTCACCGCACCGGAGACACCGCCGAAGGACGCGAAAGACCATCTGCCGATCTCACGGCGCAACTTCGTCGAGCTCTGCGACGTGCTCACCGCAGAGGACGAGAAGGCGTACGAAGCCGTGTGGCGGCGCCTCGCGCTCTCGGTCGACTGGTCCGACCCCTACCGGACGATCGACGCGCGGTCGCGCGCGATTTCGCAGAAGGCGTTCCTGCGCAACCTCGCGCGCGGCGATGCCTACCAGGCCGAGGCACCGACCCTGTGGGACATCACGTTCCGTACGGCGGTCGCGCAAGCCGAGCTCGAGGACCGCGAGCGCCCGGGGAACTACCACCGGATCGCGTTCGGGCGCGCGGGCGGAGACCCGATCTGGATCGAGACCACGCGCCCCGAGCTGCTGCCGGCCTGCGTCGCGCTCGTCGCGCACCCGAACGACGAGCGCTACCAACCGCTGTTCGGCACGACCGCGCTGACGCCGTTGTTCGGCGTCGAGGTGCCCGTCGTCGCGCATCACCTCGCCGACCCTGAGAAGGGATCGGGCATCGCGATGATCTGCACATTCGGTGACCTCACCGACGTGACCTGGTGGCGCGAGCTGCAGCTGCCGCTGCGCACGATGCTGGGCGAGGACGGTCGAGTGCTCGCCGACGCCCCCGACGGCGTGGACGCGTCGGCGTACTCCCGCCTGGCCGGCAAGACCGTCTTTGGCGCGCGCGAGGAGACAGTGGCGATGTTGCGCGCCGCCGGCCTGCTCGACGGCGAACCGACGCCGATCTCGCACCCGGTCAAGTTCTACGAGAAGGGCGACCGGCCGCTGGAGATCGTGACCACGCGGCAGTGGTACATCCGTAACGGCGCCCGCGACACCACCCTGCGCGAGACCCTCATCGCACGCGGCCAGGAGCTGCAGTGGCACCCGCCGCACATGCAGGTCCGCTACGAGCACTGGGTCAACGGACTCACCGGCGACTGGCTGATCAGCCGCCAGCGCTACTTCGGCGTACCGTTCCCGGTCTGGTACCGACTCGACTCCGCGGGCGACCCGGTGTACGACGAACCGCTGGTGCCGGCCGAGAGCGCGCTGCCGGTCGACCCGTCGTCGGACTGCCCGGACGGGTACGACGAGAGCCAGCGGGGCGCGCCCGGCGGGTTCATCGGCGATCCCGACGTCATGGACACCTGGGCGACGTCGTCGCTCACTCCGTTGATCGCGGGGCGCTGGACCTTCGACGACGACCTGATGTCGCGCGTGTTCCCGATGGATCTTCGGCCGCAGGCGCAGGACATCATCCGCACCTGGTTGTTCTCGACCGTGGTGCGCTCGCAGCTGGAGTTCGACGTTCTGCCGTGGTCGAACGCCGCGATCAGCGGCTGGATCCTCGACCCGGACCGCAAGAAGATGTCGAAGTCCAAGGGCAACGTCACAACGCCGATCGAGCTGTTCGACGAGTTCGGCAGCGACGCGGTGCGGTACTGGTCGGCGTCGGCGCGGCTCGGCACCGACGCTGCATTCGACACCGGTCAGATGAAGATCGGTCGCCGGCTGGCGATCAAGCTGCTCAACGCGTCGAAGTTCGCGCTCGGCATGGGGGCATCGCCGAACGTCTCTGCGGTGACCGAACCACTCGACCGTTCCCTGCTCGCCGGTCTGGCCGACGTCCGGTCGGAGGCGACCCGTGCTTTCGACGGCTACAACCACACCCGGGCTCTCGAGCTGACCGAGACGTTCTTCTGGACGTTCTGCGACGACTACATCGAGCTCGTGAAGGAGCGCGCGTACGGCTCGCGCGGCGGCGACGGCGTCGAGTCGGCGAAGGCAGCCCTCGGCACGGCGCTCGACGTACTGCTGCGGATGTTCGCGCCCTTCCTGCCATACGTGACCGAGGAGATCTGGTCGTGGTGGCGGGAAGGCTCGATCCACCGGGCCGGCTGGCCGACCGCCGAAGAGCTCGCGGTGCCCTCGGACGCGGAGGCCGAGCCGGCCTTGCTCGGCCTGGTCAGCGTGGCGCTGTCCCACGTGCGGGGCGCTAAGTCGACCGCCCAGGTGTCGATGCGTACGCCGATCGCGCGCGCGGTGGTTCGCGGTGCTGCGGAGGATCTCGACCGGCTCCGGCTGGCGGGCGCCGACCTCGCGGGAGCCGGGCGGATCGAGTCGATCAGCTTCGAGCCGAGCGAAGGAAGCGAGCTGACCGTCGACGTCACCATGTGACCTCACGCCGCGTGTGCACTGAGCGCCGGCCGCCCGCCGAGCGGTCCGGTTGGCAGGCGACCTTGCACCTCACGCGACGTCAGGTCCTACGGTCGGTTCCGTGACGGACTCGGAGATCGGCTGGCGGGTCGGAGAACTCGCTCGGGCCACCGGGCTGACGGTTCGCACCCTGCACTACTACGACGAGATCGGGCTGGTCTCGCCATCGGGTCGCACCGGCGGTGGGCACCGGCTCTACAGCGACGGCGATGTCGAGCGCTTGTACCGGGTCTGCATGCTGCGGCGGCTCGGCCTGCCGCTGGCAAGCATGCCGGTCGCTCTCGATGCCGACCGCGGCGACGCAACGTCGGTGTTGACCGCTCACCTGCACGAGCTGGACCGGCCGCTGGAGACCGAACAGCGCCTGCGCGGCCGGCTGGCTCGGCTGCTCGCGCAACCCGCCGCGCAGGCATCCTCGCGCGGCGCCCACCTACTGGAGGTGTTGGAGGACATGACGGCGATCGACACCGGCGTACAGAAGCGAATCTCGATCCTGGTCTACGCCGACCTGCCGGCGGCCTACGAGTACCTGATCCGGGTCTTCGGGCTCGGGCCGGGGGAGCTCAACCACGACGAGTCCGGAGAAGCGGTGCACGGCGAGCTGCAGGCGGGCGACGGCGTGCTGTGGCTGCATCCCGAGCGCTCGGAGTTCTCGCTGCGCTCGCCGCAGTCGGTGGGAGCCGCGACCGGGATGGTGGCGGTGATCGTGGACGACGTCGACGCACATCATGCGCACGCGGTGGCAGAAGGCGCGCAGATCCGCTACGCGCCGATGGACCAGCCGTACGGCTACCGCGAGTACGGCGCGTACGACTGCGAGGGCCACCTCTGGTCGTTCATGAAACCGCTCGACTGACCACACCCAACGCCGCGATCAGCTTGTGAGCGCTGCAGTACCGCACAGCCCACAACTCGGATAGCGGCCGGCAGAGCCGAGCTAGGCCGACTTCTCTCTACGCTCGCGCTTCGCCGGCTGCGCGTCCCGAGGAACGAGTGTCGGGTTGACGTGCTCGAGGACGACCGCCTCGGTGATCATGACCTTGGCGATGTCCTTGCGGGACGGTACGTCGTACATGACCGAGAGCAGCACCTCTTCGAGGATCGCCCGCAGGCCGCGGGCGCCGGTGCCGCGCTTGATCGCCTGGTCGGCAATCGCGTCGAGCGCGTCCTCGCTGAACTCGAGCTCCACACCGTCGAGCTCGAACAGCCGCTTGTACTGGCGGACCAGGGCGTTCTTCGGCTCGGTGAGGATCCGGATCAGGGCCTCGCGGTCGAGGTTGTGCACGCTGGTGATGACCGGCAGCCGGCCGATGAACTCGGGGATCATGCCGTACTTGAGCAGGTCCTCCGGCATGACGTCGGCGAAGGTGTCCTCGGTGTCGACGTCGGACAGGCTGCGCGGCTCCCAACCGAAGCCGATGCCGTTCTTGCCGCGCCGCGCCTCGATGATCTTGTCCAGCCCGGCGAACGCACCACCGACGATGAACAGCACGTTCGTGGTGTCGATCTGGATGAACTCCTGGTGCGGGTGCTTGCGACCGCCCTGCGGCGGGACGCTCGCGGTGGTGCCTTCCAGGATCTTCAGCAGCGCCTGCTGCACGCCCTCGCCGGAGACGTCACGGGTGATCGAAGGGTTCTCGCTCTTGCGCGCGATCTTGTCGATCTCGTCGATGTAGATGATGCCGGTCTCGGCCTTCTTGACGTCGTAGTCAGCGGCCTGGATCAGCTTCAGCAGGATGTTCTCGACGTCCTCGCCGACGTAGCCGGCCTCGGTCAGCGCGGTCGCGTCGGCGATCGCGAACGGGACGTTGAGCATCTTCGCGAGGGTCTGCGCAAGCAGCGTCTTGCCGCAGCCGGTGGGGCCGAGCAGCATGATGTTGGACTTCTGCAGCTCGACCGGCTCCTTGTCGGTGCCGGCCTGGACCCGCTTGTAGTGGTTGTAGACCGCGACCGAGAGCGTCTTCTTCGCGTTGTCCTGCCCGATCACATAGCCGTCGAGGAACTCGTAGATCTCTTTCGGCTTGGGCAGCGAGTCGAACGAGACGTCCGAGGACTCACTCAGCTCCTCCTCGATGATCTCGTTGCACAGGTCGATGCACTCGTCGCAGATGTAGACGCCGGGACCGGCGATGAGCTTCTTGACCTGCTTCTGGCTCTTCCCGCAGAAGGAGCATTTGAGCAGGTCGCCACCGTCACCGATGCGTGCCACCCGATGCCCTCCACGTCCTCGCTCGACCTACACGGCTCGACCTGCCGGACGGACCGCTCGACCCGAGCCGCCCGTCATGGCGCCCGGCCCGGTGCCGAGACCCATCTACGACGGTACCGCGCCGGACCGACATCGTCCCCCCTAATCCGGCGCGGATCGATACCTGACCGGGCGTGTCGCCAAACGAATCGGCCGGATGGCCTAGTCGATCAGGACGATTCGACGGGCTTCGGCGGAGGTACGGCCGAAAGCTTGCGACTGCGAATGACCTCGTCGACCAGGCCGTATTCGACTGCTTCGTCGGCGGTGAGGATCTTGTCGCGCTCGATGTCTTCCTTGACCTGTTCGATCGTGCGGTTCGAGTGCCGCGAGATGAAGGTCTCGAGCAGCGCGCGCATGCGCATGATCTCCCTGGCCTGGATCTCGATGTCGCTGCTCTGCCCGCCGCCCTCGCTGTAGGGCTGGTGGATGAGGATGCGCGAGTTGGGCAGCGCGAGCCGCTTGCCCGGCGTACCCGCGGCGAGCAGTACGGCGGCGGCCGACGCGGCCTGGCCGAGGCAGACGGTCTGGATCTCCGGCCGGATGAACTGCATGCAGTCGTAGATCGCGGTGAGCGCGGTGAACGAGCCGCCGGGAGAGTTGATGTAGACCGAGATGTCGCGGTCCGGGTCCATCTGCTCGAGGCAGAGCAGCTGGGCCATCACGTCGTCGGCGGACGCGTCGTCGATCTGCACGCCGAGGAAGATGATCCGCTCCTCGAACAGCTTGGTGTACGGCGAGAGCTCCTTGAACCCGTAGCTCGTGCGCTCGGTGAAGGTCGGGAGGATGTAGCGACCCTGGGGTGGTTGAGGCATGTCAGTCAGCTCCTGAACTCGTCATGCGCCGGTCAGGAGACCGCGCCCTCGGACGGCACCTGGTTGGCCCGCGCCACGACCTGGTCGACGAACCCGTAGTCCTTCGCCTCGTCGGCGGTGAACCAGCGATCCCGGTCGGAGTCGCGCTCGATCTGCTCGATGGTCTGACCGGTGTGGAAGGCGATGCGTTCCTGCATCACCTTCTTGGTGTAGAGCATCTGCTCGGCCTGGATCGCGATGTCGCTCGCCGTACCCCCGATCCCACCGGAGGGCTGGTGCATCATGATCCGCGCGTGCGGGGTGGCGTAGCGCTTGCCGTTGGCGCCCGCGCAGAGCAGGAACTGGCCCATGCTTGCCGCCAAGCCGACCGCAACCGTCGCCACGTCGTTGGTGATGAACTGCATGGTGTCGTAGATCGCCATGCCCGCGCTGACCGAGCCGCCCGGCGAGTTGATGTAGAGGAAGATGTCGCGCTCGGCGTCCTCGGCCGAGAGCAGAAGCAGCTGCGCGCAGATCTGGTTGGCGATCGGGTCGTCCACCTGACTGCCGAGGAAGACGATCCGCTCGCGCAGGAGCCGCTCGTAGACCGAGTCGGTGAGGTTCAGACCCGAGGCGGCGGCG
>Ga0335074_10012232_pt1 | contig 12037 bp, 5 predicted proteins | sample Lox_Sample_23_FD_206715 | JGI IMG/M metagenome (GOLD analysis project Ga0335074, IMG submission 206715) | Soil microbial communities from Loxahatchee National Wildlife Refuge, Florida, United States - Lox_Sample_2.3 | ecosystem: Environmental > Terrestrial > Soil > Wetlands | place: USA: Florida...
CTTCTGCAATTGCGCATCAGACAAACTGGGACCTGAAACCGTGATGACATTCCGCACCGCCATCACGCCCTTCACCTTGTGTGCAGTCTTGTCGGCGTCGTCTTTGTACTCGGCGAGGCTCACCGTGCCGCTCAATGTAACAATGCCGTTAGCGTCAACACTCACTTGCACATTTTTGAACTGCGATTTGTTCAGCTTGGATTTCACCGCACTGGCGACATCCTGCTGGCCCGCCCCAGGTCCTGGGCCTCCCACTGCCAGCGCACTCTGGGGAATCGTAAAGGTTGCTGCAACCAGCGCCACGGCAAAAAGATACCCCTTGATTCTGTTCATACCTACCTCCTTCTCGGTCAAAAGAAACGAGCATGGCGGCAGCCAGCGCGTTCGACCTGGGCAGGCTGGCTGCCGGCGCCAGATTAGACACTGCTTAAGGCAAGGAGGTTGCTGGAATCGCGGAGTTTTTTGAGGTTTCGGGCGGGGTTAACGGTAGCGTCGCGTGGCTTTAATGACCATGGAAAAGACGCCCGATTCGTCGCGCGCAACAACCAGCGAGACGTGCCGGTTGATAGCTACTTCGGCCTGCAGTAACTGCTGGCTGGTGGTGTTGACGTCAGTGGCATAGGTTAGCGTAATGGCGCGGCCCAGCTGCTCCTCGACGGTGATGCGCGAGGTGGAGTTGCCGAAGGCGCCGAGGTAGTTGGGATCGACCTTGACGCTGCCCGCGCCGAATAGCTTTTGGACGCGGCTGCTGACGGTGGCGTTGAGCGCACCGCCGAGGAGAGCGTCGGTTGGGTTGCTGATGGATTGCTGTTGCTGCTGGGTGTAAAGCCGCTGCTGGCTCGACGTGTGGCCGAGGGCCAGCAGCGACAGCACGTCGCTCTCGGGCAGCGGCGGATCGCTGCGGTAGGTGACGGAAAGTTTTTGCAGCGGACCGTTCAGGCCGAGGGTAATGTCGTAGTCCTCAACATGGGCCGTTGCACTCAGGTCGATGGTCGGCTCAATACGCACCGGGTTGGTAAAGTTGATATCGCCGCGCTGCAAATCGTAACGGGTCCCGGCAATCACGGCGGAGCCCTGGGTGATAGAAACCCGGCCCAGCAGCGACGGCGAGGCGAGAGTGCCGCGCAAGTGCACATCCACATCCCCCGCCAGCTTGGCAAAGGCGTTCTGGAAGTTTAACTGCGGCGACGAGGCAATGTGGACATCAAGACGAACATGATTCGACGGCGCATCGGGGGGCACGACGGTTTGCACAGCGGTGTTGGCCTGGGTAGCCAATGCCGCCAGGTCCAGGTCCGGGCTCATGGAAAAGCGCGTGATGAGCACGTCGCCGCTGAGCAGCAGACTGTTTTGAGAGCCCTGTAATTGCAGTTTGGCATCGGCGAGCGACGTCACCCCCTGCGGATAACGAATGCGCACCCCCATGCCCGTTACGGTGAGGTCGGCATAGATGCCTTGTTGGTATGCCAGGAACCCGGTGACACTGAGCAGCCCGCCGCCGCTCATCGCGGTGAGCGACTTGATTTCGAGCCGATTCTGGTTGAACTCAAGTGAGCCCTTCAGCTGGCTCAGGCCGTTGGGGAGATCTTCGAGAGAAAGAGAGCTGTTCTGGAAATCGATGCGGCCTTGCAGATTGGGGTGCTGCAGCGGTCCGTGCGCCTCAACCTGGAATGTAGTAACTCCGCTTGCCGTCAAATCCCGGTCGAGGGTTTCAGCCAGCTTCATATTGACCGAACCGCTGGCGGCGAGATTGAGCTGCCGCGTGCCCTGGAGCGATAGATCGCCCTGAATGTGCATGTCGGTGTCTTCGCCGGTGACATGCAGGGGATCGAGATGGACTTGATTGCCGGCCAGCGTGGCGTGCACGGAGCCTTCGCTTTTCAACTCCACACCGGAGATGGTGACGACGAGCTCATTCAGCCGGGCTTCGCCGTGGAGTTGATCCGGATGCGCCAACGGCCCTTCCACGGTGACGCTGCCCGCCAGCGCCGACTCACCGCGGAATGCCTCGAGATTGGCCATGGTAAGCAGCGCTCCGATATTGAAGCGGGAAAAATCAAGTTGCGCCCTGGAGGCGTAATCGCCGTTCATCGCGGTTTGGCCCCGCAGCGCGAGCTCAGCTCCGTTGAGCTGCGTCGTCATGCTGTAGTGAAGGCTGTGGCCGACAGAGTTGGCGGTCATTTCGAGCGCTCCGAATCGCTGACCGCCGAGCGTGAGCGCGTTTACGGTCGCGTGGCCTTCAAGGCGGGGATCGTCGAGCGTTCCCGAACCGGTGAGCGAGATTCCCAGCTTGCCGCTCACCTCCCAATCGCGTTGGTGCAGCCAGTCGATTTGCCCGATCTGGATGCCGTCGCCGTGGGCGTCCAGTTGAAATTGCCGGTCGGCAAAATTGTAGCTGCCTGACGCTGCAACCGAACCTCCTGCCTCGCCCAGCGTGGCCGACGAGAGCTTCAGCGTCTGATCGTTCATGGCGCCCTGGATGCGCAGATGCGAAACGGACTCGCCGAAAAGCTTTCCATTCGCCAAATCCACCCACCCTGACCCGGTGGGTGCGTGAAGCGGGCCGTCGGCCTGGACCTGCGCGTTGAATACTCCGCTGAGCGGCAAACTTGAACCATGTCCGTCGCCAATAAACGGTTGAACATCCGCCACATCGACGCCTGCGCCCTCCGCATGAAGGTGCAGCACGGATTCGGCACCATAGCCTTCCTCTGGAGGCGGCGCTGCGTCCAGCGTTCCATTGAGCGTAATGCGCGTTTTGCCGCGTAACAGGGCTGCGTGGCGGATGGCAATTTGCGCCGCGGAATAACTGCCGTCGACATCAACCGAATCCATGTGAACGACCTCAGGCCGGCTCGACGCCCGGCCTGGCAATTCAATGGCGAGCCCCGTCGCCTTTAGGCTTCCGTTCAAGTCCGGCTTGACAAGCGACCCGGTCCAGGCGCCGTGAAACTCCGCTTGCCCACTTAAAGCCACAGGCAGAGCTGCGGTTCCGGTTTTGCCGTTGCGCTGCAACCCCAGGCATCGCAGAGCGGTGTCGAACTCTGCGAGGTTGCTGGAACGAAAATCGACAGAGAGCGAAGAGGGCCGGATTACGGGGTATGCGCCGAGCGAGCCGTGCGCCTGCAACTGGCTGCCCGGCAGATGGAGTTCCAGCTTGCGCAGGTCCACTGCGCCATCGCGCTGGGTGTACGTGGCGTCAATCACTCCGCTGGTCGGCGCCTCACCTTCAGGAGTCTGCGGCGAGGGCGTGAGCCCGAACAGCGCATTGACTGAGACATTGCGCCCCTGGCCGTAGGTCCACGTGGCCACTGCCGGACCGTTGAGCCGCGCGTCCAATCCGAGGCGACGATAGGGAGGCGCAGCAACCATGTCGAGGATCGTGTCGAGAGCAACGCCTTTGAAGTTGGCCGTCACTCTTCCGTTGACCGGAATCGTGATCTGGGCAGATTTTACGAGCACGTTCCTTTCGGCGAGCTGTTCCTCCTTTGCCGCGTAGGTTCGCTCCACGGTCGCCTCCGGGATCGACGGCAGCCACGGCTTCAGATCGATCATGCCTTCGATCTCGCCGCCCTGGCGCAGCCGCGCCACAATCTGCGTAATCTGCAACTCCTTTTCGTCGGCGTGGACTTGCGCGTCGAGCGTGACGCCGGTCGCGTTGATGCCGACACCAGTGTAGGAGCCGCCATCAAGGTGGACTGCTCCATCGATGCGGAACTGCCGGCCGCGGCCCGCAGCGGCCAGATTCAGATGAGCGATTCCCACCGGCGCGTCGGGGTAGCCCACAATGGGATCGAGTAGCCGCATGTCGAGTTCGCCGGTTGTCCTGGCCTGCCAGCGTGGGTGGCTGAAGTCATCCAGGGTCCCCGTGACCTGGAGCGTGTGATCTTCACTGCCGCGAGCGTGCGCGGTCAGCTCAAGGTCGCGCAGAATTGCGCGGGTCCGCTCGAGATCAATTGTCGCCTGCAATTTGCCGTGCACGGGAAGCGGCTTCTTTCGCAGCACGTCGCGGGAAAGGTCCAGGTCCGCCGCCTCCGCCTCGATGCGGTAAAGCTCCGGTGTTGCAGCGGCGGCCGGCAGGTAATGCATCACCAGCGAAACATCGTCAGCGGAAAAATTGAGCGGCGCGTAGCGGTCCTGATAATCGAAGGCCGCGGCCCGGTTGTCGTAGTGAAACGTTCCCTGCTCCACCGCGACGTGACCGGCCTGGAGATTGAACAGCGTGTCCATCGCCTGCCTGCCGGATGTTTTTCGCCGGCGCGGGTGCGGCTGGTTGGTCGATCCGTCGGGATAGACGATGAGGTGAAGACTGGGCTGCGTGATCTCCAGGTCGTGCAAGAGGATGTGCGGGCTGAAAACGCCGAGCACGCTCAACTCGACGCGCATCCGCGCGATCTTTGCATAGGGCGCTTCACCGGGGTCTTCGAGGCCGTGGATCACGACTCCATCGGCTTCGGCTTCAAGGCTGAGCAGATGCCAGTGGAAGGCGGCGATTTCAACGCGGCCACCCGTGGCGCCTTCGATGGTCGCGATCAGCCGCTTGCGAACTTCATTCTCAAATGCATGCGTGCTGGCGACGAAGTAGCATCCCACGGCAACCAGAAGAAGAAGTACGACGACTGCCGCGATGGTCACCGGAACGTGACGCAGGAAGAAGCGGCGCAGACGCCTGCGCAGGCCTCGGCGAGGAAGCTGCGGCGGCTGGTCCGGCTCACCGGTCATCGGGATGGAGTTTTTCTCGCTCATGCCGCCATTCATGGACTTCCTTGTTCCGGGTTGTTCTGCGCATCGGCTGCCTCAAGCGCCGGATCGAGAACTTCGACGTCGCCCTCCTGGCGCAGGTTCTGCAGCCAGTTGTTGAAAAGCTCATTCACATGCTGCTGCAGCAGAATCTCCTGGATGCGCGGAGCCACCTGCTCCAGCGATGGGATGGTATCTCCCGGCTTGTATTGCGGCAGCAGCGTGTCGCGATAATAGGTTGCGATTTCCTGCTGCGAGATTTGAATGCCCTGCCTGAATCGCAACTCGATGAAGCTTAGAATCTCAAGGCGATTGCGGAGATAGGTCTCGACGCGCTGCGGCGTTAGCCCATGCGCGGCCAGGAACGCCTTCCAGCCGGCGTCGGTGGTGCAATTCGCGCGCACGCATGCGGGCAACACCTTGCGCAGTTCCTGAAGCCGCGCGTTGACCTCCTCCTGGGAGGGCAGCGCAGCCAGGGCATCCTCCTGGTGAATCTGCTGTTCGATGAGCGTGCGCCGGATGAGCTGCTCCAGCGCCTGCTGCGGAGTAAGCCGGCCGCCTGTCTCGCGGTTGGGCTCAAGCGCCGACAGGCGGATTTCGTCCTGCAAATCGCTTTCGAGGATCACGTGCTTGTTGACGACGGCTACAGCGCGGTCCAATACAACGGGCGAAGCGGCTGCTTGCGGCTCAGAGGCGGCCTGGGCGGCTTGTACCGGAAGGGCTGCGCAGACCGCAGCCAGGCACACCGCCGCTGCGCACCAGGGAATCAGCGCGATTTCAAGCCGGATTTTTGCGCGCATCGCCATTAAAATGCCTGTCCGAGACTAAAAAAGAAAAGAACGTGCGGCGCCTGGCCCAGGTAGGGCGCGGTTGCAAAACCCGGAATCGCACTCCCCGCGGCGGTAGGAATCGAGTAATTGATGTTGACCGGATAGATGGGTGGATTGAGGTTGTAACTGACATCGAAACGGATGGGGCCGACCGGCGTGTGGTAACGCATGCCAAGGCCCAGAGCGTGTGAGAAATCGTTGAAACTGCACAGGCCCTGCTGGCCCGTCGAGGTGTAAGGCCCGTTGGGAGTGTAACCCGTTGGGTAGCCCTTGGTGTCCGTTACGATTGAGTCCCTGCAAGCGTCGCTATCGGGTTGCCGCACGCGCAGCGCACTGGCCCAGGCATCACGCGCGTTGGTGAAAACGTTGCCCATGTCGTGAAAGATGACGAAACTCACGGTATTGCCCAGGAATGGCAGGGTGGGTGGAGGCAGGCGCAATTCCGTGCTGTTCGTCAGCGCTCCCGCACCGCCAATCTGATAGCCGGTTTCGGGATCGCGCGGGCCGGCGGCATTCTGCGAAAATCCGCGCAGCGAGACGGCGCCGCCGGCATAGAGCCGCTCCGGCAGCGGAATGAGCGCGCTCGACCCGCTGCCGAATGCGCGGATCTGGCCGTAGCGAGTATTGCGCGCGAGAACAAACCGGTTCTTATCGAAGGCGTAGTAACTCGAATTCGATGTGTCGATGCGGTTGAACTCGGCCTGCGCGCCGAAGAGGCGGTCGGAGAGGAACTCCTGAAAGCTGGTGTAGGTGCCGCGCCGCGCATCCATGGGCACGTCGCGCGTATCGCGAAGCCAGGTGAATGCCGGGCCGCCCACGCGCGTAGCGGTGGACAGCTCGGAAATCTCACCGGGATAGACCTGCAGCGAACTGGCGGCCACTTTCACGCGCCGAAAGTCGATCTCGTAGATGAAGGTGTTGGCGCGAGACAGCCACGACTCAGGATGATTAAAAGTTTGGCTGAAGCGGAATGCGCCTTCAAGACGGGATGCGACGTAGGTTGACACATCTTCACTGTTGGCATAGCCGCCAGAGAAGGTAAAGCCGAAATTGCGGTTCCCTTCAAAATGAGGAACCTGGTAAAGCAGGCCGAGGCTCTGCTCAAGCAGACCGTAAGTACCGCGAAGCGAAGCGGACTGCTCGCGGCCGAAAAGACCGTTGCGCGTGATCTCGGCCAGAACGCGCGGGCTCACGCCCGTTTTGCCGTTGGGACTGCATGCGACCCCGCCGGCGAATGCGCCCGCACAGTTGTTCTGCGGTTGCCCGGTCTGGGCCTCGAAGCCAATGCCGCCGGTGAGCGTCCAGCGACGCGCCTCCGTCGCCTGGATCAGCACCGTCTTCTGCTGCTGGCTGCCGGCTGGATTCTCCACGGCTGTATTCACTTCGTTGAAGAGCGCAAACGAGTAAAGGTTGCGCTGGGTGTTGGCGAGGGCTGTCTGATTGAGGGGATCGCCCGCGTGCACGGTGATGGCGCCCGCCACGGTTTGCGGCCGAGTGTACTCCAGTCCCGTCAGCACCACGTCGAGCACAAAGATCTGCTCGCCCTCATCAACATGGAACACGATATTAACCTTGCCGCCATCTGAAGGAGCCGGCGTCTGGGCGACGGTTACGTTCACCTGGTCGAATCCGTGGCTGTAGTATTCCGTCACCAGCGCATCGTGATCGCCGGCCAGGCCGCTGGGCGAGAGCGGCTGGCCGGGCGCTGTGTTTAATAGCTTGAGCAACGCCGCCGTGGGAATGTGCTGGTTGCCTTCGATCTCGAGTTTGCCCACTCGCTCCTGCTGCCCTTCCACGATGTGGTAAGTGACCGTTAAAGGCGCAATGCCGGCGATGGCCGACGGACGTGGCGGCGCGCCACTCGGTGGAGCGTTGTCGGCGGCCACGGTCTCGGGCGTGCTGGTTTCAGGCGTAACTTTCACCTGTGAGAAACCATTGTTTTTGTATACCGCTTCCAGGGCGGACACGTCGGTGGAGACGAGGGCCTGGCTGTAGAGTCCATGACGATCGAGGACGTCGGCAGCACGAACGCTCAGCAGATCCATCAACGTGGCGGTATCAAAGTAATGATTTCCGTCGATGGAGACTTTCTCTACCCGGCGGCGCGTTCCCAACCGCACAGTGTAGCGAATAATGACCTGCTGGTTGGCAGTCGACTGCAGTTGATGATCGACCTTGACGTCGAAGTACCCGCGCCGCTGGTAATAATCGCGCAGCCGCCGGTTGCCCTCGTTGAGCAGATCTTCGTCGACGCTTCCTTCTTCGAAGATGGGGATGAGGCGCTTGATGCGATCTGCATCGAGGCTTGCTCCCTCGACTTCAACCTGTACGACCGGACCACGATTCGCCGTGAAGCGATAATCGACGGTTCTGGCCGTCTCATCGTATTGCGCCGATTCCAGCTTCACTTCGGCCTCGAGCCGCCCCTGATCCTGATATTGCTTCAAGACGCCGTCGAGAGCGCGGTTCACGGTATCGTGATCCACGGCAGCGCCGACGCGAAGGTGCGCGTACCGGCGAAAATCAACGAGGCTCATTCCGACGTCACCGGTGACCGAGACCTGGCCGACGCGCGCCCGGGCGCCGGAGACGACGCGAAAGACGATATCGGCAAGTTGTTGATCGGGATGCGGCGTGATTGTCTGAGTGATCGCGGATGCGTGATAACCATTCTCTTCGAGCGTGCTACGCATCTGTCGAACGGCGCGAATCATCTTTGCCTGCGTGAGGCGGGTTCCTGCTTCAAGTTCGCTGGCGCGCGCCAGTTGCGTGTTCATGGTCGCGCCGGTGGCGCCGTCAACACCCACAGTTCCAATAAACGTGCTGGGTGTACCGCGAAAGATGAGCGCAACGCCGTCGCCATCGGGCGCGCCCATCACTTCGAGTGTGTCATAGAGACCCGTCGCGTAAAGTTGCCGCAAGCTGGCCTTCAAATTCTCCGCAGTGAGAGGTGCGCCCACTGCCTGCGGAAGACGATTGCTGAGCGGGAGCATGCGACCGGCCGGAACACCCTCGAATGAGATCTTGCGCACAGTTCGCCCGGCCCACTCCAGTCCGGAATCTGAGGCGAGCTGGCTGCCTGCCGGTTCACTGGGAGCCGTTGTGGGCGAAGATGCGCCATTTGCCGGCGAATGCTGTTGCTGGCCCCAGATTGCGCTTCCTGCGCCGCATGCGGCGGCCAGAAGGCAAACGGCCAGAACCCGGCGCCGCAAACCAGGAGCCGGAGCGGCGTTCCGCACTCGCCTGCAGGAAACGAGTCGACTTTTCAGGGATGGACGCTGAGAGGCCGTTGCTTCCGATCTATCTTTCACGAACCGACGATCCACACAATACGCTTCAACCCATTTCTCCCAGGGCAGTCGCGGATTTCGACGCGGAATCCATTCGAATGTAACTCGGCAGCCCTGCAAGCTCTGCTGAATCGCTGCGGGGGCATCGGGCCGCCGCCGAGGCCCATGGGGAGCGCCGCAACTTTCTGCCGGCTTTGACAACAACACCATATCTCTGAGGAAAGTGCGCGGAAAATGGTTCCTGCTCCGATGCAGGAACCGCGCAGCACGCGGCATCGGTGCATAGCAAGTTCCTACGATTTTCGTCGAACTCAGCCAACCCTAACAGCCTCCTCCTATACTAACGAGTTAGGAAGCTACGGCCAAAGCAGAGAAACTATGCTCTGTTCAGCCCAATCATCGCCGCTGTTCGCAGTTGCCGGCTGCGGCGCCACGAGTGCGAAATCGGGACGGAACAACTCCGATCTTGCGATCACGCAACGAAATCCACTTCGAGAGCATTCCCTCCAAAGGAAGCGCATGCCCGACTCGCCAGCTCATCCACAGGGACCGAATCGCGTTCGTCCGAATCCGACAACCGGTGCGCCGCCGGCCACGGGAGTGAACCGTCCGGCCCATTATGCGCCTGCCAACCCGCCGAATTCTGTCGAGGTCGATGTATTGGCGCGCGCCCAGGCGGGAGATCATCAGGCGTTTGCCCAGCTTTATTCGCTGCACAAGAGGCGAATCTACTCGCTCTGCCTGCGCATGGTGGGCAATATCGCCGAGGCCGAGGATTTGACGCAGGAAGCCTTTCTTCAGCTGCACCGCAAGATTGCCACCTTCCGCGGCGATTCAGCCTTTTCCACCTGGCTGCACCGCCTGGCCATCAACGTGGTGCTGATGCAACTGCGCAAGAAGGGCCTTTCGCTCATCTCTCTTGACGAAGCGATGGAACCGACCCCGGAGGAAGGTCCGAGCCGCAGCTTTGGCGCACCCGATCTCACGCTCACCGGCGCCATTGACCGGCTGGCCCTGGAGCGCGCCGTCGCCGATCTGCCGGCAGGCTACCGGCTTATCTTTATCCTTCACGACGTGGAGGGATTTGAGCATAATGAGATTGCCACAATGCTCGACTGCTCCATTGGAAACAGCAAATCGCAACTGCACAAAGCGCGTCTGAAGCTGCGCGATGCCCTGCGCGCTCAGGGACGGCCGGAGCCGCAGACGCAGAACCGCCAGGAGGCGCAGTTATGACCAGCGATCCAAAAAAGCTGAGCTGCGCGGAGTTCCAGGCCAAGCTGCCCGACCTGATTGGTTCCGGCGAGGACGCCAGTACCCACCCGCATCTGCAAAATTGCGAGCTTTGCCGTGCGCTGCTGGCCGATCTGGAAACCATCGCGGAGGCGGCTCGGCAGCTCTTTCCAGGAGTAGAACCGCCTGACGAGGTTTGGGAGCACATCGAGTCAGCCATCAAGAGCGATAAAGACAACGGCAATGACTCAGGATTGGCCCGGCAAAGCCGGTAAGCCGACCTTCCGGACCAGACGAGAGCGTTGCTGCAGTCGGCAAACAGAAATTCCAGTGCTCTGGGGTGCGGCCTTTTCTTGAATGAAACAGCCGCTTAGCAATTGGGCCTTCGTCTTACAGCGAATGGAGCGCGGCTATCGCCTGCCCGCAGGCTCACGCAGCGGGTAAGCTGCGGCAGACGACGTGTGGCCAGCTCTCACCTTTTCCCGGTTTTCAGCCGATACAGGACACCGTTGGGCGTGCTCGGTGAAGCGGAGGAGCTTAAGCTGCTGAGGCTGAAAGGCCAGAACGCGAGCCCGAGGGTAAACAATTCAAACAAGGATGGTTGGAGCCACAGACTGGCGGCGCCGGGAACTTGAGTTGATCACGGATCGTATCGATCAAAACATCCCAGGCCGGTAGAGCCGGCGTGACCCAGAATCTGCAACTTTCTCGGGTTATGAGTAGTCTAAGAGAAGAAAAGTTGATAAGAGGACACTCAATGGCAAACCAGTCAGCAGTAGCACCCCCCGAAACCACCCCACGGAACAACGGCGGTTCCCGCCGGATTCCCGTGTTGCCGGTGCGCGACACGGTCCTGTTTCCGCACGCCGTGCTGCCGTTGACGGTAGGCCGGGAGAGCTCGATCCAGCTGATCGAATCGCTGGGAGAAGAGCGGGCGATTATCGTGGCGGCACAGCTCGACCCGCGGCTCGATGCGCCCAAGCCAGGCGACCTGCACACCGTGGGGACGCTGGCAACCGTGCACAAGATTGTGCGCATGCCCAACCAGAGCCGTTTCGTTTTCACAGAGGGCGTGGGCCGTGTGCGCCTGGTGCGGTTCGTGCAGTCGGAGCCATTCATGATTGCCGAAATCGAGACTCTGGAAGAGGTGGCGCCGGCAGCTAATTCAAGCATCGAGGCGCTGCAGCGCAACGTGATCGAGCAGTTCCAGCAGATTGTTTCCGAGTCGGCGACACTCTCTGACGAGCTGCGCACAATTGCGGCCAATATCGACGAGCCGCCGCGGTTAGTCGATTTTGTCGCGTCGTCCCTGCCCTTTCTGACCACGGATGACAAGCAGCAATTACTCGCGTCGCCGAGTGTGGTGGAGCGGCTTGAGTTGCTGAATAAGCACCTGGCCAAGGAGATCGAGGTGCAGCAACTGCGCGCCAAGATCCAGACCTCAGTACAGGACCAGGTGCAACAGTCGCAGCGGGACTACTACCTGCGCGAACAACTGAAGGCGATCCAGAAGGAGCTGGGCGAGCAGGATGAGGGCCAGCGCGATACCGAGGAGCTGCGGCAGAAGATTGAGGCGGCGGGCATGCCGGAGGACGTGAAGAAGGAAGCCCTGAAAGAGCTTGCTCGGCTGCAGCGCATGTCGCCCATGGCAGCGGATTACGGACTGACTCGCAACTACATCGAGTGGCTGGCGGTGTTGCCGTGGAACAAGAGTTCGGGCTCGAAGATCGATATCACCAAGGCGCGCGAGATCCTGGACGAAGATCACTATGAGCTGAGGAAGGTGAAGGACCGCATCCTGGACTACCTGAGCGTGCTCGAGCTGAAGCCCGACATGAAGGGACCGATTCTGTGTTTCGTAGGGCCTCCGGGGGTTGGCAAAACCAGCCTGGGACGGTCGATTGCGCGGGCGCTCGGCCGCAAATTCCAGCGGATTTCGCTGGG
>Ga0335074_10012233_pt1 | contig 12036 bp, 9 predicted proteins | sample Lox_Sample_23_FD_206715 | JGI IMG/M metagenome (GOLD analysis project Ga0335074, IMG submission 206715) | Soil microbial communities from Loxahatchee National Wildlife Refuge, Florida, United States - Lox_Sample_2.3 | ecosystem: Environmental > Terrestrial > Soil > Wetlands | place: USA: Florida...
GGTTTCAAAACCTGTCGCGATGGAAGCGTGCAGCCAATTTGCCGCAGACCCCGTAACGGTGGTGGTAGCTGTTAAGCCCGCAAGATTGCCCACGCCGGTATTGCTCACCTGCAGCGTCTGAGCGGCCGGCATGGGTCCGCCGGCGGTGGCCGCGAACGTTTTGCCAGTCTCGGAAAGCTGCAGGTTCGCGCCGTCATTCCCAACCAGCAGCCGGGCCGGCACCGCCAGCGAAACCGAGCCGTAATCGACGTGGATTTGTCCCTCGTACACCCCAGCCTTGAGCCCGGTGGGATTCGCCGCGGCCGCGATCGAGATACTCGCGCCGGCGGCAACGCTGGAAGTAGGGGCCGAGATCGAAAGCCAGTCCGGCCCCGACGTCACGGAAGCGGAAATACTGAATGGGAGCGCTGTGAGCCCTTGATTGTCCAGTATCAAAACCTGCGAAATCGTCGAAGCAGTGCCCAGGGAAGATTGAAATTCCACTGATAAAGGAACCAGGTTTACGCCGCCCGGTGCGTTGGGCGCGGTAATGTTGCCCGAGCCCGTTACGGTGAAATTCACAGCAGACGCATTCGCGCTGGTGCCTGTCAGCGCCAGTTGAAAGCTTCCCGTCGCGCCCGCGAAAATACCACTCCCGCCGGTGATGGTGCCATCGGCGTTCAATGTCTGGCCAGTTCCCGGTTCCCCCATCGTGGCAGCGCTAATGGTAGTACCGTTGGCTAACGCGAATGTTATGGAAGAACCATCTGGGGACAAGGTCGCCTGGCACGATCCGAAAGGGGACATGGTGCCGGCAAAGTTAGTAGGCGTAAAGGTTTCGCCGCCGCTCCCATCGGGCACACCGGGTGCCGACCCGGTCATGTTGAAACTGAACGACACGGTGCCGCCAACGGCTGGCAACTGAAAAACCGTGAGAGCGAACGCCGTCGCCATTGCCGATAGCGAGATCCGAATCATTGAATCGCCCGCCCAGGTCCGCACAGCGCGAGAAGGCCGAGAACGAGTACCGTTCGAATCCATTTTTTTCGCACCTTTTTTAACCGCCGAGCCTGATGGCTATCCTGGTAACGATATCCGCAAGAAAAACGAATCACCGTTGCCAAAGATTGAGCAGCGTCATCAGCAACCTGAAGAAAGCTCAAGTATGTCGGATAGCCCACACGTTTCACGGGTGAGTTTTCGCTTATAGCCATGGAATAAGCAAAAGGGCCGGGGCGTTTGCGGCCCCGACCCTTCACTCCTCCGAACTCCGTGACCGGCTATCGACGTTGCCGGCTATCGACGTTACCGGCTATTGATAGGTGGTGTTGATCTGAGTACTGTTGAAACCGATGCCGATTCCGAAGTCCAGCCCGGTGGCCGTAAAGCTAACCAGGCTGGCCGCATTTTCCACCGTCATCGTTCCCATACCGGCTGGTAAGGTGGCGGTGACGTAGGCCGGCACCATGAACTGCAGAGCGCTTTGATTCGCCACGCAAGTGTAGCTGCCGCTGGCGCCGCTGTCATTCGAAGACTGACCCTGGATGATCACCAAAGAGCCGGGCGTGCCGCCGGTCCAGGTGGCCAACACTCCATCCGCGCGGGTCACGGTGGCGCCCGCGCTTTGATTGGTCCAGTCGAGGATCGGGTTCGGGAAATTCAGCGTGGCTTTAAAGCTGCCCACGTTCGCTCCGCCCGATCCGTTATACGTGAAGGCTCCGCCTGTGGTCGGAATGGCGTTGGCCGGAAGTCCGGGGCTGTCGAGACTCCCCGCCTCATACTCGCCCTTCTCAGGCTCGTTGAGGGTATAGGTCCCGTTGGGTCCAGTTAGGTTGATCGCTCCCGCATCCAGGCCGACGATCTTGGGAATCGTTCCGCTCACGACGAAAACCTCCGATACGGAACAGCTTCCGATCGAAAAAATGGAACCGCTGTTTGAGGCTAACGTTGCACCGCTGATCTGCTGAAAGTTCGCGAAGGCTTGGTTATTGGTGACGGTGCCTGTCGCGGGCGACTGGGCCGGTTCAATCTGTTGGCCCACGAAAACCGAGCCTTCGCTCACGGTGGTCTTGCTGCCTAGCGTGTTGAACAGCGTTCCGGAAACGCCCAAGATACTGTTCGTGCACGGACCCCCGCCCTGATTGATCGGGATAACCCCAAAATTCGATGCCGTCAGCGTGCTTCCGGACCCGGTGGTGATCACCAGGCTGACAAAACAATCGGTGACCCCGCTCGGAACCTGGACGTTGATCTGATCCAAACCCGGATATCCGGACGATCCGGCGTAGCTGACCGTTGCCGCGGTATCCCCAATGTAAGCGTGGGTATTGGCGCTGATCGAGTGCGGCGAACCGGTGAACACGGTATCGCTGTCCTGGGGGTCGGCGCCTAATCCCGAGCCATACAACAGGATCGTGTCTCCCGGGTTCACTGAACTGGTGTAGTTGTAGAGCGCTCCGGTCTTCGAATTCACCGCGGTGATCAACCCGCCCCCGGTTCCGTAATAGGTATCCAGGCCGAAAGCACTGGACACCACCTGGAACTGGAACGAATTGCTGGTTGCGCCCTTATAGGAAACCGTTAGGGTCGCAGTGCCCGTCGGGACCTTGGCCGGAAGAACCGCCGCGATTTGCGTCGGCGTCGCGTAATAGATTCCGGGCGTGTAGTCATGGCCGTCCGACCCCTTCACCGTAAGCGTTGCGCCGGCGGAGGTAGTCGGAATCCCAGGGCTCGCGCTCGAATTCAGTGACAGAGTGCCCGTCGGAGCGTTCGCCATCCCGCTGCCAAAGACCAAAAAGATGCTCGATGGCGCGATGCCCGAGTTCGGGAAGCCGTTGGGGATATAGCTGTAGTTGTTCACTACGCCGGTAATCTGCGGACCGCCCGTGGTTGCGCCCGATGCGGTGTAGGTTTCATACGTGATATTGATCGAAGTGCCGTTAATCGAATTGATTTCGACCTTAGAATAATTGCCGCCGTTGGTCAGTACGACGATCAAATCGCCCGTGTTGGGAGTAATCGCGGTGTTGGAAAGGCCAACCTCCAGCGCAAACTGCTGCAAGTCGAAAAAGCTGGTCAGCATGGAGTACTCGTCCATCGCCGCGCCCATTAGATCCGTGCCGGTTGCCGAGCCGACAAAGCTGAACATCGTTCCGTTCCACGTGATGTCGCCGCTGCCCGACGTGCTCCCCGTATCAAGACTCACGCTGGTGCCCGAGTTGAGCGTAACCGTCGTGTCGGCGAAAGCGGCCATAGGAACCAAAGCGATCAGGGCCATGGCGCCGCAAGAATACAGCTTGAACATTCTTCCTCCTCTGCGATATCGCAGATCCTTCTCTGATGATCTCCTCTTGATGTTACGCGAGAATCGCGGCCGAAAAAGATCATATTCAGTACGGCCTCAGTACCGGCCAAAGGTGGTCCGGCGGGATATACTGGAACTCGAAGACGTTGGGAATTGGGTGAACCAGCCTTCCGACCAAGACGTTACCCATCTGTTGGTGCAATGGAGCAAAGGCGACCGGGGTGCTCTAGATGCCCTGATTCCATTGGTTTACGAACAGCTGCGACGCCTGGCCCAGCTTTATTTGAATCGGGAAAAACAGGGCCATACCTTGTCCTCAACCGCTTTAGTTCATGAAGCTTATCTTCAGTTGGTGCGGCAGCAGGATGTCACCTGGCAGAACCGGGCGCACTTTTTTGGCGTGGCGTCGCGCATGATGCGGCGAATATTGGTGGATCACGCCCGCAAGCACAACTACGCCAAGCGCGGAGGCGGCGTCATGACGCTTTCGCTCGATGAAACCCTGGCTCCGGTGCAGGAACGCGAGCTGGATCTGGTGGCGCTCGATGACGCGCTTGAAGCGCTGGCCAAGCTCGATGAGCGCCAATGCCGGATGGTGGAATTGCGGTTTTTCGGCGGATTGTCGATCGAAGAGACATCCGAGGTGCTGGGGGTTTCCACACCCACTGTGAAACGCGAGTGGGCGTCGGCGCGCGCCTGGCTGTATCGCGAAATCAGCGGCGCCGCACCGAACGCGGGGTAACATCATGACGCGCGAACAGTGGCAAGCGGTGCGAAATGTTCTGGAGCCGGCGCTCGATCTGGCTCCCTCCAAACGGGGGGCCTATCTCGACGAGGCCTGCGCGGGCGATGCGGCACTGCGCCGTGAGGTGGAATCGCTGCTCCAAGCCGATGACCGGGCCACCCACGCCTTTCTCACCGGCAAAGCCATCGACCATGTTGAGTTGAGCGAGGACACCGCTCCCCCCGATACGCTGCAGGGCCGGCGAATCGGCCCGTATCTGGTGCTGGAGGAGATCGGACACGGCGGCATGGGTACGGTATATCGCGCCGTTCGCGCGGACGATCAATTCAGCCAGCAGGTAGCGGTGAAGGCGGTGCGCAGCGGCCTGGCCGATAAGCTCGCCATCCAACGCTTCAAAGCCGAACGGCAGATTCTCGCCAATCTGGATCATCCCAATATCGCGCGCCTGCTGGATGGCGGCGCCACCGAGGATGGCCGCCCGTACGTAGTGATGGAGTACATCCAGGGCTCGCCGATCGACCAATATGCCGAGGCTCACGCCCTCAGTCTGCACGAGCGCTTGACGCTCTTCCGCACGGTCTGCTCGGCCGTCGCGTATGCGCATCAGCGCCTGGTAATCCATCGCGATATCAAGCCGGCCAATATTCTGGTTACCGCCGATGGAGTCCCGAAGCTGCTCGATTTCGGCATCGCGAAGATTCTCGACGATCCCCAGCAGTCAGCCGGCGTCTCCATCGGCGCTGAGCAAACGGTGACGATAGTGCGGCTGATGACGCCCGAGTACGCCAGCCCCGAGCAGGTGCGCGGCGAGCCGGTAACCACCGCCACCGACGTTTATTCGCTGGGTGTCGTGCTGTATTCGCTGCTCACCGGCCGGCGTCCTTATGTCCTCACCAGCAAAACGGCGCACGAAATTGTCCAGGCTGTCTTGGAGACCGAGCCCGAAAAGCCGAGCGCGTCGAATCGGCGGCTGCGAGGGGACTTGGACAACATCGTCCTCAAGGCGCTGCGCAAGGAGCCCGCCCGCCGCTATACCTCGGTCGAGCAGTTTTCCGAAGACATCCGCAGGCACCTGGACGGCCTGCCGGTCGGCGCGCGCCCGGATACCCTGGCCTATCGCGGCTCGAAGTTCGTGCGGCGCCACAAATGGGCTGTCCTGGCGGCCGGTCTTGCGGTGCTCGCGCTTACCGGGGGGATGGCGGCCACGCTGCGCGAAGCCTACATCGCCCGCGCCGAACGCGCCCGCGCCGAGCAGCGCTTCAACGACGTTCGCCAACTCGCGAACTCGATGCTATTCGAGGTCCACGACGCGATCCAGAATCTCCCCGGCGCCACGCCGGCCCGCAAGGTTCTGGTGGATCGCGCCACCCAATATCTGGACAAGCTCGCCCAGGAAGCCAAGGGCGATCTTTCGCTGCAGCGCGAGCTGGCCGCGGCCTACGAGCGGGTGGGCGACGTGCAGGGCGGTTTTCGCACGGCCAATCTGGGCGACACCGCGGGCTTCATCGCCAGTTACCAAAAATCGCTGGCCATCCGCGAAGCGGTCTTACGCGCCGATCCGTCGAACGCAAATGCGCAACGCGAAGTTTTCATCACGCGCCTGCGGCTGAGCGACGCGTTAATGTGGACCGGCGATCTGAAAGGCTCCGTCGAGCAGGTCAAGCAGATGCTCGCCGTGGCTCAAAAACTGTCCGCGGCCGATCCGAACAATCTCATCAACCAGCGTAATCTTGCATCAGCATACTTGGATTACGGCTGGAAGCGCTCCGGTCTCGGCGATTGGAAGGGCGGACTCGAGGATTGCCGGAAAGGCGCGGCCACGCTGGAGTCGCTCGCCGCAGCGCACCCTTCCGACAAGCGAATCCGGCGCACGCTCGCGATCGCCTACGAACGGGTAGCGGAACTGGAGTCCCGCTACACTGGCGCGCACGCCGAACCGCTGGCTCTGGAACAAAAAGCGGTTGCCGTGGAAGACGCACTGCTCCAGGAGGATCCCAACAACACCGATATCCGCAGGCTGGAGGCGTGGGACACGTTGCGCGTCGGTGAAGAGATGCTGGAGGGTGGAGACCCGCGGGGTATGGCAAAATATCGCGATGCGTTGGAGCGTTTCCAGACGCTCTCGGATGCCGATCCAAAGAGCATCCAGTTCCACAACGATCTGGCGTCGGTGTTGGCGCGCATGGGAGGCGCGCATCTGGTGCAAGGCGACGTCCGCGGCGCGGTGTCGGACTTGAAGCGGTCACTCGAGCAAATTGAGAATTACTCGCGGACCGGCGCGCTCGATATCGATGCGCTGGAGACACGGGCGCAGGACTTGTTCCGGCTGGCGAAGGCTTACCAGCGGTTGGGCAACCCGGCAGAGGCAGCGGCCTGGCTGGAGCGCGCGATTCCTGCGCTCGAGGAAGCCCGCGATCGCGGTTCGCACAGAGGCGAAGACGCGTCGATGCTGGCGGATGCGCGAACCGAGTTATCGGCCGCGCAGCGCCGGCTCAGTCCCCGCTGACCGGCTCTTCGGCCAGTGGCGCGCCGGCGGTTTCCTGGTCCTTATATTGCAACTGATATAGCTTCCAGTAAATGCCGCGCAGCGCGAGTAGTTCCTGATGCGTCCCGATCTCCCGCAGACGTCCTTTGTGCATTACCAGAATCCGGTCCGCGCGCTGGATGGTCGAAAGCCGGTGCGCAATGATGATCGACGTTCGCCCTTCCACCAATTGCGCCAGCGCTTCGCGAATCCGCAGCTCGGTCTCGGTATCGACGCTTGAAGTTGCCTCATCCAGGATCAAAAATCGCGGATTGTGCACCAGCGCGCGGGCAAAGTTGATGAGCTGCTTCTGGCCGGTGGAGTATCCGGCGCCCCGTTCGCGCACCGGCTGCTCGAACCCCTCGGGCAGCGTTTCGACGAAGTCCAGCAAATTCACTCGCGCCGCGGCGGTGGAAAGTTCGGCGTGGGAAATACCTTCGGTGCCGAGGCGAATGTTCTCGGCGATCGTGCCGGTGAACAAATGGGGGTCCTGCAAAACCACTCCGAAGTTGCGGCGCAGATCTTCGAGCGGAAAATCGCGGATATCGACCCCGCCGATCCGAATCGCGCCGCGCTCGACTTCATAGAACCTCAAAAGCAGGCTCGCCAGCGTGGTCTTCCCCGCGCCGGTGTGGCCCACCACGGCGATGGTCTCGCCCGGCTCGATGCGGAAACTCACGTCGTTCAGCACCCAGTCTTCATCTTTATAGGCGAACCAGACGTGATCGAATTCCACCGCGGCTGCCGACCGCGGAAACGCCAGCGGCGCGGCGGGCGAGTTGATCAGCACCGGAGTATCGAGCAGCTTGAAGACGCGCTCGGACGCCGCCATGGCCGCTTGCATGATGTTGTACTTCTCGCTCAGGTCCTGAATGGGACGGAAGAAGCGCATGCCGTATTGGAAAAATGCCACCACCACGCCGATCTGAATGGCGCCCCCGCGCACGCGAAAACCGCCGTACGCCAGCAGCAGCGCCAGCGCCAGCATGCCCAGGAACTCGGCCACCGGATAAAACCAGCCGTAAGCGATGATAGCGTCCTTATAAGCCTCCATATGATCGCGATTGATCTGCTCGAACTCGTCGCGGCTGCGCGCCTCGCCGTTGAAAAGCTGCAGAACGGCGATGCCGCTGATGTGTTCCTGCAAGTAGGAATTAATCCGCGCGATGGCCACGCGAATGCGGCGATAGCTTTTTTGCACCGAGCGCCGGAACTGCATGGTCACCAGCACCACCAGCGGCATCACGGCCAGCAGGAACGCCGTCATGCCGGGACTCAATTCGAACATGGCGACCACGACGAAGCTCAGCATCAACAGGTCGCCCAGAATCATGAGCAGACCGGAGGAAAACAGCTCGTTCAGGGCGTCGACATCGGTGGTAATGCGCGTCACCAGGCGCCCCACCGGATTCTGATCGTAGAAGGAAAGATCCAGGCGCTGCAGCCGCGCCATGATTTCGCGGCGCAGGTCGAACATAGCCCTCTGTCCCACCCACTGCATGAGGTATTGCTCGCCAAAGTCGCAAAACATCCCGAAGACTACCACCAGCAAATAGAGGAAAGCCACCTGTGCCAGGCCGGTCCACGGGCTCGCGGACAAATAAGGATCCAGGATGGTGTGCGTGCCTTTGGCTGAAGGCGTGAGATATCGGTCCACCGCCAGCGCGGTGAGCAGCGGTCCAATCGCCTGCAGCACCGCATTAAATACCAGCAGCACCAGCGCCGCCCCGACCGTTTATAGGGCTTGATATAGGTGAGCAGGCGTCGCATGAGACGCCCGTCGTAGGCTTTCCCTAAGACCTCTTCTTCCACGCGTACTTCTAGTTTAGCGTGTAGGCGCGGGCTTTTCCGGTAGCGGCGTCATGTCGCCGATTTCACCGCTCTTCTTTTTCTCGATCTCGGATTTCGAAAGCGGCGCGTTGGTGGGCTTGTAGTCCTTCACCTTGCGAGTGCGGTCGCGGTCGTGCGCGACATTGGAAATCTCGTCAACCGTGCTGACGGGAACATCTTGGTCAGCCATATCCGTTGGACTCCGCCGGTCCGGTTATGTTTCTATTCGCCGCAAGGCCAGGACGGCGTTCAGCCCGCCGAAGGCGAATGAATTGGAAAGCGCGAATTCGACCGCGGCGGCGCGGGCCGTGTTCGGAATCACATCCAGGTCGCACGCCGGATCCGCTTCAGTGAAATTCGCCGTAGGCGGCAGGATGCCATGACGCAAAGCCAGCACCGTGGCGGCCGCTTCGATGGCCCCCGCCGCTCCGAGCGCGTGGCCGTGCATGGATTTGGTGGAGCTCACCATGAGGCGATCGGCCTGCGCGCCGAAGACCTGGCGGATGGCCGCGGTCTCGGTGGCGTCGTTGGCCTGGGTGGCGGTGCCGTGCGCATTGATGTATCCGATCGATTCCGGCGCAAGCTGCGCGTCCGTTAATGCCGCACGAATCGCGCGCGCCGCGCCATCGGCCGAAGGCTGGGTGATGTGGAACGCGTCCGAGGACATGCCGAAGCCCATGATTTCACCTAGAATCGCCGCTCCACGCGCTCGCGCCGCATCCAGCGGCTCCAGCACCAGCATGGCCGCGCCTTCGCCCAGGATCAACCCGCGGCGGTCCTTCGAAAACGGCCGGCACGTATCGGACGAAACGACGCGCATCGCCTCCCAGGCTTTGAGAAACCCGAGACTGAATACCGCTTCGCTCCCGCCCGTGATCGCCATGTCCACCGCGCCGCTGCGCACCATCCAGAATGCCTGCCCGATGGCGTGATTGGCCGACGAACAGGCCGTGGAGACCGTGTAGGCGGGCCCCACCACGCCGGTTTCGAGCGAGATCCGGCTGGCCGCCGCGTTTTCCATGGTCCGGGGAATGGTGAACGGATTCACGCGCGGAATGTTTTTGCGATAGAGATTGACGAAGCCCTCGTCCTCCGTAGTCTGGCCCCCGACGCAGGAACCGGTGACGATCGCGGTTCGCTCGCGCAGGGCCTGGGTCCATTCAATGCCCGCCTGAGCGATAGCTTCGCGCGCCGCCACCACGCCGAACTGCGCGAAACGATCGAGCAGGCTGATTTCTTTTTCATCGAAATATCGGGACGGGGCGAAGTTCCGCACCTCCGCGCCGCTCGAGAAGCGCAGCAGCGCCGGATCCACGCTTTGGAGCGGCGCAATGCCGCAGCGCCCTTGCTCGAGGGACTGCCAGAACTCGCCCGCGTTGTGGCCCAGCGCGGAGATCACTCCGAGGCCGGTGACCGCGACACGCGTCATCTACGCGGTAACCGCGGCCTGGTTGGAATCGCCGCCTTCCAGCAGCTTTGCGATCCCGTCGATCACGTCGCGAACCGAGCGCAGGTTTTGCGCCGCATCGTCGGGAATATTGATATTGAATTCGCTTTCCACGGCGAACAGGATGTTGATGCCATCCAGGGAATCGATGCCGAGCTCCTGAAAAGTGCTTTCGGCGGTGATCTTCTCTTCGGGAAGATGCTGGGTCTTGGCGATCACGGCCCGGACTCGCGCCGTCAGTTCTTCGTGGGACATAAAATATCCGTCACCTTTTCAAAATGGAAACCCTGCTCCATCAATTTGGGCAATAACTCGCGGACGGTTTGAAGCGTGACCTCGATGTTGGGGCGGTGCTCCAGAACTCGGCCATCGTGCAAGCAAAGAATCGCGCCGCGCTGGGCTCCGCCAAGCAGGCGGTGGACGACGGCGGGAGTCTGCCGTTTCCAGTCTAGCGCAATGGTGCTCCACATCACGCCGCGCAGTCCCAGGCGCTGCTGGGCGGCCCGCAGACCGAACCAGCGCGCGCCATAGGGGGCCCGGAAGTAGCGCGGACGAACGCCGGTGGCGGTTTCGATGGCCTCCTGGGCCAGCGCCAGCTCGCGCTCGATGAACCCGGCCGGCTTAAGCGCCAGCAGCGGATGCGAATGCGTGTGATTGCCGATTTCGTGTCCCGCGGCGGCCACCTCGCGCGCGATGGCCGGCAGGCGGCGGACATTGGCGCCGCATTGAAAGAAGCTGGCCGGAACGCGGTGCCGCGCCAGGATTTCAAGCAGGCCGGGAGTGGACTCGCTGGGCCCATCGTCGAAAGTGAGGGCGATGGCCGGCCGGGAATCGGTTCCGCGAGAAACCGACGGGGCGAGCCAGGAGCAGGAGGGTACGCGAACCGCGTAGGCCAGCGCGCCGGCCGACACTACCGCCGCTCCGCTGGATGCGGTTTCCACGACTCCGGCGACGTTCAGCATGTGCGGGCGCTATGGCTAAGGTTAGCAAGGCGGGCTAAAAAAAGCCGGGCGCCCTGAGGCGTCCGGCTGGGGGGAATCCACGGGCAGGCGGGGGCCGGGCCCATGGCAAGAGTGATCGGATTACGCGAGCAGGCCGCCGTGCCCGAGGCAGGCGACTTCCCAACCGGAAACGCGATAGCGCGCCAGCATGGGAGGCAGCATCAGGTCCACGACGTTGGGTTTGGCGGAGCGGAAACACCCCGGAGCGGATACCACCGGGACATCGTCCCGGTAACCCAGCAAAAAGAGATTGCCGGGCTCGACGGGCGCCAGAAAACGCTCAATTTGGCAGCCGGCGCGGACCATGGCGCGGCCAATCACGTCGTCCGGTCCGGCGGGTGCCGTGGTGGAAGCGATCAGCACAACCGTAGGTTTGGCGCGCAACAGGTGCTGGAGCGAGCGGGCCGCCGAGCCTTCCTCTTCGACGGAGGAGAGAACGAAACTGGCGCTCGCGCCGATCCGGTCCAAACGCTGGCGCATGATATTTTCAAATAACTGACGGGCGCGCTCTCCATTCACCGGGTCCGTATAGAGAATGGCCACCGACGGTGTCCGGACGGGACGCGCCTGCAAAATGGGCCCGCGCTCCTTAACGATGGAAATGATCGCGTCGAGCTCCGGCTTGGCAACCGCAAATGGGGTGCTTTTGACCGTGGCTACCCGCTGTCCACAGCGCGCATAAGAGAAGTTCAGAGAGGTGGCGATTGCCATGCTCGCCGTGCAATTAATTTGCTTCAGCAGCTCATCGTCCACCAGGAGACAGCTCCCCTCGGTAGTAAATAAGTTGGCCCTGCCGCCTGCGGCAAGACGGATTTCGAGCGATCCACAGCCGATCTCACTCGCGACCTGCATAACAGCGTCGTCCTCGCCAACTTCGCCTTCTTCGAGTTCAGTGACCCAGACCTCGTTCATGCCCTCAGTCTCGAGCATGCGGGCGTCTTCTTCACTGATGACGTGGCCCTTGGCAAGCAGTTTCTTGCCTCCGGCTCGGAAAATGGTGCAGCAGAGTATTCGTCCGGTCGATTGTTTAACGTCTATGGTCTGCGCCTTCATAGATCGATGATCCCTCCCCGGAGTTTATTGAACTATGTGTTTACAAATTATACACAGGCGTAGTGGGAAAGCCAGGGAAAAATCTCACGCGATCGAGAAAATGTGAAAAGAAAGACGGAAATCGAGCAGCCAGTCAATCACGCTTGAGGCTGG